>ERZ773009.92-NODE-92-length-62474-cov-8.801262_pt1 | contig 62474 bp, 50 predicted proteins | sample MGYA00580663_ERZ773009 | MGnify/ENA primary metagenome ERZ773009 (study PRJEB29015, sample SAMEA2737969) | human oral metagenome | biome: human oral; feature: human-associated habitat; material: dental | place: China | collected 2026 ... | reverse complement strand
AGGCCGAACTCCGAGGCTATCAGGGCATGGTCAGTCTATGGGATGAGTTCGATCCTTCGCTCATCACAGTGGATCGAGTAGACCTCTCGATGAAGAAGGTTGCTGGTGTCCTGCTCCCCGTGCTGGATGGTATCCACTACGAGGTACGCCCCTTCAGTATCTTCAATGCTCCCTCTTGGTATGCCGAGGGGATTGAGCTCTTGAAGACGCTTGCCACTACAGGGATCGAGGCGGAGTTCCTTCGTCTGAAGATGGAGTTCCTAGAGCATGCTCGAAAGAAGACCACACAGAAGGTAAATCTCTTTGAGAAGGTTCAGATCCCTGGTTATCAGGATGCGATCCGTAAGATCAAGCGCTTCCTCGAAGATGAGGAGAGCTTATCTAAGGCCTCGCAGAAGATTATGCGCACTAACATTGAGCTGCGTAAACAGAAAGAAGAAGAGGAGGCTGCACAATGATTAGGTCAATGAATAAATATGCCTTTCTGGTCTTTCATTCGGACTATGAAGGCTTCCTTCACAAGCTACGCAGCCTGGGTGTCCTACATGTCAATGAACAGAAGGATAGTCGTGAGGTCGAGGAGTTACGTGGCATTCTCTCCGAGCGTACCCATATCAAGGATACCTTGCGTGCCCTGCGTCCCTATATCACAGACGGAGCAGCTGAGCTTTCCCAGCCCATCAAAAATGAGGCGGAGGGTGAGGCTCTGATATCTGAGATCGAGGGTGAACTGAAGCGCTTGTCTGTCCAAGATGAGGAGCTGGCAGCTCTTCGTCTTGAAGCAACAGAAGTCCGTCCTTGGGGGGCTTTTGATCCAGCTGCGGTTAGTCAGCTATCAGAAGCTGGCTATGGCCTTAGCTTCTTCACGATTCCTCAAGCACGCTTTACCGAGGCATTCCAAGCGGAGTATGATGTTGTGCCTGTTGCCACGCTCTCAGGTCGAGTCTATTTCGTTCATCTACATGCTGCTGGAGCTTCACAGACTCTACCAGAGGCTGAGCATGTTGCCACTCCCAAACGTAGCATTACAGAACTCGAAGGGCTTGTAGCTGAAGCTGAGGCTGCACGAGCTCAGCAGCTGGAGAAGCTCACCGAGCAGACTAAGCTTTGGCAGGATCAGCTCGCCAGCTATGATCTCCTACTGGATAACCGCTTTACCTTCGGCCGTACGCGACTCCAAGGGGAGCGCCTTGCTGATGAGAAGCTCCTTCTGCTGGAGGGCTTTGTACCTACGGACGATGCTCCAGCCTTTGAAGCTGCACTGGAAGAAGCTGGCTACTATTTCCGCCAAGTCGACTTTGATCCCGAGACGGAGCGTGTGCCCATCCAGCTGAAGAATAATGCATTCGCACGCTGCTTCGAGTTCATCACAGGACTCTTCTCACTGCCGAACTACCAAGAGATTGACCAGACGTATCTCATCGCCCCCTTCTTCATGCTCTTCTTTGGCATGTGCTTCGGGGATGCTGGGTATGGTCTTCTACTCTTCGCCGTATGTACCTACTTCCGCCTGCGTAGCAAAGGAGGAGACACAAGCCTCTTGCGCCTTGGCCAATGGCTGGGTGGTGGTGCCTTCGTTGTCGGTATGCTTATGGGGGGGATCTTCGGTATCGAGCTGCCCTGGGCTCACAACAAGGCGTACATCTTCAACCAGGATAATATGATGATGATCTCTGTCATCATCGGCTTGGTGCAGATTCTTCTTGGTAAGGCTATTGGGGCCTATAAAAAAGGTCTTCAGAAGGGCTGGCGTCACTCCTTGGCTGGCTACGCTTGGGTACTCCTGCTCGTAGCTGTAGGCTTGATCTATGCTTTACCAAAGGCATCGATCACACTTCCTCAGCCTGTGACCTATATCCTCTATGGTATAGCTGGTCTTTCGGTACTCGTTGCCTTCTTCTACAATAGCCCAGGGAAGAACCCCTTCATCAACTTCGGCTCAGGGCTTTGGAGCACCTATGAGACAGCCTCAGGGCTTCTCGGTGACTCGCTCTCATACATCCGTCTCTTCGCTATCGGTCTGACGGGTGGTATCCTCGGGAGTGTCTTCAATCAGCTCGCCATGTCATGCGTCCCTGAGGCTGGAAGTGGTGCAAGTGTATTCAGCTACATCATCGGCTGGGTCATGGCGCTCCTCGTCCTACTCTTCGGGCATGGGATCAACTTCGGTATCGCTATGATCGGTGCCTTTGTACACCCACTACGTCTCACCTTCGTAGAGTACTACAAGAACAGTGAGTTCGAAGGTGGCGGTAAGTCCTACACCCCTTTCACACGTAAGTAAAAACAAACTAAATATTCTCTTAAACACAAGTAACGATTATGAATGAGATGTTATCTTTCCTCGGCATTGTGCTGATGGTTGGTCTGACGGGTATCGGTAGTAGCATCGGTGTGACGATCTGCGGTAACGCTGCTGTCGGCGCGATGAAGAAGAACCCAGATGCCCTCGGGCAGTATATTGGGCTCTCTGCACTCCCTAGCTCTCAGGGGCTGTACGGCTTCGTCGGCTTCTTCATGGCTAAGGCTGCTCTCGACAAGCTCGTCGCTGCTGGTCCTGTATCGATCTATGCCGCTTGGGCTATCCTCGCTGCTGGGATCATCCTCGGTATCGTAGGTGCTTACTCCGCGATCCGCCAGGCTCAGGTCTGTGCTAACGGGATCCAGGCTATCGGGAATGGTGAGAACGTCTTCAGCGCTACGATGGTCATGGCTGTCTTCCCTGAGCTTTACGCGATCCTTGCCCTTCTGGTGACGATCCTCATCGTAGGCTCCTTCTAAGGGAACGAAATCGCACAATAATATCTGCCTCAGGGCTACCCGACTTCGCTGTGGGGTAGCCCTGAGGTCTTTTTATCGCTATACTATGGTGATACGTCAGAGTACTCCTGAGGACCTGCTTGAGATCCTGCGTCTTATCGCAGTGGCGCGAGCCTTCATGACTGAGCATGGCAATCCCTCTCAGTGGCCTGAGGGGGGTATCCTTCGGCTGAACAGCTAAGCTCGGATATTGCTCGTGGTCATAGCTATGTCTGTGTAGCTCCCGAGTATGCGGGGCTTGTCGGTACCTTTTACTTTGCTGTCGAAGAGGAGCCAACATATCGGCATATTGAAGGGCGGTGGCCCAATGATAAGCCCTATGGTGTCATTCATCGCTTGGCCTCCGATGGACGTATGCGAGGCCTCTTTCGTGAATGCCTTACATTTGCTTCTAAGCACTGCTCTGAGATTAGAGTTGATACCCATGAAGACAACGCTCCTATGCGTCAGCTTCTCATGGCAGAGGGCTTCGTCCCTTGTGGAACGGTATATATAGCTGACGGTAGCCCGCGTATAGCTTATCAGAAGTCGCTTGAAGGATAAGCTGCATCTTCTCTACGTTAGATGGTTTTGAAATAAAGAAGCCTACCTCACGAATTCTATCGTTGGGCAGGCTTCTTTTCTTTAGGAAATGGGGTAGCTCCTTTATAGTCTTAGAAGATAGCTGGCACGTGACTTAGCCTCTGCGTAAGTGAAGAGATCCAAGAAGCGGGCTCGGGAGGCTTCGCTCTCATTGAGTTGGGGAGCGATAAGCTCCAAGGCTTGAAGTCGTAGTTCATCCCCAGAGAAGTAGCGAGAGAGAAGCTCAACGCCTTGCTCTATACTGATCTTGTGACCCGTAAGCTCCGAGCGAAGGACTTGGATTCGCTCTCCCTGCTCGTGAGTCAAGCTCAGCTTGGTGAGTAGAGGCTGATACCATGTCATCTTATCCATGATGGCATCCTGATTCTGCTGCATGCGCTCGAGGATACCTGCACCATAATCTTCATTGCTTGTACTGCGAGACGAGCTGAGGTAGCCTCGGTAGCGTCCTCTCTGTGAGAGACCGAGAAGGCGTCGTGCCTTCTCCTGCGCATCCAGGAAGTCAAAGCATTCGATGAGTCGGTAAGCATTGTAACCGTCACGCAGATGTGGTGCGATCGCCTCGAGAGCCTGTAGACGCTCTTCGTCCCAATTGAATTGTTTCAGAATGCGCTCTGCCTGGCGTACCGTGAAGGTATTGAAGCGCGCAGCATCTTGTACATAGCGAATCTGATCCTTCGGGAATGATGCGCGATTGATCCCTCGTAGGAACTCTTCAAAGTCCTCTTCTTGAGGTACCTGCCCTCCATAGCGTGGGTCATACTGGCGAGGAATAACTGGAGCGAACTGTCGAAGGATGCGCTCTGCACGCTCACGACCACCGTAGCTAAAGAGATCGAGTAGATAGGGAGAATTGTACCCGTCTCGTAAGCGTGGAGCCAAGGTGCGTAGGACATTGAGTCGCTGCTGTGTGTCAGAGAATAGATTGATAAGGCGTGCCGCTTGCTCTGTAGTGAAGTAGCTTCGTCGGGCGACCTCTTCAATGAAGCGGATCTGATCTCCCGTGAAGATTAGCTCTTGTACATCGTGATAGAATACCTCAAAGGCACGAGCATCTTCTCCGTAGGGGTCGCTATAGCCTCGTCCAGGATAGTACCCTGGGTCGGGGTACTGCCTATCGCTGGGATACGGATAGGGTTGCTGAGGATGAGGGGACGCAATGATGACGGGCGCTGTCTCTGGATAAGGGGTAGTCTTCGCAGGGACAGGAGCATTCTCCTTGCTGTCAAACTGACTCACGCGATCATTGACAAAGGTCACATGTGCCGTGATTGTATTGCCCGGGAAGTCAGAGAAGCTGTATTCCCAAAGCTCAGATTGATCGGCCTGAATACTGCGATTGCGAGGGGCACCTAAGAGTGAGGTCACTTGCTCCTTAGTCATCCCACACTCGATCTTATTGACTCCTTGGCGTATTTTGCCGAGGCCACAAGAGCTGATGGTGATGACGATGCCGACAGTAGCGGCGAGGCTTGTAATGGTCTTCATAGTGTATGATGTGTGGATGTGTCGGTATATATGAGAGGAGCCTCCTCTATGGGGTAGCCCTTGAAGAGGAGGCTCCTTGTGGATAAGAGAGGCGAAGCTCTCAAGATAGGCTCATCAAATGATACCTAAGAGGCGACGCGCCTCCTGCTGAGAACTGGAGAAGGAGAACTGATCAACGATACGATAGGAGTTCCGCGGGTCACGTAGTCCAGAGGCTACACAAGCCAAGACCTTGAGCTTCTCTTCATCGAAGCTGAAGAGACGGAGTAGCTTGATCGTCTGCTGCGTCGTGAATCGGTTTCTACGGGCTACATCACGGATATATCGGATCTTGTCATCCGTGAATGTCTTGTGCTGGACCTCGCGATAGACCTGACTGAACCACTGATCATTCTGTCGGTCACTGCGGTAGTCCCCATAGTCATCATAGTCTCCGTATCCACCATAGCCGCCATTGCCACCGTAGCCTCCATAATCACCATTGCCGTAGGGATAGTTCCCCCGTTGGTTCGGATAGCGTCCACGATCGGAGTCGTTGTAGTCTCCATTGTATGTATTCATACGTACGACGCGCCCAGAGGAAAAGCTGATGACAGTGATTCGCTTTTCAAAAAGGCCTGACTTATGATATTCCCATTCTTCGATACCGTTGTCTCCAAATCGGCGGTAGGTGGGGCGTCCCATGAGCGAATATACTTGCTCTTGGCTCATGCCACGCTCGATGCGCTGCGTATCACGACGTCCCATAGTTCCTTCACCCAGCATAGCCAGGTCACACGAGCTGAGGGTGAGAAGTGATGCTGCGCCGAGCAATGCTATGATCTTCTTCATACGCTATACAATATATATAGATGAAACATCAAATATGAGCAGAGCCCTCTGTCGAGGGATACTCTATCTGTCGCTAAAGTTAAATCATCTTTACCAAATATCCTATACTTTGAATGGTTTCATGTTAAAAAGTTAAGTCTATAGCGATGTGAGTGCTGCTTTTTCACGTATTACCCCTTCGAACTTCTCAGCCTGAAGACTCCGATTTTCGAGGGAAGAAGGTACGAGTAATGAAGAGGTGGGCTTGTGCAATGGTCCATATATAGGTATATGGGACGTGTGTAGAGCTATATAGGATGGCGAAGAAAGCTATATAGCTTTGGGCTGATTCCTGTATAGCTTTCGGTGCTAAGCTATATAGCTCGGTGAAGTGACCTCTATCAGGTTGTTGCTCCGCGTAGGGATAAAAGTTGTGGAGGAGTGGCAGATAAGTTTGGGCTACGTACGTGGCTCTAATATCTACGTACGTGGATATTTGGATTTGCGTGCCTGGTCTTTAAGACTACGTGCATAGATAGAGAAAAACACTACGTGAAGGCGCTTTTTCTTCATGAGAAGGACTCTTTTCCCTCCGCTGGGGATAAGAGGTATTCGCAATAAGACGAAGGGCTTGCGTATCTCTTCGGAGAGGCATATCGGTGTGAGCTGGGCGTTGCGATGCCTTAGCCCCCTAAATAGAGGACAGGACTATAGGGCGTAGTCTCTATTTGGATGCTTTACCTCAGCAAAGTTTCTTTGGATATGAACCGCCAATTCCATAAAAGCCCTCTAAGCCGCGATCTTCCTTCCCATGGTACCCTGCCTTTACCATCCCCTTAATCATGCCTCTGCGTACGAATTTTAGTGATGTCAATATGTCACTATGTTTGCTTGTATGAATTCACCTCGTAAGGAGAAGTCTCTACATTGAATCTCTTCTTGGGTTTTGGTTTTCAAATATGAATTCACGGGGTGGGTAGGGGAGCGCTACAGATATTCAAATTAATATTTCACGAAAGCAAATCGGATCCCTGCAAGTCTTTCTGCTGTGTATATCTATATATTAATAATCAAATGGTTATGTACTAATGTGTGAAGTTGTAGGTGTAGGTATAGATAGGTTAGCCCGTGTTTTGTCTCCATTGCACTTTGTTCTATATTGGATATTAATATGGAAAAGAGCTACTTACGATTATTATGTAAAGCAAAGCTTATAGCTGTTTTGGGCGCAGGATGACCATGGCTTTGTGGAAACGAAGTCAGATTCGCGTGAAGGGTTTTAAATTTAAAACGCCCGCTCTTTGTGTGCTTGAATTTAAACTGCTATCTTTGTTTTGCGATTTAAAATAACAGTTCAAGCAGTCATTATGTCAGAGTATATAGATCTATCAGCCATAACAAAACGCCTTAAAGAGGTCGTCGATAGGAGCGGGCTTACTTCAAGAGACTTTGCGATGAAGGCTGGAATTGCTCCTGCGACGCTATCCCTCAATCTCAATGAGAAGCAACAGATCAATGTGGCGACAATAAACAAGATCGTCGAGCACTTCTCCGACATTATGAGTCCCGAGGAGTTTGTCTTTGGGGTGTCTGCTGTGTCAAATGATTCGGGACGGGACCTCTTCGCTTCTATAGGAGTGAAGGGTGAGGAAAAAGAGACCCTTCGCGCGATACTTCAGGCTCAAGCTGAGGAAATAGCACGCCTAAAGGCTGAGGTACGAGAGCGTAGAGAGAAGGGAATTGCCCATATCACGGTCTTCTATGACGACAATAGTTTTGCGACCTTCAAAGACACAGAGGAGTAGCTTTAGGGCACAGGATTCTGCGTATCTTTGTGTCTCTAAGTCACGGTATCTCACTCTATGAAAAAGTATTCTCTTCGGTTTACGCTTCTCTCCACTCAGGCTCTGGGTGCGGGTAATTACCTGCTGAAGCTGCAACTTCCCGAGGCGGCAGGCACCTTCCCCGCTATGGCTGCTGGGCAGTTCGTCCAAGTTGCGGTCCCTGGGGGCTTCGTCCTTCTGCGTCGTCCTATATCTATATGTAATGTGTACCCTGAGCGCCGCGAGCTTTGGCTACTTATCGGGCGAGTTGGGCAAGGGACATCAATCCTTACAGGGCTTGCAGACGGCACAGAGCTGGATCTGCTTATTCCGCTGGGCAATACTTTTAGTGTAGAGGGCGTCGAGCGTCCACTGCTGGTCGGTGGCGGTGTTGGTATAGCTCCTATGCTCTTCTTGGCTCGTACCTTCGCTGAGCGAGGTGTCCATCCTACGATTCTTCTTGGCGGACGTACCGCGGGACACATTGTACTTCGTGAGGAGTTTGCAGCTCTTGGCGATGTCTACTATACGACTGACAGCGGCGAGCTGGGAGTCGAGGGTCGCGTGACGGATCATCCGATCCTGCATGAAGGTTCGTTTGACCGCGTCTTTACTTGTGGCCCTAAGGTCATGATGATCGCCGTGGCAAAGGTGGCTGAGGCGCGCGGCATTGACTGCGAAGTCTCACTGGAGAATAGTATGGCATGCGGTATCGGAGCTTGCCTCTGCTGTGTCGAAGATCTCGAAGGGAAGGGGAATACTTGTGTGTGCACCGAAGGTCCCGTCTTTAATTCTAAGCTCGTCAAGAAAGACTAATCATGCTCAAGACTCAAGTACATATCGGTCGTGGACTCACGATTAAGAACCCCGTGATGACCGCCTCTGGGACCTTTGGTTATGGGCTCGAATACGGTGACTTCATCGACCTCAACCGTCTTGGTGGGGTACTCGTCAAGGGAACGACGCTACATCCTCGTCAGGGAAACCCTTATCCCCGCATGGCAGAGACTCCTTCGGGGATGCTCAATGCCGTCGGACTTCAGAACAAAGGAGTAGACTACTTCTGTGAGCATATCTATCCCACGATATCTGGCTATGACACAGCGATGATCGTCAATGTCAGTGGCTCGCAGGTCGAGGACTATATCAAGACTGCTGAGAAGATCAACGCCCTGGAGAGGATCCCTGCTATTGAGCTCAATATATCATGCCCCAACGTGAAGGAGGGTGGCATGGCCTTTGGTGTGACGTGTGCCGGTGCAGCCTCTGTCGTTCGTGCGGTGCGTGCGGTATATGACAAGACGCTCATCGTGAAGCTGTCGCCCAATGTCACCGACATTACGGAGATCGCACGAGCAGTAGAAGCCGAAGGGGCTGACTCGATCTCAATGATCAACACGCTCCTGGGGATGGCTATCGACGTAGAGAAGCGCCGTCCAGTACTTTCGACTATTACGGGTGGGCTCTCTGGCCCCGCGGTGAAGCCCATAGCTCTGCGCATGGTCTGGCAGACGGCTCAGGCGGTGAAGGTTCCCATTATCGGTATGGGGGGCATTGCCTCGGCTACGGATGCGATTGAATTCTTGCTCGCAGGGGCCTCAGCTGTTGAAGTCGGTACGTACAACTTCGTGGATCCTTCCGTGACCACTCAGATCGTTGACGGCATCGAGGATTACATGCGCCGTCATGGCTTCATGGATATTCAGGATCTTATCGGTGCCTTGCAGATCCCCAAGAAGTCATAAGCTCTATTTTAGGATACGGCCAACTTAGAGGGATTTCCCTCTATATATAAGGTATAGTATATCAGTTAAGCCCGGGCCCAAGCTTCAAGCTACTCCGTACAATTCCCTCGCGACCACCAGTCCATGTGTTATGTTTAGTTTGTTCGATAAGCTGTGTTTTGCCGAGGAAAGCTCCATGAAGGAGGTCTCTACTCTCTTCCAAGCATAGCATGAGCAGGCTTCTTCATAATCTGAGTATCTTTGTATGGTGCTAAGACATATCATGATTAGCACCATGGACTATACGACAGAGTTATGAAGCACTTAGTATCGATCAACCAACTCTCTACAGAGGATATCCTTCGGCTCCTTGATCGAGCAGCTCTCTTTGAGCAGAATCCCAATCGCAAGCTTCTTGAGGGGCGCGTCATCGCAACCCTCTTTTTTGAGCCCTCTACCCGTACCAGACTAAGCTTTGAGACCGCTGTAAATCGCCTTGGAGGTCGTGTCATCGGCTTCTCTGATGCAGCGACTTCCAGCTCGGCTAAGGGCGAATCCCTCAAGGATACCATCTCTATGGTCGGCAACTATGCTGATGCCATCGTGATGCGTCACTACCTTGAGGGAGCTGCACTCTATGCCTCTGAGCTTGGACGTGCGCCCATCATCAATGCTGGAGATGGAGCCAACCAGCATCCCTCACAGACTCTGCTGGACCTCTATGCGATACGCAAGACGCAGGGCACTCTCTACGATAAGACCATTGCATTGGTTGGTGACCTGAAGTATGGCCGTACCGTGCATTCCCTCATTGTGGGTATGGCTCCCTTCCGTCCTCGCTTCATCTTTGTCTCTCCCCCTGAGCTTATGATGCCCGAGGAGTGCAAGGACTTCTGTCGCCGTGCAGGTATTCCGTTTACAGAGACGACGGACTTCACACCCGAGGTTATCCGAAGTGTTGACGTCCTATATATGACGCGCGTACAGCGAGAGCGCTTCATCGATCTTGAGGAGTATGAGCGCGTGAAGAACGTTTATGTCCTCACCGCTTCGATGCTGGAGGGTTGTCGAGAACACCTGCGTATCCTCCACCCCCTACCTCGTGTCGGTGAGATCGCTCAAGATGTGGACGATACGCCATACGCTTATTATGTAGAGCAAGCACAAGGTGGCCTGTATGTCCGTCAGTCCATCCTCTGCGAAGTTCTCGGCCTTGAAGTCAACGACTAACCTTCCCACGCCTCCTAATTAGATAAGCTATGAACAAAGACAAGATGCTCGTCGAGGCGATCCGTGATGGGATTGTCTTAGATCACATACCCGCAGAGAAACTCTTCAAGATCGTGGCACTTCTACGTCTTGATACGCTGACGACCCCTGTGACGATTGGTAATAACCTCATGAGTGCTCGTCATAAGCGTAAGGGGATCATCAAGATGGCTGACCACTTCGTCTCCTCCCAAGAGATCGACAAGATCGCCCTACTCGCACCAGAGGTTCATCTGAATGTCATCCGTGACTACCAGGTTACGGAGAAGCGTCAGGTAGCTCTTCCCAGTGAAGTCAAGGGTTTAGTTCGCTGCCCCAACCCCAAGTGTATCACCAACGCTGAGCCCATGCAGACGCGCTTCCATGTGTCGACCGAGGAGGACTCAGATCAGAAGTGCCTCTTAGAGTGTCACTACTGTGGACGAAAGACGCGTGCTGAGGAGGTCGAGCTACTATGAGAGTAGACTGGAAGCCCGGAACACTTATCTATCCCCTACCCGCTGTCCTCATCAGCTGTGGCACGATGGAGGATGGCGGAGCTAATATCCTGACCGCCTCATGGGTGAGTACGGCATGTACCAATCCCCCGATGTGTGTCGTCGGGATACGCCCAGAGCGTCACTCACACAGCATCATCAAGGAGTATGGTGCCTTTGGTATCAACCTTTCTACTGTGTCGATGGCCCGAGAGACGGACTGGTGTGGTGTCGTATCGGGAAGGCGCGAAGATAAGTTCGCTGCCTGTGGCTTCACGAAGGAAGCCGGCACAGTGCTGGGAGTGCCACTTATCGAAGAGTCACCCATTAGCCTGGAGTGTCGTGTGCGTGAGATTACCTCTCTCGGGAGTCATGATCTCTTCCTCGCGGATATCGTCGGGATACGAGCTGACGAGCAGTACATTGATCCTGAGACGGGGGCCTTTGATATGAAGCGTGCAGGTCTCTTGGTCTATGCCCACGGCGAGTACTTTGGCTTGGGCGAATATATAGGCCACTTCGGCTGGTCCGTACGTAAGAAGAAGACCAAGCGCCGCTAAGGCCTCCCCACTAAATAATAGAGCAATATAACCAACTATGGGGGTAGATCGCACAGCCGACCTGCCCCCTATCTTTGGGACACTATATGGAGATAAATAGATTAGACGTCTACCCACATAACTTTTCTGAGAAGATCGGCTATAGTGAGGTCAGACACCTGCTGGAGGAATACTGTGCATCCTCTCTGGGAAGAGAAGAGATGCAGGCACTTGAAGCCTCTGCAGATAAAGAAGAGATCGTAAGGGCGCTGGATGAGACTCGTGAGATGATCACCATCATGGCGGGTGAACCCCCTCTACCCTCCTTGGCACTTGTGGACTGCCGTGACGTACTGCGTCGCATCCGTCCTCAGGGTACATTCATCGAAGAGGAGGAACTCCTTGACCTACTGCGCATGCTGGAGACGCTACATAGCCTCCAGCACTTCTTCCTCGAGGAGCATACGACGGGTGAGCGTGCCGTGGAGACCTTCGCCTATACCTATCCTCGCCTTGCCTCGCTGCTTGAGGATACGCCTTCCTTCCCTAAGATTGAGACTCACCTTCGCTCCCTGCTCACCGAGGAAGGCAAGCTTCGAGACAATGCTTCGCGTGATCTTCTGCGCATCCGTCAGACTATTCGTGAGACAGAGCGTAGCCTCTCGGGTATGCTACAGCGCATCCTCTCGACGGCACGTCATGAGGGATGGGTGGAGCAAGACGTACAGCCTGCCCTGCGTGATGGCCGCTTGGTCATCCCCATGAGTCCCATGCACAAGCGCAAGCTCCGTGGTATCATCCACGACGAGTCAGCGACGGGGAAGACGGTCTATGTCGAGCCTGTTGAGTTGGTCGAAGCCAACAATCATATCCGAGAGCTGGAGAGTGAGGAGCGCCGTGAGGTTATCCGCATCCTCACGGAAGTGGCCAGCCGTCTTCGTCCCAACATCCCTCACCTCCTCACCTCCTATAGCCTCCTTGCGCACTATGACTTTGTCCGTGCTAAGGCTCGCTGGGCAGCTGATATAGGCGGTATCTGTCCCCGCATCTCGGACAGCCCCATCGTCGAATGGTGGGGAGCAAAGCACCCGCTTCTCCTACGTTCGCTGCGTGCTCAAGGACGCAATGTCGTGCCCTTGGATATCCGACTGGTAGCACCCGAAGCTCGTATCCTCCTGATATCAGGGCCTAATGCTGGGGGGAAGTCCGTTTGCCTCAAGACGGTAGGTCTTCTGCAGTACCTTGTACAATGCGGCGTACCTGTCCCCATGGCTGATCACTCTTCGGTCGGTATCTTCGACCGTCTCTACATAGACATCGGGGATGAGCAGTCCATAGAAGATGACTTGAGTACCTACAGTTCGCACCTGCGCAACATGAAACACTTCGTCCGTGAAGGCGGAGCACGAAGCCTGCTGCTCATCGACGAATTTGGTGGCGGTACGGAGCCCACGATCGGTGGGGCTATTGCACAAGCCCTCCTACATCGCTTCAATGATGCTGGTGCCTTCGGTGTCATCACCACGCACTATCAGAACCTCAAGACTTACGCCGAAGAGCATGCTGGCCTCATCAACGGGGCCATGCTCTATGACCGCCACGAGATGCGCCCGCTCTTCCGCCTCTCTATTGGTCGCCCAGGTAGCTCCTTCGCCATTGAGATTGCCCGCAAGATCGGTCTGCCCGAGGAGGTCATCAGCGAAGTCCGCGAGACGGTCGGTGCTGACTACATTGACATGGACAAATACCTGCAAGACGTCATACGTGACAAGCGCTATTGGGAGAGCAAGCGCCAGAGCATCCGCCAGGAAGAGAAGCTCCTCCAAGAGGCTTCGAGCAAGTACTCCGAGGAGATGTCGCGCATCGCTGAGGAGCGTAAGCGCATCATCGCCGAAGCGAAGAAGGAAGCCCAGCGCCTTATCCAAGAGGCGGGCGGACAGATCGAGCGCACGATCCGTGAGATCCGTGAGGCCGAAGCTGCTAAGGATGAGACGCGTATCATCCGTCAGCGCCTTGCGGACTATAAGGAAGGACTCTCGGCAGAAGAGGAAGCCGAGGCTCTGGCACGTGCTAAGAAGACGCAGCGTGAGGTAGAGCGTCTCCTTGCACGCCGTCAGCGCCATGCCGATCGCAAGGCCAAGGGGAAGGAACCCCTACCTAAGCTCCATCAGCCCTCTGAGGAAGCTCCTTCTTCCGCCACTCCCCTACCCACCGCACCACTCACCGAAGGCAGTGTCGTGCGTATCGAAGGACAGAAAGCTCTTGGTACGATCATCTCCCTCTCGGGACGTGAGGCAACGGTGGCTCTTGGAGAGCTGAAGACCACCATTCCCGTTAAGCGCCTTCATGCGGTCTCCCCTGCCGAAGCGGAGCGCCATCGCAAGAAGATTTCACCCACTCAGGCCGTTCGCTCCTCGGGGATCATTGACCAGATCCATCAGAAGCGCCTCACCTTCCGCCAAGAGATCGACGTCAGAGGTTTCCGTGCCAATGAGGCAGTTGATGCCGTGGCTTATTTCGTCGACGAAGCACTCCAGCTCGGTGTGAGCAGTGTACGCATCCTGCACGGGACGGGTACGGGTGCTCTTCGTGAGTCTATCCGCACGTATCTGAGCGGAGTACGAGGTGTCCAGCACTTCCGTGATGAGGATGTTCGCTTCGGAGGCGCAGGGATCACGGTCGTAGAAATGGAATAGTTCTTCCCCCTACCCTTCCCCTTTTTTTTGTGGCAAGATCGAATACTGCCTTAAATGGCTGGTATTCGGTCTTGCCACAATAATACGTATACGTTTCCTGCCCGAAACGATTAGGTTGTTGCTCCGCGCATGGATAAAAGTTGTGGACGAGTGGCAGATAAGTTTGGGCTACGTGCGTGGTTCTAATATCTACGTACGTGGATATTTGGATTTACGTGCCTGGTCTTTAAGACTACGTGCATAGACAGAGGAAAACCACTACGTGAAGGCGCTTTTTTCTTTATGAGAAGGGCACTTTTCTCTCCGCTGAATAAGAGGAATACTCGCGATAGGGTGAAGGGCTTGCTTGACCTCTTCGGAGAGGCATATCGGGGGACTGGGCGTGCGATGCCTTGGCACTCTAAATAGTGGGCAGGACTCTAAGGCAACAGTCTTGTTTGAGAGTTAGCTCCTCTGAGCCTTTGTGCTGTGAGCTGCAATTTGTGGAAAAACTCCCCTTTCGGTAAGAGTTCTCAGGAGGCCCGTAGGAGGTCACTTGGGGATTTTGCCGTGGAAGCTCTGTGGATGTGCCTAAGTATAGGGCTATTTCCCCGTCTTAGTAGTATCTTTGTAATCAAGATGAAGCATATACGTAACTTTTGCATTATAGCCCATATTGACCATGGGAAGAGTACCCTGGCTGATCGCCTGCTGGAGACGACACAGACCGTCTCTGGGAAGGATCTTCAGGAGCAGGTACTCGATAATATGGATCTCGAGCGCGAGCGCGGGATCACCATTAAGAGCCACGCCATCCAGATGAACTACGAGCTCGATGGTGAGGACTACGTACTCAATCTGATTGATACCCCAGGACACGTGGACTTCTCCTACGAAGTCTCCCGCTCCATCGCTGCCTGCGAAGGCGCACTGCTTATCGTCGACGCAGCTCAGGGTATTCAGGCACAGACGATTTCTAATCTCTATATGGCTCTCGAGCATGACCTCGAGATCATACCTATCATCAATAAGGTCGACCTGCCAAGCGCTATGCCCGAAGAGGTCGAGGATCAGATCATCGAGCTCCTGGGCTGCAAGCGCGAGGAGATCATCCGTGCCAGCGGTAAGACGGGCTTGGGTGTCGATGACATCCTCCGTGCGATCGTCGAGCGCATCCCTGCTCCTAAGGGTGATCCCGAAGGACCTCTGCAGTGCTTGATCTTTGACTCAGTCTTCAACCCCTTCCGCGGTATCATCGCTTACTTCAAGGTGGTGAATGGTAAGATCCGTAAGGGTGACCACGTGAAGTTCATCGCTACGGGCAAGGAGTATGACGCAGATGAAGTCGGCGTACTGCGCCTCGACATGGAGCCACGCAAGGAGGTCTCTACGGGGGACGTCGGCTATATCATCTCGGGTATCAAGACGAGCCGTGAGGTTAAGGTAGGGGATACCATCACGCATGTCGATGGCGGCGCTTCGGAAGCTATCGCTGGCTTCGAGGAAGTGAAGCCTATGGTCTTCGCAGGGCTCTACCCTATCGAGAGTGAAGACTTTGAAAACCTTCGTGCTTCGCTGGAGAAGCTCCAGCTGAACGATGCTTCGCTGACCTTCCAGCCCGAGAGCTCTATCGCTCTTGGCTTCGGCTTCCGATGCGGCTTCCTTGGGCTCCTGCACATGGAGATCATTCAGGAGCGACTCGACCGAGAGTTCGGTATGAACGTCATCACGACCGTCCCCAACGTATCCTACAAGGTCTACGACAAGAAGGGCGTCTGCAAGGAGGTGCATAACCCCTCGGGGCTTCCCGACATCACGACGATCGACCACATCGAAGAGCCTTATATCCGCGCTTCGGTTATCACGAATACCGCCTACATCGGTCCTATCATGACGCTCTGCCTCGGTAAGCGTGGGCAGCTCATCAAGCAGGAGTACATCTCGGGTGACCGTATCGAGATCTTCTTTGACCTGCCCTTGGGTGAGATCGTCATCGACTTCTACGACAAGCTGAAGAGCGTATCGAAGGGCTATGCTTCCTTCGACTACCACATCAGCGACTTCCGTCCCTCAAAGCTTGCCAAGCTTGATATCCTACTCAATGGAGATCCTGTGGATGCCCTCTCGACACTGACCCACGTCGATAACAGCGTGGCTTTCGGACGCCGCATGTGTGAGAAGCTCAAGGAGCTCATCCCACGTCAGCAGTTTGACATCGCTATCCAGGCTGCTATCGGTGCTAAGGTTATCGCTCGTGAGACCATCAAGGCTGTGCGTAAGGACGTGACCGCTAAGTGCTATGGTGGTGACGTCTCCCGTAAGCGTAAGCTCCTCGAGAAGCAGAAGGAAGGTAAGAAGCGCATGAAGCAGATCGGTACGGTCGAGGTGCCTCAGAAGGCCTTCCTCGCAGTCCTCAAGCTTGACTAAGCTAATCACAGACAACCATGGCCACAGAAACGGCAAAGAAGCGTAGCAGCAAGAAGCCCAGCCCCGTTGTGCCGATGGAGCTGGACGGACGCATCCCACCTCAGGCTCCAGACTTCGAAGAGGCTGTCCTTGGAGCAATCCTCCTTGAGAAGGATGCCTATGCGCGTGTCAGTGAGAAGCTCCGCCCTGAGACCTTCTACGTCAAAGCTCACGAGCTGATCTATACTGCAATGGTGACGCTGGCTATGGCTCAGCAGCCCATCGATATGCTCACCGTGACCGAGGAGCTACGTCGTATGGGCGTCCTCGAGGAGATCGGTGATGCTGCTTACATCGCAGGTCTGACAACCAAGGTGATGTCTACAGGTAGCCTGGAGGCCCACGCTGAGGTGCTCTATAACAAGGCGCTCAGTCGCCGCCTCATCGGTATGGCAACCTCTACGCTTAAAGGTGCCTATGAGGATGTCATCGATGTGCAGGAGCAGATCCAGCAGGCGGAAGGCTCGCTCTTTGAGATCGCTCAGCAGAATTCGACTCGCGACTTCGTACCTATCAATCCCCTCGTCAAGGGTGCTATCAATGAAATGCAGATAGCGGCGAACCGAGAGGAAGGGATTAGTGGGCTAACGACAGGCTTTGGTGACATCGACCAGATGACTTCTGGTTGGCAGAACTCTGACCTTATTATCATCGCTGCCCGTCCAGCTATGGGTAAGACGGCCTTCGTCGTATCTATGGCGAAGTATATGGCAGTTGATAACAAGATACCTGTCGCGCTCTTCAACCTCGAAATGAGTGCAGTACAGCTCGTCAAGCGTTTCCTCTCCAACGTCTGTGAGATCGATGGGCAGAAGATCAAGAGTGGCCGCCTCAATGAAGAGGAGTGGACACGCCTCAACAACCGTATCGGTACACTTGAGGGAGCCCCACTCTACATCAATGATACCCCATCACTCTCGGTCTTTGAGCTACGTACCAAGGCCCGTCGCCTTGTCCGCGAGCATCAGGTCAAGATCATCATCATTGACTACCTCCAGCTGATGAATGCCAGCGGTATGAGCTTCGGCAACCGTGAGCAGGAGGTCAGTACCATCTCACGTTCGCTGAAGATGCTGGCCAAGGAACTGAACATCCCCATCATCGCCCTCTCACAGCTCAACCGTGGCGTAGAGAATCGTCTGCAGGGAGGTGATGCCAATAGCAAGCGTCCACAGCTCTCAGACCTTCGTGAGTCAGGTGCTATTGAGCAGGATGCCGACATCGTATGCTTCATCCATCGCCCTGAGTACTACAAGATCTACAGCGATCCAGAGACAGGGGAGGACCTACGAGGTGTAGGTGAGTTCATCATCGCAAAGCACCGTAATGGACCTGTCGGTGATGTACGCCTGGCCTTCAAGGCTGACTATGCTCGCTTTGCTCCGAAGGGCGAACTCTCTCAGCTGGGCGCTGATGAGAAGCATGCTCGCGGTGGACGCCTCGGTAGAGGTGCCCGTGGAGCCGATGCTTCAGCTGATCCCCTTGCACCTTCAGATACAGGGTTTGATGCAGGCTTTGACCCTATGAGCGGACCGCTCCCATCCAATGAAACCCCATTTTAATTAGTTCTCTATCCTCCGATATACAATGGAATTTCTCCAGCCAGACTATCGTCTTCGTGTAGCTAAGCTCCAGTCGCTTCTTCAGCGTCAGGGTATTGAGGCTCTCGTTGTGGTCTCTAACGTCAACCTCCTCTACATCTGTGGAGAGGTATTCGCTGGTCTTGCTTTCATCCCTCGTGAGGGAGAAGCACAGTTCTTTATCCGCCGTCCACAGCTTCATCCCGAGAGTGCCACGGTACACTATGTACGCAAGATTGAGCAGATCACAGAGTACATTGATACCGCTGCCCTACGTTCGGTGGCTTTAGAACTCGATGAGCAGAGCTACTCTGATATCCAGCGACAGCGTAAGCTCTTCCCTAAGGCTGAGCTACATAATGCGACGGCACTCCTTCGTGAGGTTCGCATGGTGAAGACACCACTTGAGCTGGAGCAAATTCGTGAGGGAGCGCGTCATCATATCGCTACCTATGCTACGATCCCTTCTCTCTACCGAGATGGGATGACCGATCGAGATCTGCAGATCGAGATCGAGCGGGAGATGCGTCGTAGAGGATCTATTGGTATCTTTCGCTGCTTCGGCTCAGCGATGGAGATCTATATGGGGAGCCTGCTTACAGGTGATAATGCAGGCGCTCCTTCCCCCTATGACTTCGCTCTCGGTGGAGCAGGTAGTCAGGCACTCCCCTTAGGCTCTAACGGTACTCCCCTGCGCGAGGGGCAAGCCGTGATGGTCGACATGGCTGGGAACTATGGGGTCTACTGCACCGACATGACACGTACCTATTCTATTGGCTGCCTATCAGATGAGGCCTATCGCTTACACGAGCTCAGCCTTGAGATCCATCGTCAGGTGATGCAGAAGGCAACCCCTGGAACGTCGTGTGCCGATCTCTACAATGAGAGTCTGCGCATGGTAGAGGAAGCTGGTGCGGGGCCTTACTTTATGGGGACAGAGCTACAAGCGCAGTTCGTTGGTCATGGCTTGGGCCTACAGATCAATGAGCTCCCCGTACTGATGGGGCGCAGTAAGGATACCTTGCAACCAGGTATGATCATCGCCTTTGAACCCAAGTTTGTCCTCCCTCATGTTGGTGCTGTTGGCATAGAGAATACCTATCTTGTTACAGAGACGGGTATAGAGAACCTCACACCTGCTCCTGAGGAAATCATTGATTTGACACAGCGATAGACCTCCCCGATGACGCACATGAAACGCACTGCCCTCTACGCAGGATCCTTTGATCCCTTTACCCGTGGTCACGCCGACATCGTGGCACGTGGCCTATGTCTCTTTGATGAAGTCATCGTGGGGATCGGGACTAACGATGCGAAGCGCAACCTCTTCTCTGCAGAGGAGCGCCTGCAGCAGATCGCTCGTTACTATGCAGATGAGCCTCGTGTACGCGTCTTGACTTACACAGGACTAACTGTATCTCTAGCTCAGGAGCTTCAGGTCGGGGCGCTACTTAGAGGTGTACGTAGTAGTACGGATATGGAATACGAGCGTACGCTGGCAGACCTGAATCGTCACATTGCCGATATGGAGACGGTACTTCTCCCAGCCTCTCAGCGCTTCACACACATTAGCTCAACTGTTGTACGTGAGCTCCTACACTATGGAGGGGATGTGTCAGCCTTCCTGCCCGTAGGCTTCTCACTTGATGTCTCACCCATGGTATAGCAACTATGTCGGACTGGAAGAATCGCTTGGGGGTGCTCTACAGCACCAACCCAGACTTTGAATACACGACAGCCGAGGTAGCTGAACCAGAGACGCTACCAGCCGCTGAGCAGCGCCTCCGTCTCTCGCTCTCAAAGAAGCAGCGTGGAGGTAAGGAAGTTACGCTCATTACGGGCTTCGTAGGCAGTTCAGCTGATCTTGAGGCCTTGGGTAAAACGCTGCGTCAGCGCTGTGGTGTCGGTGGATCGGCCAAGGATGGTGAGATCATCATCCAGGGAGATCAGCGCCAGAAGCTCCTCACGATCCTCCCTTCTCTGGGCTATACAAAGACGAAGTAACTAACACACTACACATACTACTACCTATGGACAACGGACTATTCACCCCACAGGATCTCGAAGAACTCTCAGCTCGTGGTATTACTCCTGAGGCGGCAGCTCATCAAGTAGAGGAGATCCGCAAGGGATTCCCTTATTTGGAGATCTTGGCATCAGCCTCACTTGAGCAGGGTATCCTGCGCGTAGAGACCAGTGAAGAAGCTGGCTATATGGATCTCTGGGAAGAGTATCTTCTCTCAGGCAAGGCTTCGGTCTACAAGATGGTGCCAGCATCAGGAGCTGCTTCACGCATGTTCAAGATGCTCTACAACTTCCTTGAAGCTCCTTATACAGCTCCTGAGAAGCCTGAGGAAGAGCGCTTCTTCAGCCACATCAATCAGTTTGCTTTTTATGAGCGCCTCAACGAAGCTTGTCTCCGTAATAACTGGAAGAGTATCCCTAAGCTCATCGCAGCTGGGGAGTATAAGGCTATTGTAGAGAACCTTCTACTTCCTAAGGGACTGGGTTATGGTAGCAAACCTAAGGCACTACTTCTCTTCCATAACTATAAGGAAGCCCCGCGTACTTCGGCAGAGGAGCATCTCGTCGAAGGAGCGCTCTATGCCCGTGATCGTGAGGGGATGGTACGCCTGCATTTCACCGTATCTCCCGAGCACCGCAAAGATTTTGAAGCTCTTGTTCACTCGCTCCAGCCTGTCTATGAGGATCTCTACGGTGTGCGCTATGATATCAGCTTCAGCGAACAGCTCCCTTCTACCGACACGTTGGCCTTGACGCCCGAGGGAGAGCTCTTCCGTACGGATACAGGCCACCTACTCTTTCGCCCAGGTGGGCATGGTGCCTTGATCCATAACCTTGGGAAGCTCCCTACCGATGTGGTCTTCATCAAGAACATTGACAACGTGGTTCCCGATCCCTATAAGGGCACAACGATCATGTATAAGAAGTTCCTCGGAGGCGTACTCATCGCACTGAGACGACAGATCTTCAGCTACCTCACCCTCTTGGAAAAGGGCAAGCCATCACACGCACAGATCGAGGAAATCCTCGGCTTTCTTGAGGGGCAATTATCCATTACGGTGCCTGAAGATTTGGATAAGGAGGATAGTAGTACCATCAAATGGATCCAAGGTCGTCTCAATCGCCCCATACGCGTCTGCGGTATGGTGCGCAACCAAGGTGAGCCCGGTGGTGGCCCCTTCATCGTCCGTGAGCATGACGGCAGCAGTTCTCTGCAGATCCTTGAGAGCTCGCAGATCGATATGGAGGATGCTGGACAACGTGCCTTCTTTGAGGCTGGAGGATACTTCAATCCCGTAGACCTCGTCTGCTCCATACGTGATTATAAGGGGCAGCCCTTTGACTTGACAAAGTTTGTCAATCCCAAGACAGCCTTTATCTCGCATAAGAGCCTCAGCGGTCGTGAACTCCTGGCTCTTGAACTCCCTGGACTATGGAATGGAGCCATGCATGACTGGAACACCGCCTTTGTTGAAGTGCCTCTCGATACCTTCAATCCCGTGAAGGAAGTCAATGATCTCCTCCGTACAGAGCATCAGAATCCCGCCTAACCCTACCCTGTTTCTCACATAAACCTATAAGCGTATGTCTACAATCATCGAGCGCTTAGCGCTACTCCGCAAGGAGATGAAGGCAGCAGGTCTCTCGGCCTACATCATCCCTTCTTCAGACGCACATCTCAGCGAATACACGCCTGATCGTTTCAAGAGTCGTGCGTGGATCAGCGGCTTCAATGGCTCTGCTGGCACCGTCGTTGTGACCTTAGATAAGGCCGGTCTATGGACTGACTCCCGCTACTTCCTGCAGGCAGGCGAGCAGCTGAAGGACTCTTCTATCGAGCTTTTCAAGATGGGTGTACCTGGTGTCCCCACTATCGAAGGCTTCCTCGCCGCTGAGCTTCCTGCTGGTGCAGTCGTCGGAGCTGATGGCGCATGCCTCTCCTTCGCTGAAGCTGATGACACTGAGCGTAAGCTTGCTGTCTACGGTATCGAGTATCGTCTCACGCAGGATCTTATCGAGCGTGTTTGGGCAGACCGTCCCGCTCTCCCCGATCAGCCACTCTTCCTTCACCCTGAGGAATACTCAGGAGCTAGTGCCAAGGAGCGCATCGAGGCAGTCCGTGGCAAGCTCCGTGCCCAGGGTGCCAATGCTACGATCATCACGATGATCGATGAGCTAGCGTGGGTCTTCAATGTACGAGGCAATGATGTTTCCTTCAATCCCGTAGCCGTAGGCTTTGGCTACATCGGCGAGAAGGAAGCAGTCATCTTCGTAGACCCCGCTAAGGTACCAGAGGAAGTTCACTCTTACCTCACGGCTAATGGTGTGACCCTTAAGGGCTATACGGAACTGGATAGCTTCATCGCAGCGCTCCCCTCTGAAGTCCGCCTCTTGGTCGATACCAAGCGCATCACCTACCACATCTATTCTCTGATCCCAGCGTACTGCCGTAAGATCGAGGGAGTCTCAGCTCTGACTCAGCTCAAGGCTATCAAGAACGAGACTGAGATCGCTTGCCTCCGTAAGGTCATGGCACGTGATGGCGCTTCTCTGACCCGCTTCTTCAAGTGGCTGGAGGAAGCTCTGGGACGTGGTGAAACTTATACAGAGTACGAGCTGGGTATCCGTCTCAATGAGTTCCGCGCTAAGGATGATAAGTTCTACGGTGACAGCTTCGGCACGATCTGTGGCTACCTCGGCAATGGTGCTATCGTCCACTACAGCGCGCAGAAAGACACGGCTGCTACAGTACGTCCAGAGGGTGTGCTCCTTCTTGATAGTGGCGGCCAATATCTCGATGGGACTACGGATATCACGCGCACGGTAGCGCTCAGCGCTCCATCGGAAGAGCTACGTACGGACTACACGCTCGTCTTGAAGGGCCACATCCAGCTTGCTCTGGTGCAGTACCTCGAAGGGACGCGTGGTAGCCAGCTTGATATCCTTGCTCGCCATGCACTCTGGCAGCAGGGCCTGAATTATGGGCATGGTACGGGGCATGGTGTAGGCTTCTTCCTCAACGTCCACGAAGGGCCGCAGAACATCCGTATGGAAGTCAACCCCACGCCACTCGAACTTGGTATGATCACCAGCAACGAGCCAGGGCTCTACCGCTCGGGTAAGTATGGCATCCGTATCGAGAATCTCGTCATCACGGAGCTACGTGAAGAGACTGAGTTTGGTCGCTTCTTCGGCTTCGAGACGGTGACTCTGTGCTACCTTGACAATCAGCTTGTCCGTAAGGATCTCCTCACAGCAGAGGAAATCGCTTGGTACGATGCTTATCAGGAACGAGTCTATCAGACGATCGCTCCCCTACTTAGCAGCGACGAAGCAGCTTGGCTTCGCTCCAAGACGCTCCCTCTCTAAAGAAGAGCGCTAAATAGAAATCCCCCTAAGGTCGGTGAGACCTTAGGGGGATTTTCTTTTACTCTTAAGAGTTACCCTAAGAGCTTGTATGGGAGTTCGCTTAGAATACGAAACCTACCTTGAAGCCAGCCTTGACATCGGTAGCGAAGCCACCAGCAGAAGACGTTGACTTAGATTCGTTCGTCGTAGCCGTACCACCTGCAGGCGTTGTCGTAACAGAAGTCTTACCGGTAGAAGCATGGAGGAGCTCCAGACCAGCTTCTACGCCGAGATAGACGTGAGGAGCGACGTAGTAGTCTGCACCGAGGAGGAGGTCACCACCGAAGACGAAGCGAGGAGCATTCTTTGAGATGGTAGTTGCTGCGCTGTTAACGCTCTTCGTAGAGCCCGTAGCAGAACCGAGGAAGAGCTCAGCACCGATATAGGGAGAGAGGCGATCCGTGCCACCGAAGTGGTGTTCGAGACCAAGGCCGAAGGTAAAGACGTTGCTCTTCGTGGTAGCTTCGGTCACGGGGTCAGTCGTCTTCTCCGTGCTGGAGCTGTTGTTCAGACCCAGAGAAAGGCGCAGGGCGATGTTGTCCTGGAGGAAGTAGCGGCCCTTGATGAGACCAGCGTTGATGCCAGCGTGTGAGCCGAGAGCTACGGGTGATTTAGTCTGGTTGAAAATCCCATTAGCAAAGAGAGAGAAGTCGGTCGTCACGCTCCCTGCGAGGGGCTTGAACTCCGACTGAGCCTGTGCGGAGACAAGCGCGGTAGCTGCGAGAGCTACAGTCATCAGAATCTTCTTCATTTTCAATAGTATTTATACATTCCCCCACAAGTGTGATATCGAGGGGTTGTCGGCAAAGGTAGGCAAAAAGTATTACCTAAAAAACGTATAATATTTGCAGGAGAGCTCGTTACGCACTTGCTGCTGATTTTTATCCTCCTGCTATTGCTCCTAAAAGCTACCCGTATTGGTCGGTGATTTGACTAGTACTGCTTTCCTCATCGATGTATAGATGGAAGGTGCTTCGCAGGGACCTCCCTCAGCTATCTATCGGGAGTAGTACTATCCTCTACGGTAACTCTCACAGGGCAACCGCACCAAAGTGTACGCATCTTGGTCGCACTCTTCCCTACTGAGTACTGCATCGCCACCAGAGAGTGTATGCGAAGCAGTAGTGAGTACAAAGCTGCAACAATGGTCGTTTGCCCCCAAAAAGCGATAGCCGTTTAACTACAGAGCAATAGTCGTTTGCCAATTGACTCTACTTCAATACGACTTGCAAATGGAGACTGTTGACTTAGAGTCCTGTCCTCTACTTAGGGGCTAAGGCATCGCACGCCCAGCTCCCCTATATACCTCTCCGAAGAGATACATAAGCCCTTCGCCTTATCGTGAGTATTCCTCTTATTCAGCGGAGGGAAAAGCATCGTTCTCGAGAAGAAAAAGCGCCTTCGCGTAGAGGTTTTCCTCTATCTATGTACGTAGTCTTAAAGACCAGGTACGTAAATCCAATATCCACGTACGTAGATATTAGAGCCACGTACGTAGTCCAAACTTATCTGCCACTCGTCCACAACTTTTATCCTTACGCGAAGCAACGACCTAATATAGGTCACGGCACAAATCTATATAGGAATCAAGAGAAAGCTATATAGCTTTCTTCATCATCCTATATAGCTCTACACACGTACCCATATACCTATAGAGAGCATTGCGCAAGCCCACCTCTTCATTGCTCGTACCTTCTTTCCTCGACAATCGGAGTCTTTAGGCTGAGAAGTTCGAAGGAGGAAAGTGTAAGCTGTGAAGAGATGGCCTCGCGCAATGGTCGTAAATAGGAGGTGATTCTGATAAGGAAGCTCTATAACCCTCAGCTCGAAAGCAGGCTAACTGAGGTCTATTGTGTATCTTTGTGCACCTATATCATTATAGAATATGAAGCAATATCAGGATCTGCTCCGTCATATCCTCTCCGAGGGACATCTCAAGGACGACCGTACAGGTACGGGGACGCTCAGCACCTTCGGCTATCAGATGCGCTTTGATCTAAGTCAGGGCTTCCCGCTTTTGACGACGAAGAAGCTACATCTGAAGAGTATCATATATGAGCTCTTATGGTTCCTACGTGGGGATACTAATGTTCAGTACCTGCAGGAGCATGGCGTGCGTATATGGAATGAGTGGGCACGTGAAGACGGTTCTCTTGGGCCGATCTATGGCTATCAGTGGCGCTCTTGGCCTGACTATCAAGGAGGGCATATTGACCAGATCCAGCAGATCATTGACCAGCTGCATCGTGATCCGACAAGCCGTCGCATGATCGTCTCAGCGTGGAATGTGGCGCAGATTGATGATATGGCGTTGGCGCCTTGCCACTGCTTGATGCAGTTCTATGTGGCTGATGGACGCCTGAGCCTCCAGCTCTATCAGCGCAGTGCTGACGTCTTCCTCGGGGTCCCATTCAACATTGCTTCGTATGCTCTCCTCCTCCACATGATCGCTCAGGTCACAGGGCTTGAGGTGGGTGATTTCGTCCACAGCTTTGGTGACGTCCATATCTACCGAGATCACATGGAGCAGGTGGAGCTTCAGCTCACTCGTGAGCCACGCCCTCTTCCCCGACTTCGTCTCAATCCTAAGATTACACGACTGGAGGACTTCCGCTACGAGGACTTCGAACTCCTTGATTACGATCCTCATCCCCATATCGCAGGCAAGGTCTCCGTATAATTCATCGTAGTATGATACTCTCTATCGTCGTCGCCATTGCATTAGACGGAGCTATCGGCCGTGGGAATGACCTCCTTTGGCATCTACCTGCCGATCTCAAGCGCTTCAAAGAGCTCACGACTGGGCACACTATTCTCATGGGGCGTAAGACCTTCGACTCACTGCCTCGTGGTCCCCTACCCAACCGACGTAACATCGTCGTCAGTCGCAGTCTAACCGCTCGCGAGGGGGTAGAGGTTTATCCTACGATAAAGGAGGCATTGAAGGCTTGTGAATCAGATGAAGAGGTCTTCATCATCGGAGGCGGAGAGATCTATCGCCAGCTCCTACCTCATACCGATCGGATCTACCTGACTCGTGTCCAAGCTACCTTCCCCGATGCCGAGGTCTTCTTCCCCGAGCTTGATCCTTCAGAATGGAGCGAGACAGCAAGCGAGACTTTTCCACGGGATGAGAAGAATGAATATGACACAACGCTTCACCTCCTGCAGCGCAGAGGGTGAGGCCACAGTAAAGAAATATCACAGAATATCTACATAAGAAGATGCAGAAACCAACGATACCGAAGGGCATGCGAGACTTTGGCCCCGTAGAGATGGCTCGTCGCAATTATATCTTTGACACCATCCGCCAAGTGTATGCACTCTACGGCTACCGCCAAATAGAGACTCCTACGATGGAGCAGCTCTCTACCCTCCTCGGTAAGTATGGAGAAGAGGGTGACCGTCTCCTCTTCAAGGTGCTCAATTCGGGTGATGCTCTCCGTGATCTCTCTGATGAGGAGCTCTTGGAGCGCAATGCTATTCACTTTGCTAATAAGGCTTGCGAGAAGGGTCTTCGCTATGATCTTACCGTACCCTTCGCACGCTATGTCGTCATGCACCGCTCCGAGCTTACACTCCCCTTCCGTCGCTACCAGATACAGCCGGTATGGCGTGCTGATCGCCCGCAGAAGGGTCGCTATAGAGAGTTCTATCAGTGTGATGCTGACGTCATCGGATCAACCTCACTGATTAACGAAGTCGAGCTCCTGGAGATCATCGACGAGGTCTTCCGTCGCTTTGGCTTGCGTGTACGCATCCTACTTAATAATCGTAAGATCCTTGCGGGGATCGCAGAGGCTACGGGCAGAGGAGATCGTCTAATTGACATCACGACAGCTATCGATAAGCTTGAGAAGATCGGCGAAGAAAAGGTCTTTGATGAGCTGCGTAGTAAGGGCTTCACAGAGGATGAGTTATCCAAGCTTCGCCCCTTCCTGGCTCTCTCTGGGAGCAATAGCGAGAAGCTTACGCAGCTTAAGGAACTCTTAGCCACCTCCGAAGAGGGGCAGAAGGGTATCGAAGAGCTGGAGTATATCCTTGACCATATCGATCGTCTTGACCTCAAGGCTGAGCTTGTGGTAGATCTAAGCTTAGCCCGTGGCCTGTCCTACTATACAGGAGCCATCCTCGAAGTAAAGGCCCTTGATGCCGCCATGGGCAGTATCTCGGGCGGTGGTCGCTACGACAACCTTACTGGTATCTTCGGGCTTGACGGCCTTAGTGGTGTCGGTATCTCCTTCGGCGCCGACCGTATCTATGACGTCCTCTTGGAACTGGGACTCTTCCCAAGCGAAGCTGAGGTCGGTACCCAAGTCCTCTTTGCGAACTTCAGCGAAGAGGATGCTGCCTACCTGATGCCTATCGTAGCACACCTACGCCGAGAAGGGATCCGCTCTGAGATCTATCCAGAGCCCGTGAAGATGAAGAAGCAGATGAGCTATGCTGATAGCCTCAAGATCCCCTTCGTCGTACTGGTGGGTGAGGAAGAACGTACTACGAGTACCTTTACCCTCAAGGATATGCAGAGCGGACAGCAAGAGAAGCTTACGCTCGATGCGCTGATCAGCCACCTCTCAGCTCAGCACTAACCCATCGATCATCATGCCAGATAGCACCACTCAAGAGCAGACTTACCCCCTTCTGGATGGGATAGAGACTCCGCATGACCTAAGACGACTCCGCCCCGATCAGCTCCCAGAGCTCTGTGCGGAGATCCGTCGCTTCATGCTCTCTACTCTCTCCGTGATACCAGGGCACCTCGGCGCCAACCTCGGTGCCGTAGAGATTACCGTGGCGATGCACTACGTCTTTGATACTCCCGAAGACCGCATCGTCTGGGACGTCGGGCACCAAGCCTACGTACACAAGATCCTCACAGGACGTCGTCGTGACTTCCACACGCTGCGTACCTGGGGCGGTCTGGCTGGCTTCCCCATCCCCTCGGAGAGTGAATACGACACCTTTGCCGCAGGGCATGCGTCCAACTCCATATCAGCAGCTCTGGGCATGGCGGTAGCAGCAGCTCTCAAGGATGAGAGTCGACGTGTCGTCGCCTTCATTGGAGACGGCGCTATGAGCGGTGGCATGGCATTCGAAGGGCTGAACAATGCCTCTTCCTTCCCAAACAACCTGCTGATCATACTGAACGATAACAACATGTCTATCGACAAGAATGTCGGTGGGCTCAATCGTCATATGGTCAACTTGCTGACCAATCCCACGTACAATAGCATGCGCTATGATATGTACCGCATGCTGCGCAAGCTCAATATCGTTCATGAGGATCAGCATAAGGACCTGCAGCGCTTTAACAACCGCATCAAGGCGCTACTCTCTGGGCAAACGAACTTCTTCGATAGCTTCAGTATTCGCTATCTGGGGCCAACGGATGGGCACGATGTTGTCCATCTCGTACAGATCCTCCAGGATATCCGCGATATGAAGGGGCCTCGCCTACTGCATATCAGTACGATGAAGGGTAAGGGCTATGCCCCAGCTGAGAAGGAACCCACGATCTGGCATGCTCCTGGGAAGTTTGACCCGAAGACGGGCGAACGCATCAGCTCGACTTCAGTGACGCCTCAGCCACCAAAGTTCCAAGATGTCTTTGGCGAGACCTTAGTTGAGCTGGCAGATATGGATGAGCGTATCGTTTCGGTAACTCCTGCTATGCCTACGGGCTGCTCCATGACCTACATGATGGAGAAGTATCCCAAGCGCTCCTTTGACGTAGGGATTGCCGAGGAGCACGCCGTGACCTTCTCCTCGGGTATGGCTGCTGAGGGCTTCATCCCCGTGTGTAACATCTACTCGACCTTCATGCAGCGAGCTTATGATCAGCTCATTCATGACGTTGCCTTGACGGAGAGCCATGTAGTCTTTTGCTTAGACCGTGCAGGCTTAGTTGGGGAAGATGGTGCTACGCATCAGGGGGCATTCGACATAGCATACCTGCGTACGATCCCAGGGATGGCTGTCTGCTCCCCATATGATGAGATACAGCTTCGTCACCTGATGTACTCGGCTTGCTTCGACTGGTCAGGGCCTATTGCTATTCGCTATCCTCGTGGTGCCGGCTCTGTGGTAGACTGGAAGCAGCCTCTGGAGCACTATCCTTTTGCAAAGGCTCGTGTACTACGAGAAGGCTCATCACTGGCCGTCCTATCACTGGGCCCCATCGGTGTCTCAGCAGCGAAAGTTGTAGAGCGCCTACAAGCAGAGGGTCACAGTGTAGCACATGTTGACTTGGTCTTTGCCAAGCCTCTTGACGAAGAGTGCCTGCGTAAGCTCTTTGCTACCGTACCTAACCTCCTTGTCATAGAAGAAGGGTGCCTCAGTGGTGGCGTCGGCTCAGCAGTACTACAGCTGGCTATGGACGCTGGCTACAAGGGGCGTATCAAGACACTTGGTTTGCCCGATGAGTTCATCTCTCATGGTACACCGGCGGAGCAGAAGCGCTACTGTGGCTTAGATGAAGACTCTATTTATGATGCCGCAAAGGCACTCCTTGGCACTACGATAGAAGGATAACGACGCCATGAGAATAGTCATCGCAGGAGCCGGAGAAGTCGGTACGCACTTGGCCAAGATGCTCTCCAACGAGGAGCAGAACATCGTCTTGATGGATCAAGATGGCAAGAAGCTTGAGCGAGCCAGTCACCATCTGGAGGTCCTACCTATCGAGGGGAGTCCTACCCTACTCTCTGATCTCGAGCGTGCTCATGTAGCTGGAGCAGACCTCTTCGTCGGGGTTACTCCCGACGAAGCGACCAACGTCATGGCATGTATGCTTGCTAAGCGAGTAGGAGCTCGTCATACCATTGCTCGCATCAACAACCCAGAGTACCTCGAGAGTGAATACAACATCCTCATGGAGGAGCTTGGTGTAGACTCTATGATCTATCCTGAGGAGCTCGCTGCTCGCGAGATTGGTTCGATCATCGAGTACCCCTGGGCACGTCAGTACGTCACGCTCTTCAATGGTGCACTGGCGCTCGTCGGTGTGAAGGTTCGCAATGCTGCCCCCATCGTAGGGCAGTATCTGAAAGACTTAAAGACGCTTCTCCCGGGTGATGATGGGAAGTACTTCCACGTCGTAGCTATAAAGCGCGATTTTGATACGCTTATCCCACGCGGGAATACCCGTATTGAGCATAATGACCTCGTCTTCTTCACCTGTGACGTAGATCATATTGATCTCGTTCGCAAGCTCTCGGGTAAGATAGCGCCGAAGATCGAGCGTGTTGTCATCATGGGAGCCAGCCCCGTAGCACTGCGTACCATCTCGAAAATTTCGGAAGACATTCAGGTGGCACTCATCGATATTGATAAGGATAAGTGCCTACGTCTCTCGCAGGAGCTTCCTCACAACGTCGAGATCTATCACGGCGATGGACGCGACCCAGAGATTGTTGATGAAGTAAATCTGGAGGACTCGCAGGTCTTCATCGCGCTGACTGAGAACTCAGAGACGAACGTCTTAGCTTGTCTCGCGGCGAAGCGCTACAACGTCTATAAGACGGTAGCCAAGGAGGAGAATATTGATTATATCCCGCTTGCCTATCGTCTCGATGTCGGTACACTGATCAACAAGAAGCTCCTTGCTGCAGGCTATATCTACCGCACCCTCCTTGGTCAGGATACGGGACAAGTGACCTGTCTCTCCTTGGTCAATAATGCAGAAGTTATTGAGCTCGTCGCTCGTCGTGACTCCCATATCGTGGGGCGCCGCATTAGCGACCTGAAGCTCCCCGCAAACATGACCTTCGGGGGGATGATGCGCAATGGCCGCCCCTGTATGATCGATGGGAATACCGTCTTCGAGCCCTATGACCATGTCGTGATCTTCTATCACGACCTCACGATCAATACGCTCAAGGAGCTCTTTTAGTAGCCCCCACCCGACCAACCCATGCACTCGATAAACTTCCGATTCATTAGCCGTATCCTCGGGATGATGTGCTTCGTCGAAGGGGCAATGATGCTCATTGTCCTCATGGTAGCACTGCTCTATCAAGAGTCTCCCACCCCATGGATCATCACTATCGGAGTATTCTTCTTCGTCGGTGCACTCCTTCTACACCAGGGCTATAAGCTACACAAGAAGCGAGCCTCACGCCGTGAAGGGATGCTTGCCGTGACATCGGTGTGGCTTCTCCTCTCTGCTATTGGGATGCTTCCCTTCTTGCTGACGGGAGCATTGACCTCTCCTTTGGACGCCTTCTTTGAAACGATCTCGGGCTTTACAACTACGGGAGCCACGATCTTTGCGAAGGTGGAAGGATTACCGCACTCAGTCCACCTCTGGCGTAGCCTCACACAGTGGCAGGGAGGTGTCGGTATTGTGGTCTTCACAGTCGCACTCTTACCCATCTTCGGCGGTGGGGCAAGTCAGATTTACAATGCCGAGACTACGGGGATCACACACGACCGCTTCCTACCACGTATCTCGGATGTTGCTAAGTGTCTTTGGGCTATCTATCTGGCAGAGACCTTTGTGCTAATCATCCTACTGTGGGTGGGTCCGATGAATCTTTTTGATGCTGTTTGTCATGCGTTCACTTGCATTTCGACAGGGGGCTATTCGACCCGAGATGCGAGTATAGCAGCCTTTGACTCCATCTATACGGAATATATCCTCGCACTCTTCATGTATATCGGTGGCCTCAATCTCACACTGGTCTACTTCGCTGTGACCGGCAAGCCGATGCGCCTATTCAAGGATGAAGAGACGCGCTTCTTCACAATCTTCATTCTCGGAGCTACAGTCATTACCACCATTTGGATTAGTCTACAAGGTGAGTATCCGACTTTAGAAGGGAATATCCGACATGCACTCTTTGAGGTAGTTACCTTGGGGTCAAGTACGGGATATTCCACTGCGGAGATCACACTGTGGGGGCCCTTCTTCTGGATGATCGCCCTACTCTTGATGTTCGTCAACGGCTGTGCAGGATCTACTTCGGGTGGGCTGAAGGCCTCACGCTTCTTGGTATTGATCAAGAACCTCTATAATGAGTTCAAGAAGCAAATACACCCTCATCTACTCACCCCCGTACTGATGAATGGTCGTCAGCTCAGTGTGAGCGTAGTGCATCAGATCCTTGCTTTCTGCGTACTCTATGTAGCTTTGATCTTCGTAGGCGCCATGCTCTTGATGCTTGATAATAATGGCTTCGTCTCCAGCATCAGTATCGCTTGCTCAGCTGTGAGTAACTCTGGTCCAGGTATAGGTGAATATGCCAACAGCGTCGCAGGCGCAGGGGCTTTCTCTAAAGGGTTATTATGCTTCCTTATGCTGGCGGGTCGTCTTGAAGTCTTTACTGTAATAGGCATCCTTACCCCACACTTCTGGAAGCGATAGTATTTAGAAGAACCCGCTTCTTCAGCTACTTATATCACCGTCCCGAGAGTCATTGTTCTCGGGACGGTGTCGTTTTGAGAGGGGCTATTAGCGTACAGGCTGCAACAAGCGTGTCCATTCTCTATGTATACAATTCACTGAAATAAGGACACTAACATCAAGTCATTAGTAGACTTAATAGGAGACCATTACGGAAGACCATCTCTTCACAGCTTGCACTTTCCTCCTTCGAGCTTCTCAGCCTAAAGACCCCGATTTTCGAGGGGAGAAGGTACGAGCAATAAAGAAGTAGGCTTGTGCAATGGTCTTATAATAGGTATATGAGGGCGTGGGTAGAGCTATATAGCTTTGTGAAGTGACCTCTATTAGGTAGTTGTTCCGCGTAGGAATAAAAGTTGTGGACGAATGGCAGATAAATTTGGACTACGTACGTGGCTCTAATATCTACGTACGTGGATATTTGGATTTACATACCCGGTCTTTAAGACTACGTGCATAGATATGGAAAACCACTACGTGAAGGCGCTTTTCCCCTCACGAGAATGGCTCTTTTCCCTCCGCTGGATAAGAGGAATACTTGCGACAAAGCGAAGGTCTTGTATATCTCTTCGGAGAGGCATATCGAGGAGCTGGGCATGCGATGCTTTAGCACTCTGAATAGAGGACAGGACTCTAAGGCAACAGTCTCTATAGAGGGGAGGAGTAGCAACCAATAGTGGTTCGGGGTATCAACCAATAGTGGTTCGTACATAAACCAATACAGGTTTGCTCATCGACCAATAGTGGTTCATAGCACCAACCACTATTGGAATGAGTCCAGATGAGGTGAGTCTGCACATCGCTCCCTTTTGTATCAGGATATCCGCTATATAGCGATGGCAGTCTCCTACTAGGTATCGACTTTCTTGGAGCTATCAGCAGAGTGCACTTTCTGCTACAAGATCGGTATATTCTACCGCTAAGTAGAGCTTTATATTTCCTTAGGCTATTTCAGAATTATTTATACCTTTGTTATATAGAGCCGTAATATGGATAGAAGGCCCTATTACTACTAGAATAGAAATGAACGAATTCAAGAAGTTTGCCGTAGGTCACTTGGGGATGAATTCCCTTGCACTTGATAGCTATATGCAAGTGCAGAGTAGCTACATCTCTCCGACGATCATTGAGGAACGCCCTATGAACGTCGCACAGATGGATGTCTTCTCTCGACTGATGATGGACCGTATCATCTTCCTCGGGACGCAGATCAACGACTATACGGCTAATGTCATACAAGCCCAGCTCCTCTTCCTCGATAGCAGCGAGCCAGGCAAGGATATATCAATTTATATCAACTCTCCTGGTGGCTCGGTATATGCGGGCTACGGGATATACGACACGATGCAGTACATCGGCTGCGATGTCTCTACGATTTGCACAGGTATGGCTGCCTCAATGGCCTCTGTGCTCCTCGTCGCAGGGACCAAGGGTAAGCGCTTCGCGCTCCCTCACTCTCGAGTGATGATCCATCAGCCCCTCGGGGGCATGCAAGGGCAAGCCAGCGATCTCGAGATCGCAGCTCGCGAGATCCTCAAGGTCAAGGAGGAACTCTACACGATCCTCTCTGAGCATTCGGGACAGCCCTTCGAAACGATACAGCGCGATAGCGATCGCGACTATTGGATGACCGCCACAGAAGCTCAGGCGTATGGGATGGTCGACCGTGTTCTCACCCGTACAGAGAAGTAGATGGCAAAGAAGCAACAGAAACAATGCAGCTTCTGCGGTAGGACAGAAGAAGAGACAGGAGGCCTCCTTGAGGGGATCAACTCTCATATCTGTCCAGAGTGCATCTACCGAGGACACCAGCTCCTCGAAGAGCTCTCTGGTGCCGAAGCAAAGGCCTCCGAAGAAGCTGCTCAAAAGGAGCTCAAGGATCTCCCCAAACCACGTGAGATAAAAGAGTTCCTTGACGGCTATGTCGTCGGTCAAGATGAGGCCAAGCGCTATCTCTCGGTCGCTGTATACAACCACTACAAGCGCCTCGCTCAGCCAAGTGCCGAGACGGATGGCGTAGAGATCGAGAAGAGCAACATCCTCATGCTCGGCCCCACAGGGACGGGTAAGACACTTTTGGCAAAGACCATTGCTCGCCTCCTTCACGTCCCTTTCACCATCGTTGATGCTACGGTATTGACACAGGCTGGTTACGTAGGTGAGGATATTGAGAGCCTTCTCACTCGCCTCCTCCAGGTCGCCGACTATGATGTCGCAGCCGCAGAGCGTGGGATCGTCTTCATCGATGAGATCGATAAGATCGCTCGTAAGGGTGACAACCCTTCTATCACTCGTGATGTCAGTGGCGAAGGAGTCCAGCAGGGGCTTCTGAAGCTTCTCGAGGGATCTATCGTGAACGTCCCCCCTCAAGGTGGTCGTAAGCATCCAGATCAGAAGATGATTCAGGTAGATACCAAGCAGATTCTCTTCATCTGTGCAGGAGCCTTTGACGGTATTGAGCGAAAGATCGCTCATCGTCTTAATACACGCGTCGTCGGGTATAACAGCCCTGGCGCTAAGCTCTCTAAGCGTGAAGAAGAGGAGCTTCTCCGCTATGTAGACGCTCGTGACCTCAAGAGCTTCGGTCTCATCCCAGAGATCATCGGACGACTGCCGATCATCACCTATCTGCACCCTCTGCATCGTGACACACTACGTATGATCCTCACCGAGCCGAAGAATGCACTGGTACGCCAGTACACCAAGATCTTCGAGCTTGATGGGATCCGCCTTACCTTCACCGACGAAGCTCTTGACCTGGTTGTATCAAAGACCATGGAGCAGAAGCTCGGTGCCCGTGGGCTTCGTGCCATCATGGAGCAGGTAATGGTCGAGCCGATGTATGAGCTCCCCTCACAGGGTGTGACAGAGTTCGTCGTCGATGCTACCTTCGTCGAGCAACAGCTCGCCAAGGATGGCTCTCCCACTAAGGAGGTATACTGACCCCCGAAGCGTGAAAGCCCACTAAGAAGATATCATTCCGTGTTATAGAATATCGCAGTCGCAGCTTAATCTCTACCCTCAAGTAGACTCCAAGTAATCACGAAGCGTATGGCCATGGACGGGATCAACCTCAAGGAAGGACTAAAGAAGCACTTTGGCTTCGACCAGTTTAAAGGGAATCAGCAGGAAATCATCGAGAGTATTCTTGCTGGTCAAGATACCTTTGTCCTGATGCCCACAGGTGGTGGGAAGAGCCTCTGTTATCAACTCCCAGCCCTTCTCATGCCTGGGACAGCAGTGATTATCTCCCCACTGATCGCCTTGATGAAGAATCAGGTCGATGCCGTGCGAGGCTTCTGTGAAGAGGATACCGTCGCTCACTTCCTCAACTCTTCTCTCTCTCGTACTCGACTGGAGGAGGTGAAGGAGGATGTACGTCAGGGCCGGACCAAGCTACTCTATGTAGCTCCCGAGTCTCTACATAAGAAGGAGAACATCAAGCTTCTGCAGGAGATCCCGATCTCGTTCTACGCCGTAGACGAAGCCCACTGTATATCTGAGTGGGGGCATGACTTCCGACCCGAATATCGTCGGATACGCGCTATCGTCACCGAGATCGCTGACCGCCCCATTATGGCCCTCACAGCCACAGCTACCCCCAAGGTACAGCATGACATCATGAAGAACTTGGGGATGGAGTCAGCAGCGGTCTTCCAGAGCTCCTTCAATCGCCCTAACCTACTCTATCGTATCCATCCGAAGACGGCGGAATCAGAGCGGGATATCGTACGCTACATATTGTCCAATCCGAAGAAAAGTGGGATCGTTTATTGCATGCGCCGTACCCAGGTGATGAATCTCACCGAGGTCCTTCAGGCCAATGGGATCAAGGCACTTCCCTATCATGCAGGATTGGATGCCAAGGAGCGAGCAGAGAATCAAGATGCCTTTATCGAAGAGCGAGCAGAGGTCATAGTAGCCACGATCGCTTTCGGTATGGGGATAGATAAGCCAGACGTACGCTACGTCATACACTTCGACATGCCCAAGAGTCTTGAGGGATACTACCAAGAGACAGGGCGCGCCGGACGTGATGGAGGTGAGGGTGTATGTATCGCCTATTATGATCACGATGATTTGGAGAAGCTTGAGCGCTTCACCAAAGGCAAGTCCGTCGCTGATCAGGAGATCGCCCGAGCTCTTCTCCGCGAGACTGCCGACTATGCTGAGACCAGCATCTGTCGTCGGTCCTTCCTCCTCAACTACTTCGGCGAGCGCTATGAGGCAGAGAACTGCGGTAGCTGTGATAATTGTTTAGTACCTAAAACCAAAGTGGAAGCTAAAGAATTGCTTGTAAACCTTCTCGAGGTCGTCAGCAGCCTCAAGGAGAAGTTCAATGCTGACTACGTCATCGCAGTACTCCGTGGAGAGACCAACTCCGACATTGAGTCCTTCCATCATGAGGAACTCGAGTGCTTCGGATCAGGTCAAGATCATGAGGAATCCACGTGGACGACAGTCATACGCCAGGCACTCATCGCAGGCTACCTAAAGAAGGATGTAGAGAACTACGGACTCCTGAAGCTTACCCCTGCTGGGAAAAAGTTCCTCAAGAAGCCAACGAGCTTCAAGATCACGGACTCCGATGAGGAGACTGAGGATCAGCCAGCTAGTGGAGGGACTGGTGGCTCTGGAGAGTCAACGGACCCCGTTCTCTTCGCCATCATGAAGGATCTTCGGAAGAAGATGGGGCAGCAGAATAATGTCCCTCCCTACGTCATCTTCCAGGACACCTCACTCGAAGCGATGGCAACCTTCTACCCCATCACTATGGATGAGCTTCAGAACATCCCTGGTGTCGGTGCCGGCAAGGCTGCGCGCTATGGTCAGAAATTCCTTGAGGTCATTCGCCGCCATGTTGAGGAGAATGACATTGAGCGCCCCGCTGACATCCGTGTACGTACTCGCCCCGACAAGTCCAAGCTCAAGATCAATATCATCCAGCAGATTGACCGCAAGGTGGCTCTGGACGATATCGCGATTGCACTTGGTCTTGACTTCGACGTACTCATCAGTGAGGTCGAGGCTATCGTCTACTCGGGTACCCGCATTAATATCAACTACTTCATCGAAGAGGTCATTGACGAAGATCGCATTGAAGATATCTACGAATACTTCAAGGAGTCGACAACTGATGATATCAATGAGGCGCTCACCGAACTTGGTAGCGATTACTCCGAAGATGAAGTCCGCTTAGTACGCATCAAGTTCCTCTCGGAGCTTGCCAACTAGGTCTTCCCCTACTCATAAACAGATCCTTTCCCTTGATGAAAAGAAAGACAACCATAGTACTCCTGAGCCTCATGGCTCTCGGCTCTCTGAGTCTTGCACAGACCAAGCGAGATGAACCTCAGAAGAAGACCACCGTGGATGAGGTCGTATGGATGGTCGGTGACGAACCGATCCTCCTCTCGGATATTGAGTATCAGAAGCTCTTTGCGCGTAGTCAGGGACTCACTTTCGAGGGAGATCCTGACTGCATCATACCCGAGCAGATAGCTGTACAGAAGCTCTTCCTCAACCAAGCGAAGATCGATAGTATCCAAGCTAACGACACGCAGGTCACTCGCATGGTCGACATGTGGGTACAGAATGTGATCTCTGAGCTGGGCTCAAAGGAGAAGCTTGAGGAGTACTTCAATAAGAAGCTCTCTCAGATCCGCGAGGAGCGTACTGTTCAGGCCCGCAATGAAGCTATCGTAGAGATGATGAAGTCGAAGATCTCTCAGGGCGTGCAGGTCACCCCTTCCGAGATCAGCACCTTCTACAAGCAACTTCCTAAGGATAGCCTTCCCTTCATCCCCAAGACTGTAGAGCTGCAGATCATCGCTCTGGAGCCTCAAGTTCCCCTCTCTGAGCTGGACCGTGTCAAGGGTATCCTGCGTGGATATGCCGAAGACGTGAACTCAGGTAAGCGCGAGTTCTCTACGATCGCGCGTCTGTACTCTGAGGACAAGCGTACAGCTTCGCGAGGTGGTGAATATGGCTTCGTCGGACGTGCTTATCTCGACCCAGCCTTCGCTACTGCTGTCTTCAACCTGATGGACAAGACACGTGTCTCCCCTATCATCAAGACGGACGAAGGCTATCACATCGCTCAGCTGATCGAGAAGCGTGGTGAGCTGGTGAACTTCCGCCACATCCTCCTCCGTCCAACGGTCGAGGAGAGTGCCATCAAGGCAGCCACAGCTCGTATTGACTCAATCGTTACAGCCATCCGCGATGAGAAGATCACCTTCGATGTAGCCGCTCAGCTCTATTCAGATGATAAGAATACGCTCAACAATGGTGGTCTAATGACCAATACCTCTAACGAGAGTGAATTCTCTGGGTCTCCAAACTTCCGCTACGAGGATCTCCCACAGGATATTGCAAAGATCGCCTATGAGCTCAAGCCTGGGGAAATCTCTAAGCCCTTCGTCATGCACACCGATAAGGGACTGGAGCAGGTAGCGATCATTCGCATCAAGGAGATTCATCCCGAGCATATCGCCAATATGAACAACGACTTCCGTCGTATCAAGGAGATGGCACTGGGGAAGAAGCGTGCCCGCGTCATAGATGAGTGGATCCGTGCTCGTCAGAAGCAGACCCACATCGAGATCAACGAGCGCTATCGCAACTGCCACTTCCAATATCCAGACTGGATCCACGAGGACAAGAAATAAATGCCTCAGGAGAAGAATCAACGTCTAAGTCTATGTGTAGCTCTTGCCCTCATTGTGATGGGTGGGAGCTACCTGACTTCTCGTGCCTCCTACCGAGGAGTATCACCGACGATGCAGTCACCTCGTCCAGCAAAGGCCGGTACGAGGATTATCCTTGAGCATGCTGATCTGCTGACGTACGATGCGGCTCTACAGCCCGGGGTACAGCGCCTTAAGGGAGGTGTCGTCCTGCGTCATGGCAATGCGACCATGACTTGTGATAGCGCCTATCTCAATGAGGATGACCAGATCTTCGAGGCCTTTGGTGAGGTGCACATGGTACAGGGTGACACCGTACATATGTATTCGCGCTATCTGTACTATGATGGTGTCTCGAAGCTTGCGCGTCTCCGCCATAATGTGCACCTGGCAAATAAGACGACAGACCTCTATACCGATAGCTTGGACTATGACCGTATCGCGGATATAGCCTACTACTTTGAGGGAGGTACGATCACTGATGCGCAGAATACGCTGACCTCAGACTACGGGCAGTTCATCCCTGCTACGAATGATGCTGAGTTCCGCTACAATGTCAAGCTCGTCAACGACAAGACGACGATGACGACGGAGCATCTCTTCTATAATACCCATACTCGTATCAGTAGCTATGAGGGGCAGACACTCATCCAGTCTGACTCTGGGCAGATCGTCTCACAGCGTGGTATCTATGATGTCGGCCGAGATGTGGGGATTCTCCTTGATCGCTCCGAAGTAACCTCAGGCGCGAAGACACTCATCGGAGACTCCATCTATTACGATGGCATAAGTAAGTTTGGTGAAGCCTTTGGGCGCATGGAGCTCTCCGATACTGCACAGAAGGCCATTCTCTATGGGGACTACGGGTACTTCGATGATAAGCGTAACTATGCCTTCGCGACTTCGCGTGCCCACGGCGAAGAGTATTCGCAGAAGGATACGCTCTATGTGTCGGCAGATACACTGGAGCTCATCAGCCTTCCCATCCCAGATCGTCTCCGCCTCGATAGCCTTCGTGCCGCAGCCGCCCAAGAGGGGAAGGCTAAGCCTGACACGATGCAGCGTTACCTACGTGGCTATCGAAACGTACGGGTCTTCCGCCGAGATGCTCAAGCTGTAGCCGACTCGCTCAGCTACATCTCCATGGACTCGACCCTATCACTCTATGGAAAGCCTATTCTGTGGAGTGAGGAGCGCCAGCTTTCAGGTGATACTACCCACTTCTACTTCCGAAGCAAGAAGCTTGACTACGTAGATGTCCTCGGAAAAGCTCTGGTCGTCGAGCATATTGACAGTGTTGACTACTACAATCAGATGAGTGGCGACAGCTTACGTGCCTACGTCCAGGATAGTACGGTGCGTGAGATCTTGGTCAGTGGCAAGGTCGAATCGATCTACTACATGAAGGAGGAAGGTACCAATGACTACAATGGGCTGAACCGCATGACGAGCTCCACGATGCACGTCCTTCTAGACTCAGGCAAGGTCAAGAAGTCCATTTGGCGAGGCCCCGTTGAGGGAAAGGCTTATCCTCTGGAGATGGCTTCGGGTCCCGAGGTCAATAGACTCCCCCTCTTCCAGTGGGCTGCGGATCGTCGCCCCATGCGCAAGGAGGATATCACGACTGTCGGGGACTCCCTTCCCCCCAGCGAGCAACGCTCACGTCCCCTCTCAGACCTCAAGCGCTTCAGCGGGGCCAAGGCTGCACTGGCTGCTTACGAGCCATTCGAGCGAACAGCTCGCGAAGAAGCGCTTCGCACCGACTCACTGCTGACTCAGTATCGTGCTCTTCGCCCCGAGGAGTACCGCCAGGTATACCAGTGCGTCCTTCGCCCCACCAGTGATAGCGGGGCTACCTCCACACCTCAATCGTATTTAGACTACTCATGGGTATACAGACCTTTTTCAAGCAAAGAAGACCTCGACAATTTGAGCACAAACTCATCTACTGGGATCCCCGAAAGGAAGAACTAGCTAAGCGCGTCGCACGTATCCGGCAGGAGATGATCGAGGCCGGTGAGCTCGATCCCGAGGCAGAGCTTCCCGAAGCCTTGACGAAGGATGAGGGAGCTAGTAGTAGTTCGAACTATGACAGTAGCGAGCAGATCCGTGGTGCCTTCATTCACTCGGCTCGCCATCTGAGCCGACAGCACAAGCGCGGTATCACGTCTTCCGATAGAGACCAGCGTATCATCAAGCTCATGCTGGCCCTCATGGTCTTAGGCTTAGTCTTCTGGTTCTTCTTCCTGCGATGAGCGATATCATCCGCCTACTCCCCGAGTCCATTGCGAATCAGATAGCAGCTGGTGAGGTCGTACCTGCACCTGCCTATCTCGTCAAGGAGCTCGTCGAGAACTCTATCGACGCTGGAGCCAAGCAGATACAGATTGAGGTCGTCGGCGCAGGGCGCCAGTCCATCTCCGTCACTGATGACGGCAAGGGTATGTCTCCCACGGATGCACGCATGGCATTTGAGCGCCATGCCACCTCTAAGCTTCAGACGATTGATGACCTACAGCGCCTCTCTACGATGGGATTTCGTGGCGAGGCTCTCGCTGCTATTGCCGCTGTCTGTCAGGTAGAGCTTCGCACACGTACGGCTGACCAAGAGGTAGGCACTGAGCTCATCATCGAAGGGGCAAAGGTGCGCTCGCAGATGCCAGTAGCTTGCTCTCCAGGTACGAGCCTCAAGGCGATGAATATCTTCTACAACACCCCTGGTCGTCGCAAGCACCTTGAGGCCCGTAAGGAGTCCACTGAGCTCATGGAGATCTGGCGCGAGTTCGCTAAGGTCGCCTTAGCTAATCCGCAGATCTCATTCACGCTGCGTGGTGCAGGGAAGTACGACAAGATACTCCCAGCAAGTTCTCTCAAGGAGCGCATCATCGACATCGGGGGAGCAAAGCTTTCTCGTGCCCTCATTCCTGTGAGCTACGAGAGTGCCTTCTGCACAATACGTGGCTTCATCGGTACTCCCACTACTTCTCTCAAGCAGGGAGCGCAGCAGTATCTCTTCGTCAATGACCGCTTCATTCGCCATCCTTACTTCCATAAGGCGATCAGTCTGGCTTACGAGAACTTCATCCCTGCAGGTAATCAGCCACAGTACTTCCTTTACTTCACCATCCCAGCCGAGAATATAGACGTTAACATCCATCCACAGAAGACGGATGTCCGCTTCCTCGATGAGTCAACGATCTTCCAAGTCTTACAGAGCCTCATCCGTGATGCCTTCAGCTCGCACGCTCTGACACCTATCATTGACTTTGAGAACGCCTCGCCTATCGAGATTCCCGCCTACTCCGGCCGCAAGGATGTTCTTCCTGACCTTGATACGGCACTGGGAGCAGAAGCTGTCCTTCAAGCTGAAGGTGGAGCATCCCTACCCTCGGGCGGGACACGACTTGGAGGGATACGCCTCGGTGCCACTCGCACAAGTGCGCTCCCCAAGGAGCCCGAGATTAGTTGGGATGACCTCGGAGAGCACTTCGACAGCATGACGCCCTCGACGATGCAGACGCCTCTCTTTGAAGAGGAGCCCGAGGAGTCACAGAGCCATGGCATACGGCTCTCACAGGCAGGATCACTACGTACGCGCCCCACACTACCCTCGTCACTACTGCTCTATCAAAGTCGCTATGTCATCACGACGCTGGGTGATGCACTCGCCTTCATTGACCTGACACGTGCTCTACTTCGTGTCACTTACGAGCAGTATCGAGCTGACCTCAGTGCGCACAGCTACCACGTTGAGCAGCCTCTCTTCCCCGAGGTGTTGGAGTTTGCACCTCAGGAGCTCCCGACGGCACTCACTCTGATGGAAGAGCTACGTCATGCTGGCTTTGACTTCGGAGACTTAGGCGATGGACACTTCTCCATAGTAGAAGCCCCCTCCTTCATCTCACGCGATGCCACGGGCTTCGTCCGTCTGATCGTAGCTGATAGCTTAGATACGCATCGTGAAGGGGCTGATTACGTGCAGACGTTCTTAGCTGAAGCTGCGGCTGAATCTGAAGCTCTCCAACATCCCCTACCACAGGATGACGAAGGGCTCGAGCAGCTGATCCGTGACCTCTTCCAGAGTAGTGATCCCTACTTCACGCCCTCTGGCAAGCCAATCATCACGCGCCTCACGGAGCCAATGGTTGCCAACTTCTTCAACTAAAGTGAAGCCTCACTTTCCACATAGTAGCCCCACTCAGTCTCGTACTAAGTGGGGCTTTATACTTTGTAGAAAGAGAGGGAACTTCCGTGTCCTGATCTCTAATAGGAGACTGTTGCTGCGAGTCCTGTCCTCTATTTAGTTAGAGTGGTAAGGTAAGCTCCCCGATATGCCTCTCCGAAGTGATACACAAGCCCTTCACCTTATCGCGAGTATTCCTCTATCCTGCAGAGGAAAAAGTGTCCTTTTCATGAAGAAAAAGCGCCTTCACGTAGTGGTTTTCCTCTGTCTATGCACGTAGTCCTAAAGACCAGGCACGTCAACCCAAATATCTACGTACGTAGACATTAGAGCCACGTACGTAGACCAAACTTATTTGCCACTCGTCCGCAACTTTCATCCCTACGCGGAGTAACATCCTAATATAGGTCGCTTCACAAAGCTATGTAGCCTTCTTCGCCATCCTATATAGCTCTACCTACGTCCCCATACACCTATAACTGCTTCGGCTCGTGACCAGCACTGGTCACTTTAGTAAGGTCCGCAAAGCCATACACTATTCCCTCTTTAGTCCACACTATCAGAGCACTAACAAAGCATCTATACTCCGACCTGAAGGACTCCTCCGATAAGTATAGTTTACAAGTCTAAATTTAGGTGCTTGACACTGCTATCTACCCCTTAATTTGTTGTATCTTTGAGCTGTCTAAAAGCAGATACATCTACACAACATATAACTAAGCTGTAAGCTACAAATCACATCATCCCCAATGAACAACAACCAACTAATGACCCGTGCTGCTGACAACATCCGCATCTTGGCAGCCAGCATGGTCGAGCGAGCTAAGAGCGGTCACCCAGGTGGAGCCATGGGCGGCGCAGACTTCGTCAACGTCCTCTTCTCGGAGTTTCTCATCTTCGATCCCGATGCACCTACGTGGTCTGGCCGTGACCGTTTCTTCATGGACCCTGGGCACATGTCCCCCATGCTCTACGCCCAGCTGGCCCTCCTCGGTCGCTATTCAATGGAGGAGCTGCAGCAGTTCCGTCAGTGGGGTAGCCCTACGCCTGGGCACCCTGAGGTCGATGTCCTGCGTGGTGTAGAGAATACCTCGGGCCCTCTCGGCCAAGGTCACACCTTCGCTGTAGGGGCAGCCATCGCAGCTAAGTTCCTCGCTCACCGTCTTGGCTGGGTCATGAGTCAGACGATCTATGCCTATATCTCCGACGGGGGGATACAGGAAGAGATCTCTCAGGGGGGGGGGCGTATCGCTGGGCACCTTGGGCTTGACAACCTCATCATGTACTATGATGCCAATAATATCCAGCTCTCTACCACCGTCGAGGAGGTCGACAGCGAAGATGTAGCTGCTAAGTACAAGGCTTGGGGCTGGCACGTCATCGAGATCGATGGTTGCTGTCCCGAAGCGATCCGTAAGGCTCTTCGCGAAGCTAAGGCTACGGTAGGTCAGCCTACCCTCATCATCGGCAAGACCATTATGGGTCGTGGTGCTGTAGGTCCTAATGGGGAGAACTATGAAAACCGTGTCAATACGCACGGTCAGCCCCTCTCGGCTGCAGGTGCCTCTATCGAAGCCACGATCAAGAACCTCGGTGGTGATCCCGAAGCTCCCTTCCAGATCTTCCCCGACGTACAGGAGCTCTACGCAGCACGTCTTCAGGAGCTTCGTGAGCTGGCTAAGGCTCGCAAGCAGGAAGAGAAGACTTGGCGTGAGGAGAACCCAGATCGAGCAAGCAAGCTCGATCGCTGGTTTGCTGGCGAAGCCCCTGCTGTAAATTGGGAGAGCATCGAGCAGAAGCCTAATCAGGCTACGCGTGCCGCCTCTGCTACCGTCCTCAGCGCACTGGCTGAGCAGGTAGAGAATATGATCGTAGCTTCAGCAGACCTGTCGAACTCCGACAAGACTGATGGCTTCCTCAAAAAGACCCGAGCACTGACCCGTGGTGATTTCGGAGGTGCCTTCCTTCAGCCAGGTGTAGCCGAGCTGACGATGGCTTGCCTCTGTATCGGTATGGCTCTTCATGGTGGTGTCATCGCTGCCTGCGGTACCTTCTTCGTCTTCTCTGACTACATGAAGCCCGCTATCCGTATGGCAGCCCTCATGGAGCTCCCAGTGAAGTTCGTCTGGTCGCATGATGCCTTCCGTGTCGGTGAAGATGGTCCTACGCACGAGCCCGTAGAGCAGGAAGCACAGATCCGTCTGATGGAGAAGCTCCAGAACCACCATGGCACTGACAGTGTACGTGTACTCCGCCCCAGCGATGTCGAGGAAACGACCATCGCATGGCGTATGGCTATGGAGAATACGCACACTCCCACAGCGCTCATCCTCTCTCGCCAGAATATCAATGATCTGCCCGCTCCCGAAGGGAAAAGCCGTAAGGAGGCTGCCGAAGCAGCTACACGCGGTGGCTACATCGTACTTCGTGACGAGAACCCTGAGGTCGTACTCATCGCAAACGGTAGTGAAGTATCTACGCTCGTCGAGGGTGCCGCCCTCCTTCGCAAGGATGGTATCCGCCTGCAGATCGTAGCTGTACCCAGCGAAGGTCTCTTCCGTCGCCAAAGCCAAGACTATCAGGATGAAGTCCTTCCTCGCGGTATTCGTCGCTTCGGTCTCACCGCAGGTCTCCCCGTAACCCTTCAGGGGCTCGTCGGTGACAATGGTGCCATCTGGGGGCTCAGCTCCTTCGGATTCTCGGCTCCCTACAAGGTGCTGGACGAAAAGCTCGGCTTTACTCCTGATCATGTCTACAAGGAGGTCAAGGCACTACTTAGCAAGTAATCACTACCCAACGACTACAGTACAAAGACAATGAATAAGATCGGTATCTGCTCCGACCACGCAGGCTATGAGGTCAAGGAGCTGGTCAAGTCACTGCTCATCGCACGTGGCCTCGAGGTGAAGGACTTTGGTTGTCCTTCACCCGAGCGCTGCGACTATCCTGACTATGCCCACCCCATGGGGCAGGCTATTGAATCTGGAGAACTTGCCCGTGGCATATCCGTTTGCGGATCAGGCAATGGTATCTCAATGGTCATGAACAAGTACTCCAAGGTACGTGCTGCTCTATGCTGGGATGTCGAGCTGGCAAAGCTCGCACGTGAGCATAACGATGCGAACGTCCTCTCCATCCCCGCGCGCTTCGTCACCGAAGAGCAGGTCAAGGCTATCCTCGCAGCTTTCCTTGATACGCCCTTTGAGGGCGGTCGCCACGAAGCACGTGTAGCCAAGATCCCCATCAAGCATTAGTCATCTTATCCCTTTTCAGTATATCTCTCCAGTATATCGCTCCCACTACCTATGTCACATTTCTTTCGTAGAGAGTTCACATTCGACCGTATAGCACGAATGCTCGTGCTCTCTGTCCTTATACTCTTGATCTATGTGGCGGTGCAAGCGATCTGGAGTGTTATCCTGCCCTTCCTACTGGCTGGTATCTTCGCCTATGTGATGATGCCGCTGGTACGATTCTTCCAGTATACACTGCGCCTGCGCTCAAGAGGGCTATCAGTCATCCTGACATTGCTCCTCTTGGGCGCAGTCGTTTACCTTGCCATAATCTTTATCATACCGTCAATCAATGCGGAGATAGAGAAGACCCTCCAAGTGATCGCTGGCTATAGCAGTGGACAGGATATCCTGACGATGATCCTACCACGCAATATCCGCAACTACCTCAATGGGGGACTCCGCTGGGGGAACTTCCCACAGCAGCTGTCTCTCGAGAAGATCTTGGAGAACGTTAAGCTTCTCCTCGATCAGGTCGGTGGCATCATCAATAGCACTCTCTCCATATTCTCTTGGGGGCTTGTCTTCCTCATCGGCTTTGTCTACTTCGTATTCATCCTACTGGACTTCGAGAATCTTGGTCGTGGCTTCATCAGCCTCTTCCCTAAGACACTCCGCCCTACGATCCGCACGATCAGCATGGATCTGGATCGCTACATGAATAACTACTTCCGTGGTCAGGCTCTCGTCGCCATGAGTGTAGGTATTCTCCTCTCGATAGGGTTCAACATCATTGGCCTTCCTTTAGCCACAGCTATGGGGATCTTTATTGGGATCCTCAACTTCATCCCCTATATGCAGGCACTGGGTATCATCCCACTCGGATTAGCCAGCCTGCTGATGGCTGCACAGACAGGTGAGAATGCCTTCGTCTGTATGCTCCTTGCCTATGGAGTCCTGATGATCGTACAGATCATCCAGGATATGATCATCGTCCCACGCATCATGGGACAGACGATGGGCATGCGCCCCTCACTCATTCTCTTGGTCCTGTCTATCTGGGGCTACCTCCTGGGCTTCTTCGGGATGCTCATCGCACTGCCCATTACTATGTTCATCTACTCGCTGTACATGCGCTACGTCCTACAAGATGAGGAGTACATCGAGCAAATGCGCCTCCAGGAAGAAAAGCGTAAGGCTAAGCAAAGCCGCCGCAAAAAGCGTGGAGCGATAGAAAGCGAATCAACTACGTCAGACAAGTAGATGGCTCTCTTCTCTTCAGCTACTACCTTCCTCTCGCGAGGACTTTCGCGAGGAGATAAAGCAGGGACACGACGTGTCTCTGCCCTACTCCGTTTGACGACGATTGGAGTGGCACTGAGCCTCTCAGTAATGCTCCTATCGGTCACCATCATCTTAGGCTTCCATCGACAGATCCATGAGTTCGCCTTTAGTCAGACAGGACATATCAGCCTCAATGGTTATGGGAGCAACTGGAAGACCTCCACGACTCCTGTATATGTATCTCCGGAGCTTCTCTCCTTCCTAAGGAAAAAGAAGGGAGTCTCTTCCGTCTCACCTCTCATCCAGCAGGCAGGGCTTCTCAAGACAGAGGGAGACTTCTCTGGTATTCTCCTCTATGGGATTGACTCTACCTTCCGTAGCCGCTACTTCACTGAGCAAGTAAAGTCGGGGACACTCCCCTCTTTCTCTGAGAGCGAATACAGCCGCCCACCCATCGTCCTACCCTCACATGTGGCACGACGCATGAACTATAAGGTAGGTGATGCCGTGCGTATCTACTTCTTCGGAGAAAAGATGCGAGTACGCGTCTTTGAGCTTCAGGCAATATATAAGTCGACGGGCTTAGAACTTTCCCCCGCCCTTTGCCCCATTTCCTCGCTGCAGCGTCTCAATCACTGGGATGAGAATACCTACAGCCGCCTGATCATCATGCTGCAGGATCCCGATGATGCCTATCCGACGCTAGATCATCTCATCTCCACTCTTCAGGCACGTCCAGATCTTATAGGCGAAGAGAACTATGGTCTCAACCTCGGTCAAGAGCTACAGCCCGAGCTCTTCAATTGGCTTGCCTTCCTCGATACGAATGTCTATGCACTCCTCTCGCTGATGGTACTCGTAGGAGGCTTTGCAATGATCACTGGACTAATCATCATCGTGCTTGATAAGAGTAAACAGATCGGTATACTAAAGGCCCTTGGAGCAACGAATAGACAGCTCAGACAGACTTTCCTTCAGATAGCAGCTCGCCTCATCCTACGTGGGATCTTCTGGGGGAATGCAATTGCTCTCGTGCTGAGTCTCGCACAGCGTCACTTCAAGATCATCAAGCTTAACCCAGCGAACTACTTCACCGACTCCGTACCCATCCACTTTGACCTCCCACTCTGGGGCGCTATCAATGTCGGGACACTCATCGTGATTCTCCTGATGGTATTAGTTCCTGCAAGCTTGGTCAGTCGAATCCATCCCGCAGAGAGTATGCGCATGGATTAGCTCCTTGAGGATGCCTCAAAGTAATCGCCCCGTCCGTAGCAAGTATGATGCTACAGACGGGGCGATTTACTTTGTCTTGTCAGTCTTACTAAGGCTGGATCGCTACTACTTAATAGGAAGAGCTACGTCGGTATAGAGCTCGACGTCGGCTCGCTGACGGAAGATGTAGGCTGCAGGATAAGCTTCTGCCTCGGGAGTTTGCTCTACTATATGCTGCAAGATAGGAGCTTTCTTCTCGCCAGTCGTATGGAAGAGGATACGTTTTGCTGCAAGGATCGTTGGCCCAGTCATTGCGATGCGGGGCTGTCCCTTCGGACTTATCCCGACGGCATAAGGTGCTTCCTCCGTGAGGAGCTCCATCTGGTGCAGGAAGATAGAGGACGTATGACCGTCTTCTCCCAAGCCTAAGAGCACAATGTCAAAGACAGGGAAAGCACCATCAAATGGAAGCTCCGAGCCCACAAGCCAGCAGTAATCCTTTGCTTCACGCTCGGGGAGCTTCTCTCCTGCGATGCGATGTACCTGATCCTGTGGAATGGGGACATGACGAAGGAGTGTTGCCTCGGTCATACCATAGTTGCTATCGGGATCTGTAGGTGGTACGCAGCGCTCATCTACCCAGTAGAGATGGACACGTGACCAATCTACGGCGCTACGTAGAGGCTCTTCGGCGAGCAACTCAAAGAGTAATCGGGGCGTAGAGCCTCCAGAGAGTGCTATATGTACCCAGCCAGCCTGCGAAGGCTGCACGAAGGCCGTCTCAGCTACAGCTCGTGCGACAGCCTCGGGGGAAGGATAATGATGGTAGATCATAGTTCGCAGTAGAGCTCCGAGTGAGTAAGATTGCGGCAGGGATTCGTCCAGCTGTGCTCACGCTCGATGATTAAGTCGCTCTGCTTTGGTCCCCACGTGCCAGCAGGATAGCCATAAAGCGGGAAGTCTTCTCCCTTCCAGAGGTCGAGGATCGGATCAAAGAAGCGCCAACTCATCTCTACAGCATCGCTACGCGTGAATAAAGTCGGATCACCCAGCATACAGTCCTCGAGCAAACGTGAGTAAGCATCGCCCGAAGCTAAGCCACCCATCTGCTGGTCATAGGTAAAGTCCATGGAGACCTTCTTGACTTCGAAGCCAGAGCCTGGGACTTTCGCAGCGAACTTCAAGGAGATCCCTTCGTTCGGCTGAATGCGAATCACCAGCTGATTGGGGACGGTGCTACCATCAGCCGTAGCAAATACGCGGTGAGGTGTAGGCTTAAAGTGTATGACAATCTCGGTGACCTTGGTCGGCATCATCTTACCTGTGCGGATATAGAAAGGTACTCCCTGCCAGCGCCAATTGTCGATGTAGAGCTTCATGGCGACGAAGGTCTCCGTTCGGCTATCAGAAGCGATCTTATCTTCCTCACGATAGGCACGCTGATGCTCTCCCTTCCACTCGCTCTCTGTATATTGTCCGCGGACGACACGGCGACGAATCTCCTCGGGAGTCATTGGGCGGAAGGACTGATATACCTTCACGACCTCGTTGCGAAATAGATCAGCGTTGAACTGCACAGGGGGTTCCATAGCAGTAAGAGCTACAAGCTGTGCCAGATGATTCTGCACCATGTCGCGCAGAGCACCAGTCTGGTCGTAGAATCCACCTCGACTCTCGATGCCCATATTCTCTACTGCCGTGATCTCCACGCGCTCGATGTAGTTGCGATTCCAGAGAGGCTCGAAGATACCATTAGCAAAACGCAGCGCCATGATATCCTGCACCGTCTCCTTTCCGAGGAAGTGATCGATACGATAGAGCTGATGTTCGTGGAAGGACTTGCGGTAGATCTCATTCAGCTCTCTCGCTGACTGGAGATCATAGCCGAAGGGCTTCTCGATGATGATACGTCGGATCGCCGAGGGCTCACCATTAGCATCCTCTTCGCCCTCTTCGTTGAGCCCGACAGAAGCCAAGTGCTGTGGGATCACGCCATAGAGAGAAGGCGGCATGGAGAGATAATAGATGTAGTGCCCAGGATTATTGATTCGCTCGTCAAGTGTCTTCAGTTGCTCACGGAGCTTAGGATAGTCCTCGGCAGAAGCAGGGTCCATCGGGAGGTAATACACTCCTGAGAGGAACTGCTCGGCAAGAGAAGCGTCGTACTCTCCATCGCTGAGGTAGCGCTGAAGAGCTTCGTCGAGGTGCTCACGATAAGCTACATCCGAGTATTCCGTACGCCCAAGTCCAAGGACACTGAAGCGAATGGGGAGCTTATCTTGCTTGAAAAGCTGATAGAGCGAGGGGATGAGCTTACGCTTTGTCAAGTCACCTGACCCGCCGAATATCACAAGGACGAGACTCTCGGGCAGATGATGCTGCATGGTCTGTGGCATATTCTTGGGGGGACTATACATTATACGTGGTCGAAGAGGTATCACTTCCGTGACCTGTCCAGTTTTCGTGGAAGAACTCTCCACGTGGACGGTCGGTGCGCTCAAAGGTGTGTGCACCGAAATAGTCTCGCTGTGCCTGCACAAGTGAAGCAGGAAGGCGACGCGTCGTCAGTGATGTGAAGTAGCTAAGAGCTGAAGAGAAGGCGGGAACTGGACAGTCCGAGAGCAGCGCCTTAGCGATGGTCTCGCGCCAAGAAGGGCGAGCGGCCGTGATCTCCTGCTGGAAGTACGGAGCTAAGAGCAGGTTCTGCAGGCTGGGATCAGCTTGGTATGCTGAGGCAATATCGTTGAGGAAGGCCGAACGGATGATACATCCGTTGCGCCAAATACGTGCGATGGATGCCAGATTCAGCTCCCATCCGCGTGCCTTTGATGCCTCGGAGAGGAGCGAGAAGCCTTGTGCGTAGGAGACGATCTTCGATGCGTAGAGGCTTTGCTCAAGAGCATCGACGTCGCTGTCACCGAAGGCGGGGCGGCTTGTTGCTTGTGAGGGGGCATAGAGTGTAGCTGCTTCGTGGCGCAGGTCTACTGTGGAAGAGAGGCTTCTCTCATAGACTGCCGTAGCGATGAGCCCAAGAGGCTGGCCGTACTCGAGGGAGTTGATGACCGACCACTTGCCAGTCCCCTTCTGACCTGCAGCATCGAGGATCTTGTCGATAAGGTATTCGCCCGAGGCATCACGATGACGAAGGATCTCAGCTGTGATCTCTACGAGGTAGCTACGGAGCTTCCCTTCGTTCCAGCGAGCGAAGATTTGGCTCATCTCCTCATTGGTCTTGCCGCCGATGTGGCGGAGATAGGCATAGGCATCAGCTATGAGCTGCATGTCGCCATACTCGATACCGTTGTGCACCATCTTGACGAAGTGACCGGCACCGCCTTTACCTACCCAGGCACAGCAAGGAGTCCCGTCCTCGGCCTTAGCTGCAATGCGGGAGAAGATCGGCTCAATGCTGGGCCAAGCTTCTTCAGCGCCGCCAGGCATGATGGCAGGACCGTTCAGAGCACCCTCTTCACCGCCCGAGATACCACAGCCGACGAAGTAAATCCCGCGATTACGTAGCTCAGCTTCTCGACGCTCAGAGTCTTCCCAGTTCGAGTTTCCTCCGTCGATGACGATATCACCTGGCTCGAGATGTGGCAGGAGTGCCTCGATGACGTAGTCGACGGGCTTGCCGGCTCTGATCATCATCATGATCTTACGTGGACGCTCAATGCTCTCGACGAAGGGCTTGATTTCGGTGAAGCCAAGGAAGTTCTTCCCTGCGCCACGACCTTGAAGGAAGCGCTCCACGACGGTGGCTTCGGCGCCTTCTGCACGGTTATAGACGGAGACTTGAGAGCCATTGCGCTCCATGTTGAGGGCGAGGTTCTCGCCCATGACTGCAAGGCCGATGAGGCCAATATCTGATCGCTTGTTCATTTGCTTTGTGTTGGGAAGGCCCCATGAGTCCGCCTCGCGCGGACCTAACTTGGGGCGATGGATGTATCTCTAAAACACCCACTCGAGAGTGAAGGTTTAGGCGCACCCAAGCAGAAGAGACTCCAAGCGCTATTGCCTTGAGGCGGCTTCGGAAGTACCTCCACTTTGCACGGGAAATCACTGCACTTCGTACGGGATGTAATTCGCTCACTTTCAGGAGGTAATTGCACGCCCTCTCGGATATTCCTCTACTTCCTCTGAAAAGTAGAGGTATTTTCAGTGAAAAGTAGAGGTATTTTTGATCGAAAGTAGAGGTATTTCCGAAAGGAAGTAGAGGAACTTTCGGAGAGAAGTAATATAATTTCTGACTGAAAGTAATATAACATTTGACTGAAAGTAATATAACATTTGACTGAAAGTAATATAACATTTGACCGAAAGTAATATAACATTTGCCAGCCCCTTCAGATACCGCACTGCGAAAGGGAAAGAGAAGCCTACCAGAAGCCCCTTATTTCCTAATCACTTTCGGGTATAGATGGCGGGAAATATCACTACTTAGGGGGATGGATAGGCCTTCGCAATCGGTCTATCTTTGTAGCCCATTCAGTTATAGATCCACGTATGCGCTGTAAGCACACCTATATCTTCCTCCTCCCTATGCTCCTTGCGGGTAGCTTCACTCAAGGCTTTGCCCAAAGCGTGAGCGATAGCCTTGCCCAAGATCATCGGGTCGAAGACGTCGTCGTCACAGGCACTCAGACGCCCCGCACACTGAAGAAGCTCCCCATCATCACCCGTATCATCTCACGTGCTGAGCTGGATCGCCTCGCACCACGCTCTGCTGCCGACGCCCTGCAAATGAGTTTGCCCGGGATCAACGTCACGGCACACGGCGCTCAGTATCGTGTCTCGGTCCAAGGCTTCTCAGGCGATCACGTCCTCTTCCTTGTCGACGGCGAGCGACTGACCTCGGAGGGCAACGGAGTGGTGGATCTTAACCGCATCGATATGGCCAATGTCGAGCGTATCGAGCTGATTAGTGGCGCAGCTTCGGCTCTGTACGGGTCGAATGCTATAGGTGGCGTCATCAACTTTATCACGCGCCGTGCTCGGCACAAAGAGGAGCTCTCGGCGACCTTCGACCACAGTAGCGTGGGTGTCACGAGATATAGCGCGTCGGGACAAATCGTACGTGGCGCCTTCAGCTCGATGACCTCCATCAGCTACATCGACCAAGCGGCCTACAGTGTAGCCACACAAGGCACACAACCTGAGACCACTCCCGTCATGGGCAGCAGGAGCCTCAATCTCTCTCAACGTCTACGCTACCGCACATCAGACTTACGACGCGAGCTGACGGGCTATATTCGCTACGGCTATCGTGACCAAGATGGCGATGGACTTAGACGTAATAAGTACCTCAGTCATTCGCTGGGCGGGCAGGCTTATCAGGCATTTGGCGAGCTGCACAACTTGCGCCTCGACTACAATCACGAGCTCTACAACCGTGATAATTTCCTCTCCGTAAGCAAGGAGCGAACACCTATCTTCCACTTCACGGGCAATACCGTGCGCCTGCAGTACAACTTCGGTGCCGAAGAGAAGACACCCGTCCTCATCAATGCAGGAGTCGAGCTCTACCACGAGCGTCTCCGTAGCGAGCGATTCACTACAGCCGCCACACGACACCAAGCTACAGCCGGCACGCTCTACGGGCAGGCCGAATGGCATCTGGTGCCCAAGCTCTCGTTTGTCACGGGATTTCGCCTGGATAGACACTCCAGCTTCGGCGCACACTTCTCGCCGCGTGCTTCGGTACTCTATCAGCTCGGCCGTGTAAGGCTCCGCACTTCCTACGCAGAAGGCTTCCGTGCGCCGTCGATCAAGGAGCAGTTCATGGACTGGGATCACTTCGGTATGTTCTTCATCAAGGGCTCAGAGCACCTGCGTCCCGAGGTAAGTCGGATGCTAAGTTTCTCCCCTGAGTGGCAGACCTCGCACTTGAGCCTGACGGGTATCGCTTCGTACAATGTCATCTCCAACCAGATAGGCACGCTGATGACCAAGAGTACGAACACCTATCACTATACGAATGTGAGCGAACGTAGCCGACTCCTGAACCTGCAGACAAGCCTTCGCGTGCGCCTTCCTCTTGGACTGACGTTCAATGGTGACTACAGCTACATCTACGACTTCTCCAGAGCTGAGAGCCGCGCCAATGGTCAGCCCTTCGCTCCTCTTCGTCCGCACAACTACACTGCAGCTCTTTCCTACGAGACCAAGACGGGGAGCGACTGCGATCTCACTGCGACCTACGCCCTGCGTGGAGCAGGAAGCGTGACGCTCAGCGAGCTCGACGAGACGACGGGCAAGTATTCCTACTTCGAGCACGAAGGCTATCTCCTCTCGCGCATGAGTGTCTCGGCGCGCTATAAGCATCGACTCACGATCACTGTCGGAGCAGATAATCTCTTCGACTACCACCCGACGCAGGTCAATATCACTGGGAGCCTCTCACCAGGTCGTACATTCTTCTCCTCGCTCACCTATAACCTCTGAGGGATGTAAGCTCAGGAAGACGGAGCACTTTGCATATCTTTGCTCCTGATATGAACGCTTATCCTACCCCATCTACCCCACGTCTGTGGGTCTTTAACCCTGGTCACGAAGAAGCCCTGAGCTTCTCTCGGGAGAAGCGCTACACACTCTCCAAGGAAATTCGATGGATGCGCCACGAGCTCTCACCGCTCTTGCGCCTCTTAGCTTCTGGAGAAGACCTCATCTATGCACCTGCTTCGCCCGAAGGAATACCTGCACGCCTGCTGAATGCCGAGGGCGATAACCTACCCGCTGGATGCGATCTCCCCGCTGAGCTGAGTGTCGTCCTCTGGGGGCTGGATGATCATATCGTAAGAGAGCTGAGAGAATGCCCTCTCTTTGACTCCACTACCCTACTCTTTCCGCCCATCACGCCGAGCTATCTACGGCTAAGTCACCGACGTGCCAGCTATGATCTGCTGGCATATCTGACGGATCAGCTCGGCTATCCCAGTGACCTCCTGCCCCGTTGGATCGAAGCGGGAGTAGATAGATCAGCTACTGAGCTACGACTGCGTGCCGCTATCGAGGGCGTCAAATCCCGTCCCTTGGGCGATCCTACTCGAGTCCTCATCAAGCGTCCTTACAGTTCCTCGGGTCGTGGAGTATTTCCGCTCCCTCTTCCTCTGCAGGAGAAGCACCTTGAAGCGCTTGTCGGGAGCTGTACGCGAAGTGGAAGTGTCAGCATCGAGCCCTACCTTGAGGTCATAGATAATTGGGCGCTTGAGTACATACGAAGTGAAAGCGGCGAGGTAAGCTTCTTCGCCCTATCCCACTTCGATACACTTCCCTCGGGACGTGCCTATCTTGGCAACATACTCACATCGCCAGAAGACCTCTGGGAGCGACTAACTTCGCTCATGAGTGAAGAAGCTCTGCTCGCCCTCATCAATGCCCAGTGCACGTGGCTCGAGGAAGAGCTCTCCGACTCTCAGTACACAGGCTATATCGGTATTGACCTCTTCTTCTACCGTGATGGGGAGCGTCTGCGCCTTCATCCTTGTGTGGAGATCAACCTCCGAACAACTATGGGCGTACTCGCGCACTTCGCCTACGAGCAATACGTACCAGATGGCCGCAAAGGTGTCTTCCGTCTCGAGCGAGGACCACGCCAGCAGCCGAGCCAAAGCATTATACCGCTCCTACTGACAAGTAGTGAAGCCCACTTCTCCGCCTATATCGAGCTGGAGAAATAAACTGATCCCCCTTGGCCATCCGCAGATAAGCCAAGGGGGATCACTGTATATATACGTAGCGCGCTACGGCGTGCGCCTTAGTAAGCTATGTCGATAGCTGCAGGGAAGAGACGCTCGGGATCAAAGAAGCGTGAGCAGCTCTCCACGAGATGTGACCAGTCTGCCTTCACCATCCCCGAATAGACCTGCTGCCCATTGACTAAGACTCGGACAGGCTTGCTAAGATCAAGAAGCTCGGGGCTGAGGTAGATGCGAAGCTTCCCTCCCTTAGCTGGCTCATAGACCTTATCATAAAGCAGGACGAGATGGAAGCTTGTATACCAGTCACTGACCTTCTTCTCTACGTACTTCACCGTGTTGATCTTCAGATCTACGGTATTCCCCATGATAGTCTCCTGATAGTAAATGCGCTCCTTATCTTTAGGGCGCTTGAGTGGTGCAAGATTATAGCATCCCTTACGGTAGAGCCCGTCGATGGGATAGTCTTCCCAGTTCACTTGCTTTGGCTGAGGAGTGCGCACGTGCTGCGAGAGGTAGGGCGTCGTATACTGATAAGGTATAGCGTGACCATACTTCGGGATGATGTCGATGAAGTGCTTATAGTAGCCAGGATATTGTGCAGCTAAGCTTTGAAGTGCATCACGCGTGTAGCCCGTCAATTCGCTGCGGTGGAACTGAGTATCATTGTATCCCGTGCGAAGTGAGAAAGCTACGTGCTGGAGGTTCTCTACCGGCGCATTGATAAGAGGTTCACCACCGGCCATAGGTCCAGCAGCAGCGAGGTAATCGGGATAATATGAAGCTAAGCGCTGTGAGCCATATCCCCCCTCAGATATCCCAAAGAAGTAGACGCGCTTCGGATCAATCTGATCAGAAAGGAAGGCTTGACGCAGGAGTTTCTCCCATGCTTCGAGCTTCGACTTCTGCCACCAGCGATAGAGTTGACCATCTGCTACGCCTTCGCCATTAGGTATCTGTGGGATGAAGTAGGCGGAGGGGCTGTCCTGAAAAGAAAGAGCCAACGCCAAACCTGTAGACCATTCCCCCTTCTTCTCCCCCGATCCGTGTAGATAGAGATAGAGCGGATAGCCAGCTTCGGGCTTATCTCCCTTCGAGCCGTAGTAGAAAGGCATCACGGCCTTAAAGCTTTCCCCATTATACATCTCTGGAGTTAGCAGCCAGCTATGAGCTACACTCTCCTTAGAAAGGGGCGTGAGTGCTGGTAACTTATCCTCAGATAGAGACTTATTCGCTTCAGCCCAGAGGCGCCATACCTGCGTACGCGCCTTCTTGATATCCTCAAGCGCGAGGGTGGATGCGGGTAATGCCCCTTTCTGATCAATGAGAGTCGAAGCAAAGTACTTCTGAATTGCCTCATCGCTGGCACGTACAGTGGGAGTACTTGGAGTCACAGGAGGCTGAGCCTTCTCGGGTTCGGGGGCAGTACGAGCTACAGAAGCGCCACAGCTGGAGAGCGTCCCCAGAGCAAGGTAAAGGAGGTAAGTTAGTTGTTTCATCGAAGTGAATAGGATAGGTAATAGTTGTGTGAGTAGATGGGAGCTTAGTACACTCCTTTGTATCGAGATGGTGTCAGGCGCTTGTCATAGAAGTACAGGCAGAGATCCATCAGGTCGAGCGCGAGGCGTGGAGCGACCTGCTTATCGAGACCACTGACGAAGCTACGCCAGCGAGGGCTGGGCGTATAGAGTGCGACAGCAAGCGTCGGGGAGGTGGAGATACATTGGCTGAGAAGCAGCTCCAATGCTTTCCGCTCGGGAAGGTATTCGCAGATCAGAAGATCACAGCAGGGAAGGCTCACGCCTTGCAGTTCGTCCACCGAAAGCACATGGATCGCTTCGGTATAGCCCGTATGGCGGAGGTAATCGGGTAATAGGCTCGTCGTAGGCTGAGAGGTCACGACGAGGATGTTCTTTGCCTCCAGCTCGTGAGCCGTACGGAAGAGTAGCTCCAGTGTACGCGCTCGATGGATAGGAGGACAAGTCTTCGCATCCTTTCTACGGCGCTTTACCTCGCCACGAAGCTCTTCAAAGCAGTAGTACGGACGACGATTTCGTACGACTCGAGTGATGAAGTGGAAGGCAAAGGGGGAATGAACGCCGTCCCCACGGCGGTTGATGAGTAGGCGCTTGGAGTATTGTAGGCGTCGGACGACCCCACGAAGCGTGATAGGAGACTTCATCTCAGCTTAGAGAGCAGGTGTCTTATCCTGCGGGATCTCCTGCAGGTAGCGGTAGAGGATGAAGAGGTAGAGGGTCGCTACAGGCAGGATGATGACCGTGGCCAGCTGCAGTGTCAGTACATTCACTGCCACGAGAAGAAGCACAATACCAAGTGCACAGAGGAGCGTGTAGAAGTGCCCCTTCGTGCGCGTCCACGACTCTCGGAAGGAAGCAAAGATACCCGCCTTACCATCGAGGTAAAGCATAGGTGCTAAGAAGCAGCGATTCAGGAAGTAAAAGCCTGGCACAAAGAAGAGCACTAAGCCCACACCAGCCCCCAAGCCAAAGAGTAGCGCCAGAAGTACAAAGCCTGCAAAGTGCTTGAGGCGGGCTACACGAGTACGCGCGGGATAAGCGTCGCCAGCGAAGAACTTCACCACCTGCATAAGGAAGAGGTAAGTCAAGATCCCATTCAGCGTCCCAACGACCAGCGTAAGATAGAAAGCCAGAGAAGCAGATGAAGCGTGTCCAGAGAAGAACATATACCCCAGCATCCCCAGCGTGAGAAGGCTGATGATGAGGGGATAGCGATAGAGGGACTTATTCTGCTTGAGGAGCTGCCAAGCCTGACGCAGGGCAGCAAGATGCTCAAAGCGAGGGAGAGGATACTGCATATATAATATGGTAGTACTAAGCGAAGCAAGATACTGCGACCAGCCTCTGAGTGGCCAGTCCTTTGAGGAACAAATATACGTATTCCGAGGCGTTTCCCGACCGCCCAGCCAGCACCCTTACCATAGATAAGCATCCCTCCATCGCTCTCTCGCAAATATCACTGATTGCACAACAGGGGAAGCTCATTACTTATCGCACTACACACAAGCAAGTTACTATAGAGGATAGCTAGGACTTATAGAGACACCTCAAATCAACCAGTACTGGTCACCGATCGGACCAGTACTGGTCGCATAATGTAATGAGTACTGGTCAGCACGCCAACCAGTACTGCTCGCTTTAATGACCAGTACTGGTTCATTTTCCCTCCCTATATAGGCCTTATCTCCAGACAAATATGGAGCATCTATTCTACAAGCCCAAAGGATTCACGATAAAGCCCCCCCTCTTGGTATGCTGAAACAAAAAGAGCCCCCTTCACCACACGGGCAAAGGGGGCTCTTCTTACCTGGGCTCAAGCTATCTCAGAGTTATATACTGGATATCTCCAGCCTTGAAGGTAAAGAGAATATCCTTGAAGCTTGGGAGTCCATGCTCGGCAGGAGCATTATTACTGAAGCCGTACTTTTCGGCAGGGATATAGCCATTGAAGTCGAGGGTCTTATTCCCATTGAGGTCTTGGAAGAGGCTGATACCATAGGACCCTTCGGGGAGGTCGATGAGGACGGTCTTAGTGAGTGAGTCCACTTTGGCTATAGCCGTCTTGTAGGGACTCTGAGGGTAGCTCTCCGCTGAACTGTAGATGGCGATGAGTAGCTCTCCCTTGGGTTCGATAATTCCGTCAACAGTGAGCGTCAGAGGATGAGTGGGAGGCGTTTTCTTCTCTGCTGTGTCTTGAGCCTTGAGCGAAGGAGAGAGGAGCCCCAGCGTGAGGGTCAGTAGGGGCAGGATGCGTCTAAGGTGTCGCATGATCGTAGGAGAATTAGAGTGAGTTGAATAGGATGATCTTTAGGGAGTCTTCTTCTGCTTCCCCGAGAGGGTGATGAAGCAGCCGATATAGAAGAAGCGAGTGGAGGGTGGCGAGATACGAGTCCCCTCTTTGGGGCTAAGCGGATCGGGCTCGATACCCCAGTAGTTAGTCGTCCCAAGGACGTTGGTGCATCCCAGGTGGAGAAGCATCTTCTTGGAGGCAATGTAGCTCCAAGAGAGGTCCAGCCTAGAGCGCATAGGGAGCTGGATGGGGGTAAGGTCATAGCTATAGCCCTTCGCCCCAGCATCTATATAGAAGCTACAGCCCAGGAGACTCTTCAGCGCTCCCGACCAGTACTTAGTCGTGAGGCGGAAGGTGTGAGGACTCACATAGCTGGGGGCAAGTGGGCGAAGGTAGCGATCATAGCTCAGCCGAGCTTGGGTATAGGAGTAAGAAGTCGAATAATCGATACTTCCGAGGCTTCCCTTATGGAAGAGCGTAAGCCCGTAGGTCTCCCCTCCCCCTTGGTCGTCGAAGTGCTTGGGGTAGCCCTCTGCTAGAGAGCGGGTGAGATGCTGGTAGCTCTTGTAGAAGAGGGAGAGCTGTACGAGAGGTGTCTTGTCGCCATAGCTGTAGGAGAGCTGGGAGATCTCCGAACGGTTGCTCTTGAGCGCTGGCATGAAGCGGAGGATCTCTTTCTCGGGGAGCTGGGTGTAGCGCCCCCATGAGGCGGAGAAGACATGTCTGCCATGTCGGTAGCCCGCATAGAGGCGGGGAGCGAGGCTCCATGCCTTGAGGACGCTTGCATACTCACCTCGGAGCCCTGCGCTGAGGCTCAGTCCCCAGTGTAGATAGCTGACCTCAAGGAAGGACACGGGCAGATGGCTGGAGAAGTTCAGATGGTATCGACCTCCTGTGAGTTCGTAGCTCTCACGATAGTCCCTCCAGCTGTAGTCAAGTCCACCGAGGATGGAGAAGGGGTCACCGCTGTACTTCAGAGCAAGACGAGCTTCGGCATAGAGATCATGATCAAGGACTTGGTCCTGTGGAGCGACTAGGGATGAGCCCGAGAAGTCGGAGTACTGAGTATGAGTGCCTACTTCCAGCTGGCAAGCTGTGCCTAGGCTTCGCACATAGGTCAGACGACCATAATAGCGATCCTCCCTAAGGCGGCTATGGAATGTAGGTAGCGAGGCATTAGGTCTGTAGCCTAAGCCCATTCCCGTATAGCTCAGCTGGGCCTTGAGCGTCGCTTGAGGCAGGTCATGCCAGAGGGAA
>ERZ773009.88-NODE-88-length-64923-cov-11.582845_pt1 | contig 64923 bp, 51 predicted proteins | sample MGYA00580663_ERZ773009 | MGnify/ENA primary metagenome ERZ773009 (study PRJEB29015, sample SAMEA2737969) | human oral metagenome | biome: human oral; feature: human-associated habitat; material: dental | place: China | collected 2026 ... | reverse complement strand
CCCGCCGAGACCTCGCCCCAAGCCCGCCAAGCCCGCCCCGAAGCAGGGCAGCCGGCCTCCGCAGGCTCCTCGCCGGCCGAGGCGGGCGCTCGCGATTCCGCCCCCTCGCCGGGCGACGCCCCCTCGAGCGGCGCCTCCGCGGCGCCCGCCGGCGGCTTCTCGGCCGGTGTGCCGCTGTGGGGCGGCGGCAACCGGATCCTGACCGCGCAGGAGCCCGGCCAGGGGGGAGCCCACGACATCCCCACGGCGGTGGACCTGCCGGCCATCACCGGGCCGATCGGCCTCGACGAGCCGGCCTCCGGAGAGCCGGAAGAGTCGGATCCGTCGGCCTCTTCGGACCCGCTCGCGCGGCCCGGCGCCGGGGGCCCGAGTGGGAGTTCGAGCTCGGCGGCTTCCAGCTCGCCCTCTCCGGTCGAGCCCGCCGAGGCGATGACGGCCGCCTTCGAACCCGACGATCTGCTTCCCGCCGAGCCCAGCCCCGAGAGTCCGTCCGAGGCGTCCCCGCTCCCCTCCGGCGAGCCCTGGGCGGAGGGAGCGCTCGAATCCGGCTTCGACGAGGGTGCAGAAGAGGACGCTCTGGCCGACGAAGGCGACCATGACGGCGAGACGGTCATCTCCAGCAGGGCCCAGGAGCTGCGCGAGCAGATCTCCGGCGAGTCGGAGGAGGAATCCCCCGCCATGGTCCTGGCCCTGCTGTGCCACTACGGGCACATCAACCCACCGCACGGCTCCTCGTGCCGCCTGTGCGGGGCGCCCATAGGCGGGGAGCCGAACTGGTATCCGCGCCCGGCCCTGGGCGAGATCTACGTCTCGACCGGTTTGCGCGTTCCCATCGACGCCGACATCATCATCGGGCGCAAGCCCACCTCGACTCCCGAGTCGGGGCGTCCGCACGCCCATCTCGTGCCGGTTCCCAGCCCCGACCAGCAGATCTCCCGCACCCACTGCGAAGTCCGCGTGGACGGGTGGGACGTGCGCCTGGTCGACCGCAACTCGAACAACGGCACCTACGTGCTGCGGCCCGGAGAGCGGCCCATCCGCATCCGGCCGACGGAGCCGTTCTTCGTCAGGGTCGGCGACGTCATCGACATCGGCGAGGGAGTGACGATCCAGATGCTCGGCCCGCAGGCAGGAGTGTGACGTGGCTCGTCGCCGTCCCGCTACACCTCCGAAGATCCCCAATGCGACGTACCTCTCATTCCTCGGATCCGGTGGTTTCGCGGACGTGTACCTCTACGAGCAGCAGATCCCCCGCCGCGAAGTGGCGATCAAGGTCCTGCGCCGCGGCGTGGCCGACGCCCAGAGGCAGTCCTTCCGCGCCGAGGCCAATCTGATGGCCCGCATGAGCTCGCACCCCTCGATCGTCTCCGTGTACGGTGCGGGTGAGGCCGGGGACGAGCGCATGTACCTCATCATGGAGTACTGCCCGCCCCCGCACCTGGGCGCCAGGCTGCGCCAGCAGCCGTTCACGGTCACGCACGCCCTGGAGATCGGCATTCAGATCGGCGGCGCGATCGAGACCCTGCACCGCGCGGGCATCGTCCACCGGGACATCAAGCCGTCCAACATCCTCATGACCCCGTTCCAGCGCCCCGTCCTCACCGATTTCGGGATCGCCACCCGCATCGGCAACGTCAGCCCGGCCGAGGGCTTCTCGGTTCCCTGGGCGCCGCCCGAGCAGGCGACGGGGGAGGGAGCGGCCGCCGTCACCGTGGACGTGTACTCCCTGGCGGCCACGGTGTACACGCTCCTGGCCGGGCGCCCGCCCTTCGAGGTCAAGGACGGAGACAACTCCGAGATCGCCGTCATCAACCGGGTGCTGCGGACCCCGGTCCCGCCGATGGGGCGCCACGACGTGCCCGAGGAGTTCGAGCGCGTCTTGACGATCGCCATGTCCAAGGACCCCCGCCAGCGATACGCCTCGGTGATCGACTTCGCCAGGGCCCTCCAGGCGATTCAGGCGGCGTTGCACCAGCGCCCGACCGATCTGGACGTCCTCGACGATCCCGCCTACGACAACCCGTCCAAATCCGGCGACGACGCCGACGCGACCCGCCAGGCGATCCGCACGATCGACCCGCTGCGGGACGACTCGACTCGCCTCTCCCCCCTGAGGGTGCTCGGACCGGTGCCCTCTCCCAACATCCGCGCCTTCCCCCCGGCTTCCGAGGCCCGCTCTTACGACGCGGCGGGCCAGCGGGCGCCGTTCGACTCGGCACTGCCGGGCGACGCGGGGGGTTCCCTCGGCGGGCCCGCCGAGGCGGAGACGGGACGGCGGGCACCGCGAAGCGGCGAGGCTCCGGGCTGGGGTCCAGCGTCTTCGGAGGGCGCCGTCCCGGACGCCCCGGACGCGCGCGCCGGCGGATTCCAGGAGAGCCCCCTGGGCGTCGTGGTCGTCCGGTTCCTCATCGCCGCCGCCGTTGTGCTCGCCATCGTCGTCGGCATCCTCTTCGCCCTGCGGCACGGCAAGGGCGGGACGGTCGGGCCGGCGACCTCGACGGGGGAGACGACGCCCAACGACGCAGGCGTCAACCACGTCAGCCAGGTCGTCGGGCTGCGCGGCGAGCTCATGGGGGACAAGGTCAAGTTCACGTGGAGCAACCCCGACCCCAAGCCCGGGGACAAATTCCTCTACGCGATGGACCAGATCTCCGGCGAGGGCCAGCTCAACGAGACGAAGGCGTCGAGCGTTACCGTCCCCAAGCAGTCCCTCCAGACGTGCTTGTCCGTGCGGGTGCACAGGAAGGGCGGGTCGGAGTCGCCTGCCACCAGGCAGTGCGTGAGCACTCCGTGACGCCTGGCCCTCCCGCCCGTTCCGCGTCGCGGCCCGGGCTGAAGCCCTAGCCGTCTCGCCTGCCTCGTCCGCCGCGGGCGGGGCTGCGAACACCCCGTGACGCGCAACCGGCTCGCTTCCTTCCCGGAAAGGGTAGGATTGCCGCGTGTACGCGGATGGATTCACGGCGGTGGGTCTTCTCCACGGCGGCGATCCGTCCGCAGCCAGGAGTTGTGCCGTCGGTCTGGCGTGTGGAAGGCTCAGCCGAGGGCGCCGCTCTCATCGAAAGGGAACGAAGCCACAGTCGGGTCGCAATACGTTAAGGAGTCGTGATGACTACAACCGCCGAAAACCCCACCGAAGAGGTCGATCAACCCGAGGTCTCCCCCGAGCCGGCCGGACTGGAGATTGAGTTTTGCGGCGAGATTTACAAGGTCGACCCCGGCAAGACCTTCACCATCGGACGCGTCGGATCTCTTGCCATCGACGACAATCCTTTCCTTCACAGGAACTTTCTCGTCATCGAATCCCATAATGGGCTGTGGTGGGTGACTAACGTGGGCTCGCGCATCGCCGTCACGGTGGCCGAAACCACGGGCATGCTCCAGTCGTGGATCGGGCCGGGCTCCCAGATCCCGCTCGTCGTCCACGATATGAGTCTCGTCTTCACCGCCGGGCCGACGACTTATGAGATCGATCTCACCGTTCCGGACACCATGTACGAGGTCTCCTCCACGGGCCGCGAGGAGGCGGGGGAGACGACGATCGGACAGGTCACGCTCACACCCAGCCAGCGTCTGCTCATCCTCGCCTTGGCCGAGAATTGGCTCAAGCGCGTAGGCACCGGGCCGTCGGACATCCCCAGGTCGGAGGAGGCCGCGTCGCGTCTGGGATGGACGCAGACCCGCTTCAACCGCAAGCTCGACAACGTGTGCGACAAGCTCGACCGCCTCGGCGTCAAAGGCCTGCGCGGCGGACAGGGCGTCCACGCGACGTACCGCCGCGCCCGCCTGGTCGAGTACGCGGTCGCCAGCCAGCTGGTCACCGTCGAGGATCTCCCCCTGCTCGACGAGGAATTCGAGGCCAATCGCCGGGCCAAAGCGGCTGAAGCCTCCTCCCGCGGCAAGAAGCGCTGATCAGGCCTTTCGCCGATCCCGCGGGGCCCGCCTGTTCGGCGGGCCCCGCGGCGCAGATGGGGGGTTGTGCTGCTCGCCATCCGGCCGGGCAGGGGCGAGGACAAGTAGATGGGGCCCACCATCCCGGTGGGCCCCATCTCATCTCCGGGTCCATTGGAGGCGCAGACCCTAGAGGTAGAGGCGTCGGCTGGGCAACCGGCAACCTCGCGCCCGCGTCATGATTGGAGGCTAACGTCGGGCGTTATCACACACGCGCAATCAACCGTGGCTGACTACGTTCCTAATACTACTCGATTTTTCCCGATGGTCAACATGGGGAGCGTTACCCGCAAGTCGCATGAGCAACTGAAAGCCGTCAATTCAACGGTTTCCCGCCCGTCGGCCCGCCGCACGCCAGTGGTTTGCCTTACTTTGTCCGAGGAGGAATTGTGCTCCGATCCCCGATATGCCATGGTTGGCTAACGGATTCGCAAAGGGGTGGTAAAGCGGTTCGCCTCGGATACGCTCTTCCCCACACTTTCCCGAAGAGCCTCCCGGCGCCGCCCGCGGTCCTCGCCGGGAGGGCGTCCGGACGTCTCCGGGGCGGCCGGGCCGGGTCCCAGTTCCGCCCCCGCAGCGACGGAACCACAGGCCTCTCCCCCGCGCCGCTCGTCCGCGCGAGGGGAGGGCGAGACTAGGAGGTTGACATGGACCGGCTGGCCACGATCTTCAAGGACGTGAACGATTGGACGACCCTTCACGTCCTCATCTGGATGCTCATAGGCGCGGGTCTATACTTCACGATCCGCATGCGCTTCGTCCAAATCCGCCTGTTCGGGCGGATGATCCGCCAGATCTTCGATTCTCGGACCAGCGACGGCGAGGGGATCTCCTCGTTTCAGGCCTTCGCCATCGGCATCGCCTCGCGCGTGGGCACCGGGAACATAGCGGGCGTTGCCATCGCCATCAAACTGGGGGGAGCCGGCGCCGTCTTCTGGATGTGGCTGGTCGCGTTCCTGGGAATGGCCAGCGCCTTCGTCGAGGCCGTGCTCGCCCAGCTGTTCAAGATCCGCTGGCCCGACGGCACGTTCCGCGGCGGCCCGGCCTTCTACATCCAGCGAGGCCTGGGGTCGCGCGCATGGGGCGTGGCCTTCGCCGTCTTCCTCATCTTCTCCTTCGGCATCTCCTACGAGATGGTTCAGGCCAACACGATCGCCGACACCCTCGACGAGCAGTACGGCATCGCCCCCTGGGCGACGGCGCTCGTCCTCCTGGCCCTCTGCGCGCCCATCCTCTACGGGGGGCTCAAGCGCGTGGCCAAGATCTCCGAATGGGTGGCGCCGCTGATGGCCATCGTCTACATCGGACTGGCGGTCGTCGTGGTGGCGATGAACCTCGACCGCGTCTACCCGACGTTCAAGGCGATCCTCGGCAGCGCCTTCGGCACCCATGAGGTGATCGGCGGCCTGGCCGGGAGCATGACGGCGGCCATGCTCAACGGCGTGCGCCGCGGCCTCTTCTCGAACGAGGCGGGGGAGGGCTCGGCCCCCAACGCCGCCTCGACCGCGCAGGTGACCCACCCGGCGAAGCAGGGGCTCATCCAGTCGATGGGCGTTTTCGTCGACACGATCCTCGTCTGCTCGGCCACGGCCTTCATGATCTTCAACGCGACTCCCGGGGCCCTGGACGGCTACTGGCGCCAGGAGGACCCCAAGGGGGCCAACATCACCATCACGGCGATCGAATCGCAGCTGGGCTCCTGGGTCGTCCCGGTCATGGTCGTGCTCATCTGCGTCTTCGCCGGATCCTCGCTCATCGGCAACTACGCCTACGCCGAGGTGAACGTCGACTTCCTCACCCGGGGCAGAAGCTGGGGGCCTCGGCTCCTCCAGACCGTGGCGGTCGCGTCCATAGTGACCGGCTCCCTGTCGAGCCTCAAGCTCGTGTGGAACTTCGCCGACATCACGATGACCGGCATGGCGCTCATCAACATCGTCGCCATCGTGCTGCTCGGCAGATGGGCCTTCGGGTGCCTGCGCGACTACGTCCAGGATCCCGAACGCCCCTTCGTAGCCACCGACAATGCGAACATGCCCGGTGCGCTGCCCACGGACATCTGGGTTCCCCGAGCCACGGCGCTCACCTAACGGATCGCACCGCAGGCCAGAGTGGGAGCCGCATCCCAAGGAGACCTCCACCTGCATCTTCCCGCAGTATCAACGCATATGGGCATCCCTACCCGCTGACGCAAGAGGTTGCCGTGGCATACCCACCACTAGGATCGGCAGGGAAAGACAGAGGAGGCCGTATTGAGAAGCGGACATGCCAGTCGGAGTCTGATGGCCGTGGTGCTTGCAACGGGGCTGGCCGCGTGTTCCCTGAATGCGTCGGCCCGGTCTCTGCGCGCCGCCTCATCGGAACCGACGGCCGGCCCCTCGGCGTCGCGTTCGGGAACCCCCGTCAAGGCCCACCGCGGGGACGCCGAACTGAAGAACGGCTATTTCAAGCTCTACACCGGCAAACACTGGATCGGCTTCCAAGCCCCCGACAGGTTCAAGCTCAACAAGGCCTCGAAAGACGGGGTCGACTACCAGACGCTCACATCGCCCTCCGATTCGAAGACCAATATAGTCTTCGCGCGCTCCAAGGTCGGCAGTCTACCGACGTCCGAAGAGCTGGTCGCCTCCCTGCCGAAGGCGAACGGCGCCGCCACCGCCCGCCCGGAGATCTCCGACATCGCGGGATTCAAGGCCGTCGCCGCGGCCGGGGCGCCCGATTCCGGCGGCTACACGGGGATGGTGATGTTCGTCGACTTCGACGGGGACATCTGGGGGATCACGGTCAACGCGCCGGACGACGCGACTCGGCAGAAGCTGACCGACGCGGTCAGGCAGATCAAGGCGGACCAGGCCGGCGCACCCTCGACGAGCGCGACGCCGAAGCCCTCCGTCAAACCCGAGTCCATCAAGGCCGCCGTCAACGGCGGCGCGTATTCGGTGACGGTCGAAGGGGCGACCCTCTCGATCGCCATCCCCAGCGGCTTCACGGAGCAGAGGTTCGACACGGCCGGCCTGGTGGGCGTCGGCGACTCCGCCGACAACGGGCGCAACATCAACTTCTGGATAGACCAGAGCGGGCTGACCGCCAAGGAGTCCGAGCTCCTCAAGCTGACGCGTGAGCAGACCTCGGCGAACGAAGTCGAGGAAGTGCGCAGCGTCCCGAGCGTCCCGTCCGTGGCGGGGCACAAGACGGCGGCCTGCGACATCCGGCGGAAGGACGGCAAGGTCTCGCGCCTGTACGTGGTGGACGTGAACGGCGTCGTGGTCCAGATCGCCGTCAACGAACCCAACGGGGCGGGAGGCCGTTTCGCGGAGATGGTGAAGACGGTTGAGAGCGCGACCTGATCGGCCCTCCGCACCGCGATCGCAGGCGGGGACGAGACGCGGGGCGGCCGGCCGCCCCGCGGGAGGAAGGCGCCTGCGCAGCGTGCTGACGGCCGTCGCCGTGTCCCTGGCGATGCTCGTCGTGGCGGCCTGCGGTTCTGGGACGGCCGAGAAGTCGCCGTCCTCCACGGGCGCGGCCAGCCCGACGCGGGCCTGGCGGGTGACCTCCGGCACCGAAATGGGCGCGATCCAACTGAAAGGCGGCGTCCTGAAGATCGGCACCGGGGCCGGGACGCTGAACATGCGGGTCGGCCAGAACATGGTGCCCTTCGACCGCGCCTTCGTCGAGACCGGCACCGTCGGGGTCAAGGACAACGCCGAGCCCAAGTCGCGCATCTCCTTCTCACCCCTGTCCTCGCTGAAACCGGGGATGAACGCCGCGGATTTCGCGGCCCTCCTGGCCAGCCAGAGCAAACGGCATGCGACCGCCGTCGACGGCCTGGCCAATCTCGGAAGGATCCAGGCGGTGGCCGCCGACACGACGACCGCCGAGGGGCTGCCCTCCCGCGTCCACCTCCTGACGGTCGGCGACAAGGTGTGGAACCTGACCCTCAGCGCGCCGACCCGAGACCGGCTCGACAGCCTCGTCGCCATCGCCGGAACGCTCAGCCTGGAGTCCAAGGTCTCCTCCTTGGGCCGGGAAGTCTCCGTCAGCCTCGGAAACGACGGAGCCTCCACCGCTCCGCGGCCCGGAAGCGAAGGGACGCAGTCGGTCGTCAGCGCGAACGGGGCGCTTCGCGGGATCCTGAACGGTCAGAGCTTCTCTTTGACCATGCCCGGCGGCACTCTCTCCTTGTCCAGCCCCGGGGGGCTGAGCCTGGCCACCGATTCGACCGATGCCAACTTCATCGGCCTCGGCCGAGTCGGCGTAGCGGGGTGCTCCGTTCTCTTCGGCCAGGCGAGTTCCGGCGATTTCACGTCCTCCGAAAGGTTCGCGGAGGACGTCGCCGCGAGAGTACCCGACAAGGCCGAGGCCCCGAGGCCTCTGCCGGAGGTCACCTCCGTGGCCGGGCATTCCGCGGTCGCCGCCGAGGCGAAGACGCAGGACGGCGGGGCGGTGCGCTACTACGTCGTCGACGTGGGCGGCGGGAACTATCTGGCCATCGTCGTGCGGAGCCCCAACGTCGAGACCTACCCGATCGAGTCGCTGGCCTCGATGCTCGACGGCGCGCAGATCGCCAACGGCTGAGGCGCGGGCCGCCCGGTCCGCCGGGCGCGCCGTTGTGCAGGGACGGGGCGTAGTCGTAGTCCAGGCGGGGCGCAGTCGAGATGGAACGCCCTCCGCCAGGAACGTGGCCGGGGAGCGAAGCGCTCCTCGGCCAGAAGGAGGCCCGCGGGTGTGCGCGACGTGCGCGGCTTACTTCCGAGATACCGTGAATGCCACGCTTTCTCGCCCGGACACGAGCCGGCGCCTACCGACGTTGCCGTAGGTATTTCGGATATAGTTTTGAATGTCTACAGGAAGCAGCCTTCCGTGCTCGCACCGTGAGACTGAGGCGACGGCGCCTCCCCTGATCGTGGAGACCGAGGGAATCCGTCAGGTGTCCGTGTCGAGGACGTCTCCTTCTCGCTCGGAGTGCGTGAAACCTGGCGTTGCGCTCACGCTCGCGTGTGCGCACGGGAGCCCGGGGGATGCGTGACCCCCGGGCTCCCGAAAGCTCTCGAGTCCGGGCCCGACGGCGGCCGCCGGGAAAACACGACGTGCCGGGGCGCCGCACGGCCGCCGACCCGGCAGGCGCGGTGGCCATTCGGGACATGCCGCGGGACCCGGACGGCCTCCACCTCGGATTCTCCCCCTTGCGCGGGCGCGTGCCCTCCGTGGTATACAGGACGGTACGTGACGGAGACAACCGGAACGGACGTCGATCCGCCGGAGGGAGGGCCCGTGCCGAAGATCGATGCGCCCACGGTGCGCGAACACCACGAGGCCGTCAAAGCCCGCCTGATCGCAGCGGCGGACCGGATCCTCAGGGAATCCGGCTCCGGGGTCCTGAGCGCCGGAGCCGTCGCCCGCGAGGCCGGGATCGCCCGCAGCTCGATATACCGATACGTGGACTCGGTCGACGACCTCAGGCTCCTCACGCTCGCGGCGTATATGCCGCGCTGGCGGAACGCCGTCTTCGACCGGGTGGACGACGGCGCCGAACCCGCCGACCGACTCAGGCAGTTCGCCGTCGCCTGCGTGCTCCAGACGTGCGACCCCTCCCACGCCTGGTTCATGAGCCTGACCCGCCGATCCTCCTCGCGCAGGCACGACGGGGCCGCCTCCGCCGGGGCCCTCGTGACCCTGCGAGCGGGGGGTGCCGCATCCCCGCGGCCCGCCGACGCGGCGCCCGCGGGCGCCCGGAGGATCCCGCCCGACTCCCGGAAGGCTCCGCCCGATCGGCACGCGGGGGAACGGGCCGCGATCAGGGACGAGATCGTGGGCATCCACACGACGGTCGACGAATTCATAGCCGAATGCTGGAAGGAGATGGGCGTGCCGGATCCGGACGCCTGGATGAGATTCTCCCGGGCCCTGCTCTTCGAGGCCTTCGGCCAGATCGAAGCCGGAACCGACGCTCGCGAGGTCGCCGACCGGCTGGACAGCGCCATCGCGGGGATGTCGAAGGCGGCGCAGGGGAACGCCTCCTCGTCCCAGGTCGGCGCCGCCCGCGACCGGGCGTCAGACGCCGAAGAGGGCCGGGAGGCGGCCCGTCGCAAGACCGCCTGAATCCGCCCTGTCGATGGGGAGTGAATGGGGCGCCCGCCGGTGCGCACATGCGAAGCGCTCGACTAGGATGAGCCCATGCGCGGCCTTCTCTTCGATCTGTACGGAGTCTTCCTCACGATCCAGAACAGCACCTACCTGCGCCTGACATCCGAGATCGGAGTCGATCCGGAGGCGCTGCGGCCGCTATACGAAGGGCCCACCCGGCGCGACTACGACGCGGACATCCTCGACACCCCGGCCTACTGGGCGAAGGTCGGCCGCGCCCTGGGCGTGCCCATCGACTGGAGGCACGCCCTCCAGGCCGACCTCCGGTCCTGCAGCCTGGAAGACGAAACCATGGTCGCCTACGCCCGCGAACTGCGCGCCGCCGGGGTCCCGATGGCCATGCTGTCCAACATCCCCGCGGACTTCGCGCGGAATGTCAGGGAGAACCGCCCCTGGATCGCAGAGTGCTTCGACCCCGTCGTCTTCTCCTGCGACGTCCGCATGGTCAAACCCGACCCGCGCATCTTCGACGCCGCGATCGACCGGCTGGCCGAATGGGGCGGACGCGCCGGGAAGGGGGTCGACCCGGGCGAGGTCCTCTACATCGACGACACCCTCGACAACGTCGAGGTCGGAGCCGAACGCGGCCTGGCCGTCCACCACTTCCGGGGAATCGAGGGCCTGCGTCGGGCCGTCTCGGACCATCTCGGCCGGTGACGACCCCTGAGGCGCGGACGCGGCATGCTCGGCGCCGGCTGGCGGCGCGGTAGAAGGGGCGCATCCGATGCCGTGGTCCCGGGCGCTCGCGGCGGCAGGCGGCCTTCCCGTCGCCGCGCACATCGGCCGAATGCGCCAGGCGCTCGACGCCTCCGCGGCGCGGTCCGGCGGCGCCCCCGCCCTCGTCGTGCAAGCCCCGCCGGGCACGGGTAAGACGACTCTCGTCCCGATGGCGCTCGCCGCGCGGTGCCGCGGCAGGGTGGTCGTCACCCAGCCCCGGCGGGTCGCCGCCCGCGCGGCCGCCCGCCGGATCGCCGCGCTGATGGGAGAGGGCCTGGGGCGCACCGTCGGCTACACGGTGCGCGGCGAGGGCGCGACCAGCCGCGCTACCCGCGTGGAGATGGTCACGCCCGGCGTGCTCGTGCGGCGCTTGCAGCGGGACCCCGAGCTGCCCGGCGTCGACGCCGTCGTCGTCGACGAAGCGCACGAGCGGAGCCTGGAATCCGATCTGGCCCTCGCCTTCGCCGCCGACGTTCGCGCGAATCTGCGCGAGGACCTGGCGCTCGTGGCGATGTCGGCCACGGCCGAGGCCGAGCGGATGGCCGGATTCCTCGGCGCCGACGTGCTCGACATCCCGGCGGCGGGCCATCCCGTCGACGTCCGCTGGGCGCCTCCCGCCGATGGCGCCGGGGCCGGGCGGGCGCTGGGCCCCGAGGGCGTGCGCCGGGAGTTCCTCTCCCACGTCGCGTCGACCGTCCGTCGGGCGATGGATCGCACGCCAGCGGGCGACGTCCTCGTCTTCCTCCCCGGCGTCCGCGAGATCGGGGCGGTCGCGGCCGCCCTGGAGGGCCTGGACGGCGCCGTCGTCGAACGGCTCCACGGGCGGATGCCGCCCGAAGCGCAGGATCGCGTCCTCGCCCCGACCCCCGCCGCGCCGGCTCCGGCCGGGTCGTCGGCCGCACCCGGTCGCTCCGCCAGGCGCGTCATCCTCAGCACGGCCGTGGCCGAGAGCTCGCTGACGGTTCCGGGTGTGCGCGTCGTCGTCGACGCGGGGCTCTCCCGCGAGGCGCGCACCGACTACGGACGCGGGGTCGGCGGTCTCGTGACGGTGCGCGAGTCCCAGGCGTCGGGCGTTCAGCGGGCGGGCCGCGCGGGCCGCGAAGGCCCCGGCGTCGCCTTCAGGTGCATGGACCAGGCGACGTGGTCGAGGCTGGCCAAGCACGCCGAACCGGAGGTCCGCACGGCCGACCTGACGGGCTTCGCCCTGGAACTGGCCTGCTGGGGTGCGACCCGCCTGCTGGAAGAGCCGCCCGAGGCGGCCCTCGACGCCGCGCGGACCGTCCTGCGCGGCATCGGCTGCATCGACGCCGACGGCGCCGTGACACCCCTCGGCCGGCGGATCGTCCGCCTGCCGCTGGAGCCTCGCCTGGGCAGGGCGCTGGTGGAGGCCGCGCCGATCGTCGGCGCGCGGACGGCCGCCGAGGTCTGCGCCCTCGTCGAAGAGGGCGTGCGCGTCGAAGGGGCGGACCTGGCGCATGCGTGGCGGCAGGGCGACGCCCGGTTGCGGCGATCGGCGGAACGCTTGGAGAGGCTCGCCGGCGGCGACGCAGACGACGCGTGCGATGCGGCCCGGGTGGGGCGGCCTTCCTCCTGGCAGGCCCCCGGATCGCGCGACGAGGCCTTGGCGCTCGTCGTCGGCCTGGCCTACCCGGAGAGGATCGGGCGGCTGCGGGCCGGAAGCGACAGACGGTATCTGCTGGCGGGCGGCCTGGGCGCCGAGCTGCCGCCCCACTCCCCGCTCGCCGGCCAGGAATGGCTGGCCGTCGCGGGTCTGGAGGCCACCGGCCGCGCGGACGCCCTCATCCGAACGGCCGTCCCGATCGCGGACCTCGGCGTCGCCTGCACCCTGCGCACCGTCCGGCACGACGTCGAATTCACCGAGGGGAGGCTGCGCGGCAGGCGCGTGGAAGCCCTGGGAGCCGTCGAAGTCTCCTCGGCGCCCGAGCCGCCCGATCCGGCCGCCGCCCGCGAATGGATGCGCCGCGCCCAGTACACCCGCTTGCTCGAATGGAGCCGGGAGGCCTCGCTCCTGCGCGAGCGGCTGGCCTTCCTCCACGCCGCCGTCGGCGAGCCGTGGCCCGACGTCGGCGACGCCGCGCTCGCCGAGCGGCAGGCCGAATGGGCCGGCCCGGAGATCGACGCCTTCCTCGCCGGCCGGCCCCTGCGCCCGGTGAGCGCCGAGCAGCTGTCGAGGCTCCTGCCCTGGCCCGAGGCCCGCGACCTCGAACGGCTGGCCCCGCGCCGGATCGGCCTGCCCCTGGGCTCCGCCCCCGTCGCCTACTCGGACGGGCGCCCCCGCGTGAGCGTCCGCATCCAGGAGGTCTTCGGCCTGCAGTCCACGCCGGATATCGCCGGGATCCCCGTGACGTTCGAGCTGCTTTCGCCCGCGCGGCGCCCGCTGGCCGTCACCGACGACCTCTCCGGGTTCTGGGACGGCGCCTACGCCCAGGTCCGCGCCGAGATGCGCGGCCGCTACCCCAGGCACCCCTGGCCCGCCGACCCCGCGAACGCCGAGCCGACGCGCCGGACCAAGCGCCCCCGCTAGGCCCGGTTATCCGATGCTAGGTCCATCCGATCCGCCGCCCCGCCGGCCCCGGCGCGCACCCTCGAGCCGCCCTGTCGGAAGGGAGTCGCATGGCGCACGGAGAGCGTGAACCGTGCGGGCGCGGCGACTCCGGAAATATGTCGTCCACTCGGCCGAACGGTAAGCTTGCCCGGGGACGTCACCCGTTGACGGAGGCGAAGGAGGTCCCGTGGACGACGCCGGTCTCTCCGGGCCGAGGCGATCGGGGCGTTGGAAGCCGCCGTCGCCCGCGATCGACGGGCGCACCGGTAGGCGTGAGTCGCCCGGGCCGGAACGCCGCAGAACGCATCGCAGAGCATGCAGAGAGGCATCGAGAAGAGGGCGAATGAACGAATCCGTTGTCGACGTCGAGGGGCTGACGAAGGCCTTCGGCGCAGGTCCGCGTGCCACGCACGCCTTGACGGGGCTCGACCTGACCGTCGAGCCCGGACAGGTCGTGGGATTCCTCGGCCCGAACGGCGCCGGGAAGACGACGACGCTGCGCATCCTCCTGGGCCTCATCCGGGCAGACGGCGGCCGCGCGCGCCTGTTCGGCCGCGACCCGTGGAACGACGCCGTCCCCCTGCACCGCAGGCTCGCATACGTACCCGGCGATGTCGCCCTCTGGCCGGGCATGACGGGGGAGCAGACCCTCCGGGCCCTGGCCTCCCTGAACGCCGGCGGCCGTAGCGGCCGCCGGCGCATCATGGGCTGGCTGCCCTCCCGCCGCGCCGCGGCCGGCCGAAGAGCGGCCGGCGGGAGCCGGAATCAGGAGGGTTGCGAGAGCCCGTCGGAAAACGAGAGCCCGTCGAAGAGCCGGATTCCGGCCGGCAGCGGGAAGCCGCCCGGCCGCACCGGAGTCGAGGCCAGGCGCGCCGAGCTGATCGAGTTGTTCGACCTCGACCCGAGCAAGAAAATGCGCGAGTACTCCAAGGGAAGCCGGCAGAAGGTCGCGCTCGTGGCCGCGTTCAGCGCGTCGGCGGACCTGCTCCTGCTGGACGAGCCGACCAGCGGGCTCGACCCCCTCATGGAGGGCGCATTCCGGCAGTGCGTCAGGCGGGCCCGCGACGAAGGCGCGGCGATCCTCCTGTCCTCGCACATCCTCTCCGAGGTCGAGAAGGTCTGCGACGCTGTGACGATCGTTCGCGCCGGGCGGACGGTGGAACGAGGCTCGCTGGAGCGCGTCCGCTCGATCGTGCGCACGCGCGTGCGCGCCGTCGTCGCCGCGGATCCGAGTTCGCTGCGGCGCCGGCCGGAGCTGGGCGACGTGGCCGTCTCCCGCGATCCGCTCGGCTGGGCCGTCGACTTCACCGTGGACCCGGCCGGCATGCAAGACGCGGTCTCCGCGGTAGCCTGCCTGGGCGTGCGATCCCTGACCGCCGCCCCGCCGAGCCTCGAAGAGCTCTTCCTCCGCCACTACGGCGCGGCCGAGGTGGGCGGGGATGCATCCGGAGCGGCCGAAGGCGCGAGCGGGGACGCGGCCGGGCAGGGCGTCGCGGACAAGCCTCTCGCATCCGGAGTGGGCCGGGACGCGGCCGGGGCGGGCAGGCCGTGATCTCGGCGCCCCTCCTGCGGATCGTCCTCGGACGGGAATGGAAGGCCTACGCGGCGTGGAGCCTGGGCTCGGCCTGCGTGCTCCGCTTCTGCGCAGGCTCCTTCCCGAGTCTGTATCCGACGGCGGAGGCCCGCCGCAACGTCGCCGCCACCTTCCGGATCCCCGTGGCGAAGGTCTTCGGCGGGGCCGGCTACGGGCTGGACGGCCCGAATCCGCGCATCGGCGCGATCCTGGCCACCCGGCCGCTGCTGTTCTGCCTGCTCCTGGCGGCCTTCATGGCAACGGTCACGGTTCTCCGGTGGACGCGGGGAGACGAGGAGAGGAGGTCGAGCGAGCTCGTCCGATCGACGGCGGTCGGCCGGCTCGAGCCCGCCGTGTGCTCCTTGGCGTCCGCGGCGATCGGCAGCGCGTGCGCCGGCGCGGCCTGCGCGGCGGCCGCGATCGCCGGCGGGCTGGAGGCCGCCGACTCTATGGCCATGGGCGCGGGCATAGCCATGGTCGGCCTCTGTTCGGCCTCCTCGGCCCTCGTCGTGACCGCGGTCGCGCCGTCGGCCCGAGGGGCCACAGCCGGCGGCATGACGCTCCTCCTCGTCTGGTTCTCCATCCGGGGCCTGGCGCTCATGCGCGAATCGGCGGGTTTCCTCTCCTGGGCGACTCCGTTCGGCCTGGCTCAGGAGATGCGCCCCTGGGCGGGCGTGAGATGGGGGCCCTTCGCCGTCGGCGTCGCCGCGGCCGCAGCCGTCGGAGCCTTAGGTCTGCTGCTGCACTCCGGCAGGCAGTGGGGTGCGGGGCGGTTCGGCGCCTTCCTGTCCGCGGGGAGGGGACGTGCGCGCTCCGGCCCGAACGGGCTCGTCGCGACGGCGATGGGCGCCACCCGCGGGATGCGCCGCTGGTGGCTCGCGTGCGGCCTGGCCTTCGGCCTCCTCTACGGCGCCCTCACCGTGGGCATCCGGGACTCGCTGGACGCCGTCCCGTCGCTGTTCGAAGGCCGCCTCCTCATGGCGAAACTGGCCGAATCGGGCCTGACCGTCGAGAACTTCCTGAAAGCGATCCTCGTCTACGGCGGCTACATGGTCGGCGCATGCGCGGTGTCCATCGCCCTGGCCGGCCTGCGGGACGAGGAGTCGGGCCGGCTCGGGCGGCTTCTCGCCGCCCCGGTCGGCCGCGGCCGGTGGATGGCCGCCCAGGCGGCGGCGGTGCTGGCCGGCAGCGGGGCCCTCGTGGTCGCCGCTGTCGCCGGCCTGGTCGCGACCGCGATCCCGGTCGTCCTCGTCGACGAACTCCCCGAAGCCGGCGACCCGTGGGGCCTGGCCTGGCGCGTCGCGCTCGCGGCGGCTGCGCTCTGGCCGGCCGCCCTGCTGCACGGGGGCGTCGTCTTCGCCGCGCACGGATGGATGCCGCGTGCGGCCAGGGCGGTCTCCTGGGGCGTCCTCGTGGCCGCGCTGCTCCTGGCCGTGTCCAGCATGCTCGTCGACGTTCCCAGGTGGCTCGCCGGCCTTTCGCCGTACGCGCACCAGCCCGACGTGCTGGGGGCCGAGACGGCCGGAGGGACGTGGACCGGCCCGGCCGTGTGCCTGGCGCTGGCCGCGATCCTCACGTTCGTCGGCGCGCGGGGCCTCTCCCGCCGCGACTTGATGGCCTAAAGGCTGCCCTGATGGCGTGAGCGGATCGGCGTCCCGATAAGTCCGGGACGCTTTCCGCTCCGAAATCTCCCGGCGTGTATGTCTGGCGGAATCTCAACGGTGAGGAACCGCCTTTTCGCACCACCCGGCAGGTTGCCGCCGGAGGTGTGGCTCGAGCGTGTGCGGACAGGGTTGACTCGATCAATCGGGATTTGATCCGTTCCCTCGAATCGCACATCCGCGGAGTGACGAACAGAGGTGTCGTCGTCCTTCGCCGAGATCGCCGCCATCATGGGAGGTTCGTCAGGACATGGCAAACCGCGCATTCGTCTTCCGCCTGGAGGACGCCCAGGCCGTCGAGTCCGCGCTGAGGAAGGCGGCCGATGACCTTCGCAGAGAGGTAGAGGACGCTCGCAAGGACATTTCCGGCTTGGTCTCGGGCTGGAGCCTCGGTTGGGCGTCCCGGCAGGCGCAGATCGAATCCGACGGGATGATCGACGATCAGGCCGGGGAGTTGGCCTCTGCCCTCCGGAAAGCCGAGGCTGCGATGAAGAGGATCGCCAAGCTCGCCCACGAGGCCGAAGTCAAGAACGTCGCCATCCTCGACTGAGACGACCGCACACCCACCGCTATCGAACCCCGGAAAAAGCCCCGCCATGCCCTCCTACGATTTCGAAGTCGACATCAGATCCCTGATCCTGGCCGCCCAGACGGCGGCCAAACTGGTGAAACTGGCGGAGGACAAGGACGTCCTCGTCGAGGACGAACCCGGCACGCAGCATCCCGGCAGGCAGTGTGAGCTCATCGACGTCGCCAGCCGCCACGACCGCGCCCAGCACGCGCATTACGCTCACCCCTCCCACGCTCACGGTTCTTCGCATGGGCGTTCCGATGAGGCGCATGGTTCCTTGCACGCTCACACTGATGGGCAGGCAAGAGGATCGGACGGCTTCGCACCCTCCGGCCACACCGCCGGCGACGGCGGACGCGGTTCCGGCCACGCGGGGAACGATAGTCCTTCTGCATCGCATCGGCCTGCCGGTCACGACGGTGCCGGCCGCAGCTCTTCCGATCATCAGGCCGGCGAGTCCAGCCACGCAACCGGAGGGAAGGGCGACGGCGGCCATGGAACAGTCCAGCACAGCAGCGGGGAGGCATCTACTCATAACGGCGCCCGCAGCGGGCACACTGACCACACGAAGCATACGAGTGGTTCGGGTGATGGCCGGTACCCGAACGGCGACGGCTCCTCCACCTGCGACGACCACGGTCAAGGCGGCCACCAGGGTGACCACGGAGGCAGTAGCGAGCATGCAAGCCGCGGCCATGATGGACATGCACACCGTCGCGATGAGGAGTCACATCCAAAAGATGCTTCAGCAGATGCCCAGCCGCAAGATGGGGCGCGTGCAGGTAGGAGCCCCGAGGATTTTGACAAAGACGGCGACAGCCGTCACACTGGAGAGCAAAACAAGAAGATCATCATGATCATAATGAACGTCACGATCATGACGAAGAAGCCTTTTCGGAAGAACCTAAAAGAAAGGTATGGGCATACAAAGAAAAATTGATTATTTAAATAGTCTTGATGCATATCGGCGAACTCCTTACTCGGAAGCTTTGCGTTACCAGCATAAAGTTTTGGGGACACCTGATGAAGCGGAAATTGTGGGCAGTGGAACGAAAGTATCGGCAAATCATGCATCTATTGAAAGCGAAATAGTTGTTGCATGGGAAGCAAAACATTCTGGAGGAGAAAATAAAGCAATGCACGAAGGAAATGCCCCAGAGTTTATAATAAGCAAAACTCGCAATGAATTCGGAAGATATAAGTAGATCATAGAATCAGACGATAATACCGTAGAAAAATTAACTATTATTACAAACACGAAAAAACAAAAGAATTTTGCTAGAATTCGTTACAAATATATTCGAAGCAAATAAAAATTTCCAAATCATTCTAATAAAATGAAAAGAAAATTAATGAGTGAGACAATATTTAATCTGCAAATAACGGTATACTTATTACTTCAGAAATGTTTCTTCATGAAGTCGAAAAATATTGGAACGAAATAGATATAAAAACCTATTCTAAGATCGATAGAAATTATGTGAATATTTCTGTAGATCTATACAATAGGGGCAATTTGATTCTTTGTTTAAATCATTTTCGAAATAATAAGATGATTTCATGTGAAAGCGATATGCGAGAAGTCCTTAATACTGCTTTGTGGATCCGTCCTCTTCTTCCGGAAAATGTCCCGATTCGGATGGCTGACGGAGATTTTAGTGCACCTGTTATAATTAATTATGGTGTGTAATATGTAGATGTTATGAATAGTTGGGCTGATCATTCTAAACATGATCCATTCGAAGAATATCCCGAATACTTCGGATCCGATTAGCGTGCCCTTCCCGCGTCGAAACCGTTGGGATCCTGATTGCGCGGGGAGAACCGGACCGTGCGCCAGCCGACTTGTGCCTGGAACGCAGCGGGAAAGGGCGAACGCACGGGACGGATCGGGCGCCTTCGGGGCAGGGGGAGCGCGTGCCGGACGCCTCATGCCGTGTGCTGGGCGCCTCACGGAGCCACGCATTGCGCGGATGTGCAAGGCAATATCTCTCTGAAATCGAGTGTATTACGTCACATTGACGTGTGGGCCTTGCTTAAATATGCGTGGCGTGTATTAAAGTGTGCGGAACAAGTGGAGTCACCCATCCATTTGGAGCCACGATTAAGTCAGAAGAAATTATTATTACTATAAAATAGTTCTAAAAGAACAGGCTTCTGACATTCAATTCGCAAACATTCAGCGGATAGTCATACATAAATCACACGTAAATATGGGCAAAATGTAAAACTAATTTGCCATTGATTTACACAACCGAATCTCGTTCCGGCTGGATGACGCGTTCATCGGCTCAGAACGGGGAGGGGAAGGGAGTGTACGATGGATTTGAGGCTTTTCGCCATCGATGTGGTGGCGATCGGAATTTTAGCGTTCGCCTTGTATGTGCCGCGTCATCGCCGCAAGGACCTGGCGGTGGCGCTGGTGGGAGTGAACGTCGGCGTGCTGGCGGTGACGACGGCCCTGTCCACCGCGACGGTGGGCGCGGGCCTGGGCCTGGGCCTGTTCGGCGTTCTGTCGATCATCCGGCTCCGGTCCACGGAACTGTCGCAGGTCGAGGTCGCCTATTATTTCGCGGCCCTGGCCATCGGGCTGATCGGAGGCCTGTCCGGAATCAGGATAGCGGCGGGGGCCGGGCTGATCGGCTCGATCGTACTCGTGCTCGCGGTCGCGGATTCGGCCAGGATCATGAGCCGATCGCGGCACATGACCATGGTGGTGGACCGGGCCTTGCCGGACACGGAGGATCTGGCCGCCTACATCCGCCGGAGCACCAGCCTGGAGGTCGGCGAAGTCAGCATCATCAAACTCGACTACGTCAACGATTCCACCTATGTCGACCTCCGCTATTCGGAGACCCGGCAAGATCAGCAAGATCAGACGGAGGCTCGCCGGGATCAGACCACGAAGGCGTGGAGGCTGAAGAGGAAGCGAGTCCGCACGGCCCAGGGCCACCGCATGATGCAGGACGGTCAGACGACGCAGGATCGCCGCGCGGCCCAGGGCGAATGCACGGCTCAGACGCGAGGCGGCCGCACGGTGGGGCAGGCCGGCTACCCGGCGCAGGCCCAGCCCGGCCGCGGCGCCGGCGAAGACGGGATAAGGGAAAAAGAGGTGAGCCAGCCAGCGCGAAACGGAAGGGGGACGGACCGATGAGCGCGATGATCGACCTCGGGTCTCGAATCGAGGAGGCAAGCCACTCTCGGATCGACGTGGCAGGCGATTCTCGAATCGGCCCCGCGAGCTACCCCGGAGTCGTGGACTTCGGTCCCCTCCTGGAACGGCTTCCGGCCATAGGCCTGGAGGATCTGGCTTCTCAGGCGGCCCTCCTGAAACGGACCGACAGAAAATACCTTCTCGACCGCGCGTTGACGGCCGAGCTCGTCGAATACCTCTGCTCGATCCAAGCCGAGGTCCTCTCGATCGGAGGGGCCAGGGAGTTCGGCTACCTGTCGGATTATTTCGACACCCCGGATTTCGCGCTGTACCGTGCGGCGGCCACCAAGCGGCGGCGGCGGTTCAAAGTCCGATCCCGCGTCTACCTCGACGCGGGCCTGCGATTCGTCGAACTGAAAACGCGCAGCGGACGCGGGCAGAACGTCAAAGACCGCCTGCGCCTGGACGACGTGCCGATGGACGTGTGCGAACGCCTCAAGAGGGGGCTGCCGGTCGAAGCCCTCGACCTGACGCCGGACGTCACCGGCTGCCCGCGGATCCGCGAATGGCTCGCCGCACGGCTCACCGAACGCGGCGTCGTACAGACCCGCAGAGCCGGGGCGCGGGCCGTCGGCGAGCTGGCGTGGGTGATCCGCTCGGTCTACACGCGAACCACCTTCCGGCTGCCGGGCGATTCGCGGCTGACGATGGACCGGGGGCTCACGCTCTCGACCCCTTCCGGCTGGTCCCCTCTCCGGGTGCCGGAGGTCGTGGTGGAAACGAAGTCGAGCAAGCACCCGTGCGAGGCGGACAGGTGGCTGTGGCGTCGAGGAGTGCGCCCGGTGCGGCTGTCCAAGTACGCCGTCGGCATGGCGGCGATCAACCCCGGGCTCCCCGCCAATCGCTGGAGCAAAACGATAGCAACGCTAGGAGGCATAGCATGAGAAGGACGAAGACGTGGGCGGCCGCCGCCCTGGCCGCGGGGCTGACGCTCGGCGCCTGCGGAAGCGGGAAGACCTCGCAGGGGAAGACGAGCAGCGGATCCCCCGCCGGCAACTCGACCACGCACGGCGAAACCCCCGCCAAGGACGGTCTGGCCCAGCTGGACTCCTTGCGCCGGATAGCGGGGAAGTCGATTCCCCGCGGAGACGTCTACGCGAACACCGTGAAGGCGGACGGCGCCACGGCCGAGAGGATGATGGCGGAGAATCAGAGACCGCACGCCGATTCCAACGACGTGCAGTACGACGAGTCGTCGGCCACGAAGATCCGGCTCAACGGGACCTCCGCCGCCGTCGAGGGGCCCGGCGCATCCTCGGGCGGCGGCTCCGCCGTGACCACCAGCGCCGGGAAGGTGACGATCTCCAAGGCGGGAACCTACGTCCTGTCCGGCGACTTCACCGGCCAGGTGTTCGTCAAACTCCCCAAGACCGCCAAAGTCAAACTCGTCCTCAAGGGAGCCAACATCACCTCTCCGGACAACGCGGCGATCCGCATCGTGGAGGCCGACGAGGCCGTCATCGCCCTGGCCGAGGGAACCGCCAACACCCTGTCCGACGCCTCCAGCTACGCCTCCACGGTCAAGGGGAACGGGCCCATCGCCGCCCTCGCCTCGAAGGCCGACCTGACGATCGGAGGCGGCGGGACGCTGGACGTGAGAGGCAACAGCAACGACGGCATCTCCAGCTCCGACGGGCTCGTCGTCACCGGAGGGACCGTCAAGGTCACGGCTCGCGACGACGCGATCCGCGGCCAGGACTACGTGGTGCTCGCCGCCGGGACCTTCGACCTCAAAGCCGGCAACGACGGCGTCAAGTCCGACAACAAGAAGAACGCCGGGCGCGGATACGTGCTCGTCACCGGCGGCACGGCGAACGTCGTCGCCAAATCCGATGCCTTGGAGGCGACCTCGGACCTCATCGTCACCGGCGGATCGGTGAACGCAGCCGGCTCGGAGGAGGGCTTCGAAGCCTCCAAGATGCTTCTGGCCGGCGGAAGCGCCACCGTGACCACCTCCGACGACGGGCTCAACGCCGTCAACACCGCGACCAAACCGTGGATGGCCATCACCGGCGGCGACTGGACCCTCAACACGGAGGGCGACGGCTTCGACTCGGACGGCGACGGCGTCATCAGCGGCGGCAAGGTCACGGTCTACGGCCCGTCCGCCGCGGGCAACGGAGCCGTCGACGTCGAGAACGGCTTGACGCTGTCCGGCGGCACCCTCCTTGCCGTCGGCTCGGTCGGCATGGACGAGGCGCCCAAGACGACCGCCGGCCAGTCGGCCATCAAGGCCCAGGCCGACATCCCCGCCGGGGGCAGGCTCGCCGTCGCCGATTCGGCCGGCGGGGAGATCGCCGCCTACACGAGCCCCAAGCCGGCCAAATCCGTTGTCTTCTCCTCTCCGAGGATCAAGAAGGGCGACGCCTACGCCGTCACGGTCAACGGCCAGAAGGCCGCCGCCGCGACCGGCGGCGACTACAAGTAGGAGCGCTTCCCCGGCGATCGGCTGCGCATGTCGCGGTAGGGCGAGACGAGTCTACGGGAGCGCCTCCCCGAGTGAGCTGCGTGCGGCACCGCGGTTTCCGGGACCGCGCGAGCGGCGCCTTCCCGAGCGCGGTCTGGCGGGCCGCGAATTCGCCGACCGAGGCGGCCGTGCGAACTCCTGAGCGCGGCCTCGCGACACGCCGGCGGCCGACACGCCCATCCCTTCGAAGTGGCGCGACGCGGTTCCGCCGCGGCGATTCACACGTGTGGACAGCGCGGATTCCAGCGTCCACACATGTGAACTCGGTTTGTCCACAGGCGTGGATAAACTTGGGGATTCCCTCCGAAAGTAGGAGCGCCCGAAGCCGGTGGGCCGTCGAGCGCGGAGCGGGCCGGAAAGTGTCGGAGGCGTCTGCGATGCTGAGATCGGCCGCCTGGCCGGCGGTACGAACCGATCCCGTCTGGGCCGGTGCCGTCCGCGGCGCGCGGTCGGGGCCGGCTCCGGCGTGTGGACGCTCGAGGGGATATCTCTGCCGGCGCCGGGGCTCGGGCTTCACAGGTTGTCCACCCCGGTGGTCGGGCAGTCCACAGGAGAGGAATTGCACGGTGCCACTCGTCACGGAGACACAAGCCCTTGTGGTCTACCGTCGTGGTGACCACAAGGTGTAGTGTTTTCGCTCGAGTCGCCAAGTCGGCGGCTCGGTCGCGGAAGCCACCGATTACGGCCGCGGTTTCACGGAGGCCTTTGGAGGGGCTCTCCCGCGGGATGGGCGGAAATGAAGGCTCCGCCTCTCGCCGGGCGTCAAAGCCGGCGAGGCTCTCCCGCGGGCCGGGGTGGAAGAAAGGGAATACGAATTGAGCATCACTGTTTACACCAAGCCCTCATGCGTTCAGTGCAATGCGACGAAGCGGGCCTTGGACAAGGCAGGGCTCGCTTACAACGAAGTCGACCTGACTCAGGACGCTGAGGCTCTGGAGGCCGTCAAGTCTCTGGGCTACCAGTCCGCACCCGTGGTCTTCGCCGACGGCGACCACTGGGCGGGGTTCCGTCCGGACCGGATCAAGGCGGCGGCCGCCGCCGTCGCCGCCTCCGCCGTCACGGCGTGAATCGGAGGGTGGGGGCGCCGCTCGGCGCCCCCACCCGGCCCGGACGCATCAGGAGGTCCCGTGGGGCAGATCGTCTACTTTTCCTCGGCAACGAACAACACGAAGCGGTTCGTCGAGAAGCTCGGCATGCCCGCCCGGCGCATCCCCCTGCGTCCGACGGAGGAACCTCTGCACGTCGAGGAGGAGTACGTCCTGATCGTCCCGACCTACGGCGGAGGCAACGTCAAGGGAGCCGTTCCTAAGCAGGTCGTCAAGTTCCTCAACGACGAACGCAACCGTTCGCTCATCCGAGGCGTGATCTCGGGAGGGAACACCAATTTCGGCGCGGCGTACTGCCTGGCGGGCGAGATCGTCTCCGCCAAGTGCAAGGTGCCCCACATGTACAAGTTCGAACTGCTCGGCACGCCCCAGGACGTGGCCCGAGTGCGCGAAGGTTTGGAGAAGTTTTGGCAGCAACCACACTGACGGACACCGGCGAGGAGAACTGCGGCGATCCGGGCCTCGACTACCATGCCCTGAACGCCAAGCTCAACCTCTACGACGCCGACGGCCTCATCCAGTTCGACGCCGACCGCGCGGCCGCCCGTCAGTACTTCCTCCAGCACGTCAACAAGAACACGGTCTACTTCCACGATCTCGAGGAGAAGATGGACTACCTCCTCAAGGAGGGGTACTACGAGAGAGGCGTCTTGGACGCCTACGACTTTTCCTTCGTCAAGAGGCTGTACAAGGCCGCCTACGCGAAGAAGTTCCGCTTCCCGACCTTCCTCGGGGCCTTCAAGTACTACACCTCCTACACGCTCAAGACCTTCGACGGCACCCGCTACCTCGAGCGCTACGAGGACCGCGTGTGCATGGTCGCGCTGACCCTCGCCCGCGGCGACGAGGCGTTGGCGATGTCGCTCATGGAGGAGATCATCGAGGGGCGCTTCCAGCCGGCCACCCCCACCTTCCTCAACGCGGGCAAGGCCGCCCGCGGCGAACTCGTCTCCTGCTTCCTCCTGCGCATCGAGGACAACATGGAGTCCATCGCCCGCGGCATCAACTCCGCGCTCCAGCTGTCCAAACGCGGCGGGGGAGTGGCCCTGAACCTGTCGAACCTGCGCGAACTGGGCTCGCCGATCAAGAAGATCCAGAACCAGTCCTCGGGCGTCAACCCGGTGATGAAGCTCCTGGAGGACTCCTTCTCCTACGCCAACCAGCTCGGGGCCCGCCAGGGCGCCGGCGCCGTCTACCTCCACGCCCACCACCCGGACATCATGCGCTTCCTCGACACCAAGCGCGAGAACGCCGACGAGAAGATCCGCATCAAGACGCTTTCCCTGGGCGTGGTCATCCCGGACGTCACCTTCGAGCTGGCCAAGAGGAACGAGGACATGTACCTCTTCAGCCCCTACGACGTCGAACGCGTCTACGGGGTTCCCTTCACCGAGATCTCCGTGAGCGAGAAGTACCGCGAGATGGTCGACGACGAGCGCATCCGCAAGTCGAAGATCAACGCCCGGACCTTCTTCCAGACCGTCGCCGAGATCCAGTTCGAATCCGGATACCCCTACATCCTCTTCGAGGACACCGCCAACAGGGCCAATCCGATCGAAGGCAAGATCACGATGTCGAACCTGTGCTCGGAGATCCTCCAGGTCTCCGAGGCCTCCGAGCTGAACGACGACCTCTCCTACGCCCACGTGGGCAAGGACATCTCCTGCAACCTCGGGTCGCTGAACATCGCCAAGGCCATGGACTCGCCCGACCTCGGCAAGACGGTCGAGACCGCCGTGCGCGCTCTGACCGCCGTCTCCGACATGACGGACATCCGCTCCGTCCCCTCCGTCGAGCGCGGCAACTCGGCGAGCCACGCCATCGGCCTGGGGCAGATGAACCTCCACGGCTACCTCGGGCGCGAGCGCGTCTTCTACGGGTCCCGGGAGGCCCTCGACTTCACGAACGTGTACTTCTACACCGTCGCCTACCACGCGGTGCGCGCCTCGATGCAGATCGCGCGGGAGCGCGGGGAGCGCTTCGAGGGCTTCGAGAACTCCGCCTACGCCTCCGGCTCGTACTTCGACCAATACGTCGAGGGGACGTGGGAGCCCGAGACGGAGAAGGTGCGGGAGCTCTTCGCGGGGATCCGCATCCCCACCCGGCAGGACTGGGCCGCCCTCCGCGACGACGTGCAGCGGTACGGCATGTACAACAGGAACCTCCAGGCCGTTCCCCCGACGGGCTCGATCTCCTACATCAACAACTCGACGTCGTCGATCCACCCGATCGTGGCCAAGGTCGAGATCCGCAAGGAGGGCAAGATCGGCCGGGTCTACTACCCGGCGCCGTACATGACGAACGACAACCTGGAGTACTACCAGGACGCCTATGAGATCGGGCCGGAGAAGATCATCGACACCTACGCCGTGGCGACCCGGCACGTCGACCAGGGCCTGTCCCTCACCCTGTTCTACCCGGACACCGTCACCACCCGCGACGTCAACCGCAGCTATGTCTACGCGTGGCGCAAGGGGATCAAGACGCTCTACTACATGCGCGTCCGCCAGCAGGCCCTGGAGGGGACCGAGGTGGAAGGCTGCGTCTCCTGCATGCTGTGAATGCGCGGCGCTGGGCGGGAAGGGGCTCCGGGCGCGTGAGTCGCGGGCGCAGCGCCTTGACGGGAATCCCGGCCTTCGTCGTGGCCGGGCCCTCGCTGCCGACGCGGGTGCGACGGCGCCCGCTCCACCCCCGCGCCACAGACGGAACGCCGCAGCCGGACCATGCTCCTCGCGCACTTCCAGCGCTGCGTCCTCGGCCTTCCACGGTGGAACGCGAATCTCGCTTATGACCGGCGGAGACCTCCGCCGGTGCGCTTCCCCTTTCACGGCGGCGTCTCGGGAATGTCGCCTGCCTCATAGAACTCCTCAATCTCGCACTGGACCTCCGAACGGTGCGCGCATAGAATTAGAGCGTGAATTCTAATTACTGTCGATGCGCTTCGGACCCCTCGGAGCGCAGAAGGAGAGTTCCATGAAAGCCGTCCGATTCGACGAATACGGAGACTCCTCGGTGCTCCACATCCGCGATGTGAACGTCATCCCGCCCACAAGCGGGCAGGTTCTGGTGAAGGTCCAGTACGCCGGGATCAACCCGGGGGAGATCGTCATTCGCGAGGGAGCCATGCGCGACTTCTTCCCCGCGCGCTTCCCCGGCGAGGGCCAAGGGAGCGATTTCGCGGGATCCATCGTGGAGCTCGGCACGGGCGTCGACCACCTCCGCGTGGGGGAAGCCGTCATCGGCATGAGCGACAAGCGCAGCGCCCACGCCGAGTACGTCACCATCGCCGCCAACCGCGTGGTCCCCATGCCCAAGGGCCTCGACCCTCGGGTGGCCGCCAGCCTCTACGTCGCGGCCACGACCGCCCAGGCGACCGTCGACACCGTGGCGCCCCAGCCGGGTGAGACCGTCGCGGTGTCCGCCGCGGCAGGCGGCGTGGGCATCCTCGCATCCCAGCTCGCCCGGCGCACCGGCGCCGACGTCATCGGAATCGCCGGGCCGTCCAGCGCCCAGGCTCTGCGCGACCTGGGAATCCAGCCCGTCGAATACGGCGAGGGACTGGTCGAACGGCTGCGGGAAGCCGCCCCGCGCATCGACGCGTTCATCGACTGCTTCGGCCACGGATACGTGGAAACGGCGCTCGATCTGGGCGTGGCTCCCGAGCGCGTCGCCACCATCGTCGACTTCGGGACGGCCCAGCGCTTCGGAGTCCCCGTGGTGGTGGGGACGTCGGCCGCCATGGACCCCACGGCCGTTGTCTCGCGGATAGCCAGGCTGATCGCCGCCGGAGAGCTCAGCCTCCCCATTCGCGCGGTCTATCCCTTCGACGAGGTCCGGGCCGCCTACGACGATCTGGCGACCAGGCACGGCGTGGGGAAGATCGTCCTGAGCGTCGGCTGACGCCCGGCGTCCGCCGACCAGGCGGACCCCGCCGCGCCCACATTGGACGTTTCCTGGATTGTTCCGGGGAATGCCGGGCCCGGAACGTCCGCCTGCCCTCGCTTCATCATCGATAGGGTGAACACGTGATCGAATTCGAATCGGTAGCCAAGACCTACCGGGGCGGAGCAGTCGCCGTGGCCGACTTCTCCTTGACGATCCCCTCCCACCGCACTGTCGTGCTCGTCGGGTCCTCGGGCTCGGGCAAGACCACGCTCCTGCGCATGGTCAACCGCATGGTCGACCCGACCAGCGGCCACGTCCTCATCGACGACGAGGACGTCCGGGACGCGAACCCCGTCCGCCTGCGCCGATCCATCGGGTACGTGCTGCAGACCGGCGGGCTTCTGCCGCACCGCACGGTGGCCGACAACGTCGCCACGGTTCGCGTGCTCAACGGCGAATCCCGCAGGAAGGCCCGAGCCGGCGCGGCGGAGCTCCTCGAACGAGTCGGCCTGGATCCCTCGCTCGGCTCTCGATATCCCGCGCAGCTGTCCGGCGGACAGCAGCAGAGGGTCGGCGTGGCGCGCGCCCTGGCCACCGACCCCAACATCCTGCTGATGGACGAGCCTTTCGGCGCCGTCGACCCGATCGTGCGTCGTGAGCTCCAAGACGAACTCCTGCGCCTGCAGGCCGAACTCGGCAAGACCATCCTCTTCGTCACCCACGACATCGAGGAGGCCTTCCGGCTCGGCGACGAGGTCGTGGTCCTCAAGGAGGGCGGGCGGATCGCCCAGCGCGGCACGCCCGAGCGGATCCTCGCCGAGCCCGCGGACGAATTCGTCAGGGACTTCATCGGCTCCGACCGCGCCGACGTGCAGCTGGAAGTGCGCAGCGTAGGCGGAAGGAACGTCGTGGTCGATCCCGATGGGCGCCCCGTGGGCGTTCTGGGAACCGAGCGGCGGGAGGGCTCGTGAACTGGCTCTCCTACAATTGGCAGTGGGCCGGGGACCTGGCCGCCACGCACCTGTACCTGTCCGCGTCGGCCGTCGTCATCGCGGTGCTCGTCGCCGTCCCGCTCGGACGGCTCGCCTTCCGCTTCCCCAAACTGGGAGGGGCCCTGCTGAGCGCGGCGACGCTGATATACGCCGTCCCCTCGCTGCCGCTCCTGTTCGTCGTCCCGATCCTCATCGGGACGCCGCTGAGATCCTCGACTACGATCATCGCGGCCCTCGCCCTGTACGGCGCCGCGCTGCTCGTCCGCACCGCCGCCGACGCCTTCAACGCCGTCGACCCGATCGTGCGCGACAGCGCGGTGGCCCTCGGCTATTCGCGCACGAGGATCCTCTGGGGGGTGGACCTGCCCCTGGCCACCCCCGTCCTCGTGTCGGGGATCCGGGTGGTGACGGTCTCGACCGTCGGGCTCGTGACGATCGGCGCCCTCATCGGCATCCCGAGTCTCGGCACGCTCCTGACCGACGGGTTCAAACGGGACATCATGGCCGAGGTCGGCACCGGCATCGCGGCGACGGTCCTGCTGGCCCTCGTCCTGGACGCCGTCGTGCTGCTGGCCGGGCGCGCCCTGACTCCGTGGATGAGAGCCGTGGGGAGGGTTGCGGCATGAACTACCTCCGCCAAGCTTTCTCCTGGCTGACCGACTCGTCCAACTGGTCCGGCGCCTCGGGCATTCCCGCGCGAATCGGCGAGCATCTGCTCATCACGGCCATCGTCGTCGGGCTCGCGGCCGCGATAGCGGTGCCTGTGGGCGTGCTCGTCGGCCACACTCGGCGCGGGGCGGCCGCCGTGGGCGCGGTCACCGGCGCCGCCCGATCCATCCCGACCCTCGGCCTGCTCACGGTCTTCGGGCTCGCCTTCGGCATCGGCCTCAAGGCCCCCGTGCTCGCGCTCGTCATCCTGGCGATCCCCTCGCTGCTGGCGGGAACCTACGCGGGGATACAGGCCATCGACCCGGCCATCCCCTCGGCCGCGAAAGCCGTGGGGATGAGCCCGGCCCAGGTCATCGGGAAAGTCGAAATCCCGCTCGCCCTGCCCGTGATCGTCGGCGGGATCCGAGCCGCGGTGCTCCAGGTGATAGCCACCGCGACGCTCGCCGCCTACATCTCGGACACCGGGCTCGGCCGGTATCTGTTCTCCGGTCTCAAATCGCGGGACTACACCCAGATGCTCGGAGGCGCGTTCGTGGTCATCCTCCTCGCGCTGCTCATGGAGGTCATCCTGGCGAGCCTCCAACGAGCTGCCACCCGCATCGCCGATCCAACCGGTAAGTGATCCGGTCGGCGCACGAGACCCGGCTCCCAGGGAGAATTCACGTGAACACTAAAACCATCGCCTTCGCGGCGGCATTCCTCCTCGGCCTGGCGTGCACGCTCACGGGGTGCTCGAACCGAGACCCGTTGCGGGGAGGCGGCGGGTCCGGCGACGGCACGATCGTGGTCGGCTCGCAGGACTACTACTCCAACGAGATCATCGCCGAGATCTACGCCCAGGCCCTCGAAGAGAAGGGATACTCCGTCGACCGTCAGTTCCTCATCGGGCAGCGCGAGGTGTACATGCCCGAAGTGGAGTCCGGGCGCATCGGCGTCATTCCCGAATACACGGGAAGCCTCCTCCAGTACTACAGGAAGAACGCCGCCTCGGCCGACGCCGGCCAGATCCACGAGCAGCTCGCCAAGGCGCTGCCCAAGGGCCTGACCCTGCTCGACCAGTCGGAGGCGACCGACCAGGATTCCTACGTCGTGACCAAGGAATTCGCCAAGAAGCACTCTTTGGAGAGCATCGGGGACCTGGCGCGGGTCCGCGGGCTGAAACTCGGCGGGAACTCCGAACTGGAGACGAGGCCCTTCGGTCCGAAAGGCCTGAAAAGCGTCTACGGCGTGGACGCGACGTTCACTCCCATCGAGGATTCGGGCGGGCCGCTCACCCTCAAGGCTCTGCGGAGCGGACAGGTCCAAGTCGTCAACATCTTCTCGGCCAACCCCGCGCTCGACGCCGGAGACCTCGTGGTCCTGAAGGACCCGAAGAAGATGTTCATGCCCTCGCATGTCGTGCCTTTGACATCGGGGAAGCTGCCCGCCGGCGCGGCCGCGGTGCTCAACCGGATCTCAGCCGAATTGACCGCCGAGGACCTCGTTTCCATGAATGCGGAATCCGTGGACAAAGGCAAGCCGGCTGCCACTATCGCCTCCGACTGGCTGGAGAAGCACGATGTCGCGTAACCCGTGACGTCGCCGTGGTCCGTGCCACGTGCGGTGGCTCAGGCGAATCCGGTCGCCTCCGGGCCGGCCGTGTGTTCGGGCCGTGGAGCCGCGTGCTCGGGCCGTGGAGCCGCGTGCTCGGGCCGTGGAACCGCCTTCTCCGGCTGCGGAGTCTCCGCCTGGGAGGCCGCCTTCTCCGGCTGGGAGAGTCCCGGCACGGAGGCTGTCCTCTCCGGCCGAGGGACGGAGTGTCTGCGCTGCCCCTTGGCCGTGGCCGCGAGCGCCGACGCCTCGGCTTCCAGGATCCTGCGCCTCGCGTTCGCCAGGCGGCAGGCGGCGTGCAGGAAGCGGACGAGGGCGACGGAGACGACGACCGTGACCACCGTCAGCACGATGATGAATACGGGAAACGCCAGCAGTTCCATGTATCCGATGAGATTATTCCAGGACAAGGCGACTCCTTCAGTGGTGCGCATTCGTTCCGGCGAACGATTCCGTCAATCGAGTCTACGGGAAATCGGCGTCTGCCCCTGTCGGCCCGTGCCGGAACCCTCGCGCCGATCGCATGCACGCCCGTCGCCGATTGCACGCCCCTCAGCCGACTGCCCTGCCGGCGCGTCGGGGGTGCGCATGCTAGCCTGGCCCGCGGAGCAGTGGACGCGCGCGTCGATCGGAAAGGGCTGACATCGTAAATATGAGGCGACAATGGCGTTATGGTGCGTTCGCACTCGTGGCCGGGATGACACTGTCCCTTCTGGCGACGGCACCGCCTCCGCCCGCCCCGATTCCCCGCCCGCTGGCCGAAGGCGGCCGGCAGAGCCTCGACCGGCGCGCCCGCGACCATGTCGGCGGGAACGGTTACTGGACGAAGGACCGCCTTCGGCGCGCCTTCCGCGGCGGCGAGCGCGCGAAGGACGGCTCCGGCCCCGTCGTCGACATCGACGACCCGAAGCTCTCCGGCTACAAGCTCGGCGAGGGGAAGATGGGGGAGGGCTACAATTTCGCGGGCATCCCGCAGATCGGAACGTTCTTCTTCAGGACCGGCCCGGTCTCGACCGCCCAGGTCCACACGTGTTCGGGAGCCGTCGTCAACTCCCCGTCCGGGACGATCGTCATTTCGGCGGCGCACTGCTGGTACGGGGTCAACGCCCAGTCGATCGTCTTCATTCCCCAGTTCACCTTGGTCCACGGCCGGCCTCAGGCCCCCTACGGGGTTTGGGAGATGTCCGGGACGAAGATCTACATCGATCCGCGCTACGGCAAGGGCTCGGGCAACGGCGTCGCCTACGACGTCGCGATCCTGACCGCCGCCCCGAACGTGGCCAACCAGACGATTCAGGACGTCGCGGGCGGGCTCGACATGGCCATCGACTCGGCCACTCAGCTGTCCGAAGTCGAGATCGTCGGATACCCCGAAAGCGACTCGAGCGACCACACGTACACGACCGCCTACCCTCGGCACTGCCGGAACGCGACGACGACTTACACGGAGGCGGGCGCGAAATTCTTCGACATCGCCTGCACGGGGATGGCGGCGGGGATATCGGGCGGCCCTTGGCTCGTACGCGACCAGTCGAACTCGTGGAAGATCGTGGCCATCACCGGCGGAGGACAGGACGGCGGCGGATACACGGACGACGAATCCGTCGGCGTGCCGATGACGGCCAACGTCTCCGCGCTCATACGGAAGGCCGAGCGCTTCGAGCCCGGCGAGGGCCGCGACTGGTCGCAGGCCCGGCTGATGGCCGCGGGCGACTTCGGCGCGGTCGAGAGCAGCGACGACCTCGTCGTCACATGGCTGGACGGGAAATCCGATCTCTACCTCGGTTCGGGCAACGTCAAGTCCCCCTTCATGGGGGTCAAGCGCGTGTGGGAGGACGCCGCGTCCTCTCTGCGCATGATAACCACGGCGGACCTGGACGGGTCGGGTCGCGACGATCTCGTGACCCTCTCCTGGGACGGAAGCGTCCACCTCATCCAGGACCCGGGAAGCGGTTCGCGGCGCAGACTGCACCTCAACAGGAACGATCCCCTCACCTGGGTCAACGCACGCCAGATCGTCGGCGGCGATTTCAGCCCCGACGGCGATCGGAAGAAGGACGATCTCCTCGTCGTCTGGGCCGACGGCACGACCTCCGTCTACCTCCACGTCTCCAAGCACGGGCTGTCCAAGGACCACCGCTGGCCGATCGGCGGGCTCGCGGGCCTGAAAGGGAGCGCCGGAGGGAAGGACGGGCCGCTGGCGGGCGGAGTCAAGGGGCCCATCACCGCGGGGAACTTCGGCGGAGGCAGCCTCACCGACGTGATGGTCGTCGGGCGCGGCAAGGACGGCAGGACACGCGCATGGCTCATCACCGACGACCCTCCCAAGGGCGGCCTGCCGGTTTACCGCATCACCGAGTACGACCTCGAGGCGGCCGGGATCGCCCCGGCAGACGTCGTGGCGACGGCTGCGGGGAATTTCGACGACAAAGCCACCATGTCGGACGTCATGATCGGCACGCGCAACGCCGGCCTGTACGCGCTCAGCGGCGTCAGCGTCGGCAAGACGCCGACTCGAGGCGATCTGACGACCGTCGTCGCCCCGCAGTGAGGCGGCCGGAGCATCCCGGAGGCGCCGAAAGAGGCGGCCCGGTGAGTCCGCTGAGCGCTCCGGCGGCATCCCGGCGCGGCGGAGAAGGCTGTGCCTCGGCCGGGGGCGGTCCGGTGAACTTGTGCCATTTGGGGTGTCCCGAACCGGAGGAGACGTCGGGAGAGGCCGCGCTCGGGGGAGTTCTGCCGCGTTTGGGACCCGGCGAGTGCGCTTCGCGCCTGCAAGCCACTAGGCTGGGTTGGGAGAGTGAGGTGGGATGAACAGGACACGAGTCTTCAGCGTTGCGGCGTCGGTGTCGTTGGCGCTCGCCGCGTGCACGTCGACGCCGTCCGATTCGCCCACCTCCCCCTCGCGGGCGTCGGCGGCGTCGCGGGGGCCGTCGGCTTCCTCGGCCAAGGGACTGGCCCCCGGCGTGGAAGGCATGGACCTCGCCTTGGAGTTCAAGGAAAGGGGGGTGGGCGAACTGGCCGACGCGGTGACGGACGGGAAGGTCGTCGCCACGATACGCAACGATCTGTCGCGGTCCACCCACACCGTCACCGGCTACTCGGTGAAGACCGGCAAGAAGATGTGGACGGTCAAGGACGAGGGATGGCTGGAGTGCACTCGGACCTCGCCGATCGTCTGCCAGACCACAGTGTACGAGGAGGGCGACCGGACGGTCACCGACGCCAGCATCCTCACGCTGTCCTCGGGCAAGACCGTCGCCCTCAAGGTCGGCCCGAACGGGAAGTTCGTGTTCGCCGGCACACACGAGGACATCGCCTATTTCCTGACGTGGGAGGGCACCGAGGACATCCACATGACCGGCTTCGACAAGACGGGCGCCCCCGTCGCCGACAAGAACCTCAAGATCTCCGCCCCGAAGAGCACTGTGAAACACGGCGTCAAGGCGGATATGTCCGGCCCCTACGCCTCGGTGCGCACCGAGGACGAGTCCGGTGTGTACGTGGCGGGGCGCAACGGCTACGGGCCGCTTCCCGTCACGGGGCCGTGCATCGCCGTGCGCGACGGCGCGGTCTGCCAGGTCGAGGGCGGCATCGTCGGGGTTCACCCCAATTCCAAGGAAGCGTGGCGGATCGACACGTCCGTGACCGTCGTTCCGTCCTCCGTGATCTCGGAGCTCACGCTCGCCAAGGCCGAGAAGCTGCTCCAGGGGGCGCTGTCCAACTCGGTGGGCACCGCCTCGGGGCCCACCGACGACCACAAGCCCGAGGCCTCGCAGACGCCTTCGCCGAGCCCTTCCCCATCGCCGTCGACGAGGCCTTCGCCGTCCGCGAGTGGGACGTCCCCGTCGGGGAAGGCGTCGCGGCCGAGCCCGTCCGGATCGCGCGCGTCCCGTTCGTCCAGCCCGTCCCGCATGCCGACTCCCGACGAGACGGCCACCTCGCAGGCCCGGCCCGGAGAGGAGAATTACCTCGTCTCCCTGGCGTCGGGTCCGGGGCTGGTGAAGAGGACGGACGGCGGGAACCTCGTCTTCCCGGGCGGCGGAGTGGTCAGCCTGGGCACGTCGAGTCTTGTGGACTTCGACGTCCGCCACAGCATCGCCGTGGTCAACGCGAAACAGCGCGCCGCTTCCCGCGGCGAGGCCTCCGGCCCGGCCGTGCTCAGCTCGACGCTCGCCGACAGGCGCGGCAAAGTCCTGGCGAACCTGGGCGCCGACAAGGCGAACCGCATCCTCGCGAACGCCTCCGGCGGCGACATCCTCAAGCCTTTCACCTTCGCCTGGCAGGGCGACACCCTCGTCTTCGTCGATGCGGTCAACGGCGTCGTGGGCGTCTACACGGAGAAGTAGACGGTGGAAGCGGAAGCGATCGTGAAGAGAGGCGGCGGACATGCCCGATAGCGTCCGGGTGGACGTCTGGCTGTGGAGTGTCAGGCAGTGCAAGACTAGGACGTTGGCGACCACGGCCTGCAAAGCCGGCCACGTGCGCGTCAACGGCGAGACGGCCAAACCCGCCGCGTCCGTGAAGGTCGGCGACGAGGTCCGCTACAGAGTGCAGGGGTTCGACAGGATCCTCAAGGTCACCGCCCTTATCGTCGAGCGCACGAGTGCCCCGCTGGCCCGTGAATGCTACGAGGACCTCACCCCTGAGCGTCCGCGCGTCTATTTGCCCGTCATGGCCAGGGAGCGGGGAACGGGCCGCCCGACGAAGAAGGAACGCCGCGAACTCGACCGATTGACCGGCCGTGACGCCAATTTCGGGCATCGAGGCTGAATCTCCCCGTCGGTGCCCTGGCCGCGAACGGCAGAGCGCTCTGTCGGTTCGAGCCTCGCGTGGATCTGAAAAGGAAATGCAATGTCAAAACGTTTTATTTCTCTATTAAAACCACGATAGCAATCGTTTCGCTTTTGATTGTATCTTGGTTTTATTTTAGTAAGCATACTTTTCGACTCAGCGGCATAAAATATTATAAATGTAATTCACTTGCTTGGAGGCATTTTGATGAAAGTATTTCATTAGTCGGCGGATTCGATATTTATAATTCAAATTATGTGAATAACTATATGAAAAAATATTCAAGTTGGAATTTATCGGATCAAGAAGTGTGCAAGTATATATTGCAAGGTTGTAATCTTGCACGGGATGATCGCCGGACTCTTATAACGATCTTCTCAGTGCTCTCGGCTACGATCTTCCTGTCGATTCCCAAGCCTAAGGCTTCATCGGAGCCGAAGCGAGTGGGTTCGGCACCGGTGGGCACGGGTCCGGATCGGTCACCGAGTGAGCCGGACCCGTCGCGAGGGGGAGCGATCCAGGCGCAGTGCGAGAGGAAGACGCTTCCCAAGGGGAAGGCGTGCAGCGGGCTGATGCCGCTACCGCCGAGTCGCGGGAAGACGGCGCGAATCAGACTGACGGCGAGCGCCGTGGAGGCGGTCGAGTCTCGCCGTGATCGCGAGCCTCGCCATGAGCGAGTGAGTCGCGATAGACCGCGATGCGGGCGCGTGACATGATGGGCGGGGGCCGCGGATCGTCCGCGCAGGCTTGCCCGGTGGCTCGGCACGGGCCTGGCAGGCCGGAAGGGGCGAGACGGCGGCGGGCTTCCGCCCGGCAGTGAGGAGAAACATGACGCCGCAGAAGATCAAACTCATCGATCGCGTCCAGGCCATTAACTGGAACCGTCTTGACGACGACAAGGATTTGGAGGTCTGGGACCGCCTGACCGGCAACTTCTGGCTGCCGGAGAAGGTGCCGCTGTCCAACGACATCCCCTCGTGGGCGACTCTGACCCAGCCCGAGAAGGACATGACCACCCGGGTCTTCATCGGCCTGACCTTGCTCGACACGATCCAGGGCACCGTCGGAGCCGTCTCGCTCATTCCCGACGCTCGCACACCCCACGAGGAGGCGGTGCTGACGAACATCGCCTTCATGGAGTCCGTCCACGCCCGCTCCTACTCCTCGATCTTCTCGACTCTGCTCTCCACCCCGGAGATCGACGAGGCCTTCCGCTGGAGCGAGGAGAATCAGAACCTTCAGCGCAAAGCGCGCATCATCCTCGACTACTATCGCGGCGAGGACCCGGAGAAGCGCAAGGTGGCCTCGACGATGCTCGAATCCTTCCTCTTCTACTCCGGCTTCTACGCCCCCATGTACTGGTCGGCCCACGCCAAGCTGACCAACACCGCCGACCTCATTCGCCTCATCATCCGCGACGAGGCCGTCCACGGCTATTACATCGGCTACAAGTACCAGCTGGCCGTGCGCGAATCCTCGCCTGAGCGTCAGGCCGAGCTGAAGGACTACACCTTCGATCTGCTCTACGAGCTCTACGACAACGAGGAGCAGTACACCGAGGACCTCTACGACGAGCTCGGCCTGACCGAGGACGTCAAGAAGTTCCTGCGCTACAACGCCAACAAGGCCCTGATGAACCTGGGCTACGAGGCGCTGTTCCCCGCCGACGCCACGGATGTCAACCCGGCCATCCTCTCGGCTCTCTCGCCGAACGCGGACGAGAACCACGACTTCTTCTCCGGTTCCGGCTCCTCGTACGTCATCGGGACGGCCGAGGCGACCACCGACGACGACTGGGACTTCTGAGGATGCAAGGTCGCTGGGATCGCGAGGCGTCGCCGAAATGCGACGCGAGGCAGAATGTCGATGAGCTGGTCGAGCACTCGGCGCGACTGGCTCAGGCCGACGATGAGATGCGCTGGGCTCTCATCCAAGCGCGCAAGGAGGCCGGCCTCTCGCAGCGAGACGTCGCCGACGTGATGGGTGTGGAGCAGTCGGCGGTCGCCGCGTTCGAGAGCCAGGACGACGACCCTCGCCTGTCCACCCTGCGTCGCTACGCGCTCGCTGTCGGGGCGAGTGTGGAACACCGCGTGACGACGTCGTGCCATACGTCCTTCGAGTCGGAGGCCTGAACTCCTCAGGGTGTGGCGACGCGGCAAGAATGAAGAGCAGCGCATCGGGGGCGTTTGCAACGAGCTCGATCTGACCGAGGGCTGGAATCAGGGCGTCGCGGAAGCCCCCGATTACAGCATCGGCGAAGCCCTGATGAAAAGGCCTTGGAAAAGCTCTGACGAGCCTGGGCGGCCAGGTGCTGTCCCCGCCGAAACCGCTACCTGGAGGCTGGGACTTCTGAGGATTCAGGCCCTATACTTCATCGGAGCGGCGAAGGCAACTACCGACGAAGAATGAGATTCCCGCTTCGGTCACAATGCGCGCTTTCGCGAGAGGATGGGACTTAAGGAGTAATCCCGCGGGATGACGCGCGCGAACGGCGTCCTCGTATCGGCGAGTGCCGGCTTTCCGCGAGAAGAGGGTGATTACGGCGATGGGACTACTGCTGGCGCAGTGCTCCGGGATGGCCGGCTACGCCTGCAGGTTGACCTCGTGTCCCCCTGTGGTTAGAGTTAAGCCACCCCATGGGAAACATTACCCATGGGGTGGGGGTCGATAGCGCAATCGCCCTCCCATAGTCTTAAGACTGTTTGGCGTGGCGACCCGTTTGCCATGCCTTGTGTCCAAATTTCAGCCGCTAGGCTGCTCACGCAAGGAAATATGGTGATTACACATACCTCACATAAGCGTTCCCGGAAGCGCATGCCGGGAATCGTCGCGATGCTCAGCACGATGCTGCTGGGCCTCGGAGCACTCGTGTCATTGCCGTCCTCTGCGCATGCCGCGGAGGTCAACGTGGTCAAGTCCATCGAGATGAAGAATCTCTACAACAAGGATGGCGCGACCAAGACGAAACTCTGGGATACCTTCCGAGTCAACTTCACGGTTGACACGACCGGAACCGGTGCGAAGGCGGGTGACACCTTCACGGTCAAACTCCCGGATTCGCTCCGTACCAACGTCACTTCCTTCCCCATGTACGCGAAGGATGGCAAGACCGAGGTCGCCAAGTGTGAGGTTCCCGGAGGTGACGGGCAGACCCTCACGTGCACGTTCGGCGATTACATCACCAGCCATCCCGACATGACCGGTGGCGGCTGGGTCCAGGCCGCGGTCAGCAAGCACAAGGACGTCAAGAAGTTCACCTTCATGGTCCCCGGAGGGCAGATCAGCAAGGACGTCCCCGGCGGCTACGTCGATCCGGGCAGGCCGCGCGACCTTCCCAAGAAGGCGGCCAAGGACGGATGGCCCGAGGCCTCGGTCAGCCCGAGCCTCCTGTACTGGTCCATCAAGATCAACGCCTCGGGAATCTCCGGGCAGCAGAACGTGGACATCGTCGACAAGTTCGACACCTCCAACGGCGGCTACAAGCTCGATGACAACCCCGGGCGTGCGCCCCGATTGCTGAAGTGGAACTCCGCCTCCGACTACACCTCGGGCAAGGACCCCGCGCTCAGCGTCGCCGCCGGCCAGGCCGTCAACAACGGGACCTTCACCTTCACTCCGAGCGAGACCGGATACAAGGCTTCGTGGCCCAACAGCGATCCGAACGCCGTGTACGAACTGCGCTACTTCACCCAGCTCAAAGATCCCTCCCAGGCCAAGCCCGGGGTCAAGTTCAAGAACGAAGCCCAGGTGAATGGGGAGACCTACGCTCATACCAGCCAGTTGATCACCTTCGGAGAGGGGCAGCTCGACGGCGTGGGCCGCGGGTCGGTCTCCGTCAAGAAGGCCTCCCTGGAGGGCGACGGGGCGAACTACGTCGACAAAGCCAAGCAGTACGAGGTGACCGCCACGTATTCAGTAGGCGGGGTCGACCGCAGCGAGAAACTCGTGTTGACCGCCGGCGGTGAGGCCAAGACGCTTCGCTCCCTGCCCGTTGGAACCAAGGTGACGCTCTCCGAGATCACCCCCGTGGACCCGGAGTTCAAGTGGGGCAAGCCCGTCTTCAGCTCGTCCGACCCGAACGTCAAGGTCTCCCAGGACGGTTCCTCCGCCGTTGTGACCGTTGGCGAGAAGGCCACGGCGAAGGTGATGGTGACCAACAGGGTCACCGCGCCCTCTCCGAAGGTCGACATCGTCAAGAAGGACTCCAAGGGGAATGACGCGAACACTTCGAATGAAGCCGTGGACCTGAGGGGCAGCAACGGATCCACGCAGCTTACCTTCAAGGTGACCAACAACGGGACCGAGACCCTGACCGACGTGAAGGTCACGGACTCCGTGACCGCGGGCAAGGCCAAGGTCGACAACCTCTCCTGCACCTTCCCGGACGGCACGAAGGGCACGACGTGGGCTGGCCCCTTCGCACCGGGCGTCTCCTTCCCGTGCACCGCGGACCTCTCCGGCGTGACGGCAGGCGACCCGCATGCCGACCGCGCCAACGTCGAAGGCAAGGGCAAGTTCACCGGCAAGCCCGTTTCCGATCACGATACGTACAACGCGAAGGTGAACACCCCCCAGAAGCCTGCCCCCGGTGCTCCCGGAGCTCCGACCGTATCCCCCTCGACGCTGGTGAAGCCCACGCCTCCTGTGGCTCCGACCACTATGAGCCCGACTCCGACCGCGTCGATCTCTCCGTCGCCTTCACCGACGACCGCGAGCCCTTCGCCGACCGCAAGCCTGTCGCCGACCGCGAGCCCGTCTCCCACGGCGAGCTCTTCGCCGACGGCTAGCTTGCCGCCGACCGCGAGCCCCTCGCCCACGGCGACTCAGTCGGCGACCGCCAGCCCGACGGCCCAGCGCCCGACGGCCACCTCGGGGCCGGCGAAGCCGAGCCCGTCGACGACCGCGAAGCCTTCCAAGCCTTCACTGCCCAGAACCGGTGCGAAGGTTCTCGGCCTGGGGATCGTCGCTCTCGTGGCGATCGCCGGAGGTGCAGCCCTGATCCTGGCTCGCCGCAAGAAGAACTGACGGTTTCACTAGTCAGCTGAACGGCTGACGAGCCTCCGAGGGGTCCGCGCGAGGAATCGCGCGGACCCCTCGCCTCGTACGGGACGGCCTTGCCTTATGGAGGACCAACTTTCCTCATGCGGGATGACGGCCTCGCTGATCGCCGGTCGGCTCGGTTGGAAGGAAGAAAAGACATGAGGTCTCGGAGCCGTCCCGGGCCTCTTCGACGGGACGATGCCGCGAGCCGGGCGCCGAACTCCTCCGCGGTGGGCGGCGTCCCGATGGAGGGCCGATAGGATGGCGCCATGGAGTCGATACGCGAAGACCTGACCGCTAACCCCCGGATACTCGTCGTGTGCACGGGGAACATCTGCCGGTCGCCGATGGGGGAGGCCGTTCTCCGCCAGCGGCTCGAAGGCGCCGGGCTCGCCTACGAGGTAGCGAGCTGCGGGGTTTCCCCCGAAGAGCACGGCAACCCGGTCTATCCGCCTGCCGCCCGGGCCTTGGAGGAGGCCGGCTATCCCGTTCCCTCGCATTCGGCCCATCGCGCCACCCGCGCGGAGCTCAGGGAATCCGGCCTCATCCTCGCGATGACCACGGGCCACGCGCGGGCGCTGCGCCGCATGTGCGAGCAGGCTGGAGCGCCCGCCTCGCGCATCCACCTGTGGCGCGAGTTCGACGGGTCGGGCTTGGATGTCGCCCCCGAAGGGTGCTTCGGTCCCGGCGGCGCCCTCCACGACGACATCGAGGCCGGATACAGGTCGGAGTTCTACTACTCCTACGGAAGGTACGACGTCGTCGACCCCTGGGGCGGAGGCCCGGACGAATACCGCGAGACGCTCGACGCCGTCGAGCGCGGAGCCGACGGGATCCTCGCGCTGCTGAGCAGCGTCGCCAAACGCGTATGATCCACCTCACCGTTCCGTTCCGAGGTCCTCACTGCCCTGCGCCGAGATCCGTGCCATCGAGGTATGGGCCGAGACTCGAGGCGCGGGAGTCGAGCGCCCGGCGCGCCCACCGACTGGCGGGCGAGCGCCTGCCGGTAGGCGCACCGTAGGGCGTCGGCCCATTATGGACCGACTTGCGACGACGGCTTGGCGGGCGTCCTGGTCGAGCGCGCGGACGATGCGATCCGCCGGCTACTTCATGCCCGCGTTGCCGGCGTTCTGCGCCTGTTTGAGCCCCTCGGGCACAGGCCGGGCGCCGGAGAAGACGTCGAGCAGGATCGGCGTGTAGGCGTTGGTCCCCGCATTGACTTTCGGCCCGACCGGCGGACGGACGGTCCGCCCCCTGGCCGCCTCGACGAACGCCGAGACGTCCACGCCCTTCGCCTTCCAGTAGTCGACGAAGGCGCCTTGTGCGCTCACCACCCCGGGGAAGGAGACCCCCTGTTCGGCCAGGGGCAGTTGCCCCTGCCTGGTGCCGAGCCATGCGAGGACTTTGGCCGTCGCCTCCTTGTGCTTCGTCTTCGCATTGCCCACGGCGGCGACGCCGTGCACCGTGGACAGGCGGCCCTTCGGGCCCGCCACGAGTGGGGCGAGACCCCAATCGACTCCCTTGGCGGACTCGGCTATCGTCTTGAGATTGTAAGGGCCCGACTGGTAGAGGGCGAGCTTCCCTTGGACGAAGAGGTCACGGGTGGCGTCTGCGCTGGTGTTGGTGTCCGCGGCCGGAGGGGCGACGCGGTGTTTGGAGATCATGTCCACCAGGTAGCCGATGGCGTCCTCTCCTGCGGAGCTGGCGAAGGCGAACTGGCCGGAGGGACTCTGGTAGTCGGCGCCGGCCTCGGCCAGGAAGGGGAGGTAGACCGCCTGCATGTCGGCCTGGGCGTTGAAACCGTAGACCTTGGTGTGCGAAGCGTCGAACCCGGCCTCGCCGGGATGCCTGCCCGCTGCGTCGACGGTGAGCTTCCTGGCGGCGGACAGCAGGGTGTCGCCCTGCCCTCCGTGAGGCGCCCAGGCCAAGCTGCGGACGTCGACTCCGGCCGCGCCCACGAGGCTCTTGTTGTAGTAGAGGCCGATCGAATCCCACAGCTGGGGAACCCCCCACAGCTTGCCTTTGCGAGTGTAGAGGTCGACGACTGGCTTCTGCCACTCGTCGTGGTCGGCGCCCACGGCCTGGCCGGCGTCCATGATGTCGCCGCTGTCCGCGTACTGGGCGAAATTGGAGGAGTTCGTCCAGTAGACGTCGGCCATGTCCCCGGAGGAGACGTCCAATGGCAGGCGTTTCCAGTACTGCTCCCACGGCACGACCTCGACCCTGACGTCGATGCCCGGGTTCTTCTCCGTGAACTTCTTGAACGACGCCTTGTAGGCCGAGGCGGCCTTCTCGTCCCAGAGGCGGAAGGTGACGGTGGTCTTCCCGCCGCTCCCGTCCTGCTCGGCCGCCGGCGAGCATGCGGACAGGACGAGGGCGGCGACGGCCAGAGCCGCAGCGATTGCGGCCATTCGCCGTGAACGGTTCATTCGGTCTCTCCTTCGAGTTCTGGTTCCGCGGATTGGGGATTCGCGCCCCGCCTGCGGGCGGGGCGTCGAGCGTCTCGCGGTATTCGTCCGGGCCTCCGAAGGGTCGACGACCGGGTCGTACCTGCCGTAGGAGTAGTAGAACTCCGGCCCGTATCCGGCCTCGGCGGCCGCCGAGCAAGGCGCCGTAGGAAGAACACCCGTAGAATACGGGTTATTCCGCCATTTCGCGTCACTGCGCCGCTCACCGGCCCGTGCCGGCGAAGGCTATCGCACATCGCCGATGCCCAAGGCTGCGACGATCTGCCTGTTGAATGCCAGGAAGAGGACGACGAGCGGCGCGAGGGCGACGGTGGTCGCCGCCATGACGAGCGTCCAGTTCCCGGAGCGTTCTTCCTGCAGCGCCTGGGTGGCGACCGTCAGAACGCTCCACGTCCGGCCCGGCGCGATGACCGACGGCCAGAGGAAGGCGTTCCACTGGGAGACGACGGTGATGAGCGTCAGGGCGGCCAGGATCGGACGGTTCATCGGGAGCACGATCGAACGCAGCGTGCGCCAGTGGCCCGCCCCGTCCAACGTCGCGGCGTCGAGGACCTCCTGGGGGATCGCCTGGAAATTCTGGCGCAGGAGGAAGATGGCGTACGGAGAGCCGAGGAGGAAGGGAGCGACGAGCCCGGCGAAGGTGTTGCGCAGACCGAGCTGGGAGAACATGGAGAACAGGGGGATGACGGTGACGATGGGAGGCACCATGAGCGTGGCGACGTACGCCCAGAACAGCGCGCGCCTGCCGGGGAAGCGCAGGCGCGCGAAGGCGTAGGCGGCCAGGACCGAGCAGACGACCTGGCCGACGGTCAGCACGGCCACCACCTGGACCGTCACGGCGAGGGGGACGGTGAAGTCCCGGTCGCCGGAGAACAGCGCCGAATAGTTCTCGCCCGTCACCGGCGCGGGGAACGCCAGGGGATCGGTCGAGGCGAACTGCTCGGGCGATTTCAGGCTCGTCAGGACCGAATAAGCGAAGGGCACGACCATGATGGCGGCCCCCGCCAGGAGCATCGCATAGGTGGCCGCCAGGGAGAGCCGGCGCAGTCGAATGGCCTTGCGGGAGGCCGTCTCAGGCGATCTCATACACCGTCCGTTTGGCGAAGTACCGCTGCTGGGCGGCGGTCACGGCGGCTACGAAGACGAGCAGGACGACGGCCATCGCGCTGGCGCGGCCGACGTCGTTGCCCGAGCCGAAAGCCGTCGAATAGATCTGGGCCGCCACGACGTTCGTCGTGCCGCCCGGGTAGCCGGGATTGCCGCCCGTCAGGCCGTAGACCAGATCGAAGGCCTGGAAGGAGGAGATGAGCGAGGTGACGAGCACGAAGAACGTCGTCGGGCGCAGGAGCGGCAGATACATCCGCCAGGCGAGCCGGACGGGCCCCGCGCCGTCGAGTCTGGCCGCCTCGATCACCGAGGCGGGAATGCCCTGAAGGCCGGCGAGGAAGAAAAGCGAGACGTACCCGACGTTCTGCCACACGTAGACGAAGGCCACGGTCGGCAGTGCCAGCGCCGGATCGCTCATCCATTCCACGCGCTGCCCCAGGACGCCGTCGATCAGACCTCTGGACGGGTCGAGCAGCCACTTCCACACGATTCCCAACGTGAGGGGCGCGCACACCCAGGGGAGCACGTAGAGCAGCCTCATGAGCGAGGACCCGGGCAGGTTCCGGTTGAGCCCGAGGGCGATGAGGAAGCCGACGGCCACCGTCGCCGGGATGGCCATGAGCGAGAAGAGAGCGGTGACGACGAGCGAGGAGAGGAAGCCCGAGTCCGCCAGGAGGGAGGCGTAGTTCTCCAGGCCCGTGAAGCTCGGCCGGGTGATGAGGTTCCAGTCGGTCAACGAGACGGCGACCACCACGGCGATGGGCGCGACGAGGAAGAGGCCGACGCCCACCGCCGAGGGGGCCAGCATCGCAGCCGCGGTGAGCCTCTCGGTGCGCGACTGGCCCGTTCGGCTTCTAGGCGCGGATGCGGCGTTCCGTCGCCGCGTCCGCGCACTCGCGGCGGAGGCGGTCAGCATGCTCCTCCGGCCTTCATACCGCCGAGCTTTCCACAGACTGCCGGCCCTCGGCTCGCGGCGCGCCGGCCCAGCGGACTCTACACTCGTAGCATGGACATGCCCGCAGTGGCCGCGCTGGCCCGCGAACTCATGGACGCGCACGGGTTGAACGAGTGGGGCCTGCGTTTCGACCGGGCGCGCAGGAGGGCCGGGATGACGAGCTTTTCGGATTCGACCATCAGCCTGTCGCGGGTGCTCATGCCGCTATTCGACGAGGACGACGTGCGGGGCACCATCCTGCACGAGATCGCGCACGCGATCGTCGGCCCGGATCACGGGCACGACTCGGTGTGGAAGGCTACGGCCCGGTCGATCGGGGCTCCTGACAGGGCCAGGCTCACCGGAGTGCCGTCGCCTCCGGCCCCGTGGGTGGGGCGATGCCCGAACGGCCACGAAATAGAGCGGTTCCGCAGGCCGACGGGCGTCAGATCCTGCGCCAAATGCTGCAGAGTGTTCAATGCTGAATATATCATACGTTGGTATCGGAGACCGTAGGGGAGACGCGGACGCGTGCTGTTCGAGGCGTGGGGAAAATTCCCCCGGCGAGTGAACGGAGTGGGAGGATTAAGGTATATATGGATGGTAAGGCCGATGTGAAGGGGGAGAAGAATGGCTGTCGACGATCGAAGTGACGATGCCGGCGAGGTCCCCGCCTACCATCCGGGCGGGAAGGTGCCTCAGGAGGACAGGCGTTTCACTCCGGGCTATGCGCAGCAGGTCGCCGCCGAGCAGGCGGCGAAGAGACGGGAGTTCGAGAAGAAGATCGAAGCGATGCGGAACCGGGCGGCGGACGCGCAGGGCGAATCCTCACCCGAGGCCCGTCGACCGGACGCTCCGGCCTCCGGAGGAGCCGCTTCCGCCGAACCCGACGGCCAGGTCCTCCGCTCCGCGCCGCGGAATGCCCCGTTACCGCGGGATTCCGCCCCGTCGCCGGCGAATCCCCTGCCCCGGGGAGGAGACTCCCCGCGCCCTCCGTCCGCCGGCCGGAGCGGGGCGAGTCCCCGGGCTCAGGCGGGAGCGGTGCAAGCGGCTCGCTGGAGCCGGGAGACAATCGCAGCCGCTTTGGTGTGGTTGCTGGCCCTCGCCGTCGTCATCGCGATCGTGGTTCTCGAAACCATCCCGTCCGGTTCCGCCCACAACGCAGAGGGAGGGTCGACGAGCTCGACGGGGGCGACGAGCCCGTCATCGCCCACAATGACCTACAGCCCTGTAAACTGGCCAACTAAGGTTCCCTCCCCTTCTCCGGCTCCGGGAGCGGATGGCGTTACTAAGGTGAACGATTTAGATGTTACCTACCTCGGAGTCAACCTGGATGCCACTTCCCAAGTGGCTCCCTATGGCAACGTTCCCGACTACGGAAAGAAAGTCGTAGGCATCAAATTACGAGTAAAAAACAGCAAAGATTCGTCGATTACCATGATTGGTTATCAGGATGGATTTCATGTCGTCTTGCATCTCAATGTAGGGTCTGAAAGAAGTCGTTCTCGGGACAAAGGTCCGGATGCTCTATGGGACGGAAGTTCACTGCCTTCCGGCCAGACTAAAGAGGGATGGGTCTATGTGGAGGTTCCTCAAGAGTATAAAGGCGGATATCTGTCTTATGAAACGATAGATGATATTGATACGAGTATATTGGTTCAGTGAGATTGAGTTCAGATTGCCGAGGTATTTATGAATGAGAAGCGAATTAAGCAATCCCCATGGGCGATTGTGTCCGGCATTGCCGTTCTATTGGTTGCAATCATCATTCTCGTATTGGTTATCAAAGATCGCGGAAGAAGTGCCGCCGCAGAAGGCTCCGGTTCGTCTTCCACTGCTGTGAGCAGCGGTGCGTCCACTCGGTCCACTCATGGCTGGACGGGAACCTACAAGCCGGCGCCGGCCCCCTCCGTTCTCCCCACACTGGTTAAGAGCGTTCCGCAGCACGCCCTCCCGGGATGTGAGAATCAGCCGACTTACACTCCGTATTCGCCTGTCGATTGGCCGACGGTCCTCCCTCCGTCCCCGGCTCCCGGCAATGACGGCGTCACGAAAGCCGGGAAGCTCGCCATCACTTATCTGGAGTTCAATTCCGATGCGACGGCTATCGTTCAGAAGACGGGGATCAACCCCTATCCGGGTGAGAAATTCGTGGGTGTGAAGCTACGCGTAGCCAACACCAGTTGTCAAGAGTCTTTGCATATTCCATTTGACGTCCGGTTATCCATCGGACAGGTTAAAGCGCTTCGAGCAGTATATAACCCTAAGAATATTCCTGGTTCCTTCGATGATGGAACACGAATGCGATCGGGCGAAACGCGTGAGGGATGGTTTTATCTACGCGTTCCGAATAGTTTCAAAGGCGGTTGGCTTGAATATTCGGCGCTGGACGGACCGCAGTTCGAAGTGAAAACCGGAATATTGGTGAAGTAGCGCAGAGTTAACCGTCTGCTGACGTGAGAAGGCCGTCTGCCGACATGGAAAAGGAATGGGAAAGGAACATGCGAGCATGAGCGCGAATGGAAACGGTTACCCGCCCGCCTGGCAAGGGGGCTTCGACGGAGAACCCGGGCAATGGAGTGCGGATCGGAACCCTCAGCAACCGGAAGAGTTGCCTCAGCAGGGCGGAAGCCCCTTCGATGGAGCGCCGGGCGTACCCGGCCCGTGGGGCGGACAACAGCCCTACGAGGGCATGCGGGGAATGCCGGGACATCCGGCGGAAACCCCGTACGGCTATGCTCCGAATCCGTTCCAACCCGAACGGTCGCGAAGGAGAGGCCGCGCGTGGGCGTGGGCGGTCGCCGCCCTCGTGGCGGTCGGCGCCGTCGTCGGGATTCTCTTCGCCACGGGAGTCTTCGGCAAGAAGGGAGATGAGGCGAATGAGCCGACGGCCGAGCCGAGCACCTCGGTGACCTCGCCGAAGAGGGAGACGCCGACTGAGCCGACGTCCAGGCCCAGCACGCCCTCGACGACTGAGTCCACCCCCTCTCCGGACCGGCCGTCGCTGCCGACCGAGCCGACGACGGTGACCGCCGGTCAGCCGGTTCAGGTCGGAGATTTCCAGATGACCTTCCTCGAATTCAACCCGAATGCCACCTCTGCTCTGGCCGCGCGCGGCCTCACCCCGCAGTCGGGAAGCAAATTCGTGGGCGTGAAGCTGAAGGCCACCAATACGTCCGCCAAGGAGGAAAGGCCTGGGAAGGTGGGGTTGATGATCGAAGGCGTCTACATGGAGACGTTGGGCTACCACGAATCCGATGGCATGCGCAGCGTGAGCAGCCTGCAGCCTGGCCAGAGCGTGGAAGCATGGCAATACATCCAAATACCGGAAAGCATGCAGCCGACGAGTTATACATACAATTACTACTCGACGGATTATAATATTTATAAATCAGCTAAAAACATTACCGTCAGAATTTCCTGATATGCGGATCGCTGAAGAAAACACTGTCATTTAAGCGCGATCAAATGGCGCTGTCACAGTGACCGAATGGCGTTTCGTCGATGGTTAGAGAGGATCGTTCGATGAGCGGGAAGACGAATTCTCCCGGTGGCAAACCGAGTCGGGCAGGGGAAGTCGGCCAGGCGGGCAAAGCGTCCGCGGCAGGCAGGCCCGGGGGCGGGGATGCCGGGCCCGAACATGGCGGGCTGGAAGCGTCCGCGGCAGGCGGATTGAAGGACGCCGCGCGGGAGGGGGACTCTCCGGCGCGGGCCAGGACGAACCCCGGCATCCAGAACGAAGGCCGAGACTCCCCGGCGCGCAGGGCCGCGGCGTGGGCGGGGAAGGCGCTGCGGCGGGCGAGGCGAGCGGCATCCGCTCCGGTTGCCTGGGCGAAGGCCGCCGGAGCCTTCGTGCTAGCCTTGGGCCTGCTGGCAGCCGCGAGGATCCTGCCTCCCGACGATCACGCCGAACTCCACGAGAGGATCCCCGTCGTCAAGCCCGTCGGGGCCGGCACCCCCGTTCGCGTCGGCGGCTTCAAAGTGACCTACATGAAGTTCAGTCCGGACGCCACAGTGGATCTCGACGGGCAAACGGCGGCGCCCGAACCCGGATACAGGGATTTCGCCGTCAAGCTCAAGTTGACCAACGTTTCGAAGAAGCTCTTGTCAACAGCCGATCTGACGATCGACGTCGGACCGACGAAAACGTGGCGCGGCAGCGCGCACGTCAAGGATTCGCTCTATAGAGTGCTCCGCCCCGTGGAGACCGCCGAGGTGTGGAAGACCGTAACCCTTCCCAAGGACGTGGTTCCGCTGGAATTCACCTATCGGTACGAGGACAGGGGCGACCCGGACAAGTCCCGAGTGGTCGTGATCGACCAGAAGGCCGATCGTTTCCACCCGAAGGCGCCGGTGAACTTCTCCACGCCCCGAGTGGTCGCAGCGGGAACTCCGGCCGACTTGGAGAAATTCACCATCACGTGTTCCGAACGCCCGATAGAAACCGGCTCTATAAAACAATTCACAATTCCACCAGAGTACTATAAAGAGGTATTCCTCTTACTCACGGTGGAAAACACGGCGGAATACCCTCATGATATGTGGAAATACCTCACTGTGGAAACTCTCGATCATAAAAATGATGGCTGGGTAATCGACGAAGGTCTAGAATCCAACCCACTCGAACCGGGACAAAGAAAAATGATCAAGGTACGATTGTGGATACCCAGAAATGCGAAACTGCAGGAGTTCACATATAAATTCCATGGAGGTAAAACGGGAAGCAAATGGGAGCATGGACTGAATACGAATGTGATCGTCAAAGCTCCATAATCATTACTTCATGATCGTTCCTCCACTGGGACCGCCACCGCTGCGAGCCCGCCGCATCCGGTGGAGCCCGGCCTGAGCCGGCCGGCTGCAGGCTCCGCCGACGATCGGACGTGGCTCGTCTGCGGTAGGACTTGGCCCCGTCGGCGACCGGAGCGGGTGGGGCCTCACCGGGCCGCGACCGGTTAGGAGACGCCGGGCAGCGGCAGGTCAGACGAGGTCGGGCTGGCAGGCTAGGCGAGGTTGAGCCCCTGGAGGACTCATGGCTGGTCGGGAACTCCGTGGCCGGTCAGGGGATCGTCGACAGGAGCTTGTCGATCCGCTTGACCGACACCTTCCCGTCGGTTCCGAGCTGCTGGGCGAAAAGCGACACCCGGAGCTCTTCGACCATCCACCGGGCCTCCTCGAGCGTCGCAGCGGTGCGTGAGTCCCATGGGCGGGTGGAAGCCTCCTCCCGGGCGGACTCCAGCCGTTCTCCCACCTCGGCCACCTGCCAGGCGCGGGAGTCGTCCGCCGCAGGATTCGCCGGAGCCTTCTCGATCCGCAGGAGGGCCGCGCGCAGATAGCGGACGAGATGCGGGAGCCGGGCGGCGGGCGTCGCGCTGACGAATCCCGGCGGGACGAGGGCGGCGAGCTGATCGCGGACGTCCGTGACGGTCCCGATCAGGGCCGCGGACGCGCTCGAGAGCGCCTCGACGACGTCGGCGCGACGCGAGCAGATCTCCGCGACGGTCATGGAGAGCCTGTACACCTCGTCCTCTTGCCGGGGCTTGGCCCAGGAACGCAAGTCCTCCCACTCGCGGCGGCTGCGGATCTCGCCGAGCGTCGTGTCGTGGGCGGCGGCCCAGCGGTCGGCGAGGGCCCGCGCCGACGCCAACTGGAGATCGGCGACCAGCGCGGATGTGTCCGAATAGGGGCCGCCCGCCAAGGCGAGCGCCTGGTCCCCGGCCCAACGGGTCGTGATCCGAGCCTCCGGCAAGGCGATGGACCGGGCGAGGAGGGCGGCGATGCCTCGCGCGTTCTCGTGCGCCTGCTGGCCGGGATCCGCCAGGACGTCGAGTCTGACCCGTCCGCCGTCGGCCACGATCGCGGGGTAGGCCCGTACCGTCATCCCGTGCGGGCCGGGTGTCTCGATCGACCCGGGGACGGCCCCGCCGGGGAAGTCCGGCCAGTCGGTGAGATCGCCGCCGAAGGCGCCGCCGGCGGGGGAGGATGGCGAAGAGGAGGCGGGGGAAGACTGGGCGGAGGAGACGCGCGGAGCCTGCGGGGACGCCTGAGGAGCCTGCGGGGACGCCTGAGGAGCCTGCGGGGAGGATCGCGGGCCCGGCGGATTCGAGGACTGCGGCGCCGAGGAGCCGGGCGCGCGGGAAGCTGGGAAGCCGGCGGAGCGGGGATCGGCGGCTGCGCCGGCCAGCGCCGCCCGGGCTGCGGCACGGTCGAAAGCCTGCGCGACGGCCCCCTTGACCACCTTGCCGACGGCCGAGCGGGACTGCGGCGCCAGGCTGATCTGGAGGCGCTCCAGGCTCGTCGACTCGTCGAGGACGGCCCCGCGCTCGGAACGGACCCGGAAGAGGACCTGCAGGTGGGGCGGGAGCTCGGTCTGGGCCCAGGCGTCGTCGTCGATCCGGAACCCGCGAAGGCGCAGGACGCCGTCGGTGAAGGCATCGCGGAAACCGCGTGCTCCCCCGCTCGGCGCGGAACCCCCGCCCTGGCCGCCGGGCGCGGGCGCTTCGGCGTCCAGGATCGGCAGCAGCTCGCGGGCGACGTCGGGGGCGGGCACCAGCTGGCGGCGGATGCGCTTGGGCAGGGCTCGGATCGTGCCGGTGACGAGTTCCTCGCGCATCCCCGGGACCAGCCAGTCGAAGCCCTCCGGGCTCACCCGCGGCAGCACGGTGACCGGGATCGTCACGGTGATGCCGTCGGCGTGGGAGCCGGGTGCGAAGGAGTACTCGACGGGGAAGCGGAGGTCGCCTTGGACCCACTCGGAGGGATAGTCCCCTTCGGTCGCCTCCGCTTCGCCCAGGAGGAGCTCCCGCGTGAAGTCGAGGAGGCGGGGGGACTCCCGCCTCGCCTTCTTCCACCACGAGTCGAAATGGCGGCCGGAGACGACGTCGGCCGGGATCCGCTCCTCGTAGAAGGCCTCCAGAGCCTCTGGTCCGGCCACGAGCCCCCGCCGGCGCAGCTTCTCCTCGAGCTTCTCCGCGTCCCGGAACGCCTCCGCATTGTCGCGCAGGAAGGCGTGGTGGGCGCGCCACTGACCTTCGACGAGGCCGTGGCGGATGAACATCTCCCGCGCGAGCTCGCGGGCCGAGTCCGTGCCGAGGGAGGACAGCGGCTTCGGGCGGTCGGCGACGAGCGTGACCCCGTACAGCGTCACTTTCTCCTTGCACATCGCCGCGCCGCTGCGCGAACTCCAGTAGGGCTCGGAATATGTGCGCTTGACCAGGTGCCCGGCCAGAGGCTCGATCCATCCCGGTTCGATCGCCGCGACCGTCCGCGCGAAGAGACGCGAGGTCTCCACCAGTTCGGCCGCCATCACCCAGGCGGGATTGCGCCGGTGGAGGCCCGAACCCGGCCAGATGACGAAATGCGAACCGCGGGCCCCGCCGTAGTCGCGCGTGCGCTCATTCCAGGCGCCGACGTTGGACAGCAGGCCGACGAGCATCGAGCGGTGGACCGCCCCGGCCTCCGGCGTGTCGGCGCTGCGGCCGAGCTCGCGGCATGCGGCGGCCACGGCGCCGGAACCGGGAGCAGCCCCGAGCGCCGCGGCATCGGACTGGGCCCGGATCTGACTGCGGGACGGCAGGGCGATGGGGCGCAGGTCGAGCCCCAGGGGCTTGGCCAGCTGGCGGAGCTGGGCGGCGACGTCGGTCCACTCCCGGTAGCGCAGATAGTTGAGGAACTCGCCGCGGCACATGCGGCGGAACGCCGAGCCCGACAGCTCCCGCTGCTGGGTGTGGAGATAGCGCCACAAGGTGAGGTAGGCCAGGAAGTCGGAGCTGCGAGCCGTGAAACGCGCATGGAGCTGGTCCGCCTGGGGGCGCTTCTCGGCCGGGCGCTCGCGGACGTCCTGGACGGAGAGCGCGGCGACCAGGACGAGCACCTCGGAGGCGCAGCCGTTGCCTTGCGCTTCCAGGAGCATGCGGCCCAGGCGCGGGTCGATGGGCAGGCGAGCCAGTTGGCGGCCGACGCGCGTCAGACGCGTCTCCTCGCCCCCGCGGGCCGGCCGCGTTTCGATGGCCCCGATCTCGGCCAGGAGCTGCGTGCCCGCGCGCACCGCCCGGGTGTCGGGCGGGTCGATGAAGGGGAAGGCCTCGACGTCGCCGAGGCCCAGGGAGAGCATGCGGAGTATCACCGAGGCCAGCGAGGTCCGCTGGATCTCCGGCTGAGTGAATTCGTCGCGTGCGGCGAAGTCGGCCTGCGAGTACAGGCGGATGCAGACGCCGTCGGCGACGCGCCCGCACCGGCCCGCGCGTTGGTCGGCGCTGGCCTGGGAGATCGGCTCGATGGGCAGGCGCTGAACCTTCGTCTTGTTGGAGTAGCGCGATATGCGGGCGGTCCCCGGGTCGACGACGTAGCGGATGCCGGGGACCGTGAGGGAGGTCTCGGCGATGTTCGTCGCCAGGACGATGCGCCTGTGGGCGTGCGGCGCGAAGATCCGGTGCTGCTCGGCCGCCGAGAGCCGCGCGTAGAGCGGCAGCACCTCGACCGCTCCCGGCACCGAGGAGCGCCCGCCGCCTTCGACGCGCTTGGCTCCGAGCTCGTCGTCGAAGGCCGCTTCGGTGTCGCGGATCTCACCCTCTCCGGAGAGGAAGACGAGGATGTCACCGGGGCCTTCCTCCATGAGCTCCCGGCACGCTTCGACGACGCCCGTCACCTGGTCGACGGCCCGCCCGCCGGTTGCTGCGACGCGTGAGGCGGACGGGCCGGAGGCCGCGGCGGGAGCGGCTGTCGCAGCGGAAGCGCGACCCGGGGGCTCGGCGGCGTCCGCCCCGTCGGCACCGTCTTCGGCCACCAGCGGCCGATACCTGATCTCGACCGGATACGTGCGCCCCGAGACTTCGACGACGGGCGCATCGAAGTGCTCGGCGAACCGCTGGGTGTCGATGGTCGCCGAGGTGATGACGAGCTTGAGGTCGGGCCGCCGCGGCAGCAGCCGAGCCAGGTACCCGAGCAGGAAGTCGATGTTGAGGGAGCGTTCGTGCGCCTCGTCGATGATGATCGTGTCGTAGCGCGTGAGGTCCGGGTCGGATTGGATCTCGGCCAGGAGGATGCCGTCGGTCATGAGCTTGACGAGGGTGCCGGGCGAGGCCTCCTCGGTGAAGCGCACCTGGTATCCGACGATCCCGCCCAGCTCGACGCCGAGCTCGTGGCACAGGCGCTCGGCGACCGCGCGGGCGGCCAGGCGGCGCGGCTGGGTGTGCCCGATCATGCCGGCCACTCCGCGGCCCAGTTCCAGGCAGATCTTCGGCAGCTGCGTGGTCTTGCCCGAACCCGTCTCCCCCGCGACGACGACGACCTGGTTGTCGCGTATGGCCGCCGCGATGTCCTCCCGTCGCGCCGAGACGGGAAGGTCGGGGTAGTCGATGGCGGGCACGGATGCGCGCCGTGCCTCTTGGTCGCCGAGCAAAGCGGCGGATCCGTGCCCGTGGGCGGATCCCGCGGAGGCGGCCGACGACCTGGTCCTGGCGGGCCGGCGGCCGCCTCCGCGACCGCGTCGACCGCGCCGGCTGCGGCCGTGGGGGCTGGATTCCTCGGACATCGACTCCCATTGTCCCACGCCGGCGGTTTCACTCGCAGGCCCCGGCCGGCCGGATCGCAGGGCGGGCGGGGGCGAGGCCGCGTACCTCGCGGCGTCGCCCCGTCTGGGCCGCAGAGAGATGAGTGTCGCGCCGTCGACGATCGCCTGCATTGGCGCCCACGCGGCCTTCCATCCCCTCCGGGTCAGCTGACGGCCGCCACCGCCTTCCGCGCGTTCCAGGGCATGACGGACAGGAGGAAGCCGATTCCCAGGATCGCCACCTTCCACCACAGTCCGTTGGACTCCAGAACCTCATTGGCCTGCGAGTGTTCGCCCGCGCGGGCATTCAGGGCGGCCGCCGCCGCGGGGATGACGAGGGCCAGCCCCGCCACCAGCGTGAGCGCTCCGAATGCGCCGACCCCCACCAGGACGCCCGTGGAACGGTGCTCGCGGTAGTGGCGCAGGAGCGGGATGGAGGCGATGCCCCCGAAGAGGAATCCTCCCAGCCCGAAGAGGAGGATCCACAGCAGGTTGAGGGCGGGGGCGACGACGGTCAAGTGGAGGAGCAGCGGCAGGCACACGATCATGCCGCCGACCACGACGCCCGCCAGGAGCCACTGCCTGGAGTCGGCGACGTAGGCGGTGACGGCTCCCGTTCCGGGGCCGAGCCGCGGGATCCCCTCGACCTTCTGCTGGAAGAACTCGTAGGGCATCGTCCCCAGCTCCACGTATCCGATGCCGGCCCGCTGGGCGAATTCCTTCGCCTTCTCGCTGTCGTAGAGAGGGGAGTCCCCGTAGGATGCCGAGGCGCTTCCAAGCCAGGCGACGGGGTTCTCGTCGTCCCCCAGCAGGAGCCAGCCCGTCTTCTGGACTGTGCGGTTGGACACCCGCGCCCCCCGGCCCGGCACGCGGATGACGACCGTGTAGCGCGCCAGGGCGGCGACCCGCGACGTGGAGCGCTGCCGCATCCCCCGGGTCATCTTCCACGCCGAACCGGTCGTGGCCGGCGTGACGGAGAAGGCGGATGTGTGAGGCTGGCCTTCATGCGGCGGCTGGCCGGCGGCCAGCGGGAAGACCGTCGGATTCTTCTTGTGATGCACGACGATGGTCTGGCCCTCGAGCGTCAGTTTCGACGCTCCGCTCAGGTCGCGAGGCTCAAGCTGTATCTCTTCCATGGGCGGTGATTCAGTCCTTTCGACCCTTTCGACGCCGGAGTGCCCGACCATGTTAAGCCCCGAGAACGCTTTCGGCGAAGGTGACCGATCCCCGACCCCGCGCCGTTCCCCGCCGCAAGGCCCTCCTTCGCCCTCCTTCCGCGCGGCCCGCCCGGAGTCCGTCGGCGGGTAGGGCTCAAGGTAGGCCCTTCGCCCTCCTTCCGCGCGGCCCGCCCGCCATGCCGCAGCAGCCGAGGCGGCCGGTCCCGCCGCGCCGGATGGGAGATGCGCCGCAAGACGTCGCGTCGTCCGGGAGACGCGCAGGTTTCGACGCTATGCTCGCCGTTGACTCGAGAGGAACACGCATGAGAATCAGCCCGATGAAGCTGACGTGGGCGATCCTGGCGTCCGTCGCGGCGACGGCGGCTGCGGCGACCGTCCGGCCGGACGTCCTTCCGGGAGGCCTCCGCCGACTCGCGCTCACCGCTCCCTACGCGGAGCTCGTGGCGCTGCGCGGATGGGAGGCGATGCTGCTCGGGGCGGCCGCGCTGTTCTTCCTGATCATCGGGATCGTGCGCCGCGTCCTTCTGCAGCGCGGGCGGATCGCCTTCGCGCTCGCGGCCGTCCTGGCCGTGTGCTCCGTCTTCCACGCCGGGATCCTGATCACGAGGGGCTTCACCAACCACGGGGCCCTCCCTCCCGACAGGGGAGTGACCGCCCGGACGAAGGGCGACGGATCGGTGACCGTCATGCAGTACAACACCGAAGGCGGACGGGTCCCCGTCAAGGCCCTCGCCGACCTCGTCGAGAGGAACGGCGTGGACGTCGTCACCCTCGTGGAGACGTCCACGGGGAGCAGCAGGAAGCTCGCCGCCGAACTCGAGAGCAGAGGTCTGGCGTTCGCCCGATTCGACAACGGGCACTCCAGGTACGCGGCCGATTGGGGGTCGACCGTCGTCCTCGTGTCCAAGGGCCTGGGCGAGTACGCCGAGCGGACGCTCCCCCGGGCGATCGCCGACGCCGACCTCCCCGCCGTCGCGGTCGGCCCAGTGAGCGGGAAGGGCCCCTCGATCGTCGCGGTCCACACCGTCGCCCCGACGGGCGCCTCGCTCGACGGGCGGCGCATGAGCGAATGGAAGGAACACATCGCGGCGGCCTACGGGGTGTGCAGGGAACTGCCCGGAGCCATCCTGGCGGGGGACTTCAACTCCACCGCCGACCACGAACTCGTCCTCGGCGGCACCGCGTGCCGGGACGCGGCCGCCGAAGCGGGGAGCGGAGCGGTGGGGACGTGGCCGAGCAACGTCAGCCCCCTGCTGGGCGCGCCCATCGACCGGATCATGAGCCCGGCGGGGTACAGGGGGGACCGGGCCGCGATAGTCGACGCCGGAGGCTCCGACCACCGCGGGCTGATCGTCCGACTCCACAAGAGGTAGCCCTCCACAAGGGGTAGCCGGCCCTCGAAGGCGGTCGAGAGCGCCGGCGGTTTCCCGGCGCCGGGCGGAGACGCCGGGTCAGGAGACGAGCGAGGCGAGCGCGGTCAGGGCGGCGCGCCAGAAGGCCTTCGTCTCCTCCAGGTCGTCGGCGCGCAGCAGCCCCGAGTGCACGACTTCCACGCGCGTGCGCGGCGTGCCGTCGGCCGCGTCCGGCAGGGCGCGCAGCGAGACCGCCACCCGCGAGCCGTCGGCGGCCTCCAGGCGCAGCGACGTGCCCGGCGTGTGGCTGCGGACCTCGAACTCGCAGTCCAGCCAGTCGCGGCGGTCGTCATCGTCGTCGATCCACGGCCAGACGTCCTGTGGACGGCATCGGACCGTCTTCGTGACGGACGCTCGGTGCGCGCCGTCCCGGCCCCGCCCGCCGTCGCGCAGCCCACGGTCGCGCTCGTAGTCGATCGCGAGCGCCTGCGCCCACCAGGCGTCCACTTCGCGTTTGACGCCCAGCCAACGCGCGATCCTCTTACGGTCCCATTCCTGGGCGCCGACTTCGTCGAGCTCCCGGTACCAGTGCCTGCGCGAGCGCCCCGTGGCGTTTTCGAGGCGTTCGTCGCTGATCATCGGGTGCGAGACGGAGACGGCGGGGGTGTGTGCCGAACCGCTCATGATTCCTCCTGAAGCCAGTGTATGGGTAAGATGTGGTGGGTGCCACCTGCCGACGGCGCGGTGGCCGTGTCGGCGAGACAAGCGCACGCGGGGCAGTCGTGTGCAGGCGAAGAGCAAGGAGTGGTTCATGGGTGTCAAGTCCCTCGCGGTGGGGTTCGCGGCCGGATACGTTCTCGGGGCGAAGGCGGGCCGCAAGCGGTACGACCAGATCGTCAAGGTCAGCTCGAAAGTGTGGAATTCGAAGCCCGTTCAGGCGGGTGTCGACAAGGCGCAGGACGCCGCCGGGCAGGCGTTCGGGGCCGCGAAGTCGAAGGTGGCCGACGCCATGCCGTTCGGCCGCGGCAAGGCGGCCGGCGAGGACGAGGCGATCGTGGCCGAAGCCGTCGAATAGCCGGCGGGCCGGCGGGCGCTCGCGAACCCGCTCGAGGCCGGGGCCGTCGGAGCCGGTCTCGGCGTAGTCTTCGGAGAGACCTCCCGCGCCCCTGTCGAAGAAGCGGGCCGTCCTCCCGGCGGATGAGGCCTCCTCCGAGGAGTCCGTGCCCGCAGGCTCTACACTTTCAGGGTGGATCTCTCCGAGGTATTCCAGTGGGTCTTCCTGAGCGTCGACGTGGGCGGAGTCGTCGTTGCGGGCGTTCTGGGCGGGATGGTCGCCCGTGAGCGTCGCTTCGACCTCGTCGGGTTTGTGGCCTTGGCGTTGATGGCTGCCCTCGGCGGGGGCATGCTCCGCGACGTCCTCCTGCAGAGGGGTCCGCCCGTCGCGCTGACGAACCCCTATTATCTGGGCGGCGCGGTCCTGGGGGCCGTCGTCGCCTTCCTCCTGCCGCTGCGCGGAAAGTGGTGGCACCGGTTCTTCATTCTGGCCGATGCGTTCGTCCTGGGCGCCTGGTCGGCCACCGGAACCATCAAGACCGTCGAGCTCGGCTTCGGGATCGGGCCTGCCATGCTCCTGGGCGTCATCACCGGGGTGGGCGGGGGCATGATCCGCGACATCGCCGTCGGCCGGACCCCGGCGATCTTCGGAGGCAACACCCTCTACGCCACGGGCGCCCTCGCGGCGACGATCCCGGCCATGGCCCTGTGGCATGCGGGGCATCCCAGCCTCGCGCTCATCGCCGCCACGCTCGTGGGAGGGATCGTGTGCACCGCCGCTCGCTGGTACAAGTGGCGCTTGCCCCTGAACGACGACTACTCGCTGGGGCGAACCTACCGGCAGGTGCGCGCCTCCTTCGAGGAATACACAAGGATGCGCGAAGCGGGCCTGCTGCGGAGACGTCGCACGGAGGCGGTCGAGATCCGGGCTCGGCACAGCAGGCGCCGGCGCGGACGCGGGCTTGGGCGCGGACGCAGCCGATGACGGCGCCGCCCGGCCGGGTCGGTCCCGCCCGCCGGGACGGGAGCCGCCCGGGAGGCGCCGCTCCGGGAAGGTCCGTGGCGGGAGGCCTCTAGCCGTGTGCGGACGCCTTGACGACGACGGCCTGGGCGAGGTCCGCCAGCTGCCCGCCCGTCATGCCGGGCCAGCCGTGGACCGCCCGCCTCCACTCGGCGGGGATCGCCTTCTCGCCGTGGGCCGCTCCGAGCAGGCCGCCGGCGATGGCGGCGACGGTGTCCGTGTCGCCTCCCAGGGACACGGCGTTGACCAGGCCCGTGCGCACCGCCCGCTCGCCCGCGAGGTCGCGGACCGAGAACACGGCGTGCCAGGCGCATTGGAGGGCGACGACGGTGAAGCCGTTCTGGTGGGCCGAGAAGGCGCCCGCCTCGGCGTCGTCGACGGCTTTCGCCCAGTAGTCGCGGGCCTGCGCGTCCAGCAGGTCGAGCCCCGCCCGCACGTCGGCCCGCCCGGTTGTCAGGGCGTGGCGGATTGCCTCCGTCCACAGGATGCAGGACTGGTCGACCAGAGGGTCGTAGTGCGTGAGGCGGGCCATGGCCTTGGCCGCCTTGGCCGTGCGCATCCGCGAACCGGGGAACGCCAGCCCGACCGGCGTGGTCCGCATGAGCGCGCCGTTTCCCGCGGCTCTGTCGGTCCGGGCCGAGAATTCGTCGGCCGCCTCGTGCAGGCGGTCCGAGACGTCGCCGCGGCCGGCTTCCGCGGCGTGGGCGAGCACCGCCCGCGTCTGCGTTCCCACGTCCGACGCGCCGCCCGCCAGCCAGTCGAGGAAGCGCTCGCCGACTAGGTCGAGGGCGGGCTCGCTGGTCAGCGATACGCCTTTGGCCGCCACTTTGGCGATGCATATCGCCATTTGGGTGTCGTCGGACCATTCGCCGGGTTCGTAGGGGCCGAGTCCGCCGCCGATCATCTCCGGCGAGTCCGTGGGCGCGGCGAATTCGTAGGGAACCCCGAGGGCGTCTCCGCAGGCCGAGGCGAGCATGGCGCCCCGTGCTCGGGAGACGATTTCGGGAGTCGCTTCGAAGCGGGAGTCATCCGCTAGTCGGGCAAGGTCTTCGGGTTTCATCGCTCCTCGCTTTCTGGTGTGGCTTTCCGCTGACCCGGCCGGGGCGCGGGGACGCCGCGTGGCCGTGGTCCCGGTTCCGCTCGGCGCTTCGAACCCGCCGGATGCGTGAGCCCGTGGAGCATCGCCCAGCCCCGTTGCATGGTCGTGGTCGCCCCTCCATTGTACGTGCGCCCCTTGGCCGGAGGCACCCCGATCGGTTAACTGAGCGCACCCCGATCGACCGGCTCGCCCCGGCGGAAGCGGCCGAGGATCGCCCGGGAGGGTGGCCCCACCGGACGGTTGGAGGACTCCGGACGGTCCGGGAGGACTTCCCCGGTCGAGGCCCGCGACGGATGGCCCGGCGGCCGATCGGCTCGCGTGCGGACTCCCCGAGGTTTCGCATGCGCGGTTCCGCTCCCATTTCCCGCAGCGTCGTTGTTCCGGTGGCGTTCGCGCTCGCCGCCGGGGCCCTGCTGCGCCCCGCGGTTCCGCGCGCCGTCCGGGGCCGGCGCGGATACGATGGCGGACGTGAAGATCGTCTGCGCCCCCGACAGCTTCAAGGAGTCGATGAGCGCCGCCGAAGCGGCCCGCGCCCTCGCGCGGGGAATCCGGCGAGTCCTCCCCGACGCCGAATGCCCCGAAATCCCCATGGCCGACGGCGGCGAGGGCTTCGCCGAATCCCTGGCCGACGCGCTCGGCCTGGCCCCGGTCGAGGTCCCGGTGCTCGACGCCTACGGCGGCCGGGCGACGGCGCGCTTCGCCATGGCCGGCGGCACGGCGGTCATGGAGTGCGCCCAGGCGGTCGGATTGGGGATGATCCCGCCGGAGCGCCGCCGCATCCGCGAGGCGACGAGCTTCGGCGTCGGGCAGATGATCCTCGCGGCCTTGGACGGCGGGGCGCGCGACCTCCTCGTCGGCGTGGGCGGCAGCGCCACGAACGACGGCGGCGCCGGGATGCTCCGCGCGCTCGGGGCGCGCCTCCTGGACGCCGACGGGCGCGAACTCGACGGGAGCCCCTCCTCGCTCGCCCGCCTGGCGGCGGTGGACACCGCCGCCTTGGACCTGCGGCTGAGCGGCGTCGCAGTCAGGGTCGCGTGCGACGTCGACAACCCGCTCCTGGGCGCCCGCGGCGCCTCGGCCGTCTACGGGCCGCAGAAGGGGGCCGCCCCCGAGGACGTCGGATTCCTCGACGCGGTGCTGGCCCGCCTGGCCGCCGTGTGCGGGCACGACGCCGGGCTCGCCCTGGCCGCGGGCGCGGGCGCGGGAGGCGGCCTCGGCTACGCGTTCTGCGCCTTCCTCGGCGGGGAGTTGCGATCCGGCGCGGACCTCGTCGCCGAGGCGGTGGGGCTCGCGGACGCTGTGAGGGACGCCGACTTCGTGTTCACGGGCGAGGGCGCGGTGGACCGCCAGACCCTCATGGGCAAGGCCCTCTCGGGCGTGGCCCGCGCGGCCCGCTCCGCCGGGGTGCCGATCGTGGCCTTCGCCGGCAGGCTCGGCGAAGGGGCCGAGGCGCTCTACGACCACGGCTTCGCCGGGCTCGTGCCGATCGTCGCCGGGGTGACGACCCTGGAGGAGGCCCTGGCCTCGGGCCCGACCGCCCTCGCCGACGCCTGCGAGCGGGCGACGAGGCTGCTGGTGGCGGGCCGCGCCCGCCGCGGGGAGGGACGTTGAGAAGCGGGGATGCTCGCCGTTCCGAAGGGTGAGCCTGCCGGCCCGCGGGCCCCGCTGCCGTCTAGGCTGGCTCTGGTGAGGGTCAGTGCGGCTGGACGCGGACTGTTCGAGTTCTAGCGCCTATGGAAGCGCTCGGACGGCGAATGCCGCGCCGCCGGCCTGACGGCTTCCACGTTCTCCCTGACGGCTTCCACGGCCAGCACCGGCGTCGTCCAGACGGCTGGGATGATCGCGTTCCTGCGCTTCGCGCTCTTCGGAGGGGCACTCGTCGACAGGGTCGACCGACGCGCGGCCATGATCGCCAGGGGGCTCTCGGCGCTCGTCCCCCTGACCGTGGGGCCCTCGTCCAGGCGGGCCAGGTCGGGCCGTCCTACGGGCTGGGCCTGGCGGCCACCCTCGCGGCGCTGGCCGCGGTGAGCGCCGGCGGCCTGCGCAGCCTCGGAACGCCGTCGACGTGGAACCGCGACTGAGCGCAGCCCCGGCCCAGTTGCCGGGCCGGGGATCGCCCCGAAGCGTTGACACCGCGAGGCCGCCACCCTACCCTTTCTGGGTAGGAACGGCTAACCTGACTGGGCGATCCGTTTCCCGCGGACCGTCACGCGGCCGATGCTTCTGGTTCATCGACGGGGTTGGAGCACGCGCACGTGAACGCAGTTCAGCGCGCTCGGCACGCCGAGCGGACTGACCTCGGCGCGCGGGTGCGGCCGGTCCGGACCGGCCGCACGGCACGCACCGCGGGCCGGCGGCACATCTGCGATGGAAAGGGACATATCGTGAAGAGAAGAAGGCGGGCCCGCCTGGCGGCCCTGGCCGCGGGCGTCGCCCTCGTCGTCTCGGGATGCTCGGGAGGGGATTCGGGCGGCGGCTCGTCCAAGGGCTCCTCGCAGCAGCTGCGCATCGGCACGGCGCTCACCCCGACCGACTCCCTGGACCCCAACACGGCGACGTCGCCGGGCATCATGATGACCATCTCCTACATCTACGGCTCGCTCGCCGCGACGACGGACAAGGGGACGAAGATGCGGCTGGCCGAATCCATCACGCCCAACGCCACGGCCGACGAATGGACGGTCAAGCTGCGCAAGGGCCTGACGTATTCCGACGGGACCCCGGTGACGGGCCAGGACGTCCTCGCCTCGTTCCAGCACCTAGCCCAGGCGCCCGAGTACAAAACGCTGTACGGGGGGATCGACTTCGCCGCGTCGAAGGCGGAGGGCTCCACGGCGGTGCTCAAGCTCACCGCCCCGTCCTCTGATTTCCTCGAATCGACCTTGGCCATGATGTCCCCGATCGCGCCCAAGGGACAGTTCACCGGCGTGGGGGCCGGCCCCTACGCCCTGCAGAAGGGGGACTCCTCGACCGGCTACCAGCTGAAGAGCAACCCCAAGTACTGGGCCGGCGAGCCGAAGATCAAGCGCGTCGAGGTCAAGATGATCGCGAGCGCCTCCGCGCGGGCGAAGGCCCTCAAGGCCGGCGAGATCGACTACGCCTACGGCCTGGACTCGGCCTCCCTCGCCACGCTCAAGAGCGCCTCCGACCTGGTCACCCCCAAGCCGACCCTGCAGTCGGCCTCGGCGATGGACCTCGTGCTCAACACGCGCGTCGCCCCGTTCAACGACCCCGAAGTCCGGCGGGCGGCGAAGCTCACGCTCGACCGGGCGAAGATGGTCAAGACTCTCCTGGGAGAGTCCGGCGAGCTCGGCAACGACATGCTCGGCAAGGGCTACCCCTCCTATCCCAAGGACATCGAGCAAGTCAAGGCCGATAAGGAGAAGGCCCGCAAGATCTTCGCGTCCAAGGGCGTGACGTCCTTCACCATCATGGCGGCGGACATCACCCCCGGCCTGGTCGCCTCCGCCGAGCTCATGGCGCAGGAGTTCAAGAAGGTCGGGGTGGACGTCAAGATCGAGAAGGCCGACGCCCAGTCCTACTTCTCGCAGATGGACAAGCTCTACGCCTCCCCGGCCTTCACGATGTACTGGATCAACCGCCCCGCCATGGGCGAGTTCAGGATGCAGGCCGACGCCCGGTCTCCCTACAACGTCAGCGGGTACTCCTCGCAGGCGATGACCGAGAAGTTCACCAAGGCCACCCAGACCCTCGACGAGAAGTCCCGCGACAAGCTCGTCGCCGAGATCTCCCAGGAGATCCACGAGTCGGGCGGCGACCTCGTCTGGGGCTTCCAGAAGCAGCTGTCGGCCTACCGCAAGGGGCTCAAGGGCCTCGTCGTCGACCAGTCGATGCCCTGGATCGCCGAAGCGACGTTCTCGGCCTCGTGAGCCTGACCGGGTCCCGGGTGAGCCCGGCCCAGCCCCGGACGGAGCTGGCCGGGACCGGCGCCGGGCTGCCCGCCTGGCTGATGTGGCGGGCGGCCCGCGGCCTCCTCCTCTGCCTCTTGGGGAGCGCGGTGCTCTTCCTCCTCGTCCAGGCGCTGCCCGGCGACGCCGCCTCCCTGGCGGCCGGGAGCGGCGGTCCGGAGGCCGTGGCGCGGATGCGCGAGAGGATGGGGCTGGACGTCCCCCTTCCGCGCCGGTACCTCTCCTGGCTGGGCGGGGTGCTGACCGGCGACTTCGGCACGACGCTCAATGCGGGCGTGCCCGTCTGGCGGGCCGTCGCCAC
>ERZ773009.87-NODE-87-length-65628-cov-15.893737_pt1 | contig 65628 bp, 61 predicted proteins | sample MGYA00580663_ERZ773009 | MGnify/ENA primary metagenome ERZ773009 (study PRJEB29015, sample SAMEA2737969) | human oral metagenome | biome: human oral; feature: human-associated habitat; material: dental | place: China | collected 2026 ... | reverse complement strand
CGGTTTTCAGCTCGGCGATGACCGGGCCGATCTCACAGGGCTCGCTCATCGCGCTTACCGGCTTGCCCGCGCCCAGCTCGCAGTAGACGCAGTTGAAGTTGCACTGCTTGCGCTGCGGGCTCAGATCGATGCCGAGGCTGCGCCCGAACCTACGCGAGGCAACGGGCCCGAAAATATATCTCATTTTTGCTCCATGATTTGATTTGCGGGGTTTGCTTGCGCGCAGAATTTCGCTTTAAAACTTACTTTGCGGAATTTAATTTGCAAAATTTTAATTTGAAATTCCGCGTCATGAAATTTTGCTGAAATTTGCTTTTCAAAATTTAGCTAGGAAATTCCGCTTTGAAATTCTACGTAGCAAGTTTATACCTTGGAATTTAACTTCCGCGCGCCGCCCCGCTACGGCGGAATTTTAAGCTTAGAGTTTTGAATTTATCCTTAAATTTGGGGGGTTGTGCGAAATTCATAAAAAATTCACCTTATGTGCAGACGAGCGAGCTTTGAAATTCCAAAATTCCTAGAATTTCGCTAAAATTGCGGGCAAATTTAAAGAAGGGCGAAATTTTGACTATTTACGATTTGGAGCGTCTGCGACTGGACGCGAAAAAGCACGTGGAGCAGCTAAAGCTCATTGCCGTCACAAGCACGATCGCACTGTTTGCGGTGTTCGGCGCTATCGCGTATTTCGCGCGCAGGCAGGGCGCGCAGAGCCTTAGCGCGACGATGCTTATGTTGCTGGCGGTCGCCTCGCTCGCCGTAAGCCTTAAAGAGGTGCACTTAAACGGCTGGCAAAAGGATCTCATCGGCACGGAAAATATTTTAAAGTTCGGCGCGGTCGCGATCTCGTTTTTGATCTTCAAATACTCCGCGGCCTTGCCGCAGGCGTTGATAGGCTTGGCTGCGCTTGCGCTCGCGGTGTGGCTAGCGGCTCGGCTTTACGCGCTCGGCGTAAAAAGCATGCAAGAGATCTTTACCGGGCGATACCGCCAAAGCTATAAGCAGCACTATCTGGCGCCTTTCGTGCGCGAGCTCGGCTACGAATACGTCTCCTACGGCAGCGTGCCGTTTTGGCGCGTGGTGCAAAGCGATCTATTCGAGTTTATCGAAAATCTGCGCGGCAACGACCGCGTGGGCGGCGCGTGGCAGGGGGTGAGCTTCGAATTTAGCGACGTGAGTTTTTTTCATCAAAATTTACAGCACGAGCTTATCGGGGCGTTTTTCGTAGCGGAATTTAACAAACGCATCATCGCGCCCGTTTTCATCTATCCGCGCGAGATGCAAAATAAGCAGCACGTAGGTCTAAAGCCCGTTGCGATGGATAACGTGGAGTTTGCCGCGCGATACAAGGTGCTAAGCGATGAGCCGCAAAACGCGATGTACGTGCTAACGCCCGCATTTATGGAGCGGTTTTTGGCGGTGGGCGACGCGATGGGAGCGCAGATCTGGGCGAGCATCAGAGAGCGGCGGATCCACATTTTCGTGCACACCGGGCGCGATAATTTCGAGCCCAGCGTCTATGAAAGCGTGCTGCGCCGCGATCCCGCAAGCGAAATAAAGAGCGAAATTCTAAACTTTTTGAGTATCGTTAAAATTTTAAAACTGAATGTGAGGATTTGGGTTTAATAAAATTTGAGCGGTATTTTTGCTAAAAATTTTTAACTCTTAAAAGATAATTCGGCGCGTCTAGGTCTTTATTAAATTTTGATTTCATACGAGGCTATCTTCTAAATATTTATCGCATAGCTGCTTATCAAATTCTTACTTTACGTCCAAACCTGCTCCCTTGCTTATACAAAAATTTGCGGCCGGATTTTATCTAAATTTTTTCCCGTTTTTAATAGAAAATAGGTTTTTAGCTCCTTGTATTCCCTGCTCGTTAAAATCGAGGCATCGATAATGAAATGCTTATCGAAGATAATCAAACTGTCGCCGCTTAGCATATCCAGTCCAAGCCCTAGCCCGTTTAACAATCTAAAAATCAGTAGCGGGAGTATGCCGAGCCCAAATGCTATCGGCACTATAAATGGGGCTATCGCATAGCCCTTAAAGTAAAAAACCGCGGACATTAAAACGAAGTAGATCATAACGACGCAAAATCCAAACTTTTTTGCAGCGATCAGTGATTGAAATTCGGAAGGTCCGAAAGTTCGCTTAATGCCAATGATATTTGATAATTCTATCTTAAATAAGATCAAATCTTTCTTCGTAGAAAAATATTCTATGGAGGAATTTTTAAATTTAATATAGCAACTTCCGAGCTCTTTTGGGCGTTCATTTAGCTCTCCTGGATGTGGTGGTCTGTATGGTGCAAAATGTGAAAGAAAGTCCAAAATAAATACAATCGGCAGATATAGCTTTATCATCTCTATTACGTTGTCTTTGATGATTATCGGATATTTGTCGTAATCCCTAGTTTCGGTCTTTTTTAGCGTAGCGCTGATTTCAAATTTATCCAAATTTAGCTCTTTATAAACGGAATTTTAAAGCGTTTTATATATTCTCAAATAGGGCGGCGGCGCGCAGGCGATGCGGCAAATAATCCGCTATCCGCCGTCGTACGGCTCGCAAAACCGCGCTACGACTTAAAATCAAAACCCGTCTCACAAAATCAGGCCATAACCTTAAAGTCGCAGCTCGCAAAATTTACAGTCTGCAAATTCATGGCTAGCAAAATACATAGCTTGCCAAAATCGCGCCGCGCCGCAGGTTTATAAATCACTGCTCGCATAAACGCAGCGCAATACGTGCAAAAGTAAAATCCGCGGCTTGCAAAATCAAGCCGCAGCATTCAAAAGCGAGCTTAAGCTTTTGGAATTCTGATCTTCTGCCCTGGATAGATGAGGTTCGCGTCCTTGATAACCTCGCGGTTGGCGTCGAAAATAATCTTGTATTTGTTCGCGTCGCCGTAGAATTTCTTCGCGATTTTAGATAGGTTATCGCCCTTTACGATGGTGTAGTAGTTCTCGGCGCTATCTTCTCTAATGCCCTCGATCTGCACGTTTTTGATGCCTGCGGTGTTGCCCGCGATGAGGGCTGCTTTTTCGAGAGTTTCCTTATCGGCGTTGCCGCTGATTTTGACGGTATCGCCCTGCACCTCGACCTCTAGCCCTTCTACCGGCGTAGAGCTGAGATTGGTGGCGATCTCGTCTTTTACGTGCTTGGCGTCATCGCCTATACCTAGTAGCTTCTTGCCTGCTTCGGCTACGAATGAAAGTAAACCCATTGTTTTCTCCTTTGGTTAAAGTGGCGAAATTTTATCTTAAATTTACCAAGGATCAGCTTAGGCGCATATCCTTACGGCTCCGCCCTAGCCCAATGATGCGGTTCGGTCTATGTGCGCGACGGCAGGTTCTTGGACCATCATCGCCGCGCCCGTCTATTCAGATTTGCAGCGTATGAATTATCAGCGCCGTGACTACGCTAAATTTTTCGTCAGTAAATTTCTAGCGATCACGGCGCAGACGATGCTAAAAACGACTACTGAATACGAGTTGAGATTGAGTCCGCAAAATCCTGCGCTTAGGGCAAAGGCGCAAAGCGGCGCGTTTAGGTTGATCGCTAAAAAGGCAGCCCCTCCGCAAACGCACGCCGCGCTAAGACTTATTGGCAGAATTTCATTTATTGCCGCTCCGATGCAAAGCCCAAAAACAGTGCCCAGCGCGAAACTCGGCGTAAGCGTGCCGCCGTATCCGCCGCAGCGAAAGATCATCAAAATGCAAAATGCCTTACAAAGCAAGATCGCAAGCAAATACGGGCTAAAGGATGTGGAGTCGAAAGCAAACTGCGCTGCGGAGCGTCCGTTACCTAAAATTTCTGGTACGTATGCGCCGACCGCCGCGGTAAGCAAGAATGCAAATGGCAGTGTAAGTGCGATTTTGAGGCTTTTTATGCGCCGTTTTTCGCACAAGCGCACTCCGTCTTGAAAGTATTTCGCTGTGACTCCCGTGACAAGCCCGATTAGCGCCGCTGCGAGTAAATTCTGCGGGGTAGGGGCGAAGTTCGAAACTGCGTAATAAATTTCTTTTGAAGCTCCAAATTCCGCTGTAGCTGTAGCCACCGCGCTAGTAGCAAAGGCGCACAAAATCGCTCGAGTATCAAAGCTTTTGAGTAAAATTTCTAGGCTAAAAAGCGCGCCTGCTAACGGAACATTATATGCAGCGCCTAGTCCCGCTCCCGCGCCGCATGCGACGAATAACCGAAGCTCGCTGCTATCGATATTTAATGCGCGACAAATTTTAGCTGCGAATAGAGCGCCTAGTTCGCGCGGAGCAGCTTCACTGCCTACCGGTGCGCCCAGGGCGATGGCTGCAAGCTGCAAAACCGAGTGGATTAAATTTTGCCAAAACGGCGGATTTTGCCCATCCATCATCGAAGATACGTTTAAAAAGGGTTTTAGCCTTATCAGTAGAATTCTAATTAAAGTTACGATTGCGCCGGCTGCGAGGACGCTAAGAAAGCGCCTAAGCGCAGTGGTTTGCTCCGTGACAATGTGAAATTCCTCATCATTATGTCCGAAAGCAAAAGTTTCAATTTCGTTGATACCGAAGTTTAAGAGCCCCGCGCAAAGCCCCATTATAACGCCTATCGCAAGGATCGCTAAAAAGAATTTAGTACTCAAAATATGCCTTTTTGAAACGCATAATTATATAAAATTTTAGCTTTAAAAAATCCTTACCGCGCGTATAAAAGCAGCTAAAACGCGAGTAAAATTTAAAACAATGGCTAAGAATTTATATCATCTCTGTAGGTAAATTTTGCGCGAAATTCTATGAAGCTTAGGCAGGTTCGGAATTTTATTTACGTTAATTGCGCGAGTAAAATTTACATAGATTTTATATCGCGCGTAGAAAATTTAGTAAAATTTCGCATCGCGCGGGAGGATAAAATTTTATTTGAAATTTCTTGCCGCGAGGACAGGCGAAATTCTACGTAAAATTTAAATCTATCCGAGCTGGTAAAATTTTAAATTGAGTAAGCGAGAAAATTTTGCAGAGGACGCGTGGGATTTCGCGCAGAATTCTAATTTGCGAAAGAGGGCAAAATTCCGCGTAAGCGGATGAAATTCGCGTTAAATTCTAAGCCGCGAGGCTAAGCAAAATTATGCGCGAAATTTTAATTTGCATGAGTTATAGGAATTTTATACCCGCGAATAAATTCGTTTAGGATTTTGCTATTTTTTCCAGATATCGTCGTTTTTACCGGCTGCGGGCGCGCTTAGCTTTTTATCCAGAGCCGAAATTTTATCCGCGAGCTTTTGCGCGCCGCCGAAAATTTCATCTTTTTTCGGAAGCCCGAAGTGAAATTTAGAGCCCACGCTATCTCCAATGCTTGCAAGTAGCGATTTGGGCGCGTTTGCGATCGCGTCTTTAAAGATCGCCGCATCGATTCCGAGCTCGGCTAGGCCTTTTAATGCCCGCGCAGAGCCGATAAACATCGCAATCTTGGCGTCGAAAAGATAATCGTTTGCTAGCTTTTGCACGGCCGCGGCTGATTTTTTATCCACGACGATGAAGCGCGCGCCTGCGCCGTTTGCGAGCAAAATTTCATTTATATCGTTCGTAATAACGCTAAATTTTTTCTCCGCCTTTTGCGCGGCGGTGATGAGCCTGTCGTTAAATTTAAAGAGCAGATTGTCGTATTTGAAAACTTCGTCGCCGTTTTTGATGAGATACAGCGGCTCGTAGGGCACGAGCGCGTGGCCTAGGATGATCATTTGCCGCCCCTTAGTTTGGCTTCACAGGACTTGCAAAGGCGCTTTTTATCGCGCAGAGCAAGCTCGTCGCTGCTAAAGTACGTCCCGCACTCGTCGCACGCCAAAAGCTCGGTCGCATCGTCCTTTTTCTTTACGCGAAATCTAGGCACTATCAAAAAATATATGAGCGCCGCGATAACGGCGACGGCTAGAATTTTTCCCATTATTTCACCCCTTTGATCACTAAAAATTTTCTATTTTTCAAAGCGTTTTCGCCGCTAAAAATTTCGCAGCGCGCGCTTGCAAATTCCTTGCGGAATTCTGCTGCTTCCGCCTCTGCGCCCGAGCCTTTGTAGAGCAAAAACGTCGTGTTTTCGTCGTAAAAGCCGCGGCAAATTTCGACTAAATTTAGCGCGCTCATTAGCGCTCGCGAGCTTATCAGATCGGCGCGTAGCTTTGCGCCGTCTTGCACGCGCTCGGCGTGGATTTTTACGTTAGCTAGAGCAAGACTAACCTTCGCGTAGGTTAGAAACGCCGCTTTTTTTTGATTTGGCTCAAACAGATGCCACTCGCACAGCGGCAGCGCGAGCGCCAAAAATAGCCCGGGAAAGCCCGCTCCCGAGCCGATGTCGCATGCGATACGCGGATAGCGCGATATAAACTCCGCTCCGCTTAGGCTGTCGCGCACCACCGCGTCCAAATCGTCGTAATTCGTGAGGCTATGGACGTGGTTAAATTTTTGTAGGCAGGCTTTAAATTTAGCGACCTGCTCGTTAAATCTTTCTCCAGGCGCAAGCTTCACAGCAGATGTCCCATCTGCTCTTTTTTGACGCGCAGATAGTTTTCATTAAATTTATTAGGCGTGATGATGATCGGCACGCGCGCGACCACTTCTACTTTCAGATCGTGCAGCTTTTGCGGGTTGTTCGTAAGCAGATTTATGCGCGAAATTCCAAAATGAGCGAGTATGAAATCCACGATCTCATAGGTTCGCTCGTCCGCTTTGAAGCCTAGCTGATGGTTTGCTTCGATCGTATCGAGCCCCTGATCTTGTAGCGCGTAGGCGTTGATTTTATTAAAAAGCCCGATATTGCGCCCCTCTTGACGCAGATAGATCACCATGCCGCCGTGCTCTTCGATATATTTTAGGCTTGCTTCGAGCTGTTCGCCGCAGTCGCACTTTAGGCTGCCGATCGCATCGCCGGTAAGGCACTCCGAGTGGATCCGCACGTTTACAATGCCCTCCAAAGGCTGCTTAAATATCACTAGATGCTCTTTCTCGCCTTGCTTAAACGACTGAACGCGGAAGCTTCCGAAGCGAGAGGGGAGATTTGCGACCTCTGAAATTTTTATATCCATGCTTAAATTTACTCCGATTGTGATATTATAAATCTTACAATTCTAGCTAAAAAAGGAAAAATAATGTTTAAACGATTTAGACGGCTACGAATAAACCCCGCGCTTAGGGATCTGGTGCGACAAACCGATCTGCAAACCCGCTTTCTAATCTATCCGCTTTTCGTGGTGGAAGGAAGCGGCATCAAAAAGGAGATCGCCTCGATGCCTGGCGTATTTCAGATGAGCGTCGATGAAATTTTAAAAGAGTGCGAGGTCCTCATATCGCTTGGTTTGGATAAAATTTTACTTTTCGGAATTCCTTCGCTAAAGGACAGCATCGGCTCGGACGCGCTAAGCGAGGACGGCATCATCGCTACTTCGCTGCGCGCTATAAAGGCTAAATTTCCAAATTTGCTCGTCATCACCGATCTGTGCTTTTGCGAATACACAGACCATGGACACTGCGGCATCATCGATCATGTGCATCAGACGGTGGATAACGACGCGACGCTTGAAATTTCGGCGCAGCAGGCTTTAGTGCACGCCAAAGCGGGCGCGGATATGATCGCGCCTAGCGGCATGATGGACGGTATTATCGCAACTCTGCGAGAGACGCTCGATCGCGGCGGATTTGAAAATTTGCCGATTATGGCGTATTCGACGAAGTTTGCCAGCGGCTATTACGGGCCGTTTCGCGACGTGGCTGAGAGCGCACCGAGTTTTGGTGACCGCAGCAGCTACCAGATGGATCCAGCAAATAGATTTGAGGCGATCAACGAAAGCCTGCAAGACGAGGCGCAGGGGGCGGATATCTTGATGATAAAGCCCGCGCTTGCGTATCTGGATCTGATCAGAGATCTACGGGAGCGCACGCTGCTGCCGATCTGCGCGTATAACGTAAGCGGCGAATACTCGCTTTTGCAGGCGGGCAAAAAAGCGGGCGTGATCGATTATGAGCGCGTGATGATGGAGACGATGATAGGCATAAGGCGCGCCGGCGCGGATATGATCATCACCTATCACGCCAAAGAGATCGCGGAAATTCTAAACTCGCGCAGGTAAAATTTTAAGAATTTTGGAATTTTAAAATTTCACGGTAGCGGCGAGACTTGTTTTTGAAATTTACTTCGCGGCACGTAGCGTAAATTTAAAATTTTAAAGCCGAATAAAACGCTACGTAAGCGAAAACAGTGTAAAATTTAACCAAAAAGGAGCGATATGAGGCACTTTCTTACGTTAAACGATTTTAGCAAAGACGAGATAATCGAAATTTTAAATTTAGCCTTTGAGATTAAAAAAGAGGCTAAAGCGCGAAATTTCAAGCCATATTTGAAAGATCAAAAATTGGCGATGATATTTGAAAAAAGCTCGACCAGGACGCGCGTTAGCTTTGACGTAGGGATGAATGAGCTCGGCGGGCACGCGCTATTTTTGAGCAGTCGCGACATCCAGCTCGGGCGCGGTGAGCCGATCAAAGACACTGCGCGCGTGATTTCGCGAATGTGCGATCTAATCATGGCGCGCGTAAATCGCCATGAGACGCTCATAGAGCTTGCGGAATTTAGCCGCGTGCCGGTGATAAACGGGCTAAGCGATAAATTTCATCCCGTGCAGCTAATGGCGGATTTAATGACGATCGTGGAGCACGGCACTTCAATTTCAAAGATAAAAGCCGCGTACGTGGGCGACGGCAACAACATGGCTCACTCGTGGCTCATGCTTGCCAGCAAGCTTGGCTTTGAGCTGCGAGTAGCGACGCCCGTGGGCTACGAGGCCGATCCGCAGATACTAGCGCAGGCGCGGCAAAATGCCGAAATTTCAGGTGCCAAAATTTTAATAACGAACGATATAAAAGAAGCGGTAGCGGGTGCAAACGTCGTGACGACCGATACTTGGGTCTCGATGGGGCAAGAAGCCGAAAAGGAGCAAAGAATTCGCGATTTCGCGGGCTTTTGCGTGGATGAAAGCTTAATGGCTCTAGCCGGTAGCGGCGCGATCTTTTTGCACTGCCTGCCGGCGTACCGCGGATATGAGGTAAGCGAGGCCGTGTTTGAAGCGCACGCGGATGAAATTTTTGCAGAGGCGGAAAATCGCCTGCACGCGCAAAAGGGCGTCATGGTCTGGCTGGATCAAAAAAGATAAATTTTAGGAGAACGCATGGAAGAAAAAGATAAGGCGCTAAAAAAGATCGACAAAGCGAGCGAATTTTTCGGGCTGGATAGCTCGAAAAGGACGGTTTTTGAAATTTCACAGGGCGAGGACAACGAGAAAAAGCTCACTTTAAAAAGCGGCTCGTGGAGCGACGAGGAGCCGTGGTTCGGCATCGACGAAAATAACGAAGTGCACACGATGATCTCGATAAAATCGCTTGCAAATCTTATCGCCGCGACCAAAAACGCGATGCAGGAAAATTTTAACCTCAAGCTTGAGCGCTCGATCTTGCAGCATACGCCGGTAGATTTCGGCGACGCGTGGATCGTGTGCATGGATGAGATCAGAAGGCTAACGGGCGCAGATCCGAATGCAAAAAGATTAAGCCTAGACGTCGACGCCGTCGTCTCGCGCGTAAAAAGCCTGCATCCGAACCTTTTCATCGACATCGAAGAGCTTATCAAAACCAAGGCGGGCGGCCGTGAATAGCATAGATTTCGACGCTTACGCGAAATTTTCGCGCCCTGGGCCCCGCTATACGAGCTATCCGACCGCTTTGGAATTTAGCGAAAACTTCAGCTACGACGGGTATTTGAACGAATTGAAAAATCAGAAAAGCTCCACGCCGCTGTCGCTTTACTTTCACATGCCGTTTTGCCGCTCCGCCTGTTATTTTTGCGGCTGCAACGTAATCTACACGGGCAAGCGCGACAAGATGGATCGGTATTTGGACTATATCGAGCGCGAAATGCAAATTTTAAGCGGCGTCGTGGACGGCTCACGCCAGGTCGTGCAGATGCACTTCGGCGGCGGCACGCCTACATATTTTAGCGCCGAACAGCTCGCGCGCCACATAAAAAATATCAAAAAATATTTTACAAATTTTAGCTCTGAAGCCGAGATCAGCTGTGAGATCGATCCGCGATTTTTAAACGCCGAGCAGCTTGACGTGCTCGTTTCAAACGGCTTTAACCGCATCAGCTACGGCGTGCAGGACTTCGATCCGCAGGTGCAAAAGGAGATCCACCGCATCCAGCCTTTCGAGCTTACGAGGGACGTCATAGCTATGGCGCGCGCGAGGGGGATAAAATCGATAAATATGGATCTGATCTACGGCCTTCCGTATCAGAGTCTAGCTAGCTTTAAGCGCACGCTGGAGCTTGCGCTTTCGCTTGATCCGGACCGCTTTGCGATCTTTAACTACGCGCATGTGCCGTGGATCAAAAAATCTATGCGTAAATTTGACGAGACGACACTACCAGAACCCAAAGTAAAGCTTGAAATTTTAAAATTTACCCATGATTTTTTGAGCGCGAACGGATATGAGATGATCGGCATGGATCACTACTCAAAGCCCGCGGACGAGCTTCACGCTGCGCTTAAAAACGGCTCGTTGCACCGTAATTTTCAGGGCTACACGACCAAGGGCGGCGCCGATCTGATCGGCATCGGGCTAACTAGCATCGGCGAAGGCGTGCGACACTATGCGCAAAATTTCAAAGATATGGACGCGTATGAAGCCGCGATTGATACGGGCAGGCTGCCGTATTGCAGGGGCATTTTGCTAAATGAAGAGGATCTGCTGCGCAAAGAGGTGATTATGGGGCTGATGAGTAATTTCTGCGTCGATATAGAGGCGATCGAGGAGAAATTTAAGATAAAATTTTTCGAGCATTTTGGTGCTAGCCTAAAACAGCTTGAGGCGCTAAAGGATTTCGTGCAAGTCTCGCCGCATAGAATTTCGGTAACGCCTACCGGCACGCTTTTGATCCGTAATATCGCGATGTGTTTTGATGAGTATATGGGTAAAAATTTGGGCGAAAAGCGCTTTTCAAAAACCGTTTAAGCGGCGCGGCTATGAGTAGGGCAAAGCTTGGAGCGTTCGATTTTGCGGCACTTAGCGAGCGTTGCGTAAAATGTGGTAAATGCATCCAAGTCTGCACGGTTTATGGCATTAACGGCGATGAAGTAACGAGCCCGCGCGGATTTGTGGATCTTTTGGGCGCTTACGGCAGGAATGAGCTAAAGCTTGATAAAAACGCTAAGAAAATTTTTGAGAGCTGCTTTTTATGCACCAACTGCGTAGATATTTGCGGCGAGTCTTTGCCCATAGATACGGCAATCGAGAATGTTCGCGCGCGCATTGCGGAAAAATTTGGCATCGCGTGGTACAAAAAAGCTGCGTTTTGGCTGCTCGGGCACCGCAAAGCGCTGGATCTAGCAGCAGCGCTTGGATACGTGTTTCTTAGCTGTGGCTTTAAGATGCGAAAAGATACGCAAAGCTCTATGTCGCCTAGATTTGACTTGCCACTACTTAAAAAAGAGCGCTTGTTGCCTGCTCCTGCGAAAAAGAGCTTTATGAACTCGCACGCAGAATTTATCGACAACGGCGGCGAAAAAACTATCGGAATTTTTATAGGCTGCATGGCAAACTACGCTTACACGGGCGTAGGCGAGGCGATTTTACATATTGCGCGAGCGCTAAAGCTAAACGTAAATTTGATGAAGGAACAAGCCTGTTGCGGCGCTCCTGCGTATTTTACGGGAGATTTTGCAGCGGTTGAACGCGCGGCAAAATTTAATATAGCATATTTCGAAAAAGCTCTGCCTGCTCTTGATGCGATTATAGTGCCCGAGGCTACATGCTCTGCAATGCTACGGGTGGATTACGCGCATTTTTTTGAAAATGAGCCGCAATGGAAAGCCCGTGCGCAAAAGCTTGCGAGTAAAATTTTTATGGCGAGCGAATACTTTTATAAATTTACAAACTTAAGTGATCTTTTGATGCGCCGCGGCAAAAGGGCTTTAGTGATTACCTATCACGATCCGTGCCATGCCCGCAAAATGCAGGGTATTTGGAAAGAACCGCGCGGCTTGCTCGCTCAAAACTACGAAATAATCGAGATGGATGAACTTAATAAATGCTGCGGATTTGGCGGTGTGACGATGCAGACCGAGCGTTACGAGCTCGCGCGTGAAACAGGATTAGCTAAGGCGCGCGCAATGGCAGATCTGCCTGTGCGCGTAGTCTCTGCCGAGTGCAGCGCGTGCAGGATGCAGCTAAATAATTCGCTTTTTTTAAGCAGCTCGCAGACGAGGTGCGTAAATCCGTTGGAGCTCATCGCTGAGGCGCTTATGGGCGAGGAAAATTCCAATGGATAAATTTTGCGTTTTAGAAGCTCCTGCATTTCGCCTGCTTTTACTCAATTCAAATCCTGGGACAAAATTCCGTGCTTTTGAAATTTTGGTTTTTAAAAATTATGATTAAATTTTATCGTTAGCTTGTAGAGGTTGCGGTCTGCGCTTTTGAGCTTTCTGATATATCAGCCTGAAATGGCGTGCGGTGGAACCCATAGGCTTTGCTGCTGCGGCGGGGTTGAGTAATATGATTTTAAATACTAAAATTTTGTGGTTTAGAATTTTGTTGAGGGATTTGCGCAAAATTTTAAGAAGTTGAATTGTAAGATGGATTTTAGCAGGAATTCTAATTTTAGGTGGTATTATTTGAAATTCTATGGAATTTGCGGCTAATGGCTGGAATTTTGATTTATTAATTCGCGTGGATTTGCTTAGCGTTGCAGGATTAAAGCGCGAATTTTAAATTTCGTAAAATTTAAGAATTAGTTACGTATGAGCTTCTTGCACTTCGCGGTTTCGACGTTGCGGCAAAATTTCTTTCAAAAATGCCAAAATATGCATAAAATATACTCACAATTTTCAGCACGAGATATTTGGCAAAAAGGCTAAGCTAGCGAGATCATGGATTTAAATTTAATTTTATTCTTGCTCTTTTGCGTCATCTTCAGAGTCCAGCTTTGCTTCTTCGATCAAAAGCCTGTTGGCTTCGGTAGCCTTTTTTATCTCGCTTAAGTTTTCTTCTATCTTATTTAGGCGCTTTTCAAGGGTATTTAGACGCTTTTCGGAGCGGGAGATAAAATAATAAATCAAATAAATCATAAAAACTATTATGATCCAAGGTACGATTTTCATATAAAATTCCTTAAAATTTAAAATTGCGCGCATTATAGCAGAAATTTTATGAAATTTTAAAATAGGCTGTTTTAGCCTTGACAATTGGGGATTTTTCGGTTATAATTGCCACTTCAATTTCAAAATGCTGGTGTAGCTCAGCTGGTAGAGCTACTGCCTTGTAAGCAGTGGGTCGGCGGTTCGATCCCGTCCACCAGCTCCATTTTTTGTAACAGTGTTTGACCAGATTTCATCAAAGGGTGAGATACTCAAGTGGCCAACGAGGGCAGACTGTAAATCTGCTGGCTTTGCCTTCCGTGGTTCGAATCCACGTCTCACCACCATGAATTTTTGATGCGGGATTAGCTCAGTTGGCTAGAGCATCAGCCTTCCAAGCTGAGGGTCGCGGGTTCGAGCCCCGTTTCCCGCTCCACCATTTAGGTTTACTGGGAGCTGTAAAACTTAACTGCTTTTATATGCTTACATAATCTAAATTTTGGTCGCATTGTTGGGTATTGGTAGCGATTTCTCTTTGCCTGAGTTTAGGCTCATATGGCTCAGAGGTAGAGCACTTCCTTGGTAAGGAAGAGGTCGCGGGTTCAAGTCCCGCTATGAGCTCCATAAAATAGAGTCGCTTAGTTTGTTGTGTAATCCACAAATCAATAACGGAGGATATGATGGCTAAAGAAAAATTTAATCGTAACAAGCCACACGTAAACATTGGTACCATCGGTCACGTTGACCATGGTAAGACTACTTTGACAGCTGCTATTTCTGCTGTTCTTTCCAGGAAAGGTCTAGCTGAGCTAAAGGACTACGACAATATCGATAACGCTCCAGAGGAAAAAGAGCGCGGTATTACTATCGCTACGTCTCACATCGAATATGAGACCGAGAAACGTCACTATGCTCACGTTGACTGCCCTGGCCACGCCGACTACGTAAAAAATATGATTACCGGTGCGGCTCAGATGGACGGCGCTATTTTAGTTGTCTCTGCTGCAGATGGTCCTATGCCTCAAACTCGCGAGCACATCTTGCTTTCTCGCCAAGTAGGCGTTCCTTATATCGTAGTTTTTCTAAACAAAACCGATATGGTCGATGATCCGGATCTTTTAGAGCTAGTCGAAGAGGAAGTTAGAGATCTTTTAAAAGAGTATAAATTCCCTGGCGACGAGACCCCAATCATTAAGGGCTCTGCTCTTAAGGCTCTTGAGGAAGCTAAGGCTGGACAAGACGGCGAATGGTCTGCAAAGATTATGGAGCTTATGGACGCAGTTGATAGCTATATCCCAACCCCTGTTCGCGATACTGATAAAGATTTCCTTCTTCCGATCGAAGATATTTTCTCGATCTCCGGTCGCGGTACCGTTGTAACCGGTAGAATCGAAAAAGGTATCGTTAAAGTTGGTGATACTATCGAGATCGTAGGTATTAAACCTACTCAAACTACTACCGTCACTGGCGTTGAGATGTTTAGAAAAGAGATGGATCAAGGTGAAGCCGGCGATAACGTAGGTGTTTTATTGCGCGGTACTAAGAAAGAGGAAGTAGAGCGCGGTATGGTTTTATGTAAACCAAAATCTATCACTCCTCATACTAAATTTGAGGGCGAGGTTTATATCTTAACTAAAGAAGAGGGCGGACGCCATACTCCATTCTTTAATAATTATAGACCGCAGTTTTACGTTCGTACGACAGATGTTACCGGTTCGATTACCCTTCCTGAGGGAACGGAGATGGTAATGCCTGGCGATAACGTTAAAATCACCGTTGAGCTAATTGCTCCGATCGCTCTTGAGCAAGGTACTCGCTTCGCGATTCGCGAAGGCGGTCATACCGTAGGTTCAGGCGTCGTTTCGAAAATCATCGCTTAATTTTTTGCAAGCGGAATTTTAAAATTCCGCTTGCTTTTTTATTCAAGGAAACCAAATGGCAAAGAATTCAAGTAGAGTAAAGGTCGGATTAAAATGCTCCGAAAGTGGCGATATTAACTATACTACTTATAAAAATAGCAAAACTACGACCGAAAAACTAGAACTTAAAAAATATTGCCCTAGATTAAAAAAGCACACGCTTCATAAAGAAGTCAAGTTAAAAGGCTAATTGTTATAGGGCAATAGCTCCAACGGTAGAGCGCCGGATTCCAAATCCGATGGTTGGGGGTTCGAATCCCTCTTGCCCTGCCACGAGGATTGGGTATGGAAAAAGTAAAAGAGTATTATAAACAAGCAAAAGTAGAGTTAGATAAGGTAATTTTCCCGACTAAAGATCAGACTAAAACAGCATATATCTCTGTAGTAGTCGTAGTCGTAGTTATCGCACTGTTTTTAGCGCTAGTGGATCTTATTATGTCCGCTTTGATAACTGCTTAAGTAAGGATCGTAATATGGCAAATAAATGGTATGCGATACAAACTTACGCCGGCAGCGAGATGGCGGTAAAGCGCGCGATAGAAGCGCTAAAACAAGACGAAGCACTTGAGGCTAAGATCGGCGAAGTGCTAGTGCCTACCGAAGATGTTATAGAGGTCAAAAATACAAAGCAAACCATCAAAGAGCGTAGCTTATATCCAGGATATTGTTTTGCAAATTTAGATTTGGATACCACTTTATGGCATAGAATTCAGATGCTGCCTAAGGTAAGTCGCTTTATCGGCGAGGCGAAAAAACCCTCTCCGCTACCGGAAAAAGATATCGAGATAATTCTAGAAAAGATCAATAATCGCGAGGCTCCTAAGCCGAAGATAAATTTCGAAGACGGAGAGACGGTTAGGATCGTCGACGGACCTTTTGCTAATTTCAACGGCATCGTAGAAGAGTATGATATGATACATGGCAAGCTTCGCCTCAATGTTTCGATCTTCGGACGAAGCACGCCGATTGAAATTTCATATTCGCAAGTTGAAAAGATTATTTAAATTTTATAAGGAGTAAATTTATGGCTAAGAAAGTTGTTGGCGAAATCAAGCTGCAAATAGCGGCCGCAAAAGCAAATCCAAGCCCGCCGGTAGGTCCTGCACTAGGTCAAAAGGGCGTTAATATTATGGAATTTTGCAAAGCGTTTAACGAGCGAACCAAAGATATGGCGGGCTTTAATATTCCGGTCATTATCACGGTTTATGCCGATAAAAGCTTTACTTTCATCACTAAGCAACCGCCTGCGACGGATTTGATCAAAAAAGCGGCGAAGATAGATAAGGGTTCGGACAATCCTCTTAAAAAGAAGGTAGCATCCTTAACTAAGGCTCAAGTTTTAGAGATCGTCGAGAAAAAGATCGCCGATCTGAATACCAAAGATAGAGAGCAGGCTGCTAGGATTATAGCGGGTTCGGCTCGTTCTATGGGTATTACGGTCACTGACTAGACCTTTTGACCGCTAAGGTTTAAAAAAGCGGTAGCACTTTAATTGCGGAGAAATATATGCCAAAAAATTCAAAAAGATTCAACGAACTTTTAAAAAAAGTTGACGTAAATAAAATTTATAGTGTAGACGAAGCGGTAAGCACAGTAAAAACTCTAGCTTCTGCTAAATTTGACGAGACGGTGGAGATCGCTCTTAAACTAAACGTAGATCCAAGACATGCCGATCAGATGGTGCGCGGCTCGGTCGTTTTGCCTGCTGGTACTGGCAAGAGCGTTCGAGTAGCCGTGGTTGCAAAAGACGCAAAAGCTAGCGAGGCTAGCGAAGCAGGTGCCGATATCGTGGGTGCCGATGATCTGATCGAAGAGATTCAAAAGGGAAATATAAATTTCGATGTTCTTATCGCCACTCCAAATTTAATGGGACTAGTCGGTAAGGTAGGTCGTATTCTCGGTCCAAAAGGCGTTATGCCGAACCCTAAAACCGGTACCGTTACTATGGATGTCGCTCAGGCCGTTAAAAATGCTAAGGGTGGACAGGTAAATTTCCGCGTCGATAAGCAAGGAAATATCCACGCAGGCCTTGGCAAGGCGAGCTTTAGCAAAGAGCAGCTTTTAGACAATATTACGACGTTTATCAAAACCATAAATAAGCATAAGCCAGCGACTGCGAAGGGTAGATACGTAACTCATGCATCGCTTTCACTTACTATGAGTCCTGCGGTTACGCTGGATAATCAAGAAATAATCGATTTAAAATAAAATTTTAAATTTTTATCTTAGATTGGAGATAGCTCAAGGTTTTTAACTTAATTGATCGAAATTTTAAAATTTCGATCGCTTGGCTTGAAATCACCGATCGGAAAGGAGACCTAATGACGAGAGACGAAAAATCAAAGATAGTAGCGGAGCTTGGCGAGGCTTTTAAGGCTAGCGAAGCTATAGTAATTTCCGATTTTAAAGGCCTTAGCGTTAAGCAGCTTGAAGATCTTAGAAATAGCGCGCGCGAAGCGGGCGTAAAGGTTCGGGTTATTAAAAACACCCTAGCTAATATCGCATTAAAAAATGCCGAAAAAAACGGACTTAGCTTTAAAGATACCAATATCTTCTTATGGGGCGAGCAGCTTTCTGTATGTAAAGTAGCGGCTAAATTTGAAGAGAAAAACGAAATTTTTAAGCTTAAGACCGCTCATATCGATGGGGAAGTAGCCGGCGTAGATAAGGTTAGAGCGCTTTCGAAGATGCCTTCGAGAGACGAGCTTATCGCGATGTTACTTCAAGTATGGAATGCGCCGATTCAAAATTTTACGATCGGCTTAAATGCGCTTAAGCAGAAAAAAGAAGCTAGCGCTTAATTAAAATTTAGGAGAATAAAATGGCAATTTCAAAAGAAGATGTTTTAGAGTATATCTCTAATCTTTCGGTGCTAGAGCTTAGCGAACTAGTTAAAGAATTCGAAGAAAAATTCGGCGTAAGCGCAGCTCCGGTTATGGTAGCAGGCGGCGCAGGCGCTGGCGGCGCAGGTGCGGCAGCGGCTGAAGAGAAAACAGAATTCGATGTCGTATTGCTTGATGCAGGCGATAAGAAAATCAATGTAATTAAGGTTGTTCGCGCCTTAACGGGCCTTGGCCTAAAAGAAGCCAAAGACGCTACTGAGGCTACTCCGTCCGTTCTTAAAGAGGGACTTAACAAAGAAGATGCCGAGAAGGCTAAAAAAGAGCTTGAAGAAGCAGGCGCTAAAGTCGAACTCAAATAAATCGCGAAATTTTAAAATTTCGCATACAAATGTGTGCCGGTGCGTCGCAGCGGCACTTCTTTCTTTAAAATACAACTACGAGGTAGTGGAATGTTAAACAGCCTATATTCAGGAAATCGTCTTAGGGTGGATTTTTCAAAGGTTCCCAAAGACATCGAAATTCCGAATTTATTACAACTACAAAAGAAAAGTTTTGATCATTTTTTAAATCTTGATAACTCGGGTGGAGAAAGCGGCATAGAGAAGGTTTTCAAAGCCATTTTTCCTATCCACGATGCACAGAATAGACTAAGTATCGAGTATGTAAGTAGCGAAATTTCAAAGCCAAAGTATTCGATTAGAGAATGCATGGAAAGAGGGCTTACTTATTCGGTAAATTTAAAGATGAAGCTCCGTCTGCTCGTGCATGAGCGCGATGAAAAGACGGGCAAAAAAATCGGCGTAAAAGAGATCAAAGAACAAGATATATTCATTCGCGACATTCCTTTAATGACCGACAGAATTTCATTTATCATAAACGGCGTAGAGCGTGTCGTCGTAAATCAGCTGCACAGAAGCCCGGGTGTAATCTTCAAAGAGGAAGAGAGCCCTACGGTTCTAAATAAACTTATCTACACCGCTCAAATAATACCTGATCGCGGCAGCTGGCTGTATTTCGAATACGACGTAAAAGACGTACTATATGTGCGCATAAATAAAAGGCGCAAGGTTCCGATCACGATCCTATTTCGCGCACTCGGCTACAAAAAACAAGACATCATAAAATTATTTTATCCTATTAAGACGATCTATATTAAAAAAGGAAAATTCCTAACCGATTTCGATCCGAAAGAATACGTGGGCAGGCTCGATTACGACATTATAAACGAAAAGGGCGAAGTGCTTCATCAAGCAAGCAAGCGCCTAACATCCAAAAAAGCAGAGAAGTTAGCAGAGGACGGACTAAAACTCATCGAGTATCCGGTTGAAATTTTAGCCGAGCGCTACCTAGCCGACGCCATCGTTGATAAAAACAGCGGCGAGGTGCTTTTTGATTCGCTAACTGCGCTAGATGAGGGCAAGCTAGCCAAGATCGCTAACACCGAGAAAAAATTTACGATCGCCAACGACCTAGCTAGCGGCGTAGACACTTCTATCATAAATTCTTTTATTCAAGATGCGGACGCGCTTAAGCTCTTGCAGCAAAGCGAGGGCGTAGACGACGAGAATGATCTGGCCGCGATTAGAATTTACAAGGTTATGCGCCCGGGCGAGCCGGTGGTAAAAGAAGCGGCAAAGAGCTTCGTAAACGATCTGTTTTTTAATCCGGAGCGCTACGATCTAACTAAAGTCGGCCGTATGAAGATGAACCATAAACTAGGCATCGAGGCGCCGGAGTACGTAACCGTGCTAACCAGCGAGGATATTATCAAGACGGCGAAATATTTAATTAGAGTTAAAAACGGCGACGGCTTCATCGATGATCGCGACAATCTCGGCAATCGCCGCATCCGCTCGATCGGCGAGCTTTTGGCGAACGAGATGCACCTTGGATTTATCAAGGTTCAAAAGGCGATCAAAGATAAATTTACCGGCATTAGCGGAAATTTAGACGAGCTTATGCCGTATGATTTCGTAAACCCTAAAACCATCACCACTACGCTTATGGAATTTTTCACCGGCGGCCAGCTAAGCCAGTTTATGGATCAGACCAACCCGCTTAGCGAGGTTACGCATAAGCGTCGTCTATCTGCGCTGGGCGAAGGCGGACTAGTTAAAGAACGCGCAGGCTTTGAGGTGCGTGACGTCCATCCTACGCACTACGGTAGAATTTGCCCTATCGAGACCCCTGAGGGTCAAAACATCGGTCTGATCAATACCCTAGCGACCTATGCGAAGGTAAATGATCTTGGCTTTGTCGAGGCTCCGTATAAAAAGGTCGTAAACGGTAAGGTTACCGACGAGATCGTCTATCTTACCGCTACGCAGGAAGAGGGGCTCGTAATCGCTCCTGCGTCCGCTAAATTGGACGAGGAGGGTAATATCGTAGAGGAGCTTTTAGAGGTCAGAAAAGACGGCGAAAATATTATGGCCAAGCGCGAGGATATTTCTTTGATAGACCTTTGCTCCGGTATGGTCGCGGGCGTAGCGGCGTCGTTGATCCCGTTTTTAGAGCACGACGACGCTAATCGCGCGCTTATGGGCTCGAACATGCAGCGCCAAGCCGTACCACTTCTGCACTCTACCGCCCCTATCGTCGGAACGGGTATGGAGGCGATCATCGCACGCGATTCGTGGGAAGCGATCAAGGCCGGTCGCGACGGCGTCGTAGAAAAGGTCGATAATAAAAATATCTTTATTTTAGGCGAGGACGAGAAGGGGCCGTTTATCGATCACTACTCGATGGAGAAAAATTTACGCACTAACCAAAACACTACCTTTTCACAGCGTCCTATCGTGCGCAAAGGCGACGTGATAAAGGCGGGTCAAATCATAGCCGACGGCCCTAGCATGGATGGCGGCGAACTTGCGATCGGCAAAAACGCCCTTATAGCTTTCATGCCGTGGCACGGCTACAATTACGAAGACGCCGTAGTCATGAGCGAAAAGATGATTCGTGCCGACGAATACACCAGCGTGCATGTTTATGAAAAGGAGATCGAGGCTAGAGAGCTTAAAGACGGCGTGGAGGAGATCACGCGCGACATCCCTAATATCAAAGAGGAGGAGCTTACCCACCTCGATGATAGCGGTATCGTAAAGATCGGTACTCACGTCAAACCTGGCATGATCCTAGTAGGCAAGGTAACTCCGAAGGGCGAGGTTAAACCGACGCCTGAAGAGAGGCTTTTGCGCGCAATTTTTGGCGAGAAGGCGGGACATGTGGTAAATAAATCTCTCTACGCGACCGCCTCTATGGAAGGCGTGGTAATCGACGTTAAAATTTTTACCAAAAAGGGCTACGAGAAGGATCCACGCACGAACAAAGCCTATGAGGATGAAAAAACCGAGCTCGAAAGGGAGCATCACGATAGGCTTTTGATGCTTGATCGCGAAGAGATGCTAAAGGTAGTGGCGCTTCTTTCTAAAAGCGCTTTGCAAAGCGATCAAAGCCTAAATAAAAAAGATTATAAAAAGGGCGATAAGGTTAAAAAAGAGGAGCTTGAAAGCTCCAACCGCTTTACGTTAAATTCCTTCGTTAAGGCTTATTCTAAAGCTGTTCAGAAGGAATACGAAGAGCTAAAAAATCACTTCCAAAACGAGAAGCGCAAGCTCAAAGAGGAGCATGACGAAAAGATCGAAATTTTAGAAAAAGACGATATCTTGCCAAGCGGCGTCGTTAAGCTCGTAAAGGTCTATATAGCAACTAAGCGCAAGCTAAAAGTGGGCGATAAGATGGCGGGTCGCCACGGAAACAAGGGTATCGTCTCAAATATCGTCCCTGAGGTCGATATGCCGTATCTGCCTAGCGGACAGCGCGTGGATATCGTGCTAAATCCTCTCGGCGTTCCAAGCCGTATGAATATCGGCCAGATAATGGAGAGCCACTTAGGTCTTGTGGGCTGGCGCTTAGGCGAGCAGATCGCTAAAATTTTAGAGGAGAAAACGGGCGAATGGATAAAAACCCTTCGCGCCAAAATGATTGAGATCGCGGGCGTTTCCAAGCTAATGCAGGCTAAAAAAACGCTTGAGAAGATCAGCGACGAAGATCTTTTGAAATACGCTAGAGACTGGGCGAAAGGGGTGAGATTTTCCGCTCCGATATTTGAAGGCATCGTGCCGGAGGATTTCAAAAAGCTATTTGAAATGGCGGGTATCGATCAGGACGGTAAGACCGAGCTTTACGATGGTCGCACCGGCGAAAAGATCAAAGAGCGCGTAAACGTGGGCTGCATGTATTATCTCAAGCTGCACCACCTAGTCGACGAAAAGGTTCACGCAAGAAGCACCGGTCCTTACAGCCTAGTTACGCAGCAGCCGGTCGGCGGCAAGGCGCTATTCGGCGGTCAAAGATTCGGCGAGATGGAAGTTTGGGCTCTGGAGGCATACGGCGCGGCATATACGCTCCGCGAAATGCTAACGATCAAATCCGACGACGTCGACGGACGCTTGGCTGCGTATAAGGCGCTGACAAAAGGCGAAAACGTTCCGTCTACAGGAATTCCTGAGACATTTTTTGTTTTAACAAACGAGCTTAAATCGCTTGCTCTAGACGTTGAAATTTACGAGAATGGAGAGAATAAATGAGCGATAATTCAAATTTAGAAAGAATAGAAATAAAAGAGGACGCCAGAGTCCACGACTTCGACGCGTTTGCAATCAGGCTTGCTAGTCCCGAGCAGATCAAGGCTTGGAGCCACGGCGAGGTCAAAAAGCCCGAAACCATCAATTACCGCACGCTTAAGCCGGAGCGCGACGGACTTTTTTGCGCTAAAATTTTCGGCCCCGTAAGAGATTATGAGTGCATCTGCGGTAAATATAAAAAGATGCGTTATAAGGGCTGGAAGTGCGAAAAGTGCGGCGTCGAGATCACGAGCTCGAAGGTTCGCCGTACTAGAATGGGGCATATTGAGCTGGTAACGCCGGTAGCACATATTTGGTACGTAAATTCCTTGCCTAGCCGCATCGGTACGCTTCTAAATATCAAGATGAAAGATCTTGAGCGCGTGCTTTATTATGAGGCTTACATCGTAGAAAGTGCAGGCGAGGCATTTTACGACAACGAAAATTCTAAAAAGGTCGAAAAATACGACGTTTTAAATGAGGAGCAGTATCAGAGCTTAAAAGAGCGCTTTTCGCAGACAGGCTTCGTCGCCAAAATGGGTGGTCAGGTAATCCGCGATATGCTAGCTGAGCTTGATTTAGTTGAAATTTTAAATTCTTTGAAAGAGGAGATGGATAACACAAACTCCGAAGCGAAGAAAAAAACTATCGTCAAGCGTCTAAAAGTCGTCGAGAGCTTTTTAAATTCCGGTAATAAGCCCGAGTGGATGATGATTACAAATCTGCCCGTGCTGCCTGCCGATCTACGCCCGCTCGTTAGCCTTGAGGGCGGTAAATTTGCAGTTTCGGACGTAAACGATCTATACCGCCGCGTCATCAATCGAAATTCTAGACTCAAAAGGCTGATGGAGCTCGATGCACCCGAGATCATCATTCGTAATGAAAAACGAATGCTTCAAGAAGCGGTGGACGCACTTTTTGACAATGGACGTCGCGCTAACGCCGTAAAGGGCGCCAATAAGCGACCGCTTAAATCTCTAAGCGAGATCATTAAGGGTAAACAAGGTCGCTTCCGTCAAAATTTACTCGGAAAGCGTGTGGATTTTTCGGGTCGCTCCGTCATCGTCGTAGGTCCAAATTTACGCATGGATCAGTGCGGTCTGCCTAAAACTATGGCGCTTGAGTTATTCAAGCCGCATCTAATCGCACGCCTGCAAGAGAAGGGCTATGCTACGACCGTCAAGCAGGCTAAAAAGATGATTGAAAATAGGATCAATGAAGTTTGGGAGTGCTTGGAGGAGGTCGTAAAGGATCACCCGGTTATGCTAAACCGCGCGCCGACGCTTCATAAGATGTCTATTCAGGCGTTTCATCCCGTGCTCGTCGAGGGCAAGGCTATCAGGCTGCATCCGCTAGTTTGCGCCGCGTTCAATGCAGACTTCGACGGCGATCAGATGGCGGTGCACGTGCCGCTTAGCCAAGAGGCGATCGCGGAGTGCAAAATTTTAATGCTAAGCTCGATGAATATCTTGCTTCCTGCGAGCGGAAAGCCCGTCGCGGTGCCTAGCCAGGATATGGTTTTGGGAATTTATTATCTAAGCCTCGAAAAGCCGGGCGCTAAGGGAACGAATAAAATTTTTGCAAACGTCGATGAGGTAATGCTCGCCGTGGAGGCAAACGCTCTGGATATCCACGCTAAAATCAAAACGATGATCGATCGCCGCATTATCTTTACGACCGCGGGCCGCTTGATCATCAAATCGATCCTGCCTAGCTTTATTCCGGATCATCTTTGGAATAAGATTATGAAGAAAAAGGATATCGCCGAGCTTGTCGATTACGTCTATAAAAACGGCGGCCTTGAGATAAGCGCGGAATTTTTGGATAATCTTAAAAATTTAGGCTTTGAATCCGCGACTAAAGCGGGCGTTTCGATCTCCGTTTCGGATATCATCGTGCCGAAGTCTAAAGCAGGTCTTGTAGAAGAGGCTAAAAAGCAGGTCAGAGAGGTTCAGAACCAATACGGCGCGGGCTTGCTAACTGACGGCGAGCGCTATAATAAAACGATCGACATCTGGACCAGCACTAGTAAGAAGCTAGCCGATGAGATGATGAAGATGATGGAGAAGGATAAGGACGGCTTTAACTCGATCTATATGATGGCCGATAGCGGTGCACGCGGTAGCGCGGAGCAGATCAAGCAGCTAGCGGGCATGAGAGGTCTGATGAGTAAGCCAGACGGTTCGATCATCGAGACGCCGATCACTTCAAATTTTAGAGAAGGTCTGAATGTAAACGAGTACTTCATCTCGACCCACGGCGCGCGTAAGGGTCTTGCCGATACTGCACTCAAGACTGCAAATGCGGGATATCTAACGCGAAAGCTGATCGACGTCGCACAAAACGTCAGAGTTACGATGCACGACTGCGGCACGCACGAGGGTATCGAGGTTACCGAGATTGTAGAGAACGGAACGCAAATAGAAAGCCTAGCCGATAGGATTATGGGTAGGGTGCTAAGCTCGGATGTGATTGATCCAGTATCGAATGAAATTTTATTTACTGAAGGCACGCTTCTAGGCGTTAATGAGGTACGCACCATAGTCGATGCCGGCATCAAATCCGTAAGCATCCGTACGCCTATTACGTGCAAGGCTGAAAAAGGGGTTTGCGCGAAGTGCTACGGCGTAAATTTGGGAGAGGGCAAGCTGGTAAAACCGGGTGAAGCGGTCGGTATCATATCGGCGCAATCCATCGGCGAACCGGGCACGCAGCTTACGCTACGAACCTTCCATGCCGGCGGTACTGCATCTACCGAGCAGCAAGATCGTCAAGTAATCGCCGATAAGGAGGGCTTTATCAGATATTACAACGTAAAGACCTACGAAAACGGCGGCAAAAATATCGTAATGAACCGCAGAAACGCCGCGGTGCTTTTGGTTGAGCCAAAGATCAAAGCTCCAATTACCGGCAAGGTAAGCATCGATATAACTCATGATGATGTGAATATTACGCTAAAAGGCAAGAAAGAAGAATTTAAATATACCATCCGACGCCACGATCTAGCCAAGCCTACCGAGCTTGCGGGCGTAAGCGGTAAAGTTGAGGGGAAATTCTACATCGTATTTAAAGACGGCGAAACCGTTGGAGAAAATGATAGTTTAGTAGAGGTTATAAAAGAAGACTGGAATATCCCTACTCGAATTCCGTTTGCAAGCGAACTTCGCGTCAAAGACGGCGAGCCGGTAACCCAAAAGATCAAAGCGGGAGCAAATGGTACGCTTAAGTATTTCATCCTCAAAGGTGATTATTTAGAGAGGCTAAGAGATATCAAAAAAGGTCACGTTGTAAGCGAGAAGGGCATGTATGTAGTCATCTCCGATAAAAACGGCAGAGAGGCGATCCGCCACTACATACCGCGCGAATCTGTCATTACCTATGATGATAATAGCGTCGTAAAAAGTGAAGATCTTATCGCCAAGCCTAAAAAAGACGACAGATTAATTATCGCCGAGTGGGATCCGTATTCTATCCCTGTGGCTGCAGAGTGCGAGGGTAAGATCGGCTTTGAGGATATCGAGCCTGGATATACCGCTACGGAGCAATATGACGAGACTACCGGCCAAAGCCGTTTGGTTATCAACGAGTACCTTCCGCAAGGCGTCAAGCCGGCTATTATCGTAACTCCTAGCAAGGGCGAGCCTATCAAATACAACCTAGGACCGAAGACTGCGATTTTTACGAATAAGGGCGATCAGGTAGCGATTGCGGATATTTTGGCTAGAACGCCGAAAGCTGCTGCAAAATCAAAAGATATCACCGGCGGTTTGCCGCGCGTATCGGAGCTATTTGAGGCTCGCCGCCCGAAAAATACCGCGATCATCGCAGACATCGACGGAACCGTCCGTTTCGATAAAGCACTGCGCGCAAAAGAGCGCATCGTAATCGAGGGTGAGGATGGAACGAGCGCCGAGTATCTAATCGATAAGAGTCGCCAGATCCAAGTGCGAAACGGCGAGTTCGTCCACGCAGGCGAGAAGCTTACCGACGGAGTTATCAGCTCGCATGACGTGCTTAGAATTTTAGGCGAAAAGGCGCTGCATTATTATCTGATCAGCGAAATTCAACAGGTTTATCGCTCTCAAGGCGTCGTTATTAGCGACAAGCATATCGAGATCATCGTATCTCAGATGCTCCGCCAAGTCAGAATCGTCGATAGCGGCGATACTCAGCTTATCGTCGGCGATCTGATCAGCCGCCGCAGATTTAAAGAGGAAAATGAGCGGATCGTAAAGATGGGCGGCGAGCCTGCGATCGCAGAGTCCGTACTGCTGGGTGTAACTCGTGCGGCCGTAGGAAGCGATAGCGTCATTTCGGCGGCGTCCTTCCAAGAGACTACGAAGGTTCTAACCGAGGCTAGTATCGCGGGTAAATTTGACCGATTAGAGGACTTGAAAGAAAACGTAATTTTGGGTCGCATAATCCCGGTTGGAACGGGTCTGTATAAAGACAAGGAAGTTAAACTTAAAAAATAATTTAGGGCAAAAAGCCCTAAATTTACCTAAATTTAAAGGATGAGACATGAATATGATCAACATAAATTTCGGTCTGTTGTTTATCAGGTTGGGGCTTGGAGTTTGTCTTTTAATGCACGGAATTTTTAAGCTCACTCACGGCATAGACGGCGTAAAATCGATGTTGGTAGCCAGAGGAATTCCGGATCTGGTGGCTTACGGCGCATATGTAGGCGAGGTGCTGGCGCCTGCGATGATAATCATAGGCGTATTTTGCCGCATAGGCGCTCTGCTTGTGATCGCAAACGCGCTCATGATAATATATGTTCTACATACTCCGTTGAGTGCGCTTACCGGCGTGGGCGGATTTGAGCTGGAAATCGTATATCTGTATCTTTCTGCTGCGATCTGCCTAGTGATCTGCGGCGGCGGAGAGTTTGTACTGATTAGAGATTAAAATTTAGTTAAATTTACGTTTCTGTAAGTTTAAACAAAGTATAATCCAAATCTTTTTGAATAAATTTTTGTGAAAGGAAAGATGTGCCAACCATAAATCAATTGGTCAGAAAAGAGCGCAAGAAGATTACCGAGAAATCGAAGTCTCCGGCGCTAAAGAATTGCCCTCAACGAAGAGGAGTTTGTACTAAGGTCTATACCACGACCCCTAAAAAGCCAAACTCTGCGCTTCGTAAAGTTGCCAAAGTAAGGCTTACTAGCGGATTTGAAGTCATCAGCTATATCGGCGGTGAAGGTCATAATCTACAAGAGCACTCCATCGTGCTAGTTCGCGGCGGTCGTGTAAAGGACCTACCGGGCGTTAAATACCACATCGTCCGCGGTGCGCTTGATACTGCAGGCGTTGCGAAACGAACCGTTGCAAGATCAAAATACGGTGCTAAACGACCTAAAAAATAGTTTGGCCTAAACAGACCGGCACTAGATTTTGCCGAGTTTGAGTAAAATTTTAAAATTTGAAGGAATAAAATGAGAAGAAGAAAAGCTCCCGTTAGGGAAGTTATGCCCGATCCGATTTATGACAGCAAAGTAATCACAAAATTTATTAATTCGCTTATGTTTGACGGCAAAAAGAGCGTCGCTACCGAGATCATGTACGGCGCCTTAAATTTCATCGACAATAAAGGCGGAGAGAAGAAAGGTATAGAAATTTTTAACGATGCCATTGATAACGTTAAGCCTTTGATGGAGGTAAAATCTCGTCGTGTAGGCGGCGCAACTTATCAGGTTCCGATCGAGGTCAGGCCGGCTCGACAGCAGGCTTTGGCTATCCGCTGGATCATATCTTTTGCGAGAAAAAGAAGCGAGCGCACGATGATAGAGCGCCTGGCTTACGAGCTTATGGACGCCGCAAATTCTAAAGGTTCTTCGTTTAAGAAGAAAGAAGATACCTACAAGATGGCGGAGGCCAACAAAGCTTTCGCGCATTATCGTTGGTAGGAGGGCATCATGGCAAGAAAAACCCCTTTGCATATGGTTAGAAATATCGGTATTGCCGCCCACATCGATGCCGGAAAGACCACTACGAGCGAAAGAATTCTATTTTTTACCGGCATGAGTCATAAGATTGGCGAGGTTCACGAGGGCGCCGCTACGATGGACTGGATGGAGCAGGAGCGCGAGCGCGGCATCACGATTACATCTGCCGCTACCACATGCTTTTGGAATAATCATCAGATAAATTTGATTGACACTCCGGGTCACGTTGATTTTACTATCGAAGTCGAGCGCTCGATGCGCGTTTTAGATGGTGCGGTAGCAGTATTTTGCTCTGTAGGTGGCGTTCAGCCTCAAAGCGAGACCGTTTGGCGTCAAGCGAATAAATACCATGTTCCGCGCATTATTTTCGTAAATAAAATGGACCGCGTCGGTGCAAATTTCTATAATGTCGAACAGCAGGTAAAAGATAGGCTCAAGGCTCATCCAGTTCCTATTCAAATTCCGATCGGCGCTGAGGACGATTTTAAAGGCGTTATCGATTTAGTCACTATGAAAGCGCTCGTTTGGGATGACAGCAAGGGTCCTTCTGCTCCGGAGATCGTTGAAATTCCTGCCGAGCTACGAGAAAAAGCACAGGAATATCGCGACAAGATGATTGAGGCGGTAGCAGAGACTGATGAAGCTTTGATGGAGAAGTATTTTAACGGCGAAGAGCTAAGCGTAGAAGAGATTAAAAAGGGCATCAAGAAAGGCTGCTTAAGCCTAAGCTTCTTTCCTATGCTATGCGGTACCGCATTTAAAAATAAGGGCGTGCAGCCTTTGCTAGATGCGGTCGTAGATTATCTACCTGCGCCTGATGAAGTGCCTGCGATTAAGGGGCAGTATGAGGATGGCAGCGAGGTTCATGTAAGCTCTACCGACGAGGGCGAGTTCGCGGGCCTTGGATTTAAGATTATGACCGATCCTTTTGTAGGTCAGCTTACCTTTGTACGCGTTTATCGCGGTGTTTTGGAAAGTGGCAGCTACGTCGTAAATACTGGCAAAGGCAAAAAAGAGCGCATCGGACGCTTGCTAAGGATGCACTCAAATAAACGCGAAGAGATCAAGGAGCTTTATGCGGGCGAGATCGGTGCTGTCGTGGGTCTTAAAGATACCCTTACCGGCGATACTCTAGCTAGCGAAAAAGATAAAGTAATTTTAGAACGTATGGAATTTCCTGATCCCGTTATAAGTGTAGCTGTAGAGCCTAAAACCAAAGCCGATCAAGAGAAAATGGGTATCGCGCTTCAAAAATTGGCGCAAGAAGATCCAAGCTTTAGGGTTGCGACCGACGAGGAGAGCGGACAAACTATCATTTCGGGAATGGGCGAATTGCACCTCGAGATCATCGTAGATAGAATGCTTAGAGAATTTAAAGTCGAGGCCGAGGTCGGACAGCCGCAGGTCGCATATCGCGAGACTATCCGCAAAAAGGTCGAGCAGGAATACAAATATGCCAAGCAGTCGGGCGGTCGCGGTCAATACGGTCACGTATTTTTGCGCCTAGAGCCTTTGGAGCCTGGCACCGGATATGAGTTCGTAAACGATATCAAAGGCGGCGCGATTCCGAAAGAATACATCCCCGCAGTCGATAAGGGCTGCCAAGAGGCGATGCAAAACGGCGTTTTGGCGGGATATCCGGTCGAGGATGTGCGCGTAACGGTCTATGACGGAAGCTACCACGAAGTCGATAGCTCCGAAATGGCATTCAAACTTGCCGCTTCTATGGGCTTTAAAGAGGGCGCTAGAAAAGCGGGTGCCGTGATCTTGGAGCCTATGATGAAGGTCGAGGTAGAAACCCCTGAGGAGTATATGGGCGACGTCATCGGCGATCTAAACAAGCGCCGCGGACAGGTCAATAATATGAGCGAACGCGGCGGCAATAAGATCATCGACGCATTTTGCCCGCTTTCGGAGATGTTCGGTTACTCGACCGATCTGCGCTCTCAGACGCAGGGTCGTGCGACCTATTCGATGGAATTTGATCACTACGACGAGGTTCCTAAAAACGTAGGCGAAGAGATCATCAAAAAGCGCAACGGCTAAGCTTAACGAGCGCTAGGGCGCGGCGATAACTTTATTGCCAACCCCGGCGCTTCTTTAAATTTTAAAATGGCGTTTAAATTTAACCTACTTCATGAGCCAAAATTTTAGCTCATACTCTAGCTTCAAATAAAATTTCAATCCATAAATTTTCATTTCTGTAGATTGTAAATTTAGATCAAAAAATTTTAATTAAATTTAAAAATCTAAAGCCGTAACTTAAAGTATGTCCAAGACGTCGCGCCTATCGTTTTACTAGAGATTTCTTTCTTTCGCAGAGAAAGCACTCATGTCGTTATAGCGCTTTGATTTTTAATTCACGGACAAAATCGCCGTAGGCGAGATCGCGCAAACGGGGCGAAATTTTACCTTCGGTGCAGCCTTATGCTCGGATTGTAATCCAAAGAGCGCTATGTTAAGTCACGATATTTTAGTAGTAGAGTGTTTTTACTGCATTACTTCGCGCCGTAAAATTTCATCTTTGCAGACCGATCTACGCGCCGCTCATATAGGCCGAGCCGACGCACGAACTTGCCTATTTTCGGATTTAGCAGGCGTTTGTTTTCGCGGGCTTATAATGCGCCCGTTTTAAATATTTCAAAACAAAGGAAAATCATGCAACAAACTAAATTACAAGGCGTAAGCGTCGGTCTTTTGAGCAGCAAGCTTAAGCTTGGAGATAAGGCGCCCGAGCTCAGCCTAGTCGCGGCCGATCTTAGCGAGGTCAAAGTCGGCGGCGGCACGGGCAAGGCACAGGTCATCATCGCCGTGCCGTCCCTGGATACGGACGTGTGCGCGACCGAGACGCGCAAATTTAACGAGCGCGCGGCGAGCATAAAAAATACCGAGGTTTTCGTGATCTCGATGGATCTGCCATTTGCTGCGGGCAGATTTTGTTCGACCGAGGGGATCAAAAATTTGCGCGCCCTAAGCGACTTTCGCGATAAGGAGTTTGCGCGCGTATACGGCGTGCTGATCGCGGACGGCGCGCTTGCGGGGCTAATGTGCCGCGCGGTTTTCGTCGTGGATACCGCGGGCAAGATCACCTATAAGCAGATCACGGACGACATCGTAGATGAGCCAGATTACGACGCGGCGCTCAATGCGGCGGCGTTTGCGAGCGGAAGCGCTGCGACGCATGGCTGATGCAATTTCTAGGTCTGCGGTGCAGACGTTGCCCGCTTAAATTTGGCGGGCTTAAAACACGCGGACGGGCGCCTCGCTCGCCCGCAACTTTAAATTCTAAAATTCCACGGCATCCTGAAATTTAGCAGACCGCGTCTGAAATTTCGGCGGATCTGCGTTCGTGATCCGCTTTGTGTAGTTTGCAACAGAATTTTAAAATTCTATCCCCAATCAATTCATAAATTTTTCACATTCGGTATGCTTTTTGATCCGTCGGCAAATATTTTGGATTTAGAAAAAACAGCGCGCGATCGAGGCTAAATTTTAGCGCAAAAATACAGGCGGCAGTATTGCGAGATGGATTTAAATGTTGTGCAGAAATTTTAAGTCAAGATAAGGCAGATAGCCTATCGCAGGCTTAAAATTTCAAACTCATTTAAAGACGCTTACGGGATAACGCGCAAATATAAGGCGCAGTATTTTTTCGCTTAAACGAGGCGAAATTTGATTTTTAAGCGTAGGCTAGGCAAGATAGCCTGCCGAGCTTGAAAATCAAATTTTAAAGAAGTATAAGTAGGAAAAGAGGGGTCGCTAAGTGTTCAGATCAGGATAATCCCATGCGTTATATTCGTCCGTCAGATTATCGTTCTCCGCCCCCTTGCAGCACAGCCACTCTAACCCGCCGCGCCTCTCCATCACGACCTCTTCGTCGAGCCCCGCGCAGTCTGAGCCGTGCACGCGGGCATTGACGCACGCCCAGTGGTAGCGATAGATGAGATCAAGCGCCTGCAGGATTTCATCCGTATCGCGCAGCTTCACGCGCGCCGAAAAATCACCGCCGCTAAAGGTGTCCATCACAAAGGCGCAGTCGCAGATCTTGCTCGGAAAACTAAGCTCCTCCACGAGCCCCATGGCCCACATCAGCGCCCACAGCGACTCGTATTTCCAGCCCATATTTACGGCCTCGTCGCGGCTCGCCTCGCCCTGCACGACGCGGCGCTCCATGCGCGTGAGCTTGTATATGCAGCCGTAGCGGTTATCTAGAAAGCCCTGCGCGCCCCGCTTACCCTCATCCGCGAGCTTGCCCTCGTCTCTGATCGAGCAGGCGCACATTATCGCGGCGTAAGAACAGATCGCGCGGGCGATGACCTCGTCCTTTTCGCGCGGGGAAACCTCGTCCGTCTCGTATCGCAGCGGCAGATGGTCAATGTGCGGCACGCCCTGCGATTTTAAAATTTCGATGCTTATATCCTTGCGCTCCTGCGCGGTCTTGCCGATCTTTGCGGCGTTTGCGCTATTTTTGCCGCCTTTTTTGAAAAAATCTGAAAACGCCATGAGCTCTCCTTAAAATTTTAAACGTATTTTAAAACAATCGCGCAAAATTTCAGCTTACGGCGACGATGCGGATTTTTAAATTTAAGCTCAAACCCGAACTTTGGAAATCGGACGGAAATTCCGCGCCTCATCTTGCTAATTTATACGGCGCCGTGCAAGCTCGCCCGTATCCGTAATGAGCGAATTAAAAAGGATCGTTCGCGCCGCAAGTAGGCGGACGAATTATGGTAAAATTCGGCAAATTTATGTAGGAGTGGCGAATGGGACGGCAGATAAATTTTTAAAATCGCAAAAGAACACACTAAGAACACATTCGCTCGCTAAAATCCATCCAAAATTTTAAGGCGAAAAGTGCCACAAAGGAGAAAAAATACGAATCTACGACATAACGTAACTACAGGCAGAGGCGAGCAAAAGTCTATGGGCGAAGTACCGCGGCAAGGTGTTGCTAATCGCAGATACGGGCCAGTAAATGCGGCTTTACGAACCAATACGAGGAGCTTGAGGCGCTAAATCAGGAGTTTAAAGACAAGGGGCTTTGTTGTTGGGCTTTCCTAGTGATAATTTCGCTCATCAGGAGCCCGATGACGACGAGACGATAGAGCAAAATTGCAAGCTAAATTTTGGCGTAACGTTTGAGCTATTTAAAAAAAAGGCGACGTGCGCGGCGAGAGTGCGATAGAGCTGTTTAAATTTCTAACTTCAAAACAGGGATTTAAAGGCTTTGATGCCGCCCATCCGTTAAGCGCAAAACTTGAAGAATCGCCAAAAAGTAACTTCCCCGAAATTCTAGAAGGCGACGGCGTGAAATGGAATTTTACGAAATTTGTAGTGGATAGAAACGGCGAAGTCGTAGCGAGATTTGAGCCGACGGCTAGCTTTGAACAGATAAAAGCGTGCGTGAAAAAGATACTAGGCTAAACGGCTGCTTGCGGACGCTTGAGTAAAGCGCGGCGAGCCTGAAATATAAAATCAAATTTAAGGAGAGAAAATGCAACTACTCGAAGCTATGAAAAAGCGTCGAAGCGTGCGCGAATTTAACGCCGAAGTCCCGTCAAAAGAGGAGATCCAGGCGATTTTGGTGGCAGCGTATCTGGCGCCCGCTCTTTTTACCACGAAGGACGCTCACATAAGCGTTATTACGGACAAAGATCTTTTGCGCGAGCTTGATGCGGCGGCCGTTAAGAAATTCGGCAAAATGCTTGAAAATATGGGGATGAAAACCAAAACTACGCTTTACGGCGCGCCCGTTCTTATCTTGCTTTCGGGTAAACTCGCGACGGAACTGCCGAAGGAATGCGAAGGCGCCAAGCTTGAAAACCTACACCGCGGGATTTACTGGGCGATGGGTTCTGTGATGCAAAATATGCAGCTTCGCGCAACCTCGCTTGAGCTTGCCTCGTGCCCGATAAATACAGTCGTCGTTACGCTTTTTGACGAGCCTATTCTCGCAGCTCGTGCGGGCATCCCCGAGGGATACTCGCCGCTTTGCTCGCTTGCGATCGGTAAAAGCGACGCTAAATGCGAGGAGCGTAAGCCTAGCTGCGATCATTATAAGGTTAGCTATATTTTAATTTGCTTGTGCCCTGCCGTTTAAATTTGCGCCTGCAACGAAGCCTAATGTGGCGTCTGAGTGGATACGTTCATAGTGGCTAAACGCTTAAATTTGCAGGCGTTTTAAATTTATAGCCCTTTGCGAGCCGTCTGCGAAGCGGCGCAAACTAGCGGTGGCGAAAGCAGCTTTGAGATCGTGCGGCTTACGATGTGGCGGAGCGACCTTTTGCTTGCATGAAGGCCTTGCGCGAGCGATGCCGCCTTTTCTTGCATAATCAAGCCGTTTAAACGGGAAAACAATTAAATTCTAAAAGCGCGCGTGATTCAAGCAGCGCTTTTTTTGCGTAAGCGCCGCCTTTGCTCGCGCTAGCGATGCCGCTCGTTTACAGCGTCGTAATATTCGGCAGTTTGTCGTCGTTTGGATCAAATTTTAAAATTTTACCGTCCGCGCAGCGCTTCGCGTAAAAATAATCTTTGTAAAAAGAAGCGCCGCAGCTAAGCCCGCGACCGATCGCTTCGTCGTTTTTGAATTTATTTCCGGAGAAAATTTCCCCAAGTAGCCGCGCTCAGATTTTTTGCGACGAGTCGCAGCGCGATCATCTCTATAGCTTCTTGCGTCTCTGCTCGCCCGTGCCTTCTATGATGCTTCGATACATATCGTCGTGAAATATCTTTGCAGGCAATTCGGACTCTTGCGGTGATTCCAGCGAGATAAAAATTTTAAGCTTTGCCTCAGGTCGGTTAAGTTTCGGAGGTGATTCGAACCTGTTTTGGCGGCGCCATAGGCGCTCTTTTTTGCAAATATACCGTCCCGCCGCAGCCGGCAAGGATATCCGCGATGTATGGGGTAAAAGCGGCATAAGAAGGCGGACGCGGGGCATTTTATTTGCGTTTTAAATTTTACTCTTTATGGCTTCGGCGATCGCGCGCCGCTTTAAATCGATGTTTATCTTTTGACCATGCGTTCACATAAGAAAAGTGCGCTTTGCCGCGTAAATTTAAAAGCGGCGCCCGAATTTAACCGAGCGCCGCAATTAAAATTTAGCCGATTTACGCATTCAAACGAGCGGTGCCGCCTGGCGCACCTCTCGGCTAAATTTAAGCGGGTGCGATCAATACTTAAACGAGCTTCTCGGCTCGATTAATTCGACCTTTTTGTTGTAGTTCATCTTTAGCACCGCAGCAGGCCCGAGCACGGTCGCCTTCTCGCCCTCAAGCCAAAACGCCGTACCCTCCGGCATCGCATAAACTGTCGATTTTTGATTAGCGATCAAAAATTCCTCCAGCCGCTCCTCTCTGCTCTCGCCGTTGTGCCCCGCAGGCTTGCCCGAGATGAAGTGCGGATTGATCTGGTGCGGGAAGATGTTGAAGGTATTAAACGACTCGGGCTCGATGATCGGCATATCGTTCGTCGTCATCATCGTAGCGCCCGCGACGTTTGAGCCGGCGCTCCAGCCGATATACGGCGTGCCGTCCTCGACCATTTTGCTGATTAGGGCGATGAGCTCGTTTTCGTACATATCGTGCACGAGCTTGAAGGTGTTGCCGCCACCTACGAATATGCAATCCGCGCTCGCAACTTCCTTCGCGGCGTTTTTAGCGTGATGGACGCCGACGATGTTTAAGTTTAAGCTCGCAAGCGCCTCTTTGACGCGCTTTTCATATTCGTCGTAGCTTCTGCGTAGGCTCGCGTAAGGGATGAAAACGATCTTTTTGCCCGAGAGATTGTTTTCCTGCGCAAATTTACCGATCCACGCCACCGCGTGCGATAGATACTTCGTGTCCTTGTAGCCCGAGCTTGAGAGCAGCAGCGCTCTTTGCTTGCTATGATCGCGCTTAGAGAGCTTAAATGCCTTTTCGCTCGCAGCTAGTTCGCTCGTGCTGAGCATCGCAGCGCCCGCCGCCAAAGCGGCTACCTTTAGTAGGTCTCGTCTTTGATTTTGCATCTTTTCTCCTTTAAATCAAAGTTGATATCTATTTTGAAATTATATTCCTTTACATATAAAGGGAGACTGAATATTCGGTTTAAATTTCGCTTGCGCGCAGGCCTCGGCAAGGTAAAATTTTAAAACTACTAAATTTCGAAATTAGGCGAGGTGCCGCGTCGTAAAATTTAAAAGCGCGGCTAAATTTAATAAAATTCAGGGCGCCGGCACGAGGTTAAATTTAGCGAATTTTCGCCTAAGCTTAAACGCGAAAGAGTATAATCGCGCCATGGTTTTGACGCAAAATTTGATCTATGAAATTTTACCCTTGTGGAGGAGATCCCCGCGGGCAGGGTCGCTAGCTACGGACAGATCGCGCGCCTGATCGGGCTGCCCGCTCACTCGCGGCTCGTGGGGCGCGTACTCTCGCAAGCAGAGCTCTACGGCGACTATCCGTGCCACCGCGTAGTAAATCACGCAGGCGCCTTGGCGGCGAGCTTCACGGCTCAGCGCGAATTGCTAGAGGCCGAAGGCGTGGAATTTAGAGGCGAGCGCGTCAATATGAAAAAGCACCGCTGGGAGTGCTAAGATCTAATCGCCGCAGCCTGAAGCACGGAATTTGCGGATCGTTTGAAGCGCGAAATTTTAAATTGTCCGCGACATGGAATTTTAATTTATAAAATTTTTAGATCCGCGCAGGTTTAAACGGCGTAGCAGCGGCGCTACCGATCGCTAAGAGCCTGCGAGCTTTATTTGCTTGTAGATGCGGCGCAAATCATCATACGTGAAAAGATAAAATTCATCTTTTTTGCGCGGCGGTTTAAAACGCTAATTTAAGCGGGCTCCTCGGCAATCAACCCGCCGTAGTTTTACGAAGCAGATGCGACGCCGCCTATTAGTTTTTTCACTGCAGGCTTTCGCGCTCGTTTCGGCGCCGCTTGTAGATTTTGGCTATCGTAAATTTTGCAGCAGCCGAACTGGCGGTCGATCTGTTCGTCCTCGGTGCGTTAAAATTTTAAATCGATGCGGCTTCTGCGGGAGGCGGAGAAAAAGCGGCGAAATTTTAAAATTTACTCAATCCGCTCTTTGAGCGCATCGGTGCGGGACATTTTGCGGTGCGCCGATTTGAGTTTCGCACGGGGCGCCGTTTCAGCGGCGTAGCTAGGCTCATTTAGCGATACGGCTCGCAACGCTTATCGTCCTTTTGGCGGCAAGCCCCATCTTGCGCGGCTTTGCTATCCGACTAGCTATTTTTGGGCCTTTGGCGCGCTATTAGCCGCTTAAATTGCATTTTTACGGCGCGGTGCTATTTGGGGGTGTGAAAAGCCCTCGCATATCGACGCCCCCTGGCTGCAGTAGCTTTATTTTCCTATCGATGCCACCCGCATAGCCCGTGAGGCTGCCGTGCATGCCTACGACGCGGTGGCAGGGGATGATGATCGAGATTTCGTTGTGCCCTACGACGCCGCCCACGGCTTGCGCGGACATCTTCGCTAGCCCGCGTGCTGCGGCGATTTCGCGCGCGATCTGCCCGTAGGTCGTGGTTTTGCCATATGGAATTTTAAGCAAAATTTCCCACACGGCGCGCCTAAACGCCGAGTCCGCGGGATTTAGAGCGGGCGTAAAACCCGGCTCGTGTCCGCTAAAATACAGATCGAGCCAGCGCTTAGTTTGATCGAAAACGGCTAGGTTTTTTCCTCGAAGTATCCGCTTTGCTCGTTTTGCTCGTTCGTGCAGAATTTTCCGCTCGCGCCTTGCACCGAAAGATTGGTGGCGCGAGGTTTTTTGCCCGTGTCTTTAACTGCAAAACCGCGCGTGAAGAATTTTTCACTTGCTATAAGTGTGTGTGCGCAGAATTTGCCGTCCGCGCTGTTCGCCGCTTTTGCCGTAATATTGCTCTTTTTCAGCGCCGCAAAATCGCGCTGTGTTTCGCTCGCGGCGCGCTGCTCTTTTGCGAGCAGATCGGCGCTACCTCGCTTTTTTCCGCCCCGCTTTTCGCCTCTAGCGCACGACCTTTCTCGCAGCAATCCTCTCTCGCGGCGGCATCTGTTTTTGCCGCAATATCGCGCGTGCAGAATTTGCCGTCCGCGCCGCTCGCCGCAAGAGCGTGCGCGTAGTATTTCTCGCCCTCGAACCACAGTCCGCAAAGCCCCGCCCCATCGCCTGCGAGCGTGATTTTACCAAGCGGCGAGTCGTAATATGCGATAAATTTCATCGTTGCTCCTGTTTTGCGATTAAATTTAGGCGCCGCAAATAGCGCCTAAATTTCCCAAATTTCTAAAATTTGCGGGCAGATTTTAGCTACGCTTTGCTTAAACTCCGCCTTTTGCGCGCTACTCGGGTCGCTAACGGCTTCAAATTTGCAAAAAAGCTCCGCGATCTTTAGCCAGCCTGCAAGATTGAGATCGAATTTTTTCAAATTTGCCTCGGACAAAAACTCCAAATCATGGTCGTAAAACGCGATCTCGCCGCCAGAGCTTAGTAGCCAAAGATCGCCGGTGCCGCCCTCTGCAAAGATACAAAACTCGCGCAGCAGCCTGCTGTCGCCCTCAAAAGGAAATTTCGCCGCGTCGTTGCAGCGCGCGATCTCATGCTCTTTCAGCACTCTAAAATCGCCCGCAATCTCCCTTCCGAAGTATCCGCCTAGGATATTTTTTAGCTCGTTTTTGTTCAAAATTTAACCCCTCCGCTTTAGTTTCGCTTTTTGACGTAAAACATAAAAAAGCCGAGCATCGCTACGAAAATCACGCACATCGCAAGTGTTACGATGAGCGTGCCGTGCGCCGAGCCGCTTAAAAACAGTCCCGTCGTGTTCATCCCGAAAAAGCTCGTGATGAAATTTAGTGGCAAAAGTAGCGACGAGATGATCGTGAGAATGTAGATGTTGCGGCTAATTTTGTCATTTTTGAGACCCTGGATGAACTGATAGATATCCTCGATCCTCACGGCGTATTCGCTCATTACGCCCTTGAAAACGCCCGCTTCGTAGGCGTAGTTTTTCAGCCGCTTTTTAAGGGCTGCTTGCTCGTTTGCGCAGATGAGCAGCGCTTCGTAAAAATGCGAAATTTTGTTTTGAAATTTGCGGATTTCGTATTTTAGGACAGAGTGCCTTTTCATAAATTTTGAAAAATCGCCGCGGCGCGTGTAGATTTTTTCGTAATTTTCAAGCTCTGCGGAGTGCTCTAAAATTTTATCGCGATACTGCGCGAGGATCTTTTTTACGACCGCGAAAAACTCCTCCTCGCTGCTAAGCCGCACCTCGCCGTCCGCGTCATCTTGCGAATAGATCGCGCCCGCATCAAAAATAAAGCGGTAGTTTTGCTCGCGCGGCGCGTCCGTCACGAAGTACACATACTCGCGATCCTCGGCGTAGTAATAGCCCGAAACGCTGCGCTTTTCGGTAATCGGGTTCAATGAGGCCTCCTTATTCAATCGTTTTAAATTTACGAAATTTCAAAATTTCGCTGCCACTTAAATTTTATCGTATTTGGAATTTTAAAATTCTTTTGCGCTTGGAATTTTAAAATTTTAAGCACGAAAGAATTTTATCATTGGTGAGATTTTATGCGACGCAGTCGCAATTTAAATTTAACGCGGACGTAGTCCGCACCGCTAGCGTCGCGCGGGTGGGGGTTGGTAAGGGGGCGGGCGCGCCTCGCAACTCTGAGCGCCGCCCCCTTACGAATATCGCACATAATGTACCCAAGCGCTAGGCTATATCATAAAATTTTGTAAAAATTTACAAAATAAAATTTCATTCCTAAATTCACAGCTCGCGAAATTCACGCCGTGATTTCTATTTTCTTGGGGCGGGAAGGAGGCTTGAATTGCGAGGCCACACTTCTCGCAGAGACGGCGCTGCCCCGCAGCACCGCATTGCTCTGCTCGCCCACAAACCCCACCCATCCCCCTACGACGCTTTAAGCGGTGCGGACTGTGTCCGCGCTGTATTTTCTATTGCGGCTACGCCGCATGAAATTTCAGCGAAAAGCCAAGTTGCAAATTCTGCGGCGAAATTATACGTTAAAAACACCCATGCTCTTGCAAAACCTCGGCGAAGGCATAGATGAAATGGGGCGAATTCCGCATAGTTCGCGCTGGCGTCTAAAGCGAAAAGGCCTTTGAGCCTAAGCCTAAAGTGAGACAACCTTTGAGCCGAAGCCCCCTTCTGCGGGCGTGCCGTCGCGAAAGCCCTTGACGCTAGGGTGCGATTTTAAAAACTCCTTGACCGTGAACGCGAGCTTGCCCGTGCCGATGCCGTGCTTGACGATGATCTCATCAAAGCCCATCACGAGGCTTTGGCTGATGAATTTATCAAGCCTGCTGATCGCTTCCTCGGCGCGTAGGCCGTGCAGATCGAGCACGAGCGACGCGGAGGTGGGCTTTTGCACCTTGATGCTGATATTTTTTACGGGCGCGGGTACCGCACCGCTGCGCTTTAGCTCGCTAAGCGGCACGCGCAGCCTGATGTCGTCGCTTAGCATCAGCGCTTGGGTTTTGCTAAGCGATAAAATTTCGCCCTTGATCTTGCCGTATTTTACGCGATCGCCCACTTTAAAGCTTTGCGGCTCGGGCGCGCTAAGTTCAGGCTGCTGCACGGCCCGTGCGAACTCGTTTGCGCGGTTTATGGCGCGCTGCTTTTCGCGCACGTCGCTTAGGCTCACGCTGCGTTTGGCCTCCGAAATGGCGCGGTAGTATTCGTTTTGCAGCCTTGAAAGTTCCGCCTTCAGCTCGCTTTGCGCGCGCTCGCGCTGATCTTTTAGCGCCTCGCTTAGCGCGTCTAATTTCTCCTCTTTTTGTTGCGTCTGCGCCAGCTTTTGTTTTAGCTCAAGCTCTAAATTTATCGCTTTTGAGATCGCTTCGTTTAGGTTCTCTTTGCTCTCGCCGTAGTTTTTGCGCGCCGCGGCGATCAAATTTTGCGCTATGCCGTAGCGCAGCGCGGTTTCAAAGGCGTAGGATTTGCCGATCGTGCCCTTTAAAAACTCATACTTCGGCGCGCTGTTTTTCTCGTCGTAAAGTGCCGCCAGCAGCTCTACGCGCGGATCCTTTGCAAGCAGCATCGCCAGGCGCTTGTGATGCGTGGTGATGATCATCTTCACGTCGCCGCTTATCAGCTGCTCGATCATCGCGCCGTATAGGCTCGCAGCCTCCTCAAAATCGGTACCCAGCTCGATCTCATCGACGCCGATTAGAATTTCTTTGCGCCCGAACAGCTTGCTAAAGGCAACCATCCTGCCCGCAAAGGTCGAGATGTCGTTTTTGGAGTTTTGCGGATCCTCCATTATGAGCTCGAACTCTTTAAAGGTGCCGATGCGGCTGAGGCTTGCGCGAATAGGCATCGGAAGAAGGTACTTAGCTAGCAGCGCCGCGCTTAGAATGCTTTTTAAAAGCATCGATTTTCCGCCCGCATTCACGCCGGTGATGAGCAGAATTTTGCCGCTAAATTCCACGCTCACGCGCTTTGGATTTTTAAGCGCGGGGTGGGCGAAGCTGTCTAGGACGATATCGCGCGAGGACTCGGGCAGGACGAACTCATAATCGCTCGCTCTTGCCATCGCGGCGCGCGCAATCAGCGCGTCGATCGCATCGAAAGCGGCGTTTATAAATTTCAGAAAGGCTAAATTCTTATTAAAAACCGCGCTGATCTGCTTGCAGTGCTCGAAAACGATCTGCTCTTTTTTGTCCAAAATCGCGCTTTGAGCGGACTTTAGAGCCGCGATCGCGTCTGGAAGCACGTAAAAATAGCCTCCGCTTGAGCGCGCTACGACGCTGCCTTTTAGCACGTGATTAAAGCCGCCGCGCACCAGCAGAGCCTCGGTGTCGCTTATGTAGTGGATCTGCGTGTCGGCGAGATAGGGCGAAAGGGCTTTGGAATAGATCAGCCTTTTTAGCGTCTGCTCGATCTCGTCCTTTTTTATCTTAAACGCCTCGTTCAGCGCGCCGAAGCGCTCGTCTATCGCGTCGCGAAAGCCGCCCTGGTCGTCGAAATAATCCTTTAATTGCGCGATGGGCTGCGGGATCTCAATCTTTGCAAGCCAAGCGGCGAGTTTGCCTTCGAAGGGCTGCTTTTTGAGATACAGAAAATATCGGACGATTTTGCTAAACTCGTAAATTTCGCTGATATGAAGCACGCCGTGTTTTGAGATGCGCATCAGCGCGTCGTCTAGGTTCGCGACGCTCTCGCACTGCGCGAGATCAAATTTCGTAAGTTCTGAAATTTTTTCAAAATTTAGCTTGCTATCGCCGCTTAAAAACAGCGGCTTTTCGCGCGCCAAAAAGCTTTTAAATTTCTCTAGATACTCGCCCAGATCGAGGCGCGTAAAGAGTTCGTCACTGATCATAAACGCACTCTTTGATCTTGTAGGTTTTGCCTTTAAATTCCGCGCCTACGCTTTTTTTGGCGATGAAAGCGCCCAGCGAAAAGGAGTGGGTGAAGCTCTCTCGCGTTACGATCTGCGCGGAGCTTTGCAAATTTAAGCTCTGCGGCGCGGAATTTTGCGTATTTTTAGAATTCTGTGCGGAGGCTTGGGGATCGGAGATTTGCGTGTTGCCTCGTTGCGCTGAATTTTGTGAGGCGGAGCTTCGCATACCTTCTTGGCTCGCGGAATTTTGCGGCGTGAGACTCTGCGTATCGCCTTGCTGCGTAGAATTTTGCGAAATAGGGCTTTGTGCGGAATTTTGCCCGCTCGAAACAGCGTCGCTAGTTTGCGCGGAATAGTTTTGCTCAGCGGAAGCCTGCTCGTTCGTTTGCACCGCGGAGCTTTGCGCGGCGGAAGCGGCCTCACCCTGTGCGTTTAAATTTGCTTCGTCGTCTTGTGAACCCAAATTTTTCGCATCCGCGCTGTGTTTTTCGGAGAAGGAATTTGCCGCGCCGCGAGCTTCGGCGGCGGAATTTATCGCGCCGCCACATCTTAATCTGGCGCCCGCGTTAAATTTAAACACCATCTCCTCCTCAAGCTTGGCGGATCGCTCGCTCGCGCTTTCGTAAAAATACGCCCCCGCGCACAGCAGCACGATCAGCGCCGTGGCGATGATTTTAGCCCTTTTGCTTAAAATTTCGTCCCGCACGAAAAAGATCGCCGCGATAAATAAAAATGCGAAAATAAACACTAAAAATCTCAAATTTTATCCTTGCCCGCCCGCAGCGGAGTTTGGCTCGTAAATCGGACGAGAGTTTTCAAGCCTAAAATTCTCCGCGCAGCTGATAGGTGATGTCGCCTGCGCCGAAGCCAATCACGAGCCCGTCGTTTATGATGTGGCGGACGCCGAAAATATCGCTAAATTCTATCTTCTCGCCGTTTCTAAAGACCCGCTCGGTAAATAGCGCGCCCAGTCCCTTAAATTCCTCTTTCAGATCGATACCGTTGCTCGGCTCGCCCGCGGCGTAAACGGGCAGCACCACGAGCTCTTCTACGCCCGCAAAGCACTCTTTAAAGGCGTTTAAATTCGCCTTAAGCCTGCTGAAGCGGTGCGGCTGAAAGATCACTGTAATCTTGCTAAGACCTAGCAAGCTAGCGTATTCGCGCGCGCTTTGCAGCGTGGCTCTGATCTCGGTGGGGTGGTGGCCGTAATCATCGATCAGCACGAAGTTTGGGGTGGCGCATAGGATGTCGAAGCGCTTTTTAATCCCTTTGTAATTCAGTAAATTTTTGCGGATCTGTTCTAGCCCCGTCTCGCACGCGGCAGCAAGGATCGCTAGCGACGCGTCTATGGCGATGTGCCTTCCTAGCCCGTAAACCTCGAAGCGCCCGAGCTCTTTAAGATTAAAGCTCATAAACGGCTGATGATCGCGCAGCAGCACCTTCAGATCCGTTATGTCGCGCGAAGGAAAGAGCTTGATACAGCCGAGCTTAATGGAGCTTAAAAACTCATCCTCGGCGTTTATCACGCGGATCTTGGCGCGCTCCAAAAAGCCGCGATACGCCGCGTGAAATTTATCCAAATCGTTGTCGTAATGATCCATATGCTCGGGCTCGGCGTTCGTTACGATCGCGACGTAGGGGTTGGAATTTAAAAAGCTCGAATCGCTCTCATCGGCTTCAAAGATAATGTTTTCGCTGTTTTCGTATTTCATATTCGAGCCAAACTGCTTGGAGATCGCGCCGATGATGACCGAGCCGTTTATCAGCGCCGAGGTTATCGCGCTCGTGGTGCTTTTGCCGTGTGCGCCGGCGACTGCGAAGACGCGCTTGTCTTTTAGCACGAAGGGCAAGGCCTCCTTGCGCGAGAGGCAGACGATCCCCTTTTTGCGCGCGGCTTGCAGCTCGACGTTGTCCTCTTTGATCGCGGCGGAATAGATGACGATCTCCTGATCCTTGATCGCCGAAGCGTCGTGCGGCGTGATGATCTCCATGCCGTCCGCTCTTAGCTTGTAGGTCGTCTCACTCTCTTTGATATCTGAACCCGAAATGATAAAATTTTTCTCGTGTAAAAATCTCGCTAATGCCGATATTCCTATGCCGCCGATGCCGATAAAATGAACCTTTTTCACCTTTGTCCTTAAATAATATAATAGATAATTACGTTTAAATTTTTAAATCCCGCGTGGGCGAAATTTAAAAATTTAAGCCATTCCACGCGCCTTGAAATCCACCTTTAAATTTTACGAGCTCGCCGCGTCGTGCAACCCCATCTCGCTACTTCCAAATCCGCTTTTAAAATTTAGCGATCTAAATTTGCCTTTAAAATTTCGCTTTTTAAAATTTGAGCGCTTGAAATTCCTCGCTCAAAACTTCGCTTCGAAACGGCGCGCTTAAATTTTACGGCTAAAACTCGCCGTTAAAGCCTTGTGGCGAGCGAGGCGCCGCTGTGCCTACCGCATCGTATCGCGCCCTGAAGCCGCGTAAATTTCGTCGCACGTCGATTATTTAAATTTAGCGCCTCAAATTTCGCCGTTTGGGCTCCGCGGTAAAGCCTATTCGCCGCTTTGCGCTTTAAATTTAGCTGATAAATTTACCCGCATAAATTTAAAATTTCGTCGAAATTTTAAATGTCAGTGCGCCCGTTGATCGCCTTTATCAGCGAGAGCATATCGACGTTATCTAGGCTCACGCCCGTAGGCACGCCTTGGGCAAGCTTAGTAAATTTCAAACCCAGATCCACGAGCTTGTCTTCGACGTAAAGCATTATGCCGTCGGAGTTGATGCCCGGCGTCAGCGCGAAAATCAGCTCGCTCGCGCCGTTTCGGCTCACCATCTCGCGTAGCGCCGCGATTTTATCTTCGTCAGCGGCGTCTAGCACGAAGTAGCGACCGTTGTAAATTTTATTGCTCTCTAAAATAAAGATATCTTTGGGGTTTTCGACGATGCAAATTTTATCGCTCTCGCGCTCCTCATCGGCGCAGTATTCGCAGATCTCGCCCTCACATACCGCTCCGCAGATGCGGCATCTGTGCAGTCCGCGCACCGCCTCTTCGATATTGTGCGCTAAATTTAGCCCCAAAAAGGAGTTTTGCACGCTTACGTAGTACGCAAAGCGCAGGGCGGACTTTTTGCCCACGCCAGGGAGCTTTTCAAAGCTTGCGACGAGCTCTTCAAACCTGCCTGTGCCGCTCATATAGCGCCCTTCGGCGAAAAGACGATCGAGAAGTAGTGCGTACCGTCGCTGTAATTGTACTCGAAGCGGAATTTATGCAGCTCGCAAATTTTATCGATGATGTAAAGCCCGAGCCCCATGCCGGTGGCTTTCTCGTCTTTATTTCTGATAAAGGCCTGCTTGTAGTGCTCGAATGATTTTGCAAGCGCCGCGCCGCGGTTGGCGACGCTGATCTTATTTTCGTCGCAGATGATCGCGATCTTTTTATCGGCGGAATATTTTAGGGCGTTGTCGATCAAATTTTTAATCGCCAGCGCGAATAGCCCGAAATCCACGTTTATCACCGCGTCACACTCGATGTTTTCGCTGATGAGCTCGTCCCAGTTATCGAGCATCGACATATCTCTTACCTGCTCTAAAATCAGGCTGAAATGGTAGTCTTGATAGTTGAGCGAGTAGCTTTTTGAGAGGAGTTGCTCGATTTTAGCAAACTCGTTGATTAAAATTTCAAGCCGCTCAAAAACGTTTACGAGCCGTACCTTTTGCGTCTCGTCCTCGAGCATCTCCGTAATGAGCCTGCCCTTACCGATCGGGGTTTTGAGCTCGTGCATGATAGTGCGCAAAAACAGCTGGCGCGATCGGATCAGCTCTTGAATTTTGGCGATCGCGTTGTTAAATTCCTGCGCGACCTGCCCGATCTCGTCCTCGCTGTGAGTAGCGGCTAAATTTACGTCCAAATTGCCTTGGGCGAATTTTTTGATATTTTTGCTTAGTTTTTTTAGCGGCGTGAAGCTCTTCATGATCGACAGATAAAGCGAAACTAAAACCGCGACGGTGAGGAAAAACCCGACCCAGAGCGGATCGTTTAAATTTTTCGTGCCGATACTTTCAAAAACGACGATGAAGGAGTTGTTTTTGATATTTAAAAAGAGCGAGTTGTTGTACTCGACCGAGCTAAATTCCCCGATCGAGGTGTCTTGAACGAAAAATTTCTTCCCGCTAGTGCCGATATTTTGGATAACGTTTTTGTCTTTGACGAGCTCGAGCCCGAAATTTGAAAAATACTGCTCGATGTCGCTAGGCGGGGTATTGCGCTTGTAAAGCTCGAGTAGATAATTTACCGCGTTTATCTGGTTTGCCTGCATCGCCCCCAGGGCTTTGCTCATCTGGATGCGCCCGAAAGTGATAAAAAGCGTGCATACCAGAATAAGCGCGATTACGAAAAATACGGTGATCTTCGTGATTAAGGAGTGTTTCATCCGATGAGCTTGTAGCCGATACCGCGAACCGAAAAGATATGCTTAGGCGCTTTGGAACTATCGCCGATTTTGGTGCGTAGGCGCCCGATGATGACGTCTAAGCTCTTTGAGTCCTTATCTTTTAGGCTCTTGCAATGGTATACGAGCTGCTCGCGAGATACCGAAAAACTATGCTGCTTGATTAGGTATTCTAAAATTTCATACTCCGCAGGCGTTAGCACGAGCGACTCCTCGCCGAAGTAAATTTCATGGCGCTTGTCGTCGATACGAAATACGCTATCCGTGGCGGTTTCTTCCTTTTCGCTGGCTTTTTTATAGCGGCGGATGAGGCTCATGATGCGCGCGTGCATCTCTTTTGGATCATAAGGCTTCGGTAGATAATCGTCCGCTCCGATCTGAAGACCTACGACGCGATCGCTCACGTCGCTTCTAGCTGAGCTGATGATGATCGGAATGTCGTATTTCTCGCGGATCTCTTTGCAGACTTCAAGCCCGTCCATCCCGGGAAGCGTAAGATCCAAAATCAGTAGATCGTAGTTTTTGATCCCTGCGCTAATGCCCAGATACGGGTCTTCGAAGTTTGTAACTTGGATGTTAAATTTAGCCAGATATTCGGTTAGAAGCTGTGCGAACTCGCTGTCGTCTTCTATCATCAATACATTTATCATTTTTTATCCTTTGCATCGTTGATTTGAAATTTTAAATATTGCATTATACATAAAAATAGTTAAGTCTTAACTTGCGTTTTATTAAATTTAGATAAAATTGCCCCTTTTGTATAGTTCAAGGAGAATTTCGTGGAAGAAGATTATTATGAAATTTTAGGCGTGGCGCGCGATGCCGACGCCGAGACGATAAAAAAGGCGTTTCGAAAGCTCGCTTTGGAATTCCACCCCGACCGCAACCAAGGCGATAAGGAATCGGAGGAGAAATTTAAAAAGATCAACGAAGCGTATCAAATTTTAAGCGACGATCAAAAGCGCAGGATGTATGATCGCTACGGCAAAGAGGGCATCAGCGGCGCATATAGCGGCGCGAGCGGCGGAGGATTTGATTTTAGCTCGATTTTCGGCGATTTTTTTGAGCAGGCATTTGGCGGAGGCGGTCGTTCACGCCCTAGCGATCCATACGGCATAGATACCGAGCTGGCCGTAACGCTGGAGTTTAAAGAGGCTTTAGAGGGCGTTCACAAGGAGATAAAATACAAGATCAAAAAGCCGTGCTCCACCTGCGACGCCACCGGCTCGAAGGATAAAAAAAGACACACCTGCTCCGCTTGCGGCGGTACCGGGCGCGTCGCTGTAAGGCGCGGATATATGAGCTTCATCCAAAGCTGCTCCGAATGCGGCGGCACGGGCGAAATCGTAAAAGACAGGTGCAAGGATTGCGGCGGCAAGGGCTTTACCGAGGAGGACGTGAGCCTTAAATTTGACATTCCTGCAGGCATCGACGACGGGCAGCGCGTGCGCCTAAGCGGCAAGGGCAACGTTTCTAAAACCGGCGAAATCGGGGATCTGTACGTGATAGTGCGCGTGAAGGAGGATAGCCACTTCCTGCGCGACGGAGACGACCTGTATATCGAAGTGCCGGTGTTTTTCACGCAGGCGATCTTGGGCGAGAGCATAGAGGTGCCGACGCCGCGCGGCAAGGCGGAGTTGAAGCTCAAAGTAGGCACGAAGGACAAGCAGCGCTTCACGATCTACGGCGAGGGCGCGCCGAATATCCGCACCAAGAAAAACGGCGATCTGATCGTGCAGGTAAACGTCCAGACGCCTAAAAAATTGAACGAGAAGCAAGAGGCGCTTTTGCGCGAGCTTCAAGAAAGCTTCGGCAGCAACGGCGGAGACGACGAGGGGATACTCGATAAAATCAAGAATTTTTTCAAGTAATCTGCCTTGATCTGCCTCGATCTGTTTTGAGCGGCGGTCTTGCGGTTTTATTCACCAAAGTACGGGATTTTCGCTTGGAATCTCGCTAAGAGTTTGGATGTAATTTCGGTGTAAATTTCGTGTCATTATTTGGATAAAATTTAATTAGCATTTAATATTATTTAAATTTAAAGATTATTAATATTAGTAAAGCAAATTAAAATTTTTATAATTAAGAGGTAGGATGATGTTAAAACAAATTTTAAATGTAGCGTTAGCATATGTTGGGGTTATTGTCGGTGCTGGATTATCGTCCGGTCAGGATCTGATGCAATATTTCGTCAGTTTTGGCAAATGGGGTATTCTTGGAGCCGTTATTCTTGGTATCCTCAATGCCGTCTTTGGTAAAATCATTATTACATTCGGTAGTTATTTTAGATCCAATGATCACTTTGAAGTTCTTTCACAAATTGCTGGATCTATCACTAATAAAATTCTTGATATTTCTTTAATTATTTGCTGTTTTGTGGTAGGTTTTGTCATGATTGCCGGGGCTGGATCAAATCTTAATCAGCAATTTGGCATGCCATTCTGGTCAGGAGCACTCCTATGTGCCGTATTGATAATCCTTGTTAGCTTTCTTAATTTTGAAAAAATCACGAATGTGATCGGAATATTTACGCCTATTATTTTTATCATGATTATGATTATGGCAGTATATACCTTTGCAAGTCAACGTTTTGATTTTAAAGAATTAGAAACAATTGCAAATACAATCTCTACTCCAATGCCAAATATCTGGTTTTCTGTTCTGAATTATTTTTCGCTCTGCGTTATGACAGGTGTATCAATGGCTTTTGTATTAGGGGGATCCATTATGAGGATTGGTGTAGCAGAAAAAGGTGGTACTTTGGGTGGATTTATAATCGGTATTATCATCACAGTTACAACCTGTATCTTATATGCAAATGTAAAACTTGCAACGACTGTTGATATTCCTATGTTGGCTATTGCCAAACAGATTCACCCTGCATTTGCATTTGTGTATGCACTTGTTATCTTCGGCTTGATCTTTAATACTGCTTTCAGTTTATTCTATGCCTTAGCAAAACGTTTCTCATCTAATCAATCAAAACGTTTTTATCCAATTATGATTGGCACCGTAGTTGTAGGGTATATATTATCCTTTATGGGCTTTAAAAAATTAGTATCGATTATGTATCCAATTCTAGGTTATATTGGTTTTATAATGTTGATGGTATTACTAATTGGGTGGATCAAAGAGAGGTCAAATGTTAGAGATGAGAAGTTTTTGCGTCGCAAGATGATTCGGTTGATCACAAAAAAATATGATGATGAACAGGAATATACGAAGGCAGATAAAGAAAAATTTCAGAAGCTGGGTGAGGATTCAATAGTTGATACTAAAAGTATTAAAAGCGATATCAAAGATCTTGTCAAAGAGCAGTTCACTGATGATAACAAATAAATAAAGTTCAAAAAAATAAAGAAAGAACGATTATTTGAATTGGTTGAATTTTAAAGGGCGGTAAAGGATTTCGCTTGAAATAAAAAGAGCTCGGGAAACCTTGATTAGCCTAATTTAATATAATGATTTTAAAAAGATTAAATCAAACATATTTTCTGTTCTTTATCGTAAAAATTTCAAAATAAAAGCAACTATGAATTTAAAAAGGACAAAGATGGATCGCAAAAACGAGCCTACAAATTTCAAATCCGCGGATGATGAGATGTTTGCGTTTTTATCGAGCTTGGGCGATTGCTGGCAGGTGAGCGAGGGTGGAGTGAAATTTATAGAGGAAAATTTCACCTTCGTCGGCTCCAAGCCCGTCTTGCGGGGATTGAAAGATTATGCGACCGCGGACTGCCTGAGCTTTGCCGGTGCCAGAAGCTTCATAGACGCAAATCCCGCGGCAAAAAAGAGGATTTTAGGCGGCGAAATCTGCTATCTGGGCGATAGTCTAACGAGCGCCGAGGTTAAATTTGCGCCCGAATATTTTTACAATTTTTTAAAATTTATAATGGAGCAAGTCCCCGAACACCACTATTTTTTCAGCCCTACTGCGCGCTGGCTCCTGCTGGTTGCGATGGAGAAATACGTGGAATTTGCGGCTTTAGATTAGCGTTTGGATCCGCGAAAATTTGCGAAATTTCGCCGATTTAAGGCGTGAAAAATTTTATCTAGGTATAGATAAGCGTGTATGACACGGTAATTAAAATTCGCTTGAGCTAAAAAATTTCATTTTAAGATTTACGGAAGTAAAATAACAGATCAAATTTAAAGGCACCCCATGAAAAATCCAGAATGGCTAGGCAAAGAAATTTATAGAGTGGAAAGAAGTAAAATTTTTGGGCACTTAAGACCGTATTTATCGTATGCGGTATTATATTGCTAGTGTATACCGGTTGGTATAGGGGTGATATTATTGGTATTTCTATCTCATTTATTATATTTTTAATGCTCATAATGCTATTTACAGAGCAGACGTTTCGAAAAATTATATTTTATGAAAATGGATTTGTAATATCTAATTATTTTACGAGAGTATTTAAATATGATGAACTAAAATTAATATATTTGCAATTTTCGTCTGGACTATTTTTTAAAGAAAATGCTCCGCTTATAATAAATTTTGGCTTCAAGAAATTATGGATAGAGGGACTTATCTTTGACATCAATACATCGTTAATACAAAAAAATGAGATCGAAAGAATAATAGAGATTTTTAAACTAAAAGAAGTTCATTATGACGATAGTGCAAAAGCAGGGATATAAAAATAGGCAAAATATTGCTATTGCGAAAGCTCTTTGAGGCGGTCTTTATCCCTTGCCTAGCTTGATACGTGCCCTAAAATCAGGCATGATCTGCGCGATGAGCGCGTAAAAATCCGCTCCGTGATTTGCATGGATGAGGTGCGCGAGCTCATGCAGCACGACGTATTCGACGAAGCGCGGATCCCGCTCTATCAGGCTTAGCGAGAAGTTGAGATAGCCCTTGGCGTGGTTACAGCTACCCCAGCGCGTCTGCATTTTGCGCACCCGCACCCGCGCGATCTTGCGGCCTATCCGTGGGGAAAGCTTCGCGATATAGCGTAGGTAAAGCTCAAGCGCAAAGGCCTTTTTAAACGCCGCAAACTCGCCCTCACTCTCGCAAAAGATCACGTCTCGTGACATGAGAATCTTATCTTTAAATTTAGAGCTTTTGATAAAATTTTTGATCGTAAAATCCGGCTCGATATCTGCCGCTTGCGTGCTTTGTGCTACATTTTGCGGCACGTTTTCGCTCGCGGCTTTTGAAATTTTTTCGCTCATAAACGGAATTTCTTCGCCCACGACAGAGCTAAAATTTGAAATTTCTCCGCTTGCAACGGGTTTAAATTTTAAAATTTCGTCCCTTGCGGTGGAGTTAAATTTACCTGCGTCATCGCTTTGCGGAGCGCGCCCGTTTGAGTGAAATTTTAAAATTTCGCCGCAGGATTGCTCGCGGACACTTTGTGACGCCGTATTTATAAATTCGCCGCTTTGTCGCATTTCGCTCTGTTGCGCTAGCCCCTGCGCCGCATCGTCCGGTAGGTCAAATTTCAAATCCTCGCTTGCCGCGCCATTTTGTGAGGCGCACTCGCCCGAGTGAAATTTTAAAATTTCACTTCCCGCACCGCCGTCCGCACCGTCATTCATGCCGCCCATGGAATTGTTTGCGCTACCGCTCACATCGCCGCCATTGACGCCGCTACCGCCTATGCCTGCGCCGCTTTGTATTACGCCGCCCGCGTGACTATTCGCATCGCCATTCGCCCAATTCACGCAGCCTTGTGCGCCGCTATCGCCTAAACTTTCATTCGCGCCGCAGTCTGCGCCGAGCTCAGCCTCGCGGCTAAATTTCAGCTTGTAAATTTTGCCTAAAATTCTAACCTGATCGCTCGCTAGTAGCTTACTTCGCAGCCGCGCAAGCGTTTGGCGGATCCAGCTTTCGTGCTTTAGGATGAAGTTTTCTGCCTGCGCCGTGGTATAGGAGCGCGGCACGCTTACGCTGATTTCGCAGTCCTTGCTAATGCGGATGCGCGCGTATTTCATCCGCTTAAAACGCAGGCCAATCGGCAAGCCTAGCAAATTTAGACTAACTTTTTGCTCTGCCATTTTTTGCTTATCCATCGCGCCGTATTCGCGCTGCCGCGCAGCCACTCGTCGCAGAAAAACCCGATCCAAACGCCCAAAATTCCATATCCCAGATGAATGCCCAAAAGCCAGCCCACGGGGATTGAGACGCCCCACATAAAGATCACGCCCATCACAAAGGGAAACCTCGCGTCGCCGCTTGCGCGCAGGGCATTTACGAACACGATATTAAGCGTCCGTCCGAACTCAAGCCCCAGCGTGAGGTAAAAAAGCGGCCGCATTACCTGCTTGTGCGCCTCGTTTAGGCTCAATATCTCCATAATCTGCTCGCGCGCTAAAAACACGATCGCGACGAAAAGTGCCGTAGCCCCAAGCCCAAAGCGCAGCGCGGTAAATGTGTGCCTATATGCTTCCTGCGGCTTGGCGGCGCCTACGAGGCGACCTACGATCACTTCGTTTGCCATACTGATCGCGCTTCCGCCGAAGAAGATGAATGATGAAATTTGAAAATAGATCGTCTGCACGGTAAGGCTCGCCTCGCCCATACTCGCGACGAAGGCGAATGCGACCAGATACTGCACGATCCACAGCATGTTTTCGCCCGCGCTAGGAAGCCCTACGGATAGAATTTTACGCAGCGTGGCGAACTGGATCTTTAAAAACATCGTGAGGTAAAATTTTATCTTTAGCACCTTCGTGATGATGAGGAAGAATAAACATACGCCGATCATGCGCCCCGCGATCGTGCTCACGCCGATGCCCTCAAGCCCGTAATACGGCAGTCCGAACGGCCGAAAGAGCACGACGTAGTTGCCTGAGAGCGTTACTAAATTCATCACCACGGAGACCGCGATGATGAAATTTGCGTATCCGTAAACGCGCACGATGGCGCTAAGCACGATCGCTACGGCGTCTATCGCAAATACGATGCTGATGACCTTAAGATAGATCGCGCTTTCGCTCAAAAGCTCGGCGGGCACTTGCAGCGCGCGGAGCAAAAACGGCGCGCAGCTAAAGACGAAAACGCCGCTACAAAGCCCCACGAGCGCGTTAAATGCGATGCTCGTGTGGATCGCGCGCATGGCTAGGACTTTGTTTCTTGCCCCCAGCGCCTGCGCTACGAGAACCGAGCAGCCCACGGCGAGGAAACCGAAAACGGTGACGAAGAGCAAAAATATCTCGTTGCCCGCGCCCAGCGCGCCTACTAGCGAGACGTCCACGCGCGAGATCATGTAGGTGTTGATAAACGTGGTCACTAGGCGCAAAAACATATCGACGTAGATTGCTAGCGAGAGCCTTAGTAGCGAGATTTCTTTCATATTTTGCCTTTATTGGGGGAAATTGTAGCCGAAAATTCTTTTAGGTTTGCTTTTGCGCAGGAGGGGGCGAGCGGAGTTGTTTTCACGCGCTGCGCGGCATGCGTAAAATTAGAATTTACGGCGCTGCGCGCGAATATACGGTGATTTGACGCGGAGGAGCAAGAGCATACGTAGCCGCATATCTCGCGCGGCGATCTGTAGTAAAGAAGTAAGGAAACGGCTCAGAATTCCACGCGATTTAAAATTTAAAAGTCGCGTGAAATTTTATTAAATTTATGCCGGTTGGAGTAAATTTCGCTTTCCGCTAGATCGAATTTCGCTTCCTCATATGAACCGTGAAGTGCTCCGACGCGTCCTTAAAGCCGCACTTTTGTAGGAATTCTCCGGCGCCCTCAGCTTTGTGCAGAGGAGTAACGACAAAGGTGGTGGTGTGCGCAAAGCGCTTATTAAAGGCATTTACGAGCGCCGTGCCGATACCGCGCCTTTGGTAATCCTTATGAACTATCACGCAGTAAAGATAGCTCGTAGCGAAGTTGTCGCGGTCGCAAAATGCCTCCAGCACCCCCACGGTCTTGCCCTGCGTTTTGGCGATCGCCACGTAATCATAGGTGCGCCACACCCTGTATGTCTCGTGCGGCGGCACGGAGGCTGCATTTTGCTCCGTATCCCAGCCGATCGATACCATTATCTCATCTAGATCGCTAGGCTTAAAATTGGCGGAATTTTCTAAAATTTCAAACTCCATCTTCGCTCCTTAATTGAAATAGCTTTTCAAATCGCAAGTATATCGCCGTAGCTTTAAAACGGCATTAAATATCAATTAGCGGCTCTTGTGGCGAGGTTTAAATTTTAAAATTTAAAGGCGAGGCAGGGCGCGGAGCGTAAATTTAAGCTCGAATTTAAAATTCTAACCATTTACCGCAATTTGATATAAACTCGGCAAAATTTTCCCAAGGATCCCCGATGCAAACGCTTGATTTTCACGTCCATCTGCTAAGCAAGGAGGTGCACTTCGACCGCCCTTATGACAGGCTCGCGCTGTGCCTTTTCGGCAGGCGCTTCGGTATTGACGTATCGCGCGCGATCAAAGAGCCATACGAAGCCTATGTGGACGCTCTGCTCGGCGGGCTTAGGGCTTCGAAATACGTTAAAAAGGCGGTGCTTTTCGGCGTGGATGCTAAATTTAGCGACGCGGGCGAGCTAATCCATCGCGATAAGACCGTCTGTGCGGATAACGACAGCGTGTTTGAAATTTATCAAAAAAACCCAGGTCTCATCGTGCCGTTTTTTAGCATCAATCCGAAGCGAGCGGACGCGCTAGATGAGATCGATCGCTGCTTCGAGCTCGGATTTAAGGGGGCGAAATTTTTACAAAATTATTGGGATCTGGATACGAGGCTGCCTCGCTACGTGCCGTATTTTGAAAAGCTCGCCAAGCTCGGCTTGCCGCTGGTGATCCACGTCGGCAACGAAAGCTCGGTGCCCAGCACTCGCCGCTGCGAAGCGCTGGAGATGATCTACGCACCGCTTGAGCTGGGCGTTACGACGGTGTGCGCGCACATGGCGATTAACTACGAGTATTCGCATATTTTTCGTGCGCTCTCGCGCCGTCCGCGAAATTTCGGACACGATTATTTCGCGCTTCTGGCGCTTCTGCGCACGCACAAAAACCTCTACGCCGACGTTTCCGCGCTGATGACGCCGGTGCGCGCTAAGGCTCTGCCGCATCTAGCGAGCCAAACGGACGTGCACTCGCGCCTACTTTACGCTTCGGACTTTCCGGTGCCGTATTCTGCGATATACAACACCTACGATCTGCGCCTGTCGCAGCGTATCGCGCTGCATAAAGAGTCCAACCCTTTCGATCGCAACGCGCGCGGACTGCTAGCGTATTTCGGCGAGGATAGCGAGCTGTGGAGCAACTACAAAAAAATTCTGCCCTTTGCATAGATGGTGAAATTTAGGGCGTGCGGTTAGAATTCGGTGCATTTGCAGCTTTTCGCAGTTGGTTCCGAGCAAATGTAGCAAATGACATAGTGAGCGCGAGTAATGGAGCGGTCGGCGCTGTCTGTATAGCGAGAGAAAAGGCGAAACATGCGTCGGGCAAAGCGCTCAGTAGAGAGCTGATAATGAAGCATGCGCCGCGAAATTTCGCAGGATGAATTTTACAAACGGTAATTCGCGAAATTCCGCATATTACGCCGCCGCAAATTCGGCAGGTATCGGCCAAGTGCGCCCGCCCGACGCTAAATTTTAAAATTTAAACCGAGCAGCACGTATCGTAGTATCAAAGCACTCTTTGGCGCAGCGCAAATTTTGAAATTTCAGCAGTTTAATTTAGTTCGCAGGTACGCTAAATGAAACGGTGAGATCATACACGGCTCGCGCTGCTGTTAAAATTAGCTTGTAGGCACGCTAAATTCTATCGAGTGCGACTACAAGGCGCGTATGATAGAGTTTAAATTTAGCTTGCAGGCGCGCTAAATCCTAGCTGCGACATAATTTGCTTTAAATTTTATAATGACGGCTCGCTTGAAATTTTAAACCACTAGCGCAATCTGCAAAAATTTAGCGACATCCCGCCTGAAATCTGCATTGCACCACGCCGCCTGTGCCGCATCGGCGCCGCGTCGCATGATTTACGCTCAAAGCTGCTAAAATACCAACGACGCTCCGTGTTGTTAGTGTACTTATGGCGGAACTACCGCTTTACGCGAGTATAGTATGACGACGCGCTGTCCTATTCACGCCGAATTGCGCTGCACTATTTTTGCCACACCGCTTGCGCTATAAAATTTAACGCGGGTTTGTTTTAAATTTCATTTCATCGCACAAAAAAACCGCTGGCGAGAAATTCTAGCGGCGGCTCGCTTTAAATTTACGCTTCGTGCCGCTTCTCGGCTCGTTTGTTTCAATCTCTCGCAGCGCCTATTTGTCGCGCCTGCCGTTTAATTGCCCGCCCCGCTAAATTTTAAAATTTACCCGAATTTTAGAAGTTTACCAGCTTTAAAAGCGCCTTTGAAATTCTTGCGATCTCATCTTGCATGTGCCCGCCCGGATTTTGCTCAAACTCCGCTTTTGCGCCCGCGCCGCGGCATTTTGCGATGAAATTTCGCGCCGTCTCGCCACAGAGTGCTCCGCGCGGATTTTTCGGGTCCATCTCGGCCTCGCCCAAGGACGCGTAGACGTGCGCCAACCCCTGTTGCGGCGAGTGTGCGGTGACGAAGGCGTCAAAGCCGCTAAACCAAAACGACGCCGAGACGCAGGCGATCTTTTGAAATTTATCGCTAGCAAACGCCGCATACGCGCTAAAAAGCCCTGCCAGCGAGTATCCTGCGCACGCTCGCCACGCAGGTTCGCCCGCGCCGAATACGTGCCGTTCGATACGCAGGATCAGCTCGTCCGTAAATTTTTTCAAATGCGCCGCGCCGCCGCCTGAGAAATCGTGCACCCCTTTAAACGGCGATTTTGCCGCCCACGGGCTAAGCTTATCGCCCCACTGCGCCTCGTTTAGATAGATCGCCGCAAGCACGAAATCTGCGCCGCTTCGTCGCGAGACGAGTTCGTAAATTTCGCCCACACTGGCCGCGCTAAACTCCAAGGCGTGCAGGTAGATGATCGGTGCGGACGCGGCTTCTTTTGTAAAGGAGGGCGCAGCCGCAAAAGACGGCGCGTGCGGGGCGAAAATTTCTACGCGCAGGTCGTTAAATTCCAAACTTTGCATCGCTGAACCTTTAAAAGTTATTAAAATTTAATAGAATTTTGTGTAAAATCACCGAATTTAACACTAGAGGAACTTAAAATTGGCTTTGATCGAGCTTATCGATGTTACGAAAAAATTCGGCTCTCACGTCGTTTTAGACGGCGTAAATTTCGCACTGGACGCTAACGAGCGCGTCGCCGTGATCGGCAAAAACGGCGGCGGCAAGTCCACGCTGATGAAGATAATTGCAGGTCTGTGCGAGATTGACGAGGGACGCGTGATCACTCAAAACGGGCTAAACATCCAGATGCTCGCTCAAACGCCTAAATTTGACGAAAATCTCTCGGTCAAAGACGCGCTGCGACGGGAGCTAGCCGAAATTTACGCCGCCCTTAGCGAATACGACGCGATCTCGAGCAAAATCGCCGCACAGCCCGAAAACAAGGAGCTTTTGGCGCGCCAGGACGAGCTGATTAAATTTATCGAGGCCAAGGACGGCTGGCAGATCGACAATAAGATCGAGCAGGTGCTGCAAAATTTCGGGCTTAAAATTTACGAAAACCGCTCGGTCTGCACGCTTAGCGGCGGCGAAATTCGTCGCGTGGCGCTGGGCGCGCTGGTGCTTAAAAAGCCCGACGTGCTGCTGCTGGACGAGCCCACGAATCACCTCGACGTCTATATGGTGAAATTTCTAGAGGAGATGCTGCTTAGCTCGAAGCAGACGATTGTTTTTATCAGCCACGATCGCTATTTCATCGACCGCTTGGCGACGCGCAGTATCGAGATCGAAGAGGGCAAAATTTCAAATTTCGACGGCGGATACGAGAATTATCTGAGGCGCAAGCAGGAGATGCTTGCTTCGCTCGAGAAGTCTCACGAGACGCTGCTTAAACAGCTGCGCGCCGAGGAGGAGTGGCTGCACCGCGGCGTAAAGGCGCGCCTAAAGCGCAACGAAGGGCGCAAGGCACGTATCATGCAGATGAGGCAGGATGCGAAGAAAAACCCGGGCGCGATCCGTCGCGTGCGACTCGAGCTGGAGCGCGCGAGTAGGAGCTTTAACGGCACGGGCGGCGACAATCGCAAAAAGATGCTTTTTGAATGCACGAATATCGGTAAAATTTTAAACGGCAAAGTGCTTTTCAAGGGCTTTTCGGCGCGGGTTTTGCAGGGCGAGCGCATCGGCATCGTAGGCGCTAACGGCGCGGGCAAAAGCACTTTGCTTAAAATTCTACTCGGTCGCAGCAAGATCGATGCGGGTGAGATCAAACGCGGCGAGATCAAGATCGGCTACTTCGATCAGACCCGCAGCGGCATCACGGACGATAAAAGCATAGTCGAAATTTTCTGTCCAAACGGCGGCGATCACATCAACGTCCGCGGCAGCTACATGCACGTATACGGGTATTTGAAAAATTTCTTGTTTCCGAAGGAGTTTTTGGATAAGCCCGTGGGCGTGCTTAGCGGCGGCGAAAAGAACCGCCTGGCGCTTGCCAAGCTCTTTACCGAGCAGTACGATTGCTTGATTTTGGACGAGCCGACGAACGATCTTGATATCGCGACGATCAATATTTTGGAAGACTACCTGCTAAGCTTCGAAGGTGCGGTAATCATCGTAAGCCACGATCGCTATTTCATCGATAAGATTACGAATAAGCTTTGGGTTTTCGAAAAAAACGGCGTCATCGATCAAATTCAAATGCCCTATTCGCAGTATCTGGAGTTTGAAGACGAGATGGCGGAGATTGACCAGATCGAGACCGATGCGGGCGCGAGCACAGACGAAGGCGGCCGCGAAAACAAAAAGGAAAAAACGAGCGCCGCGAAGCTTAGCTATAAGCAGAATAAAATTTTAGAGGAATATCCCGCTAAAATCGAGGCTATCGAGGCGCGCATAAAGGAGCTAAATCACGCGCTTTCGACGCCTGAAATTTATCAAAAGCTCGGTATGCAGGGGCTTTTTGAAGAACTTGAAGAAAAAAGAGGAACGTTAAACAGTATGGAAAATGAATATTACGAAGTACTCTCGCTCGCCGAGAGCCTAAAGTAGGCGCGATGGTTTGGTTTTTGATCTTTTTATACGCGCTTTACACGATTTATAAAATTTCGCTCGATCTGCTTGAGCTAAGCTTCATCCGCGCCAAGCTAAAAGAGCCTGCAGTGGTGCTTAGCGAGGAGGATTATCGCAAGGCGGGCGAGGTCGGCGCGGTAAATTTAAAATTTAATATATTTTCGCACTGCTTTTCTTTTGCGGTGGCGCTTATTTGGATACTTGCGGGCGCGGGCGCGTTACAGCGCGCGATATATGATCTAGCTGGCGACGGGATTTTGGCGGGAAGCTGCTTCGTAACGGCGTTTTTAATCATCGGCGGCGCGATATCGCTTCCGCTTGAAATTTATAAAACCTTCGTCAAAGATCGCCGCCTAGGCTTTTCCACGATAACGCCCGCCGTTTTCGTAAAAGACGCGCTAAAATCGCTCATACTCACGCTGGTTTTCGGCTTTGCGGTAGCCTCTGCGCTCGTTTTTTGCGTAAATAGCCTGGGCGCGCACTGGTGGGTTTGGGGCTTTCTGCTAAGCTTCGGCATAGTTTTACTGATAAATTTAATCTATCCGACCGTTATCGCGCCGCTGTTTAATAAGATGCAGCCGCTAGAGCATGGCGAGCTGAAAGAGCGCATAGAGGGGCTTTTGCAGCGCTGCGGCTTTAAAAGTAGCGGCGTTTTTACGATCGATGCGAGCAAGCGCGATAAACGGCTAAACGCCTACTTCGGCGGCTTCGGCGCGACGAAAAAGGTCGTGCTTTTCGATACGCTCATAGAAAAGCTGAGCGAGGATGAAATTTTAGCCGTTTTAGGGCACGAGCTCGGGCATTTCAAACACGGCGATATTTTGAAAAATTTAGCGCTTAGCTTTGTGCTTTTAGGCGCGACGTTCGCGGTATTTGGAAACCTCCCCGGGGGCGTATTTAGCGCGCTAGGACTTAACGCAGATGGCGGCGCGACGCTGGTTTTTATGATTTTGTTTGCGCCGATCTTGCATGCGTTTTTTGAGCCCATAATCTCCAAGCTTAGCCGCATGCACGAATTTAGCGCAGACCGGCATGGCGCGAGCATGCAGGATAAAGAGAGCATGATCGGCGCGCTAAAGAAGCTGGGCAGCGAAAACAAGGCATTTCCGCTCGCTCATAAAATTTACGCCACGGTGTATCATTCGCACCCGAGCCTGTATGAGCGCATAAGAGAGCTTGATGAGGATCGCTGAGGCGCTAAGATGGGGCCTGCAGCAGTGCGGCTCAAAATACGTCGCACGCGAAATTTTAAAGCTTTGCGAGCGACTTAGCGATGAGCAGCTCGTGCTAAAATGCTCGGAAGAGCTCGCGCACGAAGCGGAGTTTCGCGCTAAGATCGTTGAATTTAAAGACGGTCGTCCGCTTGAATACATCACGCAAAGCTGCGAGTTTATGGGCTTTAAATTTTACGTCGATGAGCGGGTGCTGATACCGCGCTGCGAGACCGAAATTTTAGTAAAAAAGGCGCTTACTTTGGCGCAGAGCTTGGGTGAGCCGCGCATTTGCGAGATCGGCACGGGCAGCGGTATAATCGCTATATGCTTAAAAAAGCTACTTCCCGCTTGCCGCATCGCGGCTAGCGACATCAGCGCGGATGCTCTGCAAGTAGCGCGCGCAAATGCCACAAATTTGGGCGCGGACGTCGAGTTCGTACACTGCGCCTACGCGGATGAGATCGCGGGCGAGTTTGATCTCATCGTCTCAAATCCTCCATACATCGCAAACTCCTACGCATTGGACGCGCGCGTGCTACAAGAGCCGAAACAGGCGCTGTTTGGCGGCGAGAGGGGGGATGAAATTTTAAAACGCATCGTGCTGATCGCCGCACGGCGCGCAAAATTTCTAGCCTGCGAGATGGGCTACGATCAAAAGCAGAGCTTAGCGGCGTTTTTGCGCGAACAGGGCTTTAAGGCGGAATTTTACAAAGATTTGGCGCAGTTTGATCGCGGATTCGTCGCGCGAAATTTAAACAGATCGTAGGCACGCCGTGCAAAGCTCGCAACTACGCAGGCTGCTTTATTACAAAGCGTTCGGCTACCGCTACGTAGGCGCCGAAATTTTAAGCGGCGGCGCGCGATTTTTCAAGGCGCTGGACGCGCTGCAATCCGCTACCGCCGAGTGCAATCTCTGTGAACTTGCCAAAACGCGCGCGGGAAGCGGCGAGCAAAATTTTAAAAATTTCAAAACTATCAAAAATTTTAAAAATTCTAAAACCCCTGCGAACGTAAAACTTATGATCGTAGCTCTCGCACCGGGCGCTAACGAAGGTTTTGGCGGCGGTTTGGAGGCTGAAGTATCAGCGGCGCTAGATCAAATTTGCGCGCCCGAGCAAATCTATTTTAGCTTTCTGATAAGGTGCGCAGTGCCGCAAAATAGGCGCATAAGCTCGGAAGTAATTTTAAAATGCGCGCCCTATCTTGCCGACGAGATCAAAATTTTAAAGCCCAAAGTCGTGCTTTGCCTAGGGGAGCTCTGCTGTAAAATCGTGCTGCGAAACGGCGATCTAGCGGGCATGGACGTTCTGCACGGCTCGGTCTTTAACGAGGGCGGCATCAGCTTCGTACCAAGCTTCGATCCCACATTCATCGCGCAAAATCCGAGCAAAGCGGAGCTTTTCAAAGAGGATCTGCAAAAGATAAAAGAGCTGCTGTGAGGCGCATTTGGCGCTCGTTTTGCGCGGGCGTCGCGATTTTCATTGCGGCGGGCAAGCAGACGGGGCGAATTTAACCTGCTTAAATTTCACGGACTAGCGGGATTTTATCGAGGCAAAACACAGACTCGATCTGCGCGGGTTGAAATTTAATGGCGAGAAATTTCATAAAGCGGCGGAGTAGAGCAAAATTTAACGCCATTGCAAAATTCTGATATTTTAATTTTGTTTTCTATCTGGCTATCTCTAGGTGCGTAGGCGATTTATGTCGCGACGTAGCGCTAAATTTAAACCTCAGTGTCGAGTGAAATTCTATGTCGTAAAATTTTATCTAACCCGCAAAATTTATTACCGCCTAAGAACTCTGCACATTCTTGGATTTTACGCCGAAAGCCGGTCTGCGCTATGTTTGTGCCGCACACGACTAGGCAAATTTGAACCCGCGAAATAAATTTATCTTAAAGATTTGAAAAATTCTAAAATTTCGGCGCTAAATTTGATCGGCTTGCCGTCTTTTACGAAGGCGATTTTTACGTCCTGCGCGTATAAAAGCTCGCTGAAATCTGCGTTTTTAATATCTTTGATCTTGTAAATTTCTTGCCGCAAAAGGGCGCTGGCGTTTTTGAGCGCGGCTAGGCTAGTGTGAATTTCAAGCGTATCGCCGAGGCGCGCAGGGCGGAGGAATTTAGCGCAAAGCTCGCTAACTACGAAGTGTGCGTCCGCGCGCGCGAAGTCCACCCCGGCCTGCATAAGCGCCTCGCTGCGCGCCCGCTCGCAAAATTTTATGTAGTTGGCGTGATACACGATGCCCTGCGCATCGGTATCTTCGTAGTAAATTCTAATCTTCATCCCGCGTGTCTTTCGCCGCTGCACCATCTCTTGCGGCCAGGGCGGGGAGGATTTTTGCGAAAAACAGCACCGTTTGAAACACGATGATGAGTTTCATGCACCACTCGCTAGCCGCGTGGATTTGGGCAAATCCCTGCGTCATCGTCGCTTCTGCGCCGATCTTTTGGGCATTTATGACGTAGTCAGTAAAGTAAAGCACGAAAAGTAGGGCAAGTATGATATTTACAAGCGTCAGCATCAGGGTCGAAAGGCGCAAGCGAAAGGATTGCGATTTGTTGTTGTTGAAATTTATCATCTCAAAAACGAGGCAGATGATCGAGACTGCGATGAGGATGCCGCCGTATTTTACGAAGATCTCGCTCATTAGCTTGCCGCTTTGGAAGTGCGATAGCACGCCCTCTCCGATAATCTGCTGCGGGAAAAACACCACGGGTGCGACGAGTGCGCCGAGCGAGAGCTCAATGCCGATAAGGGCTGCGATGATGAAGATATAGATAGAAAAAATTGCGCGCATAAAGGTCCTTTTAAATTTTAAATCGGACGTGATTATAGCGAAATCTTATAATCGTGCGCTTAAGCGTTTTGTAGGCGGGTTTTTGGGCGAATGGGTGCAAGGGGTCGTGATATTACGGCATATCGCGGTATGATTAAATTTTTAAATCTTTGGATACGGTCGTTTGCGAAATTTATAAAATTTTTACGGAGGCTAGAGATGAAATTTGTGCCAGGCGCGTTAAGGATAAAATTTCATTATAAAATTTAAAATTTTCCAAATCGTTTTTTAAATTTCTCTTGCGTATTCAGCCCCCTTTAAGCATCACTCTTGTATAATCACAATTCTGTTTCGCACCGAGCCGAACCTGCTTCCTTAACTCTTAAGTCCTAGTAGTTTTAGCCTTTTAGCGAACGTGTTTTTTAAAATTTTAACTGTTAAAAACAAATATCTTTAGTCAATCTTTGAAATCTAAACAAGTGATCGATTGAGCCTATGGATTAAGATTTAGATCGCCGGATCGAAATTTAGAGAATTCTTTACGTCCGTAACGAATATCTAATTAGCATCTAGCTTTAAACTAAACCTATCCATAAAAACAATGTTACAAAAACATAAAGTTTTTAGATTAAAAACTTCATATCAACTCTCTAAAGCTTGATTCAATTATTTGAATCTGAACTAACGAAAGTTTCGTTAGTTTTAAAATTTAATTATGCGGATAATAGGTTTTATTTGCATAATATACGCCGCTTCCGATAGAAGCGGTGTGCTTTAGAGGTTTCCAAAGGGCGTAGCTCTTTGGTCGCAAAGACTAGCTTCGCTAGTCTGCGAAATCAAATAAATATGGAGAGTTTGATCCTGGCTCAGAGTGAACGCTGGCGGCGTGCCTAATACATGCAAGTCGAACGGAATTTAAAAGAGCTTGCTCTTTTAAATTTAGTGGCGCACGGGTGAGTAATATATAGCTAATCTGCCCCTTGCTGGAGGACAACAGTTAGAAATGACTGCTAATACTCCATACTCCTTTTTACCATAAGATAAATCGGGAAAGAATTTCGGCAAGGGATGAGACTATATCGTATCAGCTAGTCGGTGGGGTAACGGCCTACCGAGGCTATGACGCGTAACTGGTCTGAGAGGATGATCAGTCACATTGGAACTGAGACACGGTCCAAACTCCTACGGGAGGCAGCAGTAGGGAATATTGCGCAATGGGGGAAACCCTGACGCAGCAACGCCGCGTGGAGGATGACACTTTTCGGAGCGTAAACTCCTTTTGTTAG
>ERZ773009.86-NODE-86-length-65629-cov-11.222283_pt1 | contig 65629 bp, 80 predicted proteins | sample MGYA00580663_ERZ773009 | MGnify/ENA primary metagenome ERZ773009 (study PRJEB29015, sample SAMEA2737969) | human oral metagenome | biome: human oral; feature: human-associated habitat; material: dental | place: China | collected 2026 ... | reverse complement strand
TTCCAGAGGTTATTGGCAAGGAAGTCAGTCACACGGATGACAGCTTTTCGTCTGGGCTCTTGGAGTATCCTCAGTACACTCGTCCTTATGACTATCGAGGCATGGTCGTTCCAGAAGTGCTCATGAGCGGGCATCACGAAAATATTCGCAAGTGGCGTCTCTATGAAAGTCTGAAAAAAACCTATGAGCGTCGTCCGGACTTGCTGGAAAACTATGAATGTACAGCCGAAGAAGCCAAAATGTTGGAAGAAATTCGAGCCAATAGTAGGGCTAGCGAGAACTAGTCCTTTCTATAAAAATAGCAAAATTTAGATATCGATTTCTCAAAGCCACGTTTGTGGCTTTTTTTAATTGGATGAAGGGCTGGAAAATTTTTGAAAAAATTCAAACTTCCTTCTTGACAGAAAAAATAAAAAGGAGTATTATCTTAACTAGTTAATAAACCAGTTAACAAAAGAAGCTATTTTTGAAAGCAATTCTTAGGAAAGAATGTTTTGAAAATAGTTCTTTCTTTGAATAATTGCTAAACTGGTTAAGGAGTTGAAATGAAAATCAAAAAAGTTTTGATAGCTCTAAGCCTAGTCTTGCTGGGGCTTGGCCTTGTTGCTTGTAGCAAAAAGGAAGCAAGCGGTGCGGGTAGCAAACGCGGGATCAATATTGTCACGAGTTTTTACCCGATTTATTCGATGGTCAAAGAAGTCTCGGGAGATTTGAACGATGTCCGGATGATTCAGTCGAGTGCAGGGATTCATGAATTTGAGCCGTCAGCCAGCGATGTAGCGGCTATTTATGAAGCAGATGTCTTTGTGTATCATTCTCGGACTTTGGAGTCTTGGGCTGGTAGTCTGGATCCTAGTTTACAAAAGTCCAAAGTAGCAGTCGTAGAAGCCAGTAATGGGATGCAGTTGGACAAGGTGGCCGGCCTAGAAGAAGTATCCGCTGAGGAAGGAATAGATGAAAAGACCCTCTATGATCCACATACTTGGCTAGATCCAGAAAAAGTTGCAGAAGAGGCGCAACTCATCGCTCAAGAATTGTCCAAGCTAGATAGTAAAAATGCGGATACCTATCAGAAAAATGCTCAAAAATTTGCAGAGAAGGCAAAGGCCCTGAGCGAAAAATATAAAGGAGTATTTAGCGGACTAGATGAAAAAAACTTCGTGACCCAGCATACAGCCTTTTCTTATCTGGCCAAGCGTTTCGGTCTCAAGCAATTGGGGATTTCAGGCATTTCACCAGATCAAGAGCCTAGTCCAAGGCAGTTGACGGAGATACAAAACTTTATCAAGACCTATAAAGTCAAGACGATTTTTGTCGAGAGCAATGCTTCTTCTAAGTTGGCCGAAACCTTAAAGAAGGCGACAGGAGTCAACCTAAAGGTGCTAAATCCTCTCGAAGCAGATCCTGAAAATGATAAGACTTATCTTGAAAATTTAGAAGATAATTTAGAAATTTTAGCCAAAGAATTAAAACATTGAGGTGGTATATGAAAAAGAAATATATTATTAGTTCAGTTGCGGTACTAGCTACACTAGGTGTGTGCGGTTATGCGATCATGCAGTATCAAGCAGATAAGCCACAAGAACAAGCAACAAATCGAGTGGCCTATGTAGAAAAGAAATCTGCAAATAAGCAGGACAATAAATCTCAAAAAGCCGAGAAATTGACACCTGAGCAGATTCAGGCCAAAGAAGGCATTACTGCTGAGCAGATCGTTGTCAAGATTACGGATCAAGGCTATGTGACTTCACATGGTGATCACTATCATTACTATAATGGCAAGGTTCCCTTTGATGCAATTCTGAGTGAAGAGTTGATCATGCGGGATCCAAATTATCAATTGCAGGAATCAGATATTGTCAACCAAGTGAAAGATGGCTATATTATCAAGGTTGCAGGCAAATATTACCTATATCTGACCAATGCCAAAGAAACCAGTAATGTTCGTTCAGTTGATGAAATCGCACGGCAAAGACAAATTCATCCTAGCAAGGAAGAAGGCGAAGGCGGTTTAGAAGCTAAATCGAGTCAAACTGTTAGCAGAAAAACGCAAGACTTCAGTCGTCCAAGTGCTGCCTATGCTGCAGGAAAGAGAACTTATCAAGCAGAAGGCACTGCATCGAGTCGGAGAAATGGCGCTTATACAACAGATGACGGCTATGTTTTCAGTCCATCTGATGTGATTTCGGATACAGGAGATGGATTCCTTGTGCCACATGGCGGTCATATGCATTATATTCCTAAAAGTGATCTGTCGCCAGGTGAGTTAGCAGCTGCCCAAGCCTACTGGGATTCCTTGCAGCGAGGCAAGCAAGCAGCTACTCCAGCTGAAAATCCTACTACAGTAGGAGAAGCTTCTGCTCCTACAGCTAAAGCATCGGAAAATCAACATGCAGGAACTGCGACTAAGCCAGCGCATCAAGCTGATAAGGGACAGACTGCTAAGCCAGCTCAACCGTCCAAACCTGCCCAATCAGATGCTGGGCACGGAGCTAAACCAGCTGAAAAAGCAGAAGATGCACCATCAAGTTACCAAACCTTACTTGAGCAGCTCTACCGTACACCAAAAGAAAAACGCTATGTTGAAAAAGATGGTCTTGTCTTTGATCCAAGCAAAATCGTTAGACGGACCGCAGAAGGAGTAGCCATTCCGCATGGAAATCACTACCACTTTATCCCTTACAGCAAACTGTCTGCTCTAGAAGAAGAAATAGCTCGGAACATTCCTGTTGCTGGTCAGAAGACTTATCCTAAGGCTGCTGCAAGTACACCAAGCCAGCCTAGCCAACCAGCAAATCCAAGTCAGCCAGCCAAACCAGCTGATAAAGACGAGCACGACCATGGTTTCCATGCTGAACATGTCATCTCAAAAGATGAGGAAGGTTACGTTGTCCAACACGGCGGCCATGCACATTATTTCTTCAAAAAAGATTTGACCAAAGATCAGATTGCAGCGGCAGAAGCTAATCTGGCTAAGCACAAAGATTCAAGCCAGTCTAGTCAAGTCAGCACAGAATATGACCGTTTTTCTCGTGACGCCAGTGACGAAGAGAAAATCGCTTATATTTCCAAGACTTATGGCGTACCGCGTGAAGCGATTAAGATTTCAAAAGGCTTCTTTGTCTTTAATAATCCAGATCAAGACTACGATCCGACCCATATCCACCCCTATGCTGTTCGAAAAGAGCACGTTCGGATTCCTCTAGAAACTGGAAATCCAGAGCTGGACTTCCTAAACGAGCTTTATACAACAGCTCTGCGTTCAGGTCTGTCTCCATACAGTATTCAGGTCGAAAATGGTCAATTTGTCATTCCGCATGGCGATCACAACCACTACATCCGTGTCCAATCCAAAGGATTGAACCTTGGCTTGAAGAACAGAATCCCAGCCTTGCAATCAGCTTATCAAACAGGAGCTTATGATGAAAAGGCCGTTCTTGAAAAGGTAGATGCCCTCTTGGCAGCTAGTCGAACCATTTATGCTAAAGACTTGCTTATGCAACGTCGAATCGAGCTAGCTCTCGGTAATTTTGTAGAAACCATGAAGCAATTGCCAAGCAACTCAACAGAGGGCTATCTGGCAAGCCTGGATCAATTTGATAAGCACTACATTCATGTTGACGAGAAAGCGAAAGCGGAAGAGCTGACCGAAGTTGATAAAAAATATCAAGAATTGGTTGACAAGATCAAACGTTTGGAAACGGATAGCTACAATGTGAATAAAACCAACTTGCTCAGTGAATTGCAGGCAGCTAAGGTAGAAAAAAATGAAGCTAAGATGGCTGAGATTGAGCAACTATTGGAAAGTCTGCAAGATTATCAAGACCGAACAGGAGTGACCTCCGTTGAGTATCTCAAAGCTTTCTATCTTGCGGTTGATGATGCTCGTTTGCAGCCAGAACTTCGTAAGAAAGTTGCTGATTTGACGCTCAAGCTTTATAAATCTCAGGCCTTTATCGAAGCGGTCGATCTGAAAGCTCTTTTCTTGGAACTCTATCAAACCAAGCTAGAAGTTGACAAGGCTCTGGCAAGTGGCGAGGCTACTTCAGCTAAGGATAAAACGGTTCTGGATACCGAAAAGCTGGACGATCATAGCTATAAGGCGGCTATCTATGGTTTCTTGAAAGAATTGTACGGAGAATTTGCACCGCAGCCTACAGAGGAAATCTCAGAAGCAACTCTCCAAGCTCTCTTCCAAAAAGGTCAAGAACTTTTGGAAAAAGTAACGGATTCGACTCTGCAAGAAAATTATCAAAAGCAACTCGCAGCACTTGGAACTGATTTGCAAGAAGCCCGCAAAGATCGAGAAACAATCTTAGCAGAAACGAAAACGCTCTTGACCCAAATCGTTGAAACCTTAAAGGAACAGCAGGCATCTGCAGCGCTCAAGGATAAAGAGATCTATCTTAAAATTTACAATTTGCTGATGTCCGCCCACAAGATGCTTGAGGAACAACAGGGGACAGATGAGCAATTTGCCAAGGTAGATGCTCTATTGGATAAATTATCCGATCCGAGTTTGGACAAAGCAGCTTTGCTATCCGAAGCAGAAGCGTTCTTTAATCAGCTTCAAGCCAACAAGCCAGCTCCGACTGAAGCCAAAACTGAGACGGAGGTCAGTCCGACTGAGGAGAATAAGGAAGAAAAAACGAGCGAGGCTCCTAAAGAGACTGTGGAAGAGTCAAGCTCACCAGCCACTCCTGAAGTAGAAAAATCAAATTCAGCAGCTCTTTCAGAAAAAGCTCCTGAAAGTCAAGTGACATCAGAAGCCGATAAGCAGTAAAGAAAATTTTTCTAAATAAATGGAAATAAGGAGCGGAAGAGGCGAAAAATGCTTTAAATCCGCTCTATTTCTATATTCTTAGGATAGAGCGTTCGATTTTTGTCATAAAATTGTAATAGAATTTCTATTTAAATGATATGGTTTTGACTGGTTTAACCAGTCATTTTATGTTAGTATTATAGCATAGGACTGAATGTAAATGATACATGTGCTATTAGAAGGAGATGTCTATGGACAAGAAAATTGGTAAATCCGTTGTAGCAACTGGCATTGCAGCGACAACGATTATTTCTGGTGCGCTTAGCCATCAGGTAAAAGCGGATGAACTCGTTGAGTCAACGGCTACGAAACCAAAGGCAACAGCGGTTACCGAGAAACCAATTACGACAGCGGATGTAGCAGAAGCGAAGGAAAAAGCGGATGCTGCCAAGAAAAATGTAAATCAGCAACAAGAGCAAACTAAGAAAGCTGAAGCAGATCTTGAAGGAGCCAAAGCTGCAGTTTCAGAGGCTCAAGAGAAGGTGGCTATAGCTACTGAGAATGAAAAAGCAGCAACTGAAGAAAACATTTCTCAAGCAGAGACCAGTGTTAAAAAAGCTGAAGAAGAAGTAACAGCAAAATCAGAAACTGTCAAAGAATCAGAAACTGCAGTTCAGGAAGCAAGTCAAGCAGTTAAAGACCAAGAAAATACCATTGCTGGCCAACAATCATTGGTGGATGTGGCAGAATCTGAGTTAAACAAAGCCAAAGAACCAGTTCATACGGAAACTGCAGCTGTAGAAACTGCTAAAAATCAAGAAAATCAAGCTCAGACAGCTGTGGAGCATGCTAAAAATGAACTAGCAAAAGCGGAACAAGCGGCAAGTGTTGCACCGCAAAATCAAGCAGAAATTCAAAACAAAATCAATCAAACTCAGGCTAACTTAGAGCAGACTAAGCAATTGATTGCTGCAACAAATACAGAGTTGGTGCATGAACAGAAAAATGCAAGTACGGCGCCAGTTGATTTACGGACTACGACCTATTCGCAATTCTTGGAAAATCTTCGAGATAATTCGAATAACGAAGCCGTAAGAAATGCTGCAGCTGATGCTTTAGCACTTTACAAACGTGGTCAGAATGAATTCAAGATCACGGTCGAATCAAATCCATCTAGCCCAGCTAGCTTGGAAAATAACTTGCAGGCCTTGGAATTGGTTAAGGCTATCAATGCTTACCGTCGTAATGCGGGCCTCCCAGAGCTTTTGGTGGATCCATACGCTAATGTTGCCAGCCAAATTCAGACCTTGTACTTTGAGAAGGAAAATTGGCACATGGGCAAGCTGATTGGCAATGAAAACGTAGCTATTAGCTTCGATCCTCAAGGTGCGGTTAATTTCTGGCATAGTGAAAAGGCGCTGTATCAGAAGATTGCTGCTCAATACGGCCTGCCAACTGATGAAAGACAACTGGATGCCAATGCCATTTATATGAAGGTGGGGCCTAACGTCTTTGCGCAAATCGGTCACTATGTCCAAATGATGGATAATAAGGCCAATGCTATTTCTGCTGCTTATGACACTCATCCAAATCAGTTTGGAACTCCATACGGAACTTCAGAAGTTGGATTCCATAATGTTCGGAATTTCAATCAAAGAGTTAATAATGGCACATTGCTAACTGTTGAGGCGATGGAGAAACTTCTTCGCAGCGGCGGCAGTCGTGGGGCTGCTTCAAGTGCCAATGTGACAGCCTTGAAGAATCGCTTGGCAGAGTTACAAGCGCAAAAGGTTAGTCAAGAGTCTAGCCTGAATCTTTTAAACAATCAGTTGACAGATTCATACAAGGCACAGAAAGATCGTGCGGCTGCTGTTGTAAAAGCTAAACAGAATCTTGAAGCTGCTGAGAAAGCCTTAGCTCTGACTCAACAAAACTTGTCAGATAAAAAAGCTGCTTTGAAGTCAGCAACAGCAAGAATCGCGTCTGCCCTTTCTCCATATCAGGCTAAATTGCAAAAAGCTCAGGCAACCTTAGTAGAGGCTAAGAATCAGCTCGCAGCTTTGAAGACGGCTGAGGAGAACAAGAATAAGGCCTTAGAATCAGCCAAAGCTGAATTGGTCGCTGCTCAAAATCGTGTAGTGGCGGCTCAGAAGAAAGTTGCAGATCTCAAAACAGCTCCACAACAATTAGAAAGAGCTAAGCAAGACTTGGTTGCAGCAGAGGCTGACCTGAAGGCTAAACAAGCTGTTGCTGAGACTGAGAATGCAAAATTAATTGATTTGCAAACAGTCTACAATGAGTTGCTAGCAAATTACAATTATTTGCTAGACCTTCTTCCAAAAGAAGAGCGTCAAGCCCTAGTATCGGCCACTACAACTACTTATCAGGCAAATGGTGGACTTAATTTTGCAGCTGCAGGTGCAGGTAGTCAAATGCTTCTGACTTCGAATGCAAATTCAGCTTCAGCTTCTCAAGATGAGAAGGATGCATCGGTTGAAACATTGGCTAACGTAGCTACTCAAGCTCAGCCAAAAACTGATAATAATACTAATGCTCCAGCGACTCCTAAAGCTTCGCCTAGCCAGTCAGTTGTCCTTCCTAATACAGGAACGGAAGCGGAACAATTAGCCTTCCTTGGAATGACTCTCGGTGCAGCTCTTCTCGCAGGTGCTGTGAAACATCGCCGTAGAAAAACTTTATAGCAGATAAGAGTGAAGTGAGTGTTACATCTCACTTCATTTTTTATTGGTGAATTAGTTTGATTGAATCAAATTTAGGAAGAGAAGTTTTTGTGATTCAAATAATTCTTAAATTTGGCTAGAAAACATTCCTTTTATCTGCTTTTCAGGGGATATCATGTTATAATAGCAGAGGATTTTATACAAAGAGAGGAACTTATGACTAAAAAAGCTATTCTAATGATGACCTTTGGATCGCCAGAGGGTTATACTTTTGAGGATATTGCAGAATTTTTCACGAATATCCGTCGTGGTGTGCGACCTACTGATCAGGAGATTCAGCACCTTCATGATAATTATCAGCGTATTGGTGGCAGCCCCCTGCAACGCATCACGCGGACAGAGGTTGAGCTGGTGAAGGAAGCTTTAAAAGGAGAGTATGCTGTCTATTTTGCTAATAAATTTTCTCGCCCCTTTATTCCAGATGTTATTAAGCAGATGGAGGATGACGGGATTGAGGAATGTATCTGCTTGATTTTAGAACCGCATTATTCTTTTTACTCTGTCATGGGGTATGAAAAATTTATTACGAGCCAGACAATTAAATTCCATATTATCAAAGAATGGTATCAGGCTGAGGATTTGCTTCGCTTTTGGGAGGAAGAAATCAGAAAAATCTTGCAAACGCGAGTCAAAGATGAAAGTTTTAAGGTCATCTTCTCAGCTCACAGTGTACCAGTTTTAGCGCTTGATTTTGAAGATCCATATATTGATCAGATTATTGAAAACTCACAGTTGATCGCACATCGGCTGGGCCTTGCTCCATCTGAGTATACCAATACCTGGCAGAGCGAAAGCGATATTGGCTTGCCGTGGATCAAGCCAGATGTCCTAGAATATCTCCGAGATCAGACGACTCATCCACAACATTATATCTTTGTCCCAATCAGTTTCATCAGCGAACATATCGAGGTACTGTTTGATAATGACGTGGAGTGTCAGGAATTGTGCCAAGAATTCGGTGTGGCTTATCATCGTCCACCAATGCCGAACACAGACTCCCGTTTGATTGATGCATTATTAGCAACTATTCGTCAGCATGAAGCAGAAGAGCTTCGATACATGCATCCAGAAGAAACAACCTTTGACGAATTGGTCCCTTCAGAAGAAAGTAATCAAATTTTAAGCGAAACGGAAGAACTTCAAATGCCTGAATTTGTCAAAAAGTTGATAGAGAAAAAGGGCAGAGAAAATGTCAAAATGCCTTATTTCATAAAGAAAATGTTAGAAAAAAGGGCGCAAGAATCAAAGTAAGCTTAAGATCTACCAACCTAGAAATAAACATTTGCAACGAGGAATGATCATGAATTGTTAGGAAAGTGCATGTTCTAGGAAAATGAAAAATTTCTATTGAAAAGATAGGGTTTTGGAAAAATATGTCTACAAACAAGCTAATCCAATCCAAGCTGGAACTGTTGCCGACCAGTCCCGGCTGTTACATTCACAAGGACAAAAACGGTACCATTATCTATGTAGGAAAAGCCAAGAATCTCCGTAATCGGGTTCGCTCTTATTTTCGTGGCAGCCACGACACCAAGACGGAGGCTCTGGTTTCCGAGATTGAGGATTTTGAGTTTATTGTCACCGAGTCTAATATTGAGGCTTTGCTTCTGGAGATTAATCTAATCAAGGAAAACAAGCCTAAGTACAATATCATGCTCAAGGACGATAAGTCCTATCCTTTTATTAAGATTACCAACGAAGTCTATCCGCGTCTGATTATCACGCGCCAAGTCAAAAAGGATGGCGGTCTTTATTTTGGCCCCTATCCAGATGTCGGTGCAGCCAATGAAATCAAGCGCCTGCTCGATCGCATTTTTACGTTCAAAAAATGCCCCAATCCACCTGCAAAAGTCTGCTTTTATTATCACTTGGGACAATGTGAAGCCCATACGATTTGCAAGCGGGATAGCCAGTATTTCAAGAATATGGCTCAGGAAGTGTCGGACTTTCTCAAGGGACAGGATGATAAGATTATCGATGAGCTGCGTGATAAGATGAATAAAACAGCTGCAGCCATGGAATTTGAGAGGGCAGCCGAATACCGTGATCTGATTCAGGCTATTGGAACCTTGCGTACCAAGCAGCGGGTCATGGCTAAAGATTTGCAGAATCGGGATGTTTTTGGTTACTATGTGGACAAGGGCTGGATGTGCGTCCAAGTCTTCTTTGTCCGCCAGGGCAAACTTATCGAGCGTGATGTCAATCTTTTCCCCTATTACAATGATCCCGATGAAGACTTCCTGACCTACATTGGCCAGTTTTACCAAGAAAAGTCCCATCTCAAGCCCAATGAAATCTTGATTCCAGCAGACATTGATGAAGAAGCTGTCCGGGCCATGGTGGATACCAAAGTAGTCAAGCCTCAGCGAGGCGAAAAGAAGCAGTTGGTCAATCTGGCTATCAAGAATGCTCGGGTCAGCCTCCAGCAGAAATTTGATCTTTTGGAGAAATCCGTTGAGAAAACGCAGGGCGCTATCGAAAATCTAGGGAAGCTCCTTAACATTCCGACGCCCGTTCGGATTGAGTCTTTCGATAACTCCAACATCATGGGAACCAGTCCCGTCTCAGCTATGGTGGTCTTTGTCAATGGTAAGCCTAGCAAGAAGGATTACCGCAAATACAAGATCAAGACCGTGGTAGGGCCAGACGACTACGCCAGTATGCGAGAGGTTATCAAGCGACGCTATAGTCGGGTGATACGTGACGGGCTGACGCCACCAGATCTGATTGTCATTGACGGTGGACAAGGCCAGGTCAATATTGCTAAAGAAGTTATCCAGAATCAGTTGGGGCTTGATATTCCCATCGCTGGACTGCAAAAAAATGACAAGCACCAGACTCATGAATTGCTCTTTGGCGATCCTCTTCAAGTCGTAGAACTGTCCCGTAATTCTCAGGAATTTTTCCTCCTCCAGCGCATCCAAGATGAAGTGCACCGCTTTGCCATTACCTTCCACCGTCAGCTTCGATCTAAGAATTCCTTCTCATCGCAACTCGATGGCATCGAAGGTTTGGGGCCAAAACGTAAGCAAAATCTCATGAAACATTTCAAATCACTGACCAAGATTAAAGAAGCCAGTGTCGATGAAATCGTCGAAGTGGGCGTACCGCGAGCGGTGGCAGAAGCTGTGCAGGCAAAACTCAATCAAACAGAGCCATCCCGACCTTTGTTAGAAGTGGCGGAGCCGATTGTAGATATAGATTGAAAGAAAAAATCATTTGATATTAAAGAGACTCGTATGCAGCTTTCAATACTGGGAGATATGCTCAACCAGATTGATAGAGAATATTTTTGGTGCCAGTAATGAAAAGAGACAGATATGTTAAGAATTTTCCCATTTAAAACCGATGGTGTCTTAGATGAAATAGAACAATTGGAGAAAAATTATTCTATTTCATTGCCTGAAAAATATAAAGATTTTTTATTAAAGTACAATGGCGGAGATACGATTGATATAACCTTTAAAGTAGAGAAAGTTTGTTCGGATATCCACTCCTTTTATGGTTTTTCATTAGCTAACTATTATAGTAATTTTAACTATTTAATCGAAAGAAACTTTTTAGAAGATTTTATTGACAATCATTATCTACCCATAGCTAAAGATAGTTTTGGTAACAGTATCCTAATTGGTGTCGGCGCTAGTACTTATAATAAAATAGGATTTTATGAACATGAAAAGCAAATGTATATTCCATTTACTATCGATTTTACTGAATTTCTAAAAAAGATAAAAAGTCCTGTTGTAGTTGATGATGAGTTAAAAGCTTTATGGCAAGAAGAAATCTATGAATTTGCAAGCCGAGAGCAAGTGATTGTTAAGCTGTAATACTATTTTTACTGACTTTCTGAGTTGACTCTGATTTTGCGATAGATGGACAAGAAAGTCTAAAAGGCATCAAGCCTTTTAACCAAAAGGGGAGCATGTTCAACAAAATCGTAAACCAAAGATTGCGATATTTAAAAGAAGAGGAAAATTTGATGAGCTTAATGATTCGACCACTAGGTCATGCCAGTGATCAAGAAATAAAAGATTTGGAAGAGAAGTACATGCTAACTCTTCCAGAAGACTATAAAAACTTTTTGAAAGAAAACAATGGTGGACGATGTCCTTCCTATGAGTTTGAAAATTCTATTGAGATAAAGAACATCAATGAAGAAATTAATGTTGCTGTTTTATATGGGATTAAGACTGGCGTAAAAAACTCTGATATAGAAGAGTGGACTGATGAATACTTGGATGATCTTTTTTCTGATTCAATCATTATAGGCGATTCCTTGCAACATGGTTTTCTTATTTTCTGGTTGAGTGGTGATGAGGATGAAGGTATTTATTACTATGATGATACATATAATCTAGAAGCTTCAAGTGATGAAAATAATGCCTATTTTCTGGCTCGCACTTTTACCGAATTTCTAGAATTAGTCCAAAATTAATGTTAAAATGGGAGGGATTAGAATGTGAGAATGTGTAGTCCCTCTTTTATTTAGTACTTATTTTAAAAATGGTAGATTGATCGAATTGAAACTTTACAAAATAGTAAAAAATTTGGAGTTAGAAATGTTAAGAATTTTTCCTTACGATACAGAAGGTGTAGAGCAGGCTATAGCGGATTTTGAAGATAGGTTTACAATCAAGTTTCCAGAAAAATATAAAGAATTTCTACTTAAATATAATGGTGGGAATAGCTTACAAACTAGTTTTAGTATAAATCGTAAAACTTCAGACATACGAGCATTTTATGGTTTTAATAAAGCGAGTCAATACAATAATTTCCAATATTTGATTGAGAGTGGTTTTTTAGAAGAAGTTTTAGACAGAGGCTTCATTCCCATAGCCAAGGATAGTTTTGGGAACTCTATCCTTCTTGGTGTTACAGACAAAAATTTCAATCAGATAGCTTTTTTTGATCATGAAGGCCAGCTTGTGCAGTCTTTAGAAATCAATTTTGAAGACTGGGTGGCTAAACTTAAAAGCAAAAAGAAAAAGATTCGCACGATTGAAGAAAGAATCGCCGATATGAGAGCCGTCGGCAGCAAAAAAGAAATTACTCCTAGATTAAAGGAAATCTGGCAAGAAGAAATTGATAAGTATGCTGGTCGTGAGCAAGTGATCGTTAGGTTGTAGGCTTATTTGATTTAATGAGAGTGGGACAGAAATCGGTAATTCGTTAGAATTCGATTTCGTCGTCCCACCTCCGCACAGTTGAGTAGGGCTGTAAAAGCTGATGAAATCAGCGTAGTAGAGCCCACTCAACCACTGCGTCTTGCTCGACAATCCAAAGACAATTGAGAGGCTAGGACTTTTGTCCCAGACTCATTTTTATTTTTTCGAAAGTTTCTGTTATACTAGATTTGTTCATCATTGACTTTCTAAGTTACTTTCCTGAAGGAGCTAGCACTATCAATCTATCTCAGTCAAAGATGGATAATTTATCGGAACATATTTCTATCATGAAAGAAGATTAAAATGACAATTGAGAAAGAGTTGGAAAAAATAGTGGAAAGCATTTCATTGATTCAAACGAGTCAAGCGGATGTGCCGTTTTCAGAAGAAACTCTAGAAGACTTTACAGACTATTTAAGGGACTACATTCCAAATCATGTAGGTTGGATACAAAAGGGAAATGAAAAGCTGGTTCAGTCTCTTACAAAAGACAATCAGTTGGACAGAGAAGCAATTTCACAGATGATAATAGGTCTACGCAATCTATCTTTGGATTTTGAGGAATTATGTGACATATTGCTTAAACTTTCCGATGAAATAGATAGAAATAGCTGAAATTCAAGTATACTGGCTATTCAAGAACAAAAAAGGAGAAAAATGTTAAGAATTTTTCCATTTGATAAAACAGGTGTTTCAGAGGCAGTGGCTCAATTTGAAGAAAATCATGACATTTTGTTGCCGGAAGAATATAGAACCTTTTTACTAAAATATAATGGTGGAAATGCCTTACAGACAAGCTTTAAAATAAAGAAAGAGAGTTGGGATATTCGAGCCTTTTATGGCTTTGGAAATGCTGATTACGAATACAATTTCCAGTATTTCCTTGACCATGATTTTCTATCCGATTATATCCAAGCTGGCTACCTACCGATTGCAGAGGATAGTTTTGGAAATTATATTCTTTTGGGAATTTCTAAACAAAATTATAATCTCATAGCATTTTTTGATCATGAAAAACAAAAAATTATTCCCTTCCATCTTTCGTTTAAAGAATTTCTGGCTACTATTAAAAGTAAAGTATATAAGATTAAATCTATTGACGAAAGAATTCAAAAAATGAAAGAGGTAAATAGTCCAGTCATTGTTGACGATGAATTGAAAGCAATCTGGCAAGAAGAAATCGATAGGTATGCAGGCCGAGAGCAAGTGATTGTTAAGTTGTAGTCTTATTTTGTTTAATGTGATAACCTACTGTTATCGCATTTTCATTTTTCCTAGAGTTTTTGTTATACTAGTTTTATTGGACATTGATTTTTAACAACCTGCCTATTTTGCGAGAGGCAGATATTGTTTTGAAGTCAAATACTTTCCTGAATAGAATGAACTAAAGGACACTTATGAAACAATTATTGGAAGAATTAACAACCCTTTATTCAAAGTTAAATTCCCATTATAATGAGCATTTAATAAATCCAGAAAAGATATCGGATGTTTATGATGACATTCATGAAGATTTCCAAGAAGACGTCGATAATCTTGCCAGAGGGCTTGCTACAATGAAAAATTTAGACTTAGAATCAATACATGATACTGCTAATCAAGCCTACCTAAGTGGGATGTATGATATCTATACTTCATTGCTAAATATTGAAAATTATGTAGCCGATTTAAGGGAGATTCACATTCAAATTTCAAAGAAGATTAGAGAAATCAATGGCGAAATTGTTGATGAAGATGTGACTGGCAGAGAAGATAGAAAATGAGTTTACTCGGCGAATGGATCGATTTTAAAAAGGAGCAGTCATGAATAAATTTATGGCCAAAATAAAGTCAGATAATAGCGATACGAAATTTTTGAAAATAATTAGAGATTTCAGTCATGAACCCATCGGAGCAATCAAAGAAAAAATGACTCATCATATGGTTGTGCTTGAAACAGAATATCTGAATTTAGAGCGACTAAAGAGCTTTAAAAAGACAGTAGAAGAGATAACCGAATTGGGCGGGGAGCTTCAATTATTTCTTGATGATGAAAAGGTAACCATGCAATTTTTGAGCCATGTCATTGAGTCACAGGAAGATACCAAAAATCAAATTGAGGAAGACGATTTCTATATGTTCGATGATGCGAAGTAATGGTTCCGACTTCCCAACATAGTAATATGCGAAATTGTTCCCTCTCAGTCAAGATTGTGGCCTTTGAAGATAGAAGTAGATGATAAATATATAAGGAAAGTAGAAAGTGAAAGAAGTACTAGAAAATTTGCATCAGGCATGCTCAACACTTAATAATAGATTTAATGGAAAACTGCTTGATCAGGAGAAGTTAGATGATTTTTTGGAGGACATTCGTGATGACTGGGATTCAAGTTTCGAACAGTTAAAAGATGGTCTTCAGATCTTGGAAAGTCAGATTGAATCAATTGAATCTTCAAGAAATAGAGCCTATACAAAAGGGATTCTTGAAATTTTTGGGGGACTGAGACGACTAGAGGTTTTATTGGATGATGCGGACGACTTACTGGTAGCCTTGAACAAGAAATTGATGTTTGAAAGTGGAGAAATATCTGAGGAAGAATACCTAGATGATGGAATCCTAAATGTTAAATATCTGGATGAAGATGGTGACTCAGATTGAATCACTTTTCTCGCATAACTACAGATGGGGTGACCGAGTGAAGGAATGCTTTTAATGGAAGATGTTTATAAAGGAGCGAATGGTGTCAATAATCTACGCAAAGATCAAAATGTCAGGTAATATCTTACAGGCATGTAAAATAATGAGGAAACATAGCACTTTGCCAATTGGTGAAATCAAGACGAGAATAGAGAGAAATGAGACTTTGTTAGAAAGTGATTATCTGGATCTAGACCAGTTAATAGTTATGCAAGAAATTCTTGCCAGTCTCATAGGTTTAGGTGCGAAAATTAACCTGTACAAAGGACAAGCTGAAGTGGATATGGGATTTCTAAATAATACCATTGAAACCTATAAAAATATTGCTGCTGATAGAGAAAAACTAGATGAACTCTTGTTCGATAGTGAGGTATAAAAGCTATAAGTTCTAGCATCAGTAGCATTTTTAGAATAAGCCTAGAATTTTTAATATCGCGACTTTCAGTATAAATAGAGGTGAGAATATGGAGACTGAAAATACAGTATCAATTTGGGTTGGAAATTTTGCAAGTAGGGAAGAGCTGGATAGCTATATCGACTTAAGGTATGATGATGACGGAGAAATCGTCAGTTCCAAGTTTTATGACGCTTTTCAAATTGATATTGATGATATTGACGACTACCTAATTGAAAAAGAATATTGCGATTCCAGATTTTTAAATGTATATGACCATTTAATCGGAGCCTCATATGCAGATGTTGTCATAGATAATTTAAAGAAGATTGAAGATGACTTAGCCATACCTGAAAGTAATTCCATTATTTTGCTTTATAATTATAAATATTGTGGGCAAGTCAAAGAGCAGCCCAATATCAAATTTATTGCGACCGTCAATTATAGATAGGTAGAGGAAAATGAATGAGCTAGTAACGAGATATATCAGCTTTTGTGAGAACTTAAATCAGAACTACAATGGAAAGCTTTTAAGTGAGGAGGGGCTAGACGATTTAAAAAGCTGTGAAAAAGCTATAAATGAATGTTTGAATCAATTAAATAGCGGGCTTGGCTTGTTAGAAAAAAAGAAAAATGAAATTTCATCATCTCAAGATCCCTCTTATACATATGGATTTGTAGATATCTTTTTAGCTCTGGACGGCCTGGAGGATGCATTTTCTGAACTAAAACACATGTCAATAGCAATGAATAAACACTTTATGTTTGAAAGTGGAGAAATATTCGAGGAAGAATTCTTGGATGATGGTATTTTAAATGTAGAAATAGTTGATGCAGGAGATGAAGAATGAAGCTAGATACTAGAATTAAACAGGCTTTACTAGAAATCAACTTTGTAGAGAGATATGAAAAATTATCGACATATTATAGTCAGAAAAGAACTCCGAAAGGTCAAGAATTGGATTATTTTGACGGAGATTTTCTGATGGAAATTGTTGAATTATTAGGCTACAAAGTGCAGTATGATAAACGAGAACGTTTTTTCCATATTGACTTGGAGGAAATCGGACATTTTCGTTTTGGTTTTCACTTTTCTTTTGAACGTGGTCGATTAGAATTGATCTGGGTCATCTATGAGGGAAATAAAGCCATCATGGGCAGTCCCTTTGCATCTTATGCCAAATGGTTAATCTCAAGAGACTATATTATACTGAAGCCTGTAATTTCCAGTTATGATGATTTTGAAAAGGTCATGAAAATCGCTTTTGAAATGTATGAAGATTTCAAACAAGCATTTTTGAAAGCTGCTGCAGGAGATGAGGGATGAACTTAGATACTAGAATTAAACAGGCTTTAATCGACATCAACTTTGTAGAGAGATATGAAAAATTATCGACATATTATAGCCAGAAAAGAACTCCGAAAGGTCAAGAATTGGATTATTTTGATGGAGATTTTCTGATGGAAATTGTTGAATTATTAGGCTACAAAGTTCAGTATGATAAACAAGAACGTTTTTTCCATATTGCATTAGAGGAAATTGGACATTTTCGCTTTGGCTTTCATTTTGCTTTTGAACGAGGAAGATTAGAATTGATCTGGGTCATCTATGAGGGAAATAAAGCCATCATGGGTAGCCCCTTTGCATCTTATGCCAAATGGCTAATCTCAAGAGACTATATCATTTTGGATCCCGTAATTTCTGATTATGTTGATTTTAGAGATGTCATGAAAATCGCCTTTGATATGTACGAGGATTTCAAACAAGCATTTTTGAAGGCTACTACAGGAGATGAAGAATGAAATTAGACACTAGCTTTAATGTAAAGTCAATTTTCTAGAGCCATGATAGCTTTTGCAGCGTCCTAGGTTCAGAAAGGAATCAAAATGGAATTTACTCTTAACCTCAATCTTTTGCAATTTATGCAAAAATTAACAGAACCGCTAGAAACATATATAGGAAACTCGGATTATAAGGAATATGTGCATGAAACGTTAGACATTGCAGGCCGATGTATTGATAGGCTTAGTGAGTCCGACCCAGACTTTCTGTATGATAGATTGGAAAATTTAGACGAGGAAGACATCTTAACCTATTCGGAGCTGGATAAAAGCACCGATCTAGCTGTGTGGAGATGTATTGATTCTTTCATTGCGTTAGTAGTTTATCAGTCATACAAAGCAGTTGGACAGCAGTACTTGCCCCAAACCATAGAGTGTGTGGATGAAGATACGCTCGAAGATTATTTTATTCATTATAAGCAACTGGTTAGAAGCTACAGTGACATTGCAAGGAGAACGAAATGGCTTGAGGAGGAAGCCTATGTCGCAGACCCCTCTGTTAGCCCTTACTTAGAATTTTTGTTTGAGGAGTAAATGCGAGAATATGAATACCAATCAATTTTATCTCATGCTGGTCTACTCAGAAGCCATCCTAAATCATATGGAAACAGAATATAAGCCACAAATTCGAGTTGCCTTGGACGCTTGCTGGAGTTTTGTGGAAAATAACAGCAAAACGGGCAAAGAGCTTTATAGTCTACTAGATGATGGAACGGATTTTAAGGGAATTTTCATCTACATGCAATTAGACGAGAATGAGGCTAATGTTCCATCGTGGGACAATCTTAGCTATGCAATCGGTGCAACTGCTAGGGAAGCCTATCTGCTGGACAATCAGCAACAATTGCCTTCTCCTTTGGAAAATATTGATTCAAGCTTAGTAGACTTATTTATTGAGAATTTAAAAGAAATCAATATGAATTTTTATAATTATCTTGAAGAAATTAAGGGCTTTTTGAAGAATGATTGTCCTCCTTCAAAAAATGCCGCCTTGCAAAAATTGGAAAGCTTAGGATTATTAGGAGGGAGTTGAAGTTTTAAATGGATAATCGACAAATTCAGCAAATAGCTGATATTTTGTACGCTGAAAGCAATGCTAAAGCTGTGGTGTGCCTTAAGCAGTTTCAAACTGAAGATGAGCTGTTTGTCTTGCTGGACAATTTTAACTGGGATAATGGATTTGAAGTGCCAAAAGTAGTGCTTAATCATTCCAAGTGCAGTCTTTCAGTGGCTTTATTAGCTTTCTATCGTGCAGATGGCATCAGGTATTTACTTGAGGGAGAGGCAGCCTTTGAAAATCCGCTATCAAAGGAGTGGGAAGATTTTGTAATAGATGTCTATACTAAAATTCTCAGAGGCCAATTTCCAAGTGGGACTATCTCTTTTCAGCCCGAAATAACGAAGATTCAAAAATTTAAACTAAAAAAATTAAAACCAGAAATTGATGAAGTATTTCTTGAAGGTATTTCGGGCAAAGATTTGAATGTAGTCATTTAATGAAATAAATGGTAGATCCATCCCGTCATTTGTTAGAAGTTGCTGGGCCTTTAGTAGAGTTGGATAGTTAATATATAAAGTAAGACCGTGCAAACGGTCTTTTGTGGTATAATTATGATTAAACTAAGCTTTAGAGGTGAAAAATGATTCCGATAAAAAAGAGCAATTCTGAACAAGTATATGAATTTTGTAAGGATATTTATGAAATGATCTCGGAAAATGATAAAGAAAGATTGAACCATATTTTAAAAGATGAGTTTAGTGATATTTTTCCAGAAATCCAGTCTGACGATGAGGAGTTGTTTTTAAAATTGATGACTCTTGAATATAAGGAATTACAGAAGGTAAAAGAAAGAATTGATGGGCAAAGTGAAGCTAAGTTTGAGATAAATGAAAGCATTAGTATAAAATCCAATAAATGTAACCACTCACTCAATAAATTCCTAAGGATTATTTATCAGCATTTGGATAAAGATTTTATTGAGGAATGCAATAGTTGGTTTAAAGAGAAACAAATTGGTAATATAGACAGGGTTAAAGATGATATTAACCTACTTATTCTACTTGAATATAAGTCCAATAAAAAATTGAAGAAAATTAATAGCTTTGTTAAAGAGAAAAACATAGAGATTACTAATGAAGTAAATATTTTAATAAATAAAATTGACAAGAAAAAGGAGTTTGCTGAGTTACTACTCTCTAAACTTGATATAAGTTTCAGAGAATCTTTTGAAAAAGCGCTCGAATCCTCTAAATGTAGTATAAAGCTTGAGGATTTGTTGGAAATTTATGGACAGGAAGATTTTAATAAAAAATGGTGCCCGAAATTTCCTGAAAAGATAGAATACAAGGTGCCTTTAAAAAAATATCTCCAAAATGAATTTAAAAGAGTATTAGAAACCCTTTACAATAGAATAGACAAAAAAGAGTTAGTTCGCATAACTGGTGTCACAGTTTGTCCATATTGTAATAGAAATTTTATAAATGTAACCGAGGAGGCTAATACGAGTCAGTTAGACCATTTTTTCCCTAAGAATGAATATCCTCTATTCGCTTTATGTTTTTACAATCTAATTCCTTCTTGTTATGGTTGTAATAATAAAAAGAGTACGAGTAAATTTTATATCTCTCCCTATGATGAAAGTATAACTGATGTTGATGAATTGTTGATGTTTTCGTGGAAACCAAAATTAGCTGATTTTATAAATAATTCAGCAAATATTGATATTATAGTAAAGGATGACATATCAGAGGAGAAGTTAAAACAATTAGAAAGCAAGGATGAATTAAGTGTCAGACAGAAATTATTGAAGGATAAATATGTGATTGACACAAGAAATCTATATAAACTACACACAGATGTTGTCCAAGAATTATTGTGGAAGCAGGAAGTTTATAGTAATAGCTATAAAATTAAGTTAGAAGAAATTTTAGCTACGTCCGATAAAAAGTTTTCAAAATATGAGATAGATAGAATGATAGTTGGTTATTATACAGACAAAGAAAATTATGGGAATAGACCACTTTCAAAAATGGTTACAGATATTAGCAAAGAAATTGGACTAGTAGGAGAAGAAGAATGAAATTAATTGCTTTGGTGATTAAACAGTATGATAAGCTTTTTAAAGAACAGATTTTTAATTTTTCAGATGAATATAAAGTTGATTTTAACTTTGAAACAAATGAATTAAAAATTGATAAAAATCCAGACTATATTGAAAACTTTTATGGAGAGTCTATTTATAATATTTCACCAATAGTTGGGATAAATGGGACTGGGAAATCAACTTTATTGAGATTGATGAGGGAATCAGATTCTCATTTAGAAAGTAATAGTTCTTATTTTAAAGTATTTAGGGATAATGAAAAATTCAAAGTAGATAGGCACAATATAGATATACAAGAGAATGAGAATTTTGAAGTTTATGGTGATGATAAACAATTTCAAAAACCAAATATAAACACAGCAATAAATTATTATAATTTGCATAATCAATCTTTTTTTGGTGTGACAGGGGTGCCAGAAAACAGCAATATATTAGAAATGGAAATCAATTGGTCCTCGTTAGAAAATTATTTTAGGATTTACTCAGAGTTTTATGATAAAGAGATTTTTTCTGATTTCAAATTTAAAATCTTATTAATTAATTCTTATTTACCTAATAAGATTGATAATAAGAAAGAATTTATTAAAGATGTTTGTTTAAGCTTAATTTCCAACTTTGAAGCAAATAGATACGGTTATTTAAATGATTATGAAGAAAAGATAGATAAAGCAGTGAGCGAGATAGAGTATTTCAAATACCAAGATAATGATGACTGTGAGTCAGATATTACATTTTATTTAGAAAAAATGCGTTATTTAGATAATGAGTTAGCTTCGCTAATGAATAGTTTGAAAGTAGAAAATCGGAAAGTAAGTTTTGTAGAAGTTTTTCAAAAGATTTCTGATTTTTTATTGCATCTTAATAATTATATTATCTCTATAGAGGGTGAAGAAATATTAGTGAACTTTTCACGAGATTTATTACAAGATCAAGAGTTTTTAGATATTTGTAAGGAATTTGACTCACTTCGTAGTTTTTTAAATCAGTATTCATATTATGGATTTAATATTCTAAAATTTGATTCTTTTTGTATGTCAGCAGGTGAAACTAACTTTATTAGATTATTTTCAAATGCTTTGACTTCACAACAATTTAATGAATATATCAGAGATTATATATTTTTAATTGACGAAATAGAAATGGGAATGCATCTGGAATGGTCACGAAAGTTAATTAATAACTTCGTAGAGTTTTTGAAAAGAGAGAGACGACGGGAAGACGTAAATTTACAGCTTATTTTCACAACCCACTCTCCCTATATGTTATCTGATATTAAACCAGGAAATGTGATTTTGATTGAAAAGAATCAAGAAACTGGATATTCAGAAGGAAAAGTTTTACAAAATACTTTCGCTAAAAATATACAAGAAATCATGAAGGAAAATTTGATTGAGAATATTTATGGTGATTTTGCCTTAGCGAAGATTAATTCTATGATTGAAAGACTTAATGGAGAAGAGGAGCAGGAAGGAAATGAAGAAGAACTATTGAAAGAAATTCATTTGATCAGCGAGCCTATTCTTCGTAATAAATTATTAGAGATGTATGATAAGAAATACAGTACCTCAGAATTTAGTATTGAAAAACAACTACAGAAGTTGAATCTGAATGAGGAACAACGCCAGCAGGTCAGAGCAATGATTGAAGCAAATATAAGTAATGCCGATGCGGATAAATAAGTTTGTAATTAAATAGTTTGAATTATCAATACAATCATTTGAAAATGAATAATAGAAAGTAATAATATGAAACATAAAATCGCGATTCTATCTGATATACATGGGAATACCACAGCCTTGAAGGCAGTTCTGTCAGATGCTAAAAGGCAGGAAGCGACGGAGTATTGGCTTCTAGGGGATATTTTTCTCCCTGGTCCGGGGGAAAATGACTTGCTAGCCTTGTTAAAAGACCTTCCTATCACAGCGACTGTCCGCGGAAACTGGGATGATTGTGTCCTAGAGGCTTTAGATGGTCAATATGGCTTAGAAGACCCACAGGAAGTCCAGCTCTTGCGTATGACGCAGTATTTGATGGAGCGAATGGACCCTGATCAGATCACCTGGCTGCGGAGTCTGCCTATGGTTGCGAAGAAAGAAATTGATGGGCTGCGTTTTTCGCTCTCACATAATTTGCCTGCCAAAAACTATGGGAGTGACCTACTGGTTGACAATGATACGGACAAATTTGACCGGCTACTGGATGAGGAGACTGATGTGGCAATTTACGGTCATGTCCACAAGCAGTTGCTTCGTTATGGCAGCCAAGGGCAACAGATTATCAATCCCGGTTCGATTGGCATGCCCTATTTTGATTGGTCGGCCTTGAAAAATCACCGTGCCCAGTATGCCTTGTTAGAAGTTGAAGACGGGGAACTGGTAAATATCCAATTCCGAAAAGTCGCTTATGACTACGAAGCAGAGTTAGAATTAGCCAAAGAAAAAGCTCTTCCTTTCATCGAAATGTATGAAGAATTACGTCGCGAAGATAATTACCAAGGGCATAACCGAGAATTATTGGCTTACTTGAATGACAAGTATGGTTACGTAGAGGATGTTAGGCAATTTTTTCAGATAGGTGAACCAAAAGAAAATAAAAGTTGAAGAGAGATGACATTGAATTTGGAAGGACGAGCTTAGATGTTTGAGAAGATTAAATTAGATCCGTTGAACCAGTTTTATCCAGATATTGAAATCTACAATCAATTTGAGAATGATAAATTAGTTTTCTTTGAAGCCAATGAAGTAGCGCTTCTATCTATCGGATTTGCTGCTGAAAATAAGGGGAAAATCTACTATTATGATAAGGAAATTGCTCCTAATTTAGTAGACCTTCTAGACCGGCTTATGGAAGATGATACCTTCTATTATGACTTGATATAGCTGGATTTTTTTGGCGAACAGAAATCAATACCGATTCTATAATCGTGTTGAAGAAGTCGAGCGCTTTATGAATAGTGTCCACTAACTTGAAAAGCTAAAAGAATTAGATAGGATGAATACAATGACACAATTTGAAGACAAATTTATGGAAGTTCAGGCTAGTATGATTTCACTAGCTATGGAATATGTCCATAATCAAGCAGAAAAAGTATATATCTATGCGATAGCGGACAGTTTGTATAGTTTTAATGTATTTTATAAGATTAAAGGAAATATTGTACACAAACACTTAGTAAATGATTTTTTACCTACAAAATCACACATTGATACCAGTTTACAATCTCTCTTGTTGAAAGAAGGTGTCAAGGATGTAAAATCAATGCTTGATGTTTGCCAAGAATATAATCGCGAGCATCCAACTGAAATGTGGTTGATTTATGATGCTCAGAAAAACAGCCTTGATAGTCGCTATAGCTATGAAGGGCGTTATGACAAGGATGAAGAGTTGCTTCCAAGTCTCGAGTTTGAAAAATGGTTTGAGGAAGTGCAAGGCCAATAACTGTTTTCGACAATGACATTGCATTGAATTGATGAAGCAGCGGAAAAAGACTGCATAAAAGGAAGGTAAGAAAGATTTTTGCGGTCACCTAGTTAACGAATTTGGAGAATAAAGAGAATAATGAAATTGAATCATCAAATTTTCGGTAACATAGACTTTAATAATGGCTGGACAAGACCTTTTTCTATAACAATTTTCGGTAAGGAGCATATTTTAGAGATAAATATTGATGCAGAGGAAGATGCAGAATTTGAAATCAACCAAGAAAAATCCTATACATTTTTCCAAGAACACTTAGATGAAATTGTAACAGAGGCTAATGCTGCTATTTTATCGTACTATAATCGTGAAATATCAAATATTGTTTCCAGTTTTACAAATTTAGCTGAAAAACAATCTTTTTTAAATAAAATTGGAGATGAACAGCAAATTTATTCTCTGTTACAGCCTAAGCAAATCATGTTTCCTCTAACCTTTGATGAAAGTGTTGAAGAATTTGGCTTTTTATGTGATTGTGATTGGGATAAAGAAAATGGCATAGGAATAAAATTTACTAATGGCCTTTTGTCTGAAATTGGCTATCAAGATATACTTCTATAAGTATATAATTCATAAATTTGCCTATCTTTTATCAAATGCTTCTCAGCTTCAACCGTCTTATGTAAAGATTTTAGAAAAATCCAAAGTTTAATAGGAAACAGGAGCCAGAGCAGTTTAGAGAAGTTTGGGAAAGGAAATCAAGTACGAATATGAAGTGGTTAAATTATAAGGGAATTTCTAAGGATATCATAAAAAGTGTGGAGCATAGATTGCAGATTACTCTACCAGATGATTATAAGCAAGTCGCTTTGAAATATGATGGTGGTTATCCTAATCCCAATCATTTTAAGGTAGGTGAGAAGGTGGAAATTTTCAACAATTTAATCAGCCTAGACGAAAATGAAGACAATAATATATATGAAATTCTTGAAGATCTACAAGATCGACTTGGTGACCAGCTGATTCCCTTTGTGGAAGATGGTTTTGGAAATTTATTATGTTTTGATTATTCAGCTGAGAAAAGCGTAGTTTTTTGGAATCATGAAAAGAACTATGATGAGTTTAAAGAGGCGACCTTTGTTTGTTCCAGTTTTTCTAGTCTAATTGAGAGTCTTTTTTAAGCAATATAGACTTTCTATGTACGACCTTCTTAGTGAATGATATCGACGTGCCAATAGTGAGATTTTAAGGATGATGGGAAAAGGCATAGAACAGATTATAGAAAGGTTACTTGAATGGTAGAATATGAAAACAACAAACTAATAGTGAATGGTGAAATTACTAAAATTTTTCAGTTTGCTATACGAGATCTAATAGAAGTGGATGAGGAGTGTATTGTTTTATTAGAAATACCTTTTGATAGTTTGGAGAAAAATAATATTATCAGACTTGATTGTAGAGGAACTGTAGTTTGGACCATTGCTAACAGTGGATACAGTAAGCTTATTTATCCGTTCGAACAGATGATTTTGATAGATGGCTGGCTTTATGCGACGGATTTTTATGCTAGAAGATGCAAAATTGATATAAGCTCAGGAAAAATAGTGGATGTGTCTATATTCAAATAATCATCTGAAATTATTTATTCCTAGGAAGGTGAATCGCAATAATGAATCAAATAATAAAGCATTATTTAAAATCAAAGCATTGAACTTGTTTGCTTCCATTTATGGGTGGCTTGCGATATTACTATTCTTTTTCCTATGAATAGTAATATTAGCAGGAGTGGTGGAGTTTGGTATTCTATGGAGCATGCATGGAAAGCTAAATTAAATGATATTCCTCTTGAAGAATTAATCAGATAAGGAATAAACCAGGAGGTTAAAAATGTTTGAAAATCAATTAAGCCAATTGTTTAATGATATAGCAAATAATGTAAATCGTATGATTCCGGAAACGTGGAATGATTTATACTTTAATGTTGAGTTAAAGGAAGGGGACGGAGAAGTTTTTTTCTATTTTAATACGAAAGAAAGTCCTGAAAAATATATTTTCTCACATGATATACCAGTAATTTATGATATTCCATTTTCCGAATATATGGACTCCTTTAATCAATTAATGAGTATTTCTAGAAATATTTTAGAGGTTTTAGAAAATAATAATCAACCTAAATGGTATGCAATGGTTTTAATAGTAAAATCTCGGAAGCAATTAAAAGTTGAGTTTGATTACACTGATTGGTTTGCCAGTCCCTTTACCTCTAATCAAAGATTGTCTTTTTTTAAACATAAATGTTTAGGAGAAGAACCTGAAAATAATGATTTACTTCAACTTTTTAAAGAAATGGAAGAATATAAAAAACAAGGCTAAATATCTACGATGAAGGCTTGAGGGAGTTGGAGTACTTCCCATATGATTTGTTGGTGTAGAGAGATTAAGCATAGAAAGGGAGTCAATATATGCTAAGAGACAAACACAAAGATCAAGCGTATTTTGAAAAATGGATAGCTTTTGTTCAAAAACGATTAGAGAAGAATATTAAGATAACGGATGAGATTGCGGAGGAGTATTTGTTGTTCCATTATCAAGATTTGGTTTTGAATAATGAAGAACTAGTGAAACTTTCCTATTCTATAGGGGCTGCGAAAGAGGAGATTTTCCCCTATTATAAAGGGATTCTTTCTAATTTGAAGCTCATTGTCTCAGAGGGGGTTCCATTTGACTTGGCAGTTAACATCTTTGCATTGGGAGTCCTTTATAGTGAGCGCAAGGGAGAATTTCTGGATGATTTAAAGGCTATTTATGAGCAGATGGACCACAATGATGGCTTGATTGAATATTACATGACTTATTTATTCCATGATACGGTAGTTCCTTTTCATTCGATTCTAGAGTATCAAAATATGATTGAGGACACTTATGAGAGTGTGGCCAAGGCGCAGGGTTTCTGGTACTATAGTCATTCAGATGAACCTTGGTATAATTCTCATCAATATGAACACTGTGGTTATTATGGTTACTGGAGTTTTGACACCGCCGCAACCTGCAAGATCAAAGGAATTTATGACGAACGCTTGAAAGATTTAGAGTATTTTCCTTATGATTTATTGGTGCAGGGAGAATAGAAAACGAAGCTTTTTATCTGAAAGAATAGCTTGGTTCTAGAAAGGGGATAAAGATGAAGCTCCATTCAGATGTGATAAATGAATTAATAAGTATAGACTTTTTGAAGGAAGAAAGAGAAACAGGTCTACCGATTACTCAGTTAAAGACTGTAAAAGAAGCAGAAAAGAATATTAATAGTTTAAAATGGGAGAATTTTGTCTTAGAAAAAGATGGTGACTTTAGTGTTTATCTTTTTAAAAATCATAGTGACATTTATAAGCACTGGAATGAACTGGCAAATAATGCAAAAGAGGAAATCATTCCTGAAATTGAAGCACGATTAGATAACCTGATTACGGAAGGTAAACTGGTAGCATCCATGAAAGATCAGATTGAATTTGATATCATTGGCTTGGCTCTCTACTTGACCATCAAGAAAGAGATTCCTCAAGCCGAATCAAAATTTTATGATGATTTGTATGCTTTATACCAAGCGGGTTACATTCCTTGTGGTTTTGCCAAGGGATGCTATAAGGTTTTATAAGGATAGTTTTTTTCATAGAAGATGAAATGTTCAAGAATGAAATGAATTTTTTGAGAGAAAAAAGATATAAAAGTGAGGATTTTTAGGAATATGTGGAGTCCTTATAAATGAGCGAACAATACTTACCAATAAGAGATAGTTTAGGTTATCAGAATGTCAAGCAAGCTTTGGAGAAAATTTTTTCGATTGATCTTGATACGATTGCGATTGATGAAGGAGAAGATGAAAATTTTAATTTTCCGTTCGTGTATAACGGTTATCATATGACAATAGGTATTTCATCAACAGGTAAAAATACGCAATTGGAAGCAGGAGAGGGTGGATTATTTAACATTTGGTTTACTCAAACTGATGAAGAGAAATTTTCAGTCACATTTTTATCCAAGCTTATTGATGATAAGAGTATAAGAAGAGTGTATGGTGGTAATAAAGATTCTATTGAACATACTTTGCATATACTGAAAGATTTTCTAAACTCAGACAAAGCGGAAGTTTTATTGAAAATATAAAAGGAATGTAGCAATGACACAATTTGAAGATAAATTTATGGAAGTTCAGGCTAGTATGATTTCACTAGCTATGGAATATGTTCAAAATCAGGCAGAAAAAGTATATATTTATTGTATTTCGGAGGAAGCATTGCAATCGTATAAAGTTTTTTATAAGATTAATGGCATTGTAATTGAAATGGATAAAGTTAATGAAGTTGCGACAAAAAAAATAGATGATTCCGATAATATGGCATTCGCTCTATTGGGATATGGAGCTGAAGATATACAAAAATTGATTGATGTTTGTAAAGAATATAACCGCGAGCACCCAACAGAAATGTGGCTTGTATATGATGCACAGAAAAACAGGCTTGAAAGTCGCTATAGCTATGAAGGGCGTTATGACAAGGATGAAGAATTGATTCCAAGTCTCGAGTTTGAAAAATGGTTTGAGGAAGTAAAAGGCGAGCAGCAGTAGGAGAATAATATGACACAATTTGAAGAGAAATTTATGGAAATTCAGATTGACATGGTTTCATTAGCTATGGAATATGTCCAAAATCAAGCAGATAAAATTTTTATTTATTGTGTTGCTGATGGTTTTTATAGCTTTGATGTATTTTTTAAAACTAATAATCATTATCTGGATAGAGATGATATTGCGGGTTACCTTCCTAATGAAATAGATAGTTCAGATGAAATTCAGTTTAGTCTATTAACAATAGGGGCACAAGATATAGAAAGAATGGTTAAGTTGTGCCAAGAATACAATCGTGAACACCCAACTGAAATGTGGTTGATTTATGATGCCAATAAAAACAGCCTTGATAGTCGCTATAGCTATGAAGGTCGTTATGACAAGGACGAAGAATTGCTTCCACGTTTAGAATTTGAAAAATGGTTTGAGGAAGTGAAGAAAAGCACTCAAGCTTAATGCTTACAACAATCTCAAGCTGAATGATAGAAAAGCAGAGGCAAAATACTTTCCATGCGACCAAGTGTGTGATGGGGCTGTTTTGAAAAGTAAAACAAAAAGAAAGTTGAAGACAGATGGGGCTGAATTTTGACAAGCATAAAGAACATTTGGAGAAGGATATTCGTGCAGAGCTCCAAAAAAAATTTGGATCTAATTTTGAAATAGAAGGCATCTCTGATATTGTCTTGAGTTCATATTGTCCGACTTTTCTCTTTAAAATCAATCTAGAAGATTATAAAGAAAAATTGGATATTTTAGTAGACGGCAGCGATTTACACTTGAAGTGGGGTGAAAAGCCTACATACGGGATACAATACAAGTATCTGCCAGAAACCTTGGAGGAAGGATTGGGAAGAATAAAAACCTACCTAGATCAGCCAGAACAGATTTTTCTGGAACCTCTTACTCCCGAAAATGACTATCTTAAGATACGAGCTATTGAAGCAATGATTGAAAATATTTTCGATGGGAAAACGAAAACGGATAAGTGGGAAAAACCTGTCGAAAAGGGCGAAGATTATCGAGTCATTACTACAAGCATAATACCTAGCTACAAAGCTTCTTTTACTCTGGAGCTGCTAGAACAAGATTTTATTGTGAGAGATATTGTCCCCTTAGATGCTAGTGTAGGAAGTCAGGAATTGTTGCTTGATTGTCCAGTCCAGTTAAATTCCTCTAATTTATCCTCTTTTCTGAGCAAGTGTAAGACTTATTTAGAAGAACATTTAGAAAAAGACAAAACTGGCATGAGTCTTTCTACGGCTTCTATGTCTGATTTGGAGCTGATTTTAAAGGCTCCTCTTAGTCTGGATACGGTTGATACAAAGGTTTTAGAAATACAGAAAATGATAGAAGAGCTGTTTTTAGGTAAGATTGAATTTGACAAAACGACGAAGGAAATGGAAGGCTACTACCTTTATAGGGCCTATTTCTTTGTAAGATCTAGATTTTATCGGGTTTCTTTCACGATTACGTTGATTGGACAGCACTTTTACATCATGGTGTCACTTCCAGATCATCCAGAACTAAGAAAGAAATGGCCGTTACGCGGGTATCCCTACAAATTAACCGAAGCAAATCTGAGGCTAGTCTTAAAAGAAGTGGTGGCGTATGGTCTAAAACATAAGCCACAGACTGAAAATGAGGTGGTTCAGGAGATTCAAGCAAGTCAAGAAGTAACTGAACCTACAGCAAAAATTCAGACTCAAAAGAGAGAAGCTAAAGACGGTGGCAAAGAGCAGGCAGATAAACGTGCTTACTTAGGATTGAGAAAGCTCTGGAAACTGCAGGTCTTTATTTTCTTTATCTTGATGATTATAGCTTTTGGCTTAGAGGTTTATATGGCTAGGTCAGGCTATAAAGCCTTCAAAATGAGGATTCAGTTTAGTTGGGTATCTATGCATAGTTTTTCGTTTCTCTTTCTTAGCATGTATGGTTTTTTGACACTCTATCCCAATGGGATGAAGATAAATGAATTTTTGCAGCAGTATCCTCGTTGGAAAGGTTTCCCGACCAAGGGAAGTAGTCTTCCTAAAAAGGAGACAGGTTTGACATTCTTGGTGCTTTTTCTTGTTCTTTTTCTAGGGGCCATTGAATTGACCCTTCGCAAACCTGAACCAAAAGTTGAAATTCATAAGTTAAGTCAAGAACTATATAGAGGCTTTGAGTAGTAAAGAAACTCAAGTTGTAGTGATTTGAAAAAGTGCTGAAGAGAGTCAAGTAGTCAGAATGGAGAAAATGAAACTCCTACAAGGGAATAATCTTATCAAGTGGCAAGGGCAGAAAGCTTTATTTGATAGAGAATGAAAGAATCCTTTGTGAAAAACCTCTGCAAGCTCTTTCAATTTGTGGTAAAATAAGAGTAACAGAAATTAGAAAAGGAAACCAATTATGAAATTTCTTGAATTAAACAAAAAGCGTCATGCGACTAAGCATTTCAATGACAAACCGGTAGATCCTAAGGATGTCCGTACAGCTATTGAGATTGCGACCTTAGCACCAAGTGCTCATAATAGTCAGCCTTGGAAGTTCGTGGTGGTGCGTGAGCGAAATGAAGCCCTAGCGGGCATTGCTTTTGGCTCTAACCAAGATCAAATCAAGGAAGCTCCAGTGACAATCGCCCTCTTTACAGATACGGATTTGGCTAAGCGGGCACGCAAGATCGCGCGTGTCGCTGGGGTAAAAAATTTTTCTGATGAGCAGCTGCAATTTTACATGCAAAATTTGCCAGCTGAGTTTGCTCGCTATAATGACCAACAAAAGAGTGATTATTTGGCCCTTAATGCTGGCTTAGTAGCTATGAACCTTGTTTTGGCCTTGACTGACCAAGGTATTGGCTCAAATATCATCCTGGGATTTGATAAATCAAAAGTCAACCAAGTTTTGGAGATTGATGAGCGTTTCCGTCCGGAACTCTTGATTACCGTTGGTTATACAGACGACAAGCTAGAACCTAGCTATCGTTTACCAGTTGACGAGATTATCGAAAAGCGTTAATAAAGTAAGATTTCAATACTTTGATTTAATTCGAGTTATCTATTTTAAATCAAAGTACTTTGTAGAGGTGAGAAAATGACAATTGATTTTAAAGCAGAAGTTGAAAAACGTAGAGAAGCTCTGTTGGCGGATTTGTTCAGCCTTTTAGAAATTAATTCAGAGCGGGATGATTCTAAGGCAGATAAGGAGCATCCTTTTGGACCTGGTCCTGTAAAGGCCTTGCATAAGTTCTTGGAGATTGCTGAACGTGATGGTTACCCGACTCAAAATGTGGACAATTATGCTGGTCACTTTACATTTGGTCAAGGAAAAGAAGAACTGGGTATCTTTGCCCATATGGATGTGGTACCTGCTGGAAGTGGTTGGGATACAGACCCTTATACACCGACGATTAAGGATGGCCGTCTTTATGCCCGTGGTTCTAGTGATGATAAAGGACCGACTATGGCATGTTACTATGGATTGAAAATCATCAAAGAATTGGGCTTGCCTGTATCTAAGCGCGTGCGCTTTGTGGTGGGGACAGATGAAGAGTCTGGCTGGAAAGACATGGAGTACTACTTTGCTCATGTAGGCCTGCCTGAGCCTGATTTCGGCTTCTCGCCAGACGCTGAGTTCCCGATTATCAATGGTGAAAAAGGAAATATTACAGAGTACCTGCATTTTGCTGGTGAAAATGCTGGCCCAGCACGCCTGCATAGCTTTACCGGCGGTTTGCGGGAAAACATGGTTCCTGAGTCTGGTACAGCTGTCTTGTCAGGTCATTTGCCAAATCTAGTTGATAAATTGGAGCAGTTTGCTAAGGAAAATGGGCTAGACTTTACTTATGAAGAACTAGCTGGTGGCCAAGTCACTGTGACCATTATCGGTAAGTCTGCTCACGGTGCTTCTCCTCAGTCTGGTGTTAATGGTGCAACTTATTTAGCCAAATTCCTAACGCAGTTTGACTTTGCTGGCCCTGCTAAGGATTATCTAGATGTGGCTGGAAATATTCTCCTAAATGACCATGAGGGTAAGAACTTGAAGATTGCTCATGTGGATGAGAAGATGGGAGCTCTGTCAATGAATGCGGGCGTTTTCCGTTTTGACGAAAACAAGGCTGACAATACAATTGCCCTCAATATTCGCTATCCTAAGGGAACTAGTCCAGAAGCCATTCAAAATATTTTAGAGCAGTTGCCAGTGACCAAAGTGACCTTGTCTGAGCATGGACATACTCCTCACTATGTACCGATGGAAGATCCGTTGGTGCAGACCTTGCTGGCTGTTTATGAAAAACAAACTGGACTGAAAGGCCATGAGCAAGTTATCGGCGGTGGTACTTTTGGACGCCTCTTGAAACGTGGTGTTGCTTATGGCGCGATGTTCCCAGACTATATCGATACTATGCACCAAGCCAATGAATTTATCGATGTTGAAGATCTATTCCGCGCGGCTGCAATTTATGCGGAAGCCATTTACGAATTGATCAAATAAAATAAGAACTCATTTGGCTATGCCAGGTGAGTTTCTTTTCAAGGGAGGAAATATGATGCAGACAATAGAAGATATTACCAAGGCCATTATAGCAGACCCACAGAATAAAGCTTTTACAGAACAGGGGATCACCCCACTCTTTGCGGCGCCTAAGAATGCTCGGATTAATATTGTCGGTCAAGCGCCGGGCTTGAAAACCCAGCAGGCAGGGCTTTACTGGAAGGACAAGAGTGGTGACCGGCTGAGAGAATGGTTGGGTGTTGATGAGGAAACTTTTTATCAGTCTGGATATTTTGCAGTTCTGCCTATGGATTTTTATTTCCCTGGGCATGGCAAGTCTGGAGATTTACCGCCTCGTAAGGGCTTTGCTGAGAAATGGCACCAGCCGATTTTAGAGCTTTTGCCAGATATTGAGCTGACTATTTTGATTGGCCAGTATGCGCAGAAATATTATCTGCATCAAAAAGGTACAGTTAAGCTGACCGAGACGGTCCAGCATTATCAAGACTACCTACCAGACTTTTTTCCCTTGGTACATCCATCGCCCCGCAATCAAATATGGATGGCGAAAAATCCTTGGTTTGAGGCAGAAGTGGTGCCAGAATTGCAAGCATTGGTACAAAAGATTATTCATCAATAGAGGAGGAAAACTATGGATGCTTATCAACAAGTATCTAACAAGTTGCAAGAGTTGGGGATCCCCTTTGATGTAGTGGAGCACCCACCTGCATTTACGACAGAGCAGGCTGACTCTTATATCGAAGGAATCGAGGGCGTTCGGACCAAGACCATGTTTTTGACCAATAAGAAGAAAACTCAATATTATCTGTTGATTATGGATGACAAGAAAAGTCTGGATATGGACTTGTTTAAAGACTTGGTCTCAGCCAACCGCATTCGCATGGCTTCAGCGGATTCTCTCTTTGAAAAAATGCAGCTGCCACCAGGAACGGTATCGCCTTTTGGGCTTCTGAATAATCCAGAGCGAGACATTCAGGTCTATTTTGATAAGGACATTGTATCAGAGGATACCATGACTTTCCATCCCAATACCAATGAAAAGACGATTTTTATCGCAACCCGAGATCTTTTTAAGTTCTTGACTCATCTGGGCTATGATTATCAAATTTTGGAACTTTGATTTCTGGAAAAGCTGTGAGGCATCTTGGCCTCACAGTTTTTTTGGCTCCAAAAATTAGAGAAAGGCCAAGAATTTTTTAAAATAGTAAGAGAAGGCTGGCAATGAAAAAAGCCTGAGTGACACTCAGGCTTTCTTGGATAGATTGAATAGAGTTCCTAGTTGGATGCTTGAGTGCTGGACTCTGTTGTTGTATGCTGGTCTTGGCTTGTCGAACTGCTGTCAGTGGAAGTAGTTGTATGGCTCGTATTCGTTTCTGCGTTTGAGGAGCTTGATGATGTTTCTGTCTCAGTAGCAGCAGAAGTTTCTGTTGGAGTCGAGCTAACAGATGTCGATTCCTTTTCTACTTCCTTGATAATGGTAGTAGTCGTTGTCGAGCTACCTGTATCAGTTTTTGATTTTGAGTCATTGTTGTTCATAAGGTTCATGATGGTAAAGCAAGCAATGACGATTGAAAGAAGACTGGCAATTGTAGCAATAGTCTTTTGGAGGGCAGAAAAGCCAGTTTTGATATGCTGACTAGCTGGTTTTCGATTTGAAGTGCTGTTATTTTTTTCTTTGCGAGAATAGTTTTCCATGTAAAAGTCGCTCCTTTTCGTTCTTAATTTATTATACGTCTTTTATTTAGAAAAGTCTTCCAAAAATCTGAATTTTTTAAATGAAAACGCACACAAAAGAATGAAGAACAACAGCTCTAAAAGGCGGAGAGATAAGCCTCTTAGAGCTGTTTGTTTTATCAAAATGTTAGAGCTACTTTGGAGTTGTTTCAGAGTTAAGGGCAGCTTGGGCCACAGCTAGCCGAGCTGCTGGGACTCGATAAGGGGAGCAGGAGACATAAGTGACTCCGATTTCTTGTAAGAAAGGAATGGAAGCTGGATCACCGCCAACTTCGCCACAAACTCCGATGGACAAGGTTGGATCTACTTGGCGGGCTTTTTCAATGGCCAATTTCATCAATTGGCCGACACCTTCTTGATCAAGGCTTTGGAAAGGATCCTGGGTGAGCAACTTTTTCTCTTTATAGTCGTTGAGGAATTTTCCGATATCATCCCTTGAAAAGCCAAAAGTCATCTGGGTCAAGTCATTGGTTCCAAAGCTGAAGAAGTTTAGAAAATATCAGACGGAGGTCATCAATATTACAGATAAATCAATTGAAGAGACAGCTTTCCTGATTGAGGATTATTTAAAAAAATTAGATATGATTGGCGAGGCGAAGTAATCGTCTTCAGGGCCGGTTCCTAAATTTATCAGGTAGGAACTGCGCCCTTTTCTTGTTCCTAGGCTCGTTTCATGTTACAATAGGAGTATTGATTTTTACTGATAAATACAGAGGAAAAAGATGATTTATTTAGATAATTCAGCGACAACCAAGCCTTATTCAGAGGCGCTAGCTACCTACACAGAAGTGGCTTCTAAAATCTGGGGCAATCCTTCCAGCCTGCATAGTTTGGGCAGTCAGGCGACCCGTCTCTTAGAAGCTTCTCGCAGGCAAATAGCAGAGCTTTTAGGCAAGTCTTCGTCGGAGATTTTTTTTACGTCTGGAGGGACAGAAGGGGACAACTGGGTACTTAAGGGAGTTGCTTTTGAAAAGATTCCTTTTGGCAAACACATCATTGTATCTAACATCGAGCATCCAGCGGTTAAAGAATCAGCCCTCTGGTTGCAGAGTCAAGGATTTGAAATAGATTTTGCCCCAGTTGATAAGGCTGGTTTTGTTGATGTAGACAAGCTAGCGGAGTTGATTCGATCAGACACCACTCTGGTTTCGGTCATGGCAGTTAATAATGAAATCGGCAGTATTCAGCCCATTAAGAAAATATCCGAACTGCTAGCAGATAAGCCGACCATTTCCTTTCATGTGGATGCTGTGCAGGCTGTTACGAAGATTTCAACAGCTGCTTATCTGACGGATCGCGTGGATTTTGCGACCTTCTCCAGTCATAAATTTCACGGCCTTCGGGGCGTAGGATTTGTCTATATCAAGTCTGGTAAGAAAATTAGTCCGCTTTTGACTGGTGGTGGTCAGGAGTCGGATAAGCGCTCCACAACGGAAAATCTCGCCGGCATTGCAGCCACGGCCAAGGCTCTGCGTTTGTCCATGGAAAAGCAAGAAGTATTTGCCCAGCGGACGGCTCAGATGAAGAGGATTATCCTTGAAGAGCTACAGAAGTATCCAGATGTGGTGATTTTCTCAGACATGGAAGATTTTGCGCCTCATATCCTGACCTTTGGTATCAAGGGAGTACGAGGTGAAGTTGTCGTCCATGCCTTTGAAGACTACGAGATCTATATCTCGACGACCAGCGCATGCTCTTCCAAGGCTGGTAAGCCAGCAGGAACCCTGATTGCTATGGGAGTCGAAAAGTCTCTCGCTCAGACCGCTGTCCGTATTAGTTTGGATGCTGATAATGACATGAGCCAGATAGAGCAATTTTTAACAACCTTTAAAATTATTTACGAAAAAACCAGAAAAGTAAGGTAAACAATGCAATATTCAGAAATTATGGTGCGCTACGGTGAGCTCTCAACCAAGGGCAAGAACCGCATGCGCTTTATTAACAAACTCAAACGCAATATCCAAGCTGTTTTGTCAGTCTATCCGCAGGTCCATGTCAAGGCTGACCGCGACCGGACCCATGTCTATCTGCACGGAACAGACTATCAGCCTGTCGCCGAGTCGCTCAAGCAAATTTTTGGAATTCAGAATTTCTCGCCGTCTTACAAAATTGAAAAATCTGTGCCAGCCCTAATCGAAGCTGTCCAAACCATCATGAAGCAAGTCTATCAGGAAGGGATGACCTTTAAGATTACCAGCAAGCGCAGTGACCACAGCTTTGAATTGGATAGTCGCGAGCTTAACCAGACACTGGGGGATGCTGTTTTTGAGGCCATTCCCAATGTTCAGGTCAAAATGAAAGCGCCAGATATTGATCTGCGCGTTGAGATTCGTGAAGAAGCGGCCTATATCTCCTATGAGACTATTCGTGGTGCTGGAGGTTTGCCAGTCGGCACTTCAGGCAAGGGCATGCTCATGCTCTCAGGTGGGATTGACTCACCAGTGGCAGGCTATCTGGCTCTCAAGCGCGGTGTGGATATCGAGGCGGTTCACTTTGCAAGTCCGCCTTACACCAGTCCAGGTGCTTTGAAGAAAGCTCAAGATTTGACACGAAAACTGACCAAGTTTGGCGGCAATATCCAGTTTATCGAAGTACCTTTTACAGAGATTCAAGAGGAAATCAAGGCCAAGGCTCCTGAAGCTTACCTGATGACACTGACTCGGCGCTTTATGATGCGGATTACCGACCGTATTCGAGAAGAACGGGGCGGCCAAGTCATCATTAACGGAGAAAGTCTAGGTCAGGTGGCAAGTCAAACCATTGAGAGTATGCAGGCTATCAACGCCGTGACCAATACACCGGTTATCCGTCCTGTCGTGACCATGGACAAGCTGGAAATTATTGAGATTGCAGAAAAAATCGATACTTTCCAAATCTCCATCCAGCCTTTTGAAGACTGCTGTACTATTTTTGCACCTGACCGACCTAAAACCAATCCGAAAATCAAGAATGCCGAGCAGTACGAAGCTCGCCTAGATGTTGAAGGATTGGTAGAACGCGCCGTCGCAGGCATCATGATTACAGAAATCACACCGCAAGCAGAGACTGATGAAGTTGACGAGCTGATTGAAGATTTGTTGTAGGAGCTTAGAAGTAGCTTTCTATCGAATGAATCTGGAAAACTATCTATTGATGATGAAGATAAAAGGGGATAGTTATGAACGAATGGGATTCCTTTTTGAGTGGGCTCATGGGAGCATTATCTTGGAAAGATGGACAAGATAATGCTTTGCTGTTTGGTATGCCCAGTTGGACTTATTTATTAGGACTTGGTATTCACTTTTTGGTTATCATAGGATTTTTGGGGTTAATCCTATTTGAATTTTATCCTATTTGAATTTTATAAAAATAAAGTTCGAGCCGGTTCTTGGAAGGGAGCTTTCAGAAACTCTTGGAATTATAATATATCTACGAATGGACGTGTCAAAAGTATTTTAAGTCTTGTGTTTGGCCTACCTATTATTTTCATTGCAATTCCCTTCTATGCGGGCTATCGAATGACCAATGGTATCTGGCGCTATCATTACTTTACTAATCAGACAACCGAGCTAAAAACGGCTTTAGTGACTGGTGTTGATACCGAGACCGGAGGAAGCAAGTCTACCTATTCTCGTATTACCTTCACTATTACGGTTGATGGGAGAGAGCGAGAAGTCAATGTTTCAGATAGTAATAAAAGTCTTGCCAGATCAGCTAAAAAACATTTGAAGCCTCCGATAGCTATTGATGTTCATGTCAATCAAGAAGGGCAGATTGTATATTTGAAATAAATGGAAGTAAAGTATGAGGATATTTAATTGAAAATCCGTTTTCATTAAATAAAATCACTTGCCAAAGGTTAGTAGAAGTGCTATACTAAGAATGTTGACTATGCACGGCCTGTGCAACCGCTCGAACATCGTTGCCCACATAGTGAGTATAAAGTGGTTCGTCCCACGATGCTAGGCGAGTCTTCACAAAAATACGGGGAAACCCCAAAAAATCATAGGAGGTGCATAATGAGCACATACGCAATCATTAAAACTGGCGGAAAACAAGTTAAAGTTGAAGTTGGTCAAGCAATCTACGTTGAAAAGTTGAACGCTGAAGCTGGTCAAGACGTTACTTTTGACGAAGTTGTTCTTGTTGGTGGTGAAAACACTGTTGTCGGAACTCCACTTGTTTCTGGAGCTACTGTAGTTGGAACTGTTGAAAAACAAGGAAAACAAAAGAAAGTCGTTACTTTCAAGTACAAACCTAAAAAAGGTAGCCACCGCAAACAAGGTCACCGTCAACCTTACACTAAAGTTGTCATCAACGCAATCAACGCTTAATTTACAGGAGAACACATGATACAGGCAGTCTTTGAGAAAGCCGAAGATGGCGAGCTGAGGAGTGCGGAAATTACTGGACACGCCGGAAGTGGCGAATACGGCTTTGATGTCGTGTGTGCATCGGTTTCTACGCTTGCCATAAATTTCATCAATTCAATTGAAAAATTTGCAGGCTACGAACCAATCCTAGAATTAAACGAAGAAGAAGGCGGATATTTACGAGTAGAAATCCCTATGGATATTCCGCCGCATCAGAGAGAAATGACTCAGCTTTTCTTTGAATCATTTTTCTTGGGAATGGCAAACTTATCGGAGAACTCTTCTGAGTTCGTCCAAACCAGAGTTATCACAGAAAACTAACACGGAGGAAAAACACTATGTTAAAAATGAATCTTGCAAGCTTGCAACTTTTCGCCCACAAAAAAGGTGGAGGTTCAACGTCAAACGGACGTGATTCACAAGCAAAACGTCTTGGAGCTAAAGCAGCTGACGGACAAACTGTAACTGGAGGATCTATCCTTTACCGTCAACGCGGTACACACATCTACCCAGGTGTTAACGTTGGCCGTGGTGGAGACGATACATTGTTCGCAAAAGTTGAAGGCGTAGTACGCTTTGAACGTAAAGGTCGCGATAAGAAACAAGTATCAGTTTACCCAATTGCGAAATAATTCATTATTGATAAAAATCCCTGTCTCAAGATTGGGATTTTTATTTTTATAAAAAATGAAATCGTTTCCTTGACATTTTCTCTTCTTAGTGTTTTAATATACCCTATAGGGGTATAAAGGAGAAAAATATGTTTGATTTTTTTACAAAGATAGATAGTATTTCAACGGATGAGCTGGAGAAGCGATTGAGGTCCAATATCCAACTAATTGATGTACGGACGCCATCCGAATTTCGTAGAGGACATATAAAAGAGGCCCAGAATGTTCCTTTGAGCCAAATTGGGCAATTTGCTCCAGCTAAAAAGGAGACGATTTACGTTATTTGCCATTCAGGTGTGCGGAGCAAGATGGCAGCGAAAAAGCTGAAGAAAAAGGGCTATGGTGTTGTCAATGTCCGCGGTGGTATGAGCGCTTGGACAGGGAAAACCATTTAAGTAGAAAGGGTTAAACAATGAAAATTATTATCATTGGTGGAGTTGCAGGAGGTATGTCTGCGGCAACACGTTTAAGACGGCTGATGGAAGATGATGAAATTGTGATTTTTGAAAAAGGTCCTTTTGTATCTTTTGCGAACTGCGGCCTGCCGTATTATATTTCTGGTGAAATTGCTGAGCGAGACGCTCTCTTGGTTCAAACGCCTGAAAGTCTCAAGGCACGCTTTAACTTGGATGTGCGACCTTTTCATGAGGTGGTGAAGATTTCGCCTGAAGATCATACAGTAACGGTGGCTCATGACGGTTCAGAGTTCACAGAGCAGTATGATAAGCTGATTCTTTCACCGGGAGCGAAGCCTTTTATTCCTGAGATTGAAGGACTTTCAGAAGCAACTAATGTATTCACTTTGCGCAATGTCCCAGACTTGGATCAGATCATGTTAGCCTTGGATGAAGAGCCGCAAGAGGCTGTTGTCATCGGTGCTGGATTTATCGGTCTGGAAACGGCTGAAAATCTGCGCAAGCGTGGCTTGAATGTGACAATCGTAGAAAAAGCGCCGCATGTTTTATCACCACTTGATGAGGAAATGGCAGCTTTTGTCCAAGCAGAATTAGTCGATAAGGGAGTGAAGGTCATCACCTCCCAGTCAGCTACTTGCTTCGAAGAAAATGGCAAAGTGATTGTCTTGGAAAATGGACAAAAATTGGCTTCAGATGTGACCATTCTCTCTGTCGGAGTCCAGCCTGAAAATAGCTTGGCTAAGGCAGCAGGCATTGAGACAGGTCTTCGTGGGGGAATCTTAGTTGATGAACATTATGAGACGAGTCAGAAAGATATTTTTGCAGTCGGAGACGTCATCCTTGTTAAGCAGGAAATAACTGGTGATGATGCTTTGATTGCTCTAGCTTCGTCTGCTAATCGACAAGGACGTCAGGTGGCAGATGTGCTTGCTGGCTTGGAGCGGAAGAATAAGGGAAGTATTGGTACAGCTATTGTGCGTGTCTTTGACATGACAGCCGCTTCAACAGGTCTGAATGAGCGTTTCCTTCAGCAAAATCAGCTGTCTTATCAAGCGATTCATGTCAGCGGTAAGGATCATGCAGGCTACTATCCAGGTGCGACTGACTTGACCTTGAAATTGCTCTTTGAGCCAAAAACTGGAAAAATCTATGGTGCTCAAGGTGTGGGTAAAAAAGGCGTTGACAAGCGGATTGATATTTTGGCAACAGCTATCAAGGGCAATCTCACGATTTTTGATTTGCCAGAGTTGGAGTTCACCTATGCACCACCTTTTGGCTCAGCCAAGGATCCGGTCAATATGCTGGGCTATGCAGCTATGAATCTAGCGGAAGGTTTGAGTGAAAATATCCAATGGCACCAGCTGGAAGACGAGTTGGCTAGTGGGAAAGTCTTTTTAGATGTCCGGACACTCAATGAGTTTAAGCAAGGACGCTTGAAGGCAGATAAAACAGTCCATATTCCGCTGAATGAACTCAGAGAACGCTTGGCTGAGCTGGATAAGGAAGCAGAATATATCGTGAGCTGCCACAGCGGTCTGCGCAGCTATATTGCCGAGCGAATCTTAAAACAAGCAGGATTTGCAGTGAAAAATCTAGACGGAGCTTATGCTTTGTATAAAATGGTAAAACCAGAAGGAGTAGAAAAATGAAAACTATATCAGCAGCTGACTTAGAAAAGCAGTATCAATCTGAAAAATTGGCCATCGTAGATGTGCGCGAAAGACATGAATTTCAAGCGGGTCATATCCCAAATGCTGGAAATCTTCCGCTTAGTGAGTTGGAAACTGGCTATAAAAAGCTGGATCCTGACTACAAATACTATGTCATTTGCCAAGGAGGTGCACGTTCAGCGACTGCTTGCCAATTTCTTGCCATGCAGGGCTTTGATGTGACCAACGTATCAGGTGGCATGAACGCTTGGTCTGGAGAGATGGAATAAAAGATAAAAAGAGAGTGGGACAGAAATCGGTAATTCGTTAGAATTCGATTTCGTCGTCCCACCTCCGCACAGTTGAGTAGGGCTGTAAAAGCTGATGAAATCAGCCTAGTAGAGCCCACTCAACCACTGCGTCTTGCTCGACAATCCAAAGACAATTGAGAGGCTAGGACTTTTGTCCCAGCCTCTTTTTTTCTGTTCTTCTTATTTTCGATTTACCAGAAAATGAATAGCTTTCTCTATTCTTTCCCTTTGTTTTTTCGGATCATCAGCTGGATTTTCTAGGCAATCCGTTAAATTCTCAGTGATAACCATCTCAATAACACGGTCAACGCTGGAGCGGACGGCTAATAACTGTGTGAGAATATCTGAACATTCCCTGTCCTCTTCAATCATTTTTTGAATGCCTCTTAACTGGCCTTCAGAGCGTTTGAGGCGGGTAATATAATTAGAATTCACTGTGATTTCCTCGTTTGTTTACATTGAGTTTATTATATGCTTAATCTGTATATTTGTCAATTGGATTGGTTGGAGGCGGTTTTCAGAAATTTTCCATAATGACACTCTGATTCTTCTATTTACTTTTCATCATAATTTTGGTATAATAGTTTATGTTATAAAATGTAACATAGAAATTGGACTAAGATTAATATTGGATCAAATAAAGGAATGGCTTTATTTTTACTTCTTTTATTCTTAGGCTTCTCTCGATTTTTGGAGGTGTATTTATGAAAGTTTCAAAAATGCTTTTAGCTACTGGAGTGGTACTTAGTGCAGGCGTGTTCTTGTCAGCTTGTGGCAAATCCTCATCTAGTACATCAACGTATTCTTATGTTTATGCCAGCGATCCTGATAGCTTGAACTATCTGACAGCCAACCGTGCTACCACGTCAGACGTTATTACAAACCTTGTTGATGGTCTTTTAGAAAATGACGAATATGGAAATTTAGTTCCCTCTCTAGCAGAATCATGGACTGTTTCTCAAGACGGCCTGACCTATACATATAAGCTCCGTAAGGATGCTAAGTGGTTCAATGTTGAAGGTGAAGAAATTGCAAACGTTAAAGCTCAGGACTTTGTGACAGGCCTTAAGTATGCGGCTGACCAAAAGTCTGAAGCCCTTTACCTGATTCAAGATTCGATTAGTGGCTTAGATGCCTATGTCAAAGGCGATGAAAAAGACTTCTCAAAAGTCGGAGTGAAGGCGGTAGATGATTACACAGTCCAATACACGCTGACTCGCTCAGAACCTTATTGGAACTCAAAAACAACTAATAATATCTTATTCCCTGTCAATGAAGAATTTTTGAAATCTAAAGGAAAAGATTTTGGTTCTGTAGATCCTTCAAGCATCCTTTACAATGGTCCTTTCCTTTTGAAATCATTGACATCTAAGTCTTCTATGGAATTTGTTAAAAATCCAAATTATTACGATAAAGACAAGGTCAGTCTAGAACATGTCAAATTAACCTACTATGATGGGTCAGACCAAGAATCTTTAATTCGCAACTTCAGCGATGGTGCTTATAGCGGTGCTCGTCTCTATCCGAATACTTCAGGATACGCAGCAGTTAAAAAGAAATATGCGGACAATATCCTTTATAGCCCACAGGATGCGACCTCATATTACTTTAATTTCAACTTCAACCGTCAGTCTTACAATCACACTTCCAAAACAAGTGATGATCAAAAGAATGCAACAAAAGAAGCGGTTTTAAATAAAGACTTCCGTCAGGCCGTCAATTTTGCCCTTGACCGGACTTCTTATGGTGCGCAAAGTAATGGTAAAGATGGAGCTACCAAGCTGTTGAGGAATACGCTTGTCCCTCCAACATTTGTTCAAATTGGCGATCAAACATTTGGCCAAGTTGTTGCCTCTAAATTAGTAAATTATGGCACAGAATGGGCGAATATCGACCTGACAGATGCTCAAGATGCTTATTATAATCCAGAAAAAGCCAAAGCAAGATTTGCTAAAGCTAAGGAAGCTTTAGAGTCTAAGGGAGTTCAATTCCCAATTCATTTAGACCTTCCTGTAGACCAGGCTGACAAGGTGAGTATCCAATGGGCAAGTTCAGTAAAACAATCAATTGAATCAACCTTGGGTGCAGAAAATGTAGTGATTGACCTGCAGAAGATTAGTGTGGATGATTTGAACAACATCACCTACTTTGCAAATACTGCAGCTCAAAAAGACTATGACTTCTATACAGGAGGCTGGTCAGCTGACTATCAAGATCCATCTACCTACTTAGATACTCTAAATGTAAATAATGGTGCTAGCTTGCAAAACTTTGGTTTTGAGCCAGGTCAAGATATGGACAAGATGAAAGAGTTGGGCTTGGACACTTATACTAAGATGTTGGAAGAAGCAAATGCTGAAACGACAGATGTGAAAGTTCGCTATGAAAAATATGCGGATGCACAAGCTTGGTTGCTTGATAGTGGGATTATCATGCCGACCATTTCAGGAGGCGGTAGTCCTTCTGTAAGTAAGTCCAAACCTTTCAGTCGCGCCTATTCACTCGTTGGAATCAAGGGATCTGGCTTCAACTTTAAATATACGAAGCTCAGAAGTGAGATTGTAACGACCAAAGAATATGAAGAAGCTAAGAAGAAATGGCAAGAAAAAACGTTGGAATCTAACAAAAAAGCCCAAGAAGAACTAGCGGATCATATTGAAAAGAAATAAGAAATTAAAAAGATTAATTTTCAAAGAAAGTTAATCTTTTTGATTTGATCTACATTAAGAATTTTATAAAAGGAGCTATTTAGGCTTGTTTTTTTGTGAAAAATTAGTTATAATAAATAAGTTGCCACCCTTAGTGTAATGGATATCACGTAAGATTCCGGTTCTTGAGATGGGAGTTCGATTCTCTCAGGGTGGATGACTGAAGCTTGGACTCGAGAGAGTCCTTTTTTGTTTTCTAAGAGAGGAGACAGCTATGGTGGTGAAGTTAATCGCTCATACCTTGATTGAGAATAATGGGCAGTATTTGCTGATCAAACGCTCAAAAATAAAGCGTGGGCTTCCTAATGTTTATCCATCTTATTGGGATATTCCTGGCGGAAGCGTAGAAGAGAACGAACTCCCCAGAGAAGCAGCTCTACGCGAGGCTATGGAAGAGGTTAATCAAAAGATTCGAATTGATAAGATCATTCATGAAGATAGTCAGTTTGACACAAGTAAAAATACTGTTTTTACACGCTTGGTTTATACAGGTAGGTTTTTGGAAGAGCGTGATATTATATTAGATTCAGAAGAGCATTCAGACTTTGTCTGGATTACTTCTTTGAAAGACCTAGAGGAGGAGCTCATCGTACCTTATTTGATTGATATTTTTGCTGACAGATCCACATAAAACAACAAAAAAACATCCCCTTTTATCAGGAGATGTTTTTCTGATTAGTTTTTAGATGCTTCTTGGAATTCTGGATTCTTCCATGCTTCATCAATAATTGCTTGCAATTCTTTAGCAGATGCTTGCATTTTTTGAGTTTCTGCATCGTTCAATGGGATGTTTACTGGACGAACGATACCGTGTGCACCAACAACAGCTGGTTGACCGATAAAGACGTTTTTAACACCGTATTGCCCTTCTTGGAAGACTGAAAGTGGAAGTACTGCATTTTCGTCATCAAGGATTGCTTTTGTGATACGAGCAAGTGCTACTGCGATACCATAGTATGTAGCTCCTTTTTTGTTGATGATTGTGTAGGCTGCATCACGAACGCCTTCGAACAATTCAATCAATTCAGCTTCTTGAACGTTTTGAGTATCTTTAAGGAATTCTTCAAGGTTTACACCTGCGATGTTTGCATGTGACCAAACAGCGAATTCTGAATCACCGTGCTCACCCATGATGTAGGCGTGGACTGAACGAGCATCAACATCCAATTTTTCAGCAAGTGCTTGACGGAAACGAGCTGAGTCAAGTGAAGTACCTGAACCGATAACGCGTTCTTTAGGGAAGCCTGAGAATTTCCAAGTTGAGTAAGTCAAAACGTCAACTGGGTTAGCAGCAACAAGGAAGATACCATCGAAACCTGATTCAACAACTTGTGTTACGATTGATTTGTTGATGGCAAGGTTCTTACCAACGAGGTCAAGACGAGTTTCACCTGGTTTTTGAGGCGCACCCGCAGTGATAACAACAAGGTCAGCGTCTGCACAGTCAGAGTATTGAGCTGCGTAAATCTTTTTAGGTGAAGTGAAGGCAAGGGCGTGGCTAAGGTCAAGCGCATCACCTACAGCTTTTTCGTGTAATTGTGGAATTTCGATAATTCCAAGCTCTTGTGCAATTCCTTGGTTAACAAGCGCGAAAGCGTAAGATGAACCTACGGCACCGTCACCAACAAGGATGACTTTTTTATGTTGTTTAGTAGCAGTCATTTCTAAACATCTCCTTATTATTTTTGGGGTTTTCCCCATACAATTACATTCTACCACTTTTGATACAGTTTGTCACGGCTCACCGTGGTATTTTGACCCCTAAAAGGCTATGTAAACGTTTTTATATTCGGTTTTAAATACTGAAAATATAGCTAAAATGTGGTATAATGAGATAGTGATTTAATATTGAAATGAGGCATTTTTTAATGCAAGATAGAAACTTAGTAGATGTCAATTTGATCAGCGAAATGAAGACCAGTTTCATCGATTATGCAATGAGTGTTATCGTGGCTCGGGCTCTTCCAGATGTTCGCGATGGTCTTAAGCCGGTTCATCGCCGGATTCTTTATGGCATGAATGAGCTAGGCGTTACGCCTGATAAGCCTCACAAGAAATCAGCTCGTATCACAGGGGATGTCATGGGTAAATACCACCCGCATGGCGATTCCTCTATTTATGAAGCGATGGTGCGGATGGCTCAATGGTGGAGCTATCGCTACATGCTGGTAGACGGCCATGGAAATTTCGGTTCGATGGACGGAGACGGGGCCGCTGCTCAACGTTATACAGAAGCACGTATGAGCAAGATTGCTCTGGAGATGCTTCGTGATATTAATAAAAACACTGTTGATTATATCGATAACTATGATGCCAGCGAGAGAGAGCCTGTAGTTCTTCCTGCTCGCTTCCCTAACTTACTCGTAAATGGAGCGACAGGGATTGCAGTTGGGATGGCGACCAATATCCCACCGCATAATCTTGGTGAGTCTATTGATGCAGTTAAGCTGGTCATGGATAATCCAGAAGCAACGACTCGTGATATCATGGAAGTCCTGCCTGGCCCAGATTTTCCGACAGGAGCACTTGTTATGGGTAAGTCTGGTATTCACCGGGCTTATGAAACAGGGAAGGGTTCGATTGTTCTTCGTTCTCGTACTGAAATCGAAGAGATGAAAAATGGCCGTGAGCGAATTGTTGTAACCGAGTTCCCTTACATGGTGAATAAGACTAAGGTCCATGAGCATATTGTTCGTCTGGTACAGGAAAAACGCATTGACGGTATCACAGCTGTTCGTGATGAGTCCAACCGTGAAGGGGTCCGTTTTGTCATTGAGGTTCGCCGTGATGCCTCTGCTCATGTCATTCTAAATAACCTTTTCAAGCTGACTCAGATGCAGACCAATTTCAGCTTCAATATGCTGGCTATTCAAAATGGTGTGCCGAAGATTCTGTCTCTGCGTGAGATTTTGTTGGCCTACATTGAGCACCAAAAGGAAGTGGTGACTCGCCGGACAGCCTTCGATAAAGAAAAGGCGGAAGCTCGAGCACACATCTTGGCTGGTTTGCTGATTGCGCTGGATCATATTGATGAAGTGATTCGGATTATCCGTAATAGCGCAACGGACGCAGATGCTCAGGCTGAATTGATGGCTAAGTTTGAACTGTCTGAGCGTCAGAGTCAGGCTATCCTCGACATGCGTCTGCGTCGTCTGACTGGTTTGGAACGTGATAAGATTCAGTCAGAATATGACGAACTGATTGCTTTGATTGCGGACTTGGCTGATATTTTGGCTAAGCCAGAGCGCGTTGTCGCTATTATCAAGGAAGAGCTAGATGAGGTCAAACGTAAATTTGCTGATGACCGCCGAACTGAGCTGATGGTGGGAGAAGTTCTTTCTCTTGAAGATGAAGATTTGATTGAGGAAGCGGATGTTTTGATTACCCTGTCTAATAAAGGTTATATCAAACGTCTGAATCAGGCTGAATTCACTGCTCAGAAACGTGGTGGTCGAGGTGTTCAAGGAACTGGTGTCAAAGATGATGACTTCGTCAAAGAGCTGGTTTCAACTAGTACCCACGATAGACTGCTCTTCTTTACTAACAAGGGCCGAGTCTATCGTCTCAAAGGATATGAAATCCCTGAGTACGGCCGGACAGCCAAGGGCTTGCCAGTGGTCAATCTCTTGAAACTGGATGAAGGAGAGACCATTCAGACCATTATTAACGTCCAGCAGGACAGTAGCGATAATTCCTACCTCTTCTTCACGACCCGTCTAGGTGTGGTTAAACGAACCAGCGTGACAGAATTTGCTAATATCCGTCAAAACGGCCTCAAGGCCTTGAATTTGAAGGATGAAGACGAGCTTATCAATGTCTTTCTGACGGACGGCGCTGCAGATGTTATTATTGGTACTAAGTTTGGTTATTCAGTCCGCTTTAATGAGACAGCTGTCCGGAGCATGAGTCGTAGTGCGACTGGTGTTCGTGGGGTCAATCTGCGGGACGGCGACCAGGTCGTTGGAGCAGGTGTGATTGCTGAGGGCGATGAAGTGCTTGTTATCACTGAAAAAGGCTATGGTAAGCGAACTCTTGCTAGTGAGTATCCAACCAAGGGCCGTGGTGGTAAAGGGATTAAAACAGCCAATATCACTGATAAGAATGGACCTCTCGCTGGTCTGATGACCGTCACTGGCGAAGAAGATTTGATGATTATCACCAACACAGGTGTCATTATCCGAACAAGCGTGGCTAATATTTCTCAGACAGGTCGTTCAACCATGGGAGTGAAGGTTATGCGTCTGGACCAAAATGCACAGATTGTCACCTTTACAACTGTTGCGCCTGACGCGAAAGACGATGAGGAAGAAGTAGAATAAGAGGAGGATGAATGTGAAGAAATCTAAGAAGAAATTCAAGCTCAGAAATTTCATCATTAACTGTGCAGTTTTCCTTTTATTTCTAGTTGCCCTAGCTCTGATTTTTAACTCCTCTATCCGAAATATGATCATGGTTTGGCACACGAATCAATACCAGGTTAGCAAGGTCTCTAAGGAAGAAATCAAGCAAAATAAGGCAGTCGAGTCAAGTTTTGAGTTTAGCGAAGTCCAATCTCTTTCGACAGAAGCGGTGATTAATGCTCAGTGGCAGGCTCAAAAACTACCAGTTATCGGTGGTATTTCGATTCCTGAAGTTTCGATGAATTTGCCAATTTTCAAAGGTTTGGATAACGTTGGACTATACTATGGCGCTGGCACCATGAAAGAAGATCAACAAATGGGACAAGGAAATTATGCCTTAGCCAGCCATCACGTCTTTGGAATTACTGGAGCTAGTGATATGCTCTTTTCGCCTCTAGATCGTGCCAAAATAGGGATGAAAATCTATATCACGGATAAGGATAAGATCTATACCTATACGATTTCTAGTATAGAAAGTGTCGCACCAGAGCGTGTGGATGTCATCAATGATACGGAAGGTGTTGCTGAGATCACTTTAGTCACATGTGAAGATGCGGCAGCAACCAGTCGAACTATTGTTAAAGGTACGCTTGAAAGTACGATTGACTATGACAAGGCACCAAAAGATATTTTAGATGCTTTCAGTCGATCTTATAATCAAATGCAGCTATGATAAGAAATATTGTAAAACGAAGTAACTTTTGTTACTTCGTTTTTTGTTTGATAAAACTAAAATGATATACGAACAGATACTAGAACGCTTTCAAAGAATATGCCTTCTTTATTAGATTGTGCTATACTTATGTTAGTATGGTACTCTTTTAGTCAAGAAAGGAAATTATCATGAAAATATATAAATCACTTTTAATATTTTTTATAGCATTTATATGTTTAGGAAGTATCACTGCCTGTAGCCAGTCCAAAACAGCAGAAATGAAGTTTGATTTCATAATGACAGCAGAAGATAAAAAGAGGCTTCATAAAGAAGAAGAGCAAATTGCTTTGTATTTGGTGAATCATTATGAAGATGTGAAAAAAATAGAATTCATAAATTTTTATAAAGGTGGTTTTGGGACGGAGGATTCTATATCTGTTAAGGTAAATTCAAATAATTATATAAAACCAATTACTTTAGGAGATCCAAGTGGTGAGTATATTATTAGCTATAATCCTGAGAACTTTCATCTGAATGAAAAGAATCCGCCAACTCAATTAGATAATCTAAAAAATATTGAGATTAAATATTATGAGGAGATAGAAAGGTGATCTCCATTTCAGATAAAAATCATAATAAATTAGCAAAAGAGGCTTACAACTTGAACCAAAGGACGAACAAATTTGCTTGATATATGATTATTTTTATTAAAATATGCTATAGGTAGTATAGTTGAAGATTTTGAGATTTATAAAGGAAAGGAGTATTTATGAAAATATCTAGGTTACTTTTGATAGTATTTATTGGGTTTCTAGGGATAGGAACACTCAGTGCCTGTAGTCAGCAGAAAAAAATAGGACAGAAAGAGAAAGTTACTATGACAAAAGAAGAAAAAAAGAAACTTCGTAAAGAAGAAGAAAAAATTGCATTGTATCTGGTTAATCATTATGAAGATGTGAAAAAAATTAAGTTTGATAAATTTCACAGGGGAGGATTAGGGATAGCAGATTCAATAAGTGTTATTGTCAATGATGATAGTTATATAAAACCAATTATATTTAACGATGATAGTGAAAGATATTCTGTTGATTATGATCCGAATGATTTTCATTTAATAAAAAAGAAAAATTCTACGGAATTAACCAGTCTTGATGGGATTGAAGTGATATATTATGAGGAAAAGTAAATTGATTATAGAAAGATAATATAATTGAGGTATGAAATCGTCAATTTCAAGTTATTGATGACGCTGCATAAAGAAAGGAGTATTTATGAAAATATCTAAGTTACTTTTGATAGTCTTTATTGGAGTTTTAGGGTTGGGAACACTCGGCGCCTGTAGTCAGCAGAAAAAAACAGGACAGAAAGAGAAAGTTACATTGACAGAAGAAGAGAAAAAAGAAGTTCAAAAACAAGAAAAAAATCTAGCTTTGTTTTTAGTGAATAACTATGAAGGGATTAATAAAATTGAGTTCACAGATGTCTCTAGAAAAGAATTTGCCCAGTCTAGAAGTGTTTTTCTAAAAGTGAATGATAATATTAGTATTAGTTCGTTTTTAGATGACAATTATGATAATGGTTATAGTTTAGTCTATAAAAAAGGTGAGAAGACTTTAATGAAAAAGGAAAAACCGACTGATTTTGAGACACTTGAAGGAATTGAAGTAATATATAATTTAGGTACATAATATGTCGAAAATTACTGAAAAAGATTATAAAGAATTAGCACGTAATGTGTATAAATTTTATCCAGAAGAATATAAAAGTGAACAGTAGATACAAATTGGAGATCCAACTGATATAAACGATCGAAATCCCGAGTCATTCTATGATAGTATGTAAGATTTAGTTCGATCTATCTTGAAAAGTTTTGCAAATTATATAAATACTCGTTTTATTTATGATTTTTTGGCTACATTATAGCCAGATTAGTATGGTTGAGAATTTTGAACTCTATAAAGGAAAGGAATATTTATGAAAATATCTAAGTTACTTTTGATAGTATTTATTGGATTTCTAGGGTTGGGAATACTCAGTGCCTGTGGTCAACAGAAAAACGGTCAGAAGGAGGAAGTAACATTGACAGCAGAAGAGAAAAAAATAATCAGAAAACAAGAAGAGGCTCTTGCTTTATTTTTGGTCAATAATTTTGAGGATGTTCATAAAATAGAGTTTGTAAGTATTTCAAAAGGCGGACTTGGTAGACCTAGATTCATTTATTTCTCGGTAAACGATAAAATAGAAGTTTCAACAGACTTAAAAGATAGTTACGATATACAGCATTATGGCTTGGTCTATCATAATAGCTCAGAGGAACTAAAACGGAAGGAAGTTCCTTCTAAATTTACAAAATTATCAGAGGCTCAATTATATGTTGTATATTATGGAGAAAATAAATGAATATAACGGATGCAGATTATTATACAATTACGACCTATGTTTATGAGCTCGATACACTAGATCATTCAGAGAAACAATAATCAGTTGGAGAATTGATTGATGGTCACGGTCGAAAATTTTGAGTTATTCTATGATGGTAGATAAGATTTAGTTTTATTGATATTAGAGGGATTGCAAATGATGTAAACGCCTGCTTGTTTTATAATCATTTTGCTATAATATAACTATGTTAGTATAGTTGAAGATTGTATGTTTTATAAAAGAAGGGAATATTTATGAAATACTTTAAGTTACTTTTGATAGTATTTATCGGATTTCTAGGGTTGGGAATACTCAGTGCTTGTAGTCAACAGAAAAACGGACAGAAGGAGGAGTTAACATTGACGGCTGAAGAGAAAAAGATAATCAGAAAACAAGAAGAGGCTCTTGCTTTATTCTTGGTCAATAATTTTGAAGATATTAAAAAAATAGAATTTATAAGTATAGTAAAGGGTGGTTTTGGAACTTCTGATGTGGCATATATGAAAATTAACGATAAACTCCTTGTGGATTCTAGTCTGCAGGACACATATGATATTAATCATTATTCTTTAGGTTATCATCAAAGTTCAAAATTTTTAGTAAGAAAAGAAGCTCCTTCTTCATTTTCAAATATAGATGAGCTGAAAGAGAAAGTGATTTATTATGAGGGAAGAAAATGAATAGTGTAACTGATGAAGTTTACAAATAAATAGCAAAAAAGTTTTACAAATTAGCTCCTAAAAACAATGAAGACTCGCAAAGAAATTAGGTCAAATTTTTTATGTCAACAGTTGAAACACCGAGTTATTAATGCTTCTGTAGATGTAAACGTTTGCTTATTTCATGATTATTTTGCCATAATATAACTATGTTAGCATAGTTGAAGATTTTGAGATTTATAAAGGAAAGGAGTATTTATGAAAATACCTAAGTTATTTTTGGTAGTATTTATTGGATTTCTAGGATTGGGAACACTCAGTGCCTGTAGTCAACAAAGAAAAACAGAACAGAAGGAGGAAGTAACATTGACAACAGAGGAGAAAAAGAAACTTCGTAAAGAAGAAGAAAAAATCGCGTTGTATCTGGTTAATCATTATGAAGATGTGAAAAAAATAGAATTTGTAAATTTTCATAAAGGTGGTTTTGGGACGGGTGATACAATCACTATAAAGGTCAATGATAATAGTTATATTTTACCAACAGAGTTGGAAAGTAAAGATGGATATTATTCAATAGGATATGATCCTCAAGACTTTCATTTGATAGAGAAGAAACCTCCAACACAGTTAACTAGTTTAGACGGAGTAGAGGTTATTTATTACGAGGATTATTAAATAGTGCGATTGACTGATAAAGATTACAACATAATATCTAATAAAGCCTATAGTTTGGATCCAAAAGAGTATAAAGCAGAAGAACAATTTAGTGTGGGAAAGGAATTTGACGTTAACGGTCGAAATTCCGAGTCATTGATGCTTCTGTTGAGTCAGTAAAAGTACATAAGATTTAGTTTTATTATATTAAAAGGGATTACGAAAGATGTAAGCGCTTGCTTATTTTATAATTATTTTGCTATAATATAACTATGTCAGCATAGTTGAAGATTTTGAACTCTATAAAGGAAAGGAGTATTTATGAAAATATTTAAGTTACTTTTGATAGTATTTATTGGATTTCTAGGGTTGGGAACGCTCAGTGCCTGTAGTCAGCAGAAAAAAACAGAACAGAAGGAGGAAGTAACATTGACAGCAGAAGAGAAAAAGATAATTAGAAAACAAGAAGAGGCTCTTGCTTTATTTTTGGTCAATAATTTTGAAGATGTTCATAAAATAGAGTTTGAAAGTATTTCAAAAGGCGGATTTGGTAGACCTAGATTCATTTATTTCTCGGTAAACGATAAAATAGAAGTTTCAACAGACTTAGAAGATAGTTACGATATACAGCATTATGGGTTATCTTATCATAATAACTCGGAGGTACTAAAACGAAAGGAAGTTCCAACTAGTTATACAAAATTATCGGAAACCCAAATAAATGTTATATATTATGGAGAGAAGAAATGAACATAACAGATGCGGATTATAATAAAATTGCAACACGTGTTTATGAGATTGACCCAGTAGACAATCCTGATAAGCAATTATCAGTTGGAGAAACGATTGACATAAACGGCCGTCAGTTCCAAGTTATTGATGCTATTGGTAATTCTGCTGAACCAACGGATAATAGTATGCAAGCTATGGCTGTTGCTCCTATTGATGATAAAGGGAACGTAGACTACAGTCAGGTAGTGGTTTCTTATGTTGGAACCAATTTTGGAGACAAAAAAGATGTCCTGAATGACATTGAAAATCTAGGTATGGGTTTTACGGATAAAATGATAACAGGTCTCCCCTCGATTTCAGGGATGGGTAAAGGCATTCTAGAAGGACATTTTAACGATAGTGTTAAAAAGGAAGTTGTCGAAAATATTGTAGATGTTCAGTCAAAAACAGCAGTAGAGTTTGCCCAGCGAGTAGAAAAAAAGGTTCGTCAAGAGAACCCCAATGCCATTATAACAACGAATGGTCATTCTTTGGGAGAGTCTATGGCCCTTTATACTGCCTTAAAAATGGGATGGAATAATGTTGGATTTAATGGTCCAGATATTCATAATATCCTTTCGGAAGAAGAAATAGCCTATATGCAGGCGCATCCAGAGCAATTTCGTAACTTTAGAAATCCAAATGATATGTTTTTGGGGAACATTTTGGGGAATAAAACAGGCGTTGCCATTTATGTCAATATGACAGATGCTAGTTTTGTTGATGAATCTTTACGAATTTTACAGGATGATAAACTTTCTTGGAAAGAAAAGGCAGATAAGATCTATAGTCTGGGGGATAAATATCATAGTTATAATACTTGGAGGTTTAATAATAAAGGTCAACTCATTGATGAAAAAGGCAATGTTGTGACCAATACAGCAAAAGGAAATGCGAATGCCCTCATCCTAGAAACAAAAACGAGAATGTTGCGGTATTATGGCATGAAAAGCTTACTTACAGAAAGCGGAGGTGGCTTAAGTAGCAACGAACGAATTTTTCTAGACAGCGAGCAAGCTACTATTGGTGCAAATGCTCTTGTTAATGCTGTTCAGCAAGTTTTGGATCAGATTAAGATTGATAAACAAAGAGGAGTAGAAGAAGTTGAGTCTTTATTTGAAACGACCAAGTCTCCGTTTATGATCAGTAGTCTCAGTCCTGATGAGATTAGATCGGCTTTTGCAGCTGGTGGTGTCACGCATGATAGTGTGGTCGGAAATGTAGAACTCTCTCTACAAAATAAGCTCAACAAAGCGAGTCAAATATTAGATGAAATGACTAAATTAAAAGATAAAATTGCAGCTGGTATAAACAAAAAACTCGAAGAAGACATATCTTTAGCAGGGGAATTCAATCAATGGAGAAATTTTAATTAGCACAACGTGAAGTCGAAAAGAAAACTAAAGAATTAGAAGAATTGGAAGAGCGGCATCGAGAGAAGTTGCAAGAATTTGAGGAAAGAAATGATTATTTTCAAACTGCGCGTCGTGCCATACAAAATATTCTTGATGAAAAGTACGAAGAAACGTTACATCATTTGAAGTCTACTGATGCGGATCAGGATTTTTATAGGATTCTTAATAGAGAGATGGAATCTTACCAAATGTTATCGGAAGATGCCTTGACGGAGGCGCAAAAAATATTGGAATTAGAATCTTTAAAAGAGAGTGATAATTTCCGACGAGAAAGACGATATCTAGATGATAAGTTAGAGGAGGCTTACCTACGCAGGAGAATGGCCGCAGATGACAATAATAAAACTAGAGAGTAAAAGGAAGTGATACTAAAATGGCAACAACATTAACTGAGGATATTACAGGTGTATTTACTGTAGGAAATTTCGATGATTTAGGAACTCGTCTGCTTGCTATTCAAAAACAGATTGAAAAATCTTTGATAACAAATGTTTATGCTCCACATATTCTTAGTAAAAGTGATGGTATTAAGACCAAATCTGAGGAAGCGATTAGTAAAGTTGCAAAGGAAGGAAAGTTGGCTATCAAGGGGATTAATGATACTTTAGATACTGCTATTAAGGGACAATGGTCTACATCCGTTAGAGAGGCTGTTACAACAGCAAGCAACAAATATGATAAGATTTAGCAATTAATAATAAATAGCCTACATAAATGAACTCGCCTAATCGATAGATTTTGTGTCTAACCTTTTGGGGGGTAGTTCATTTATTTAGGTTCTTTTTTTATTTAATCTCGAATTAATAAGTAAGGAGGTTGATATGTATCGTATTTTATTGCAGGATGACATAAGTATGATGCCGCGTGAACGGCTGATAAGAGAAGGAGCGGATAAACTTAGTAATCAGGAATTGCTATCTATATTTTTGCGAACAGGCAGCAAAAAAGAAACTGTTTTTCAAGTTTCTCAAAGGATTTTATCATCGATTTCTAGTTTGAATGATTTGAAATATCTGACTTTGCAAGAGTTACAGACAATTTCAGGAATTGGTCCTGTGAAGGCTGTTGAGTTGCAGGCCATTATTGAGCTTGGTTGTCGTATCAACAAAGCTGAAGTGCTGGAGAGGGAGCAAATTCTTGGAAGTCAAAAACTAGCTCGCAAAATGCAGGTCGAATTGGGAGATAAAAAGCAGGAATGTTTGGTTGCTATTTATCTCAATAGTCAGAACCAGATTATCCACCAGCAGACAATCTTTGTAGGAACGGTAACTAGAAGTATTGCTGAACCGCGCGAGATTTTGCATTATGCGCTCAAACACTTGGCGACATCTATTATACTTGTACACAATCATCCTTCTGGAGTGATTCTACCAAGTAAGAATGACGACGAGGTCACCAAACACATGAAAGAAGCTTGTGAGCTAATGGGGTTGGTTCTTTTAGATCATTTAATAGTTTCAAAAAATAATTATTATAGTTATCGTGAAAAAACGGATTTGATCTAAAGTTTGTGGACCACATAATCAAACAAGGCTAAATCACCTGTTCTTGTGGGAAATAGAAATTCTGGATGCCACTGCACACCAAGAAATGGACTTCCATCAGTTGAGGTAACGGCCTCAATGACCTTATCCCGAGGATCGTAGGCTATGACTTCTAGATTTTTCGCTAGGTCCTTGATACTTTGGTGATGGAATGAGTTGATTTGGCAAGTAGGTCCATATAATTCATGGAGGATGGAGCAATTTTTAGTGACCATAGTCTGTGTAGTGTATTGAGCAGTGCTATCTTGCCAGTGATTCTCGATGTCTTGGTGAAGTGTGCCACCCATAGCAACATTGTAAAGCTGAGTACCACGACAGACGCCAAAAATAGGCTTGTTTTGCTTCCGTGCTTCTCGGATGAGAGCTAGTTCAAATAGATCCCTTTGAAGCAGATAATCATCGCTTTCGATAGTCTGTTCTTCTCCGTAGAAATGAGGCTGGACATTTTGTCCACCGGTAAGGATCAGTTTATCGATCATAGTGATATAGGTGTGAGCTAAGGCTTCATCACTAATTGGTAAGATAATTGGGATTCCCCCAACTTTATTGACTCCCTCGATAAAGCCAGTTGAAGTATAACTGATATGGATAAATTGATCGTTGGGAATATCCCTTTGGTTTCCTGTTATACCGATAATCGGTTTTTTCATAAAGTGTCTGTTTCCTTTCTTACCTTACTCATCATCTTTTCTCATGAAGTAGAGTAAGGTTTGGAGTTCGCTGGTTAGGTCCACATATTGTACAACCACATCTTTGGGGACAGATAAGTGCACTGGGGAGAAGCAAAGAATTCCCTTGATACCAGCATCAACCAAGACGGATGCGACTTCTTGTGCCTTAACGCTCGGAACTGTCAGAATGGCTGTCTTTACGTTTCCTTCTTGGACCTTTTCTTTAATTTGAGAAATTCCATAAATAGGAATTCCATCATTTGTAGTGGTCCCGACGTCAGAATAATCATCTGTATCAAAGGCCATTACAATCTTCATTTTATTCCGTTCATGAAAGCGGTAGTGTAAAAGAGCACGGCCCATATTTCCGACACCAACAATCATGACATTTGTAATCGAGTTGTCGTTGAGAAGATTGGCAAAGAAATTCATTAGTTTCTTGACATCGTAGCCAAAACCTCTACGACCTAACTCACCGAAGTAAGAAAAGTCACGCCGAACAGTCGCAGAGTCGATTCCAATCGCCTCTGCGATTTGTTTTGAATTGGCCTTTTCAATATTTTCCGCGTTAAATCGCTTGAAAATCCGGTAGTAGAGGGAGAGCCGTTTAGCAGTAGCACGTGGAATAGAATTGCTTTTTTCAGTTTTCACAAAATCACGACCTTTCTATCTTCTATTCTATAGAAAGCTTGTGAAAAAATCAACTAATTTGATGAACAAAATATTATTATACTAATAAAGATAGATAAAATAATAGAAATAAGCAAAATTCTTAGAATTTCGCTTATTGGGGTGTTTTTTCAAAAATATCTCTTTCAACTAAACTATCCATCAGGAAATAGAATTTTTGCTGAATAATATGGTGTTTTTCTGATTTGAAGATATTAACCAATCTTAAACCAGACTTGTCCGTAATATTGATTTTAACTCCGCTTAGATCTTTATTGATGATAATCTTAAGCAAGAATCCATCGCCACTATTAGGGACAGCTTCAAGTAAGCGAGAAAGCTCGTAATTACCAACTTTTGTTTCAGCAAATGTATTGTCCCGCAAGGTAAATTTCTTAACATTTGGATGGAGTGAATAGGTGAAGTCGCAGTTTGCTAAGCTAACAGATGTTTGAAAAGCCATCTTATCCTCCTAGTATTTCTTTTAGTTTTTGACTGAATAGTTTGATTTCTTGGATGTTTGTTTGATCTGACACACTGATGCGAATGGATTCTTTTAAGCGCTCAGAGTTTGGGCCATATAAGGCTTGAAGGACATGGCTGGGCTGTACAGCTCCAGCTGTACAAGCAGAGCCAGTCGAGATTGAAAATCCATTAAGGTCCATTTGAAGCAAGATAAGATCGTTCTTATGGTTTGGAAATCCAATATTGATAACATAAGGCAGGCTAGGCTGACTTTCGTTTAGATAGAAGTCTAAATTTGCCAAATCGTCCAGTAGCGTATCTTTTAACTGTTGGGCATGCGCAAGATTTTCCTCTAAATGGGCAACACTTTCAGAAAGGGCAGTTGCCATCCCAACAATGGAAACGAGGTTTTCTGTACCTGCTCGATGCTTATTTTCTTGATCACCGCCATGCATGAAATTATCAAAATCCATCTGGTCAGCATAGAGAAATCCAACTCCTTTTGGACCGTGGAATTTGTGGGCTGAGGCACTCAAGAAATTGATCCCCCATTCTTCAGGATAGACAGGGAGCTTGCCGATGGCTTGGACTGCATCGACATGAAAAGCAGCAGGATGATCTTTTAGCAATTCACCAATTTCTTGAATCGGCAAAATGTAGCCTGTTTCATTATTAACAGCCATGACTGAGACGAGGATAGTATCCGGTCTGAGAGCATTTTTGATATCTTCAGTTCGGATTTGCCCATCCACTGGCTGAATAATAGTGGATTCAAAGCCAAAGTGCTCCACCAAGTATTCAACAGGTTCTAAAACCGCATGGTGTTCAATGGCAGTAGTAATAATATGTTTGCCTTGATCTTGATGCCGCAGGGCATAGCCCTTAATGGCAGTGTTATTGCTTTCAGTTCCTCCTGAGGTGAAGAGGACATTTTTACTCTGTGTGTGTAGAACCTTGGCAATATCTTCGCGAGCCTGCCTGAGCAGCTTATTGGCTTCTCGACCGTGGCTGTGGGTACTGGATGGATTTCCGAAGATTGTCATTGCCTGAGTCATGGACTCAATTGCGGCAGGCGACAAGGCAGTCGTAGCAGCATTATCTAAATAAATCACGAATCTTATCTCTTATTTCTTTTGAAAAGCAAATAGTGGGCTGACTGGTCTTCTTTCTTGGATACGCACGATAGCATCGCCAATCAACTCGCTAGCTGTGATGTAGTGAACATTCTTCGGAGTCTTTTCTTTCGTATCAACAGAGTCAGTCACCAAGATTTCTCGGATAGGGACATTGTCTAGCAATTCTGCAGCCTTATCTGCAAATAAGCCATGACTAGATACGGCATAGATTTCGACAGCTCCTTCGCGTTCGACGATTTTAGCAGCTTCTGAGAAAGTACGTCCAGTATTTAAGATATCGTCAATCAAAATCGCTTTTCTGCCTTCAACATCACCGATGATATAGCCTTCAGAGCGTCCTGCTTCATCTTCACCATAGTCGATAATAGCGATTGGAGCATCAAGATATTCTGCCAAACTACGAGCACGCTTGACGCCAGAATTTTTCGGACTGACAACGACGACATCCTCACCAGTTAAGCCCATGTTGCAATAATGTTCAGCAAACAACGGAATTGTGAAGAGGTTATCGACTGGGATATCAAAGAAGCCTTGTACTTGGACGGCGTGAAGGTCAAGTGAGATAACTCTGTCTACGCCAGCTCCAACCAGCATATTGGCAACGAGTTTTGCAGTGATTGGCTCGCGAGGAGCAGCCGTCCGATCTTGGCGGGCATAACCAAAATAGGGCATGACAACGGTCACGGTATTGGCACTTGCTCGTTTACAAGCATCGACCATAATCAATAACTCCATCAAGTGATTATTGACCGGAAAGCTGGTGGATTGAATGATGTAAATATCGTAGCCACGGACACTCTCCTCAATGTTAATCTGAATCTCGCCATCAGAAAATTGACGGGAAGAGAGCTTGCCTAACGGTAGACCAGCAGCTTCAGCAATCTTCTCAGCGATTGAGTGATTAGAATTGAGGGAGAAAAGCTTCATATTTTTTTTGTCTGACATTAGAATGACCATCCTCTTTTTGTCTCTTTAGATTTATAAATATTATTTTACCAAAAAAATGAGATTATTTCAGCATTTTTATAAGTTTTCGGCAAATCTAGCGATCTTACTTTTACCAGGTTTGTATTGGATTTGATTTTCTCTTAAAAAGTCTTTGAATTTCTCTTCCCCTTCTTCGATATCATTGATTTCTAATTCTAGTTCGAAATCTTTTTTACCAAAGTAACGGCTTTCGTCTAAGGCAAAAAGACCGAGTGTATCTTGTTTTTCGTATCGAATATTTTCAAGGGTTCCGAGTATTGTTAGTTTGTCAACTGGGATTTTTTTCTCTTGAAGTTTGTCTAGGATTTCTCCCTGAGGGAATTGCAATTTTTCTGTAATTTTCTTAAATTCATCTTTGGACAAGGCTTGGTTATACTCGAAATTTCCAAGTTTTTGAGGAATTTTTAGAGTAAACTCTGCATCCTCAGGAGTGGTTCGGACTCGCAGAGCCATACGAGCTTCACGGAGAGCAAAGTCAGCCGAATCAATATAATAGTTGACTTGGAAAATTGGCTGGACATGATCAAAGAAGGTCAGAAGTCGTTTATGTTCGTCTTCTGTTAGCATTGTTTTGTATTCAATTTCTAAATGGTTCATTTTTAAATCCTTTTCTTTATCTGAAAGCGATTTTATGTTATAATAACAACTGTGTTTATTTTATACAAAAAACGAATAGATGACAAGGTATGTATATGACAATAGATTGGGAAGATTTTCTGGATCCATATATTCAGGCGGTTGGTGAGTTGAAAATCAAGCTTCGCGGTATTCGCAAACAGTATCGCAAACAGCAACGCCATTCACCAATTGAGTTTGTAACTGGTCGCGTAAAGCATATTGAAAGCATCAAGGAGAAAATGGAACTTCGGGGGATTACTGAGGAAAACTTAGCCCAAGAGATGCAGGATATTGCTGGTTTGCGTGTCATGGTTCAATTTGTAGACGATGTGGATGAAGTTTTAGAAGTTTTGCGAAATCGGACCGATATGCGTATCGTTCAGGAGCGTGATTACATCAAAAACAAAAAAGCCAGTGGTTATCGTAGCTACCATGCCATCGTTGAATATCCGGTAGATACGATTAACGGAAATAAAGTTATCTTAGCAGAAATTCAGATTCGTACCTTGTCCATGAACTTTTGGGCAACGATTGAGCACTCTTTAAACTATAAGTATAAGGGAGAATTTCCAGAGGAGATCAAGAAACGCTTGGAGATAACGGCCAATCTGGCCTACCAGCTAGACGAAGAGATGGGAGCCATTCGTGATGCCATCCAAGAAGCGCAAGCACTCTTTGATCCTCTGCACCGCAAGCTAAATGACGGTGTTGGAAATAGTGACGATACAGATGAAGAATACAGGTAAAAAAATTGCGATTATCCGCAATCGCAAAAGGCAGAGTGAGGAAGTATTTCAAGCTCTGATGCAAAAATTGCGGAAAGCAGGCTTTATCCTGACACCAAAAAATCCAGATATCGTGATTTCTGTTGGTGGTGACGGGATGCTGCTATCAGCCTTCCACAAGTATGAAGATCAGCTGGATAAAGTTCGCTTTGTTGGTGTTCATACAGGACATTTGGGTTTTTATACGGACTATCGAGACTTTGAAATTGACAAATTAGTGGAAAATCTGAAATTGGACACTGGTGCCAAGGTCTCTTATCCGATTTTGAATGTCAAGCTGACCTTTGAAAATGGTGAAACGCGAACTATTCGAGCGCTTAATGAGGCAACCATTAAACGCTCCGACAGAACCATGGTTGTTGATGTGGTCATCAATAATGTTCATTTTGAGCGTTTCAGAGGCGATGGGATTTCTGTCTCAACGCCGACTGGTAGCACGGCCTACAATAAATCTTTAGGAGGAGCAGTCCTACACCCAACGATTGAAGCCTTACAAGTGACAGAGATTGCTAGTCTCAACAATCGTGTGTATCGTACCTTGGGCTCCTCAGTTATCGTACCTAAAAAAGATAAGATTGAACTGCTGCCGACACGCAATGATTACTATACCATAGCGGTTGATAATCAAACATTTTCTTGTAAAAATATTATCCGTCTTGAGTACCAAATCGATAATCATAAGATTAACTTTGTGGCTTCGCCCAGCCATACCAGCTTTTGGAATCGCGTGAGAGACTCCTTTATCGAGGAGTGCCAAGAATGAGATTTGAGTTTATTGCGGATGAGCATGTCAAAGTCAAAACATTTTTGAAAAAGCATGAGATTTCGAAAGGGCTTTTGGCCAAGGTCAAGTTTGCAGGTGGCAATATTCTTGTCAATAATCAGCCTCAAAACGCTATTTATTTACTGGATATTGGCGATAAGGTAACGGTAGATATTCCCTCTGAGAAGGGATTTGAAAGCCTAGAAGCCGTGGATCGAGATTTGTCAATCGTGTATGAAGATGCGCATTTTCTGGTTTTAGACAAGCCTGCAGGGGTGGCCAGTATCCCCAGTGTCAATCATTCGAATACGATGGCAAACTTTGTTAAGGCTTACTATATTCGGCAAGATTATGAAAATCAGCAGGTTCACATTGTGACGAGATTGGATCGTGATACCAGTGGTCTCATGCTCTTTGCAAAACATGGTTATGCTCATGCAAGACTGGATAAGCAACTGCAGAAAAAAATGATTGAAAAGCGCTATTACGCGCTCGTTCAGGGGAGCGGTGAGCTTAAACAGGAGGGAGATATTATTGCGCCAATAGGGCGCGACCCTGACAGCATTATTACCAGATGTGTGACAAAGGATGGTAAGTATGCTCATACCAGCTACAAGGTTGTAGAGCAGTTTGGCGATATCTATCTGGTAGATATTCGTCTGCACACTGGACGAACCCATCAAATTCGTGTGCACTTTTCCCATCTTGGCTTTCCGCTCCTCGGAGATGATCTCTATGGCGGGACTTTAGAAGCGGGAATTAACCGTCAGGCCTTGCATTGTCACTCTTTATCTTTTTATAATCCATTTTTGGAAAAGCAGCTCCAATTGGAATCCCAGTTGCCGATTGATTTCCAGAATACTATTACATCGTTAACAAAAAATACTTAAATTTTTAAAGGAGAAACTCATGGAAGTTTTTGAAAGTCTCAGAGAAGCAGTTGTTGGTAAAAATGTTCGTATTGTATTACCTGAAGGGCAAGAACCGCGTATTCTTCAAGCGGTTAAACGCATAGTCAAAGAATCTGAAGTTACACCAGTTCTTTTAGGAGATCCAGATAAAATCCGTATTTACTTGGAAATCGAAAATATCATGGACGGATATGAAGTTATAAATCCTAAAAACTATGACAGATTGGAAGAGATGGTGGCGGCTCTAGTGGCGCGCCGTAAGGGCAAAGTCAGTGAAGAAGAAGCTTTTGAGCTTTTAAGAACAGACGTTAATTATTTTGGGGTGATGCTAGTCTACCTCGGTATCGTAGATGGTATGGTTTCTGGCTCTATCCACTCTACAGCTGCTACAGTGCGTCCAGCCTTGCAAATCATTAAAACACGTCCAAATGTAACAAGAACTTCAGGTGCCTTCCTCATGGTGCGTGGTTCAGAACGTTATCTTTTCAGCGACTGTGCCATTAATATCAATCCTGATTCAGAAGCCTTGGCAGAAATTGCGATTAACTCAGCCGTGACAGCTAAAATGTTTGGCATTGATCCTAAGATTGCCATGCTGAGCTATTCAACTAAAGGTTCTGGCTTTGGAGAAAGCGTTGATAAAGTGGTTCAAGCGACTAAGTTGGTCCATGACTTGCGCCCAGACTTAGAAGTTGACGGGGAATTGCAATTTGACGCTGCCTTTGTACCGAGCACAGCAGCCTTGAAAGCTCCAGGAAGCAAGGTTGCAGGTAAAGCGACTGTCTTTGTCTTCCCAAGCATTGAAGCAGGAAATATCGGTTATAAAATGGCAGAGCGTTTAGGTGGATTCTCAGCTGTCGGTCCAGTTCTTCAAGGATTGAACAAGCCAGTAAACGACCTTTCACGCGGATGTAATTCAGATGACGTTTATAACTTAACACTGATTACAGCTGCACAAAGTGTTGACCAATAAAATAACTAAAAAGAGTCTAGGGCAAAAGTCCTAGCCTCTCAATTGTCTTTGGATTGTCGAGCAAGACGCAGTGGTTG
>ERZ773009.82-NODE-82-length-67128-cov-6.745635_pt1 | contig 67128 bp, 71 predicted proteins | sample MGYA00580663_ERZ773009 | MGnify/ENA primary metagenome ERZ773009 (study PRJEB29015, sample SAMEA2737969) | human oral metagenome | biome: human oral; feature: human-associated habitat; material: dental | place: China | collected 2026 ... | reverse complement strand
GATGATGGCCAGGATTAGACAAGAATTGGAAAAGGGTGGGGCTGTTGTTCTGCCTACTGAGACAGTTTATGGTCTTTTTGCTAAAGCTCTAGACGAAAAAGCAGTTGATTATGTATACCAGCTCAAACATCGTCCTAGAGACAAAGCTCTTAACCTAAATGTTGCTTCTATAGAGGATATCTTGTACTTTTCTAAGAATCAGCCAACCTATCTTCAAAAACTTGTAGAGACTTTTTTACCAGGTCCCTTGACCATTATTCTCGAAGCTAATGACAGAGTTCCCTATTGGGTTAATTCTGGTCTTGCAACTGTTGGATTTCGGATGCCCAGTCACCCTATCACACTTGATTTGATTCGAGAGACAGGTCCCTTGATTGGGCCGTCTGCTAATATCTCAGGTCAGGCAAGTGGAGTGACCTTTAGTCAGATTCTAGAGGATTTTGACCAAGAGGTTCTGGGGCTGGAAGACGATGCTTTTCTAACTGGACAGGATTCAACTATTTTGGACTTGTCTGGAGACAAGGTGAAAATCTTACGCCAAGGGGCCATTAAGCGAGAGGATATTCTTGCTCAGTTGCCAGAGATTTCTTTTGAGGAGGAATGAGATGCTAAGAGATTTACAAGAAACAGATGTGAAAGCTATATGTGACATCAACCAAGAGGCTTTGGGTTATTCTTTTAGTCCAGAGGAAACAGCTAGTCAATTAGCTAGATTATCTCAAGATTCCCATCATTTCCTTCTTGGTTATGAGGATGCAGCCAGCCATGTCTTGCTGGGATATGTCCACGCTGTGGTTTATGAATCCCTTTATTCTAAAGCAGGATTTAATATCTTAGCCTTAGCAGTTTCTCCTCAAGCACAAGGGCAAGGTATCGGTAAATGCTTACTGCAAGGGTTGGAAGACGAAGCAAAAAGACGTGGTTATGGGTTTATCCGCTTAAATTCTGCCGATCATCGTCTGGGTGCTCATGCATTTTATGAAAAAGTTGGTTATACTTGTGATAAAATGCAGAAACGGTTTATTCGCATCCTTTAGTTTATTTTCTTAAACTAAATGACCTGTCACATTATAAAGGAGAAGACCTATGATTTTTGACAAAGATGATTTTAAAGCATATGATGCTGATCTCTGGAATGCTATTGCAAAAGAAGAAGAACGCCAACAAAACAATATCGAGTTGATTGCTTCGGAAAACGTCGTTTCCAAGGCTGTTATGGCAGCTCAAGGGTCTATCTTGACGAATAAATACGCCGAAGGCTACCCAGGACGTCGTTATTATGGTGGAACGGATGTGGTAGACGTTGTAGAAACTCTAGCCATTGAACGCGCTAAAGAAATTTTCGGTGCTAAATTTGCTAATGTCCAACCACACTCAGGAAGCCAAGCTAACTGTGCAGCTTACATGGCCTTGATTGAGCCAGGTGATACGGTTATGGGGATGGATTTGGCTGCTGGTGGACACTTGACCCATGGAGCTCCTGTCAGCTTCTCAGGTCAAACCTACAACTTTGTTTCTTATAGTGTAGATCCTGAAACGGAATTCTTGGACTTTGATGCAATTTTGAAGCAAGCCCAAGAAGTAAAACCTAAACTAATCGTAGCAGGTGCTTCAGCCTATTCTCAAATTATCGACTTTTCAAAATTCCGTGAAATTGCGGATGCTGTTGGGGCGAAGCTCATGGTAGACATGGCCCATATCGCTGGTTTGGTTGCTGCTGGTCTTCATCCAAGTCCAGTTCCATACGCTCATATCACAACAACCACAACCCACAAAACCCTTCGTGGACCACGTGGTGGTTTGATTTTGACCAATGATGAAGACTTAGCTAAGAAAATCAACTCAGCCATTTTCCCTGGTATTCAGGGCGGTCCTTTAGAGCATGTTGTTGCTGCTAAGGCAGTTTCCTTCAAAGAAGTCTTAGATCCGGCCTTCAAGGAATATGCTGCAAATGTTATCAAAAACAGCAAGGCTATGGCAGATGTCTTCTTGCAAGATCCTGATTTCCGTATCATTTCTGGAGGAACTGAAAACCACCTCTTCTTAGTCGATGTGACTAAGGTTGTTGAAAACGGAAAAGTTGCTCAAAACTTGCTGGATGAAGTCAATATTACCCTAAATAAAAACTCAATTCCTTACGAAACCTTGTCACCATTCAAGACAAGTGGAATTCGTATCGGAGCAGCAGCCATTACTGCACGTGGGTTTGGTGAAGAAGAAAGTCGCAAAGTAGCTGAACTCATCATTAAAACACTTAAAAATGCAGAAAATGAGGCTGTCTTAGAAGAAGTGAGAAGTGCAGTAAAAGAATTGACAGATGCCTTCCCATTATACGAGGACTAAAACTTTTATGGACATTTATATTAAGAAAGCTATTATCCATCAGTTCAGCCCGGATGATACCGAGCTGTTTCTAGCGGATAAGTTTCTCAATATCACTCCAAAAATCGAAGAATACCTGCGCAAAAAAATTGAACGTGTGTATTCAGATGAAGCCAAGACTGGGATTTTCGAAGAAGAAAATCCCTTCTTCAATCACATCACAGACGATTTGTTGGAGACATCAGTAACACTGGCTAATCTCTGGAAAGAGGAGTTCGGCATTTCAGAAAATCTCAAGACCAATGACTTGATTTTTGTGCAATTTTCTAAAGAAGGTGTAGAACATTTTGCTTTCTTGCGAATTGCCCTGCGGGAGACCTTGACCCACCTTGGTGGAGAAGTTGATAATCCAATCAAGCTGACTCAGAATAACCTGCCTGGATTTGGAACGGGTGCTGATGAGGCCTTGGTGGTCAATCTTCAGAGTCGCAAGTACCATCTGATTGAAAAACGAATCAAGTACAACGGGACTTTTTTGAACTATTTTTCAGATAATCTTCTTGCCGTCGCTCCTAAGATTTCTCCTAAGAAATCTATCAAAGAACTGGAAAAAACGGCTCAGAGAATTGCTGAATCTTTTAACACAGATGATTTTCAATTTCAATCCAAGGTCAAATCCGCTATTTTTAATAACCTAGAAGAAAGCAATGAAGTGTCACCTGAGAAATTGGCTAATGACCTTTTTGACAATAATCTAACGGCTCGCTTAAGCTTTATTGACCAAGTCAAAGAAGCCGTACCAGAGCCAGTTCAGTTTGATGAAATTGATGCCAGTCGTCAGCTTAAAAAATTTGAAAACCAAAAACTCTCCTTGTCAAATGGAATTGAGCTCATCGTTCCCAATAACGTCTATCAAGACGCCGAGTCTGTTGAGTTTATCCAAAATGATAATGGAACCTACTCTATCTTAATCAAAAATATCGAGGATATCCAAAGTAAATAATGTTTAAAAAAATTCGAAGAGTGCTTGTACTAGCAGTCTTCCTTTTTGCTGGCTATAAAGCTTACCGCGTTCACCAAGATGTCAAGCATGTCATGACCTATCAACCCATGGTGCGAGAAATTTTGAGTGAAAAAGACACCCCAGCAAACGAAGAGCTTGTGCTCGCTATGATTTATACTGAAACAAAAGGAAAAGAAGGCGATGTTATGCAGTCTAGTGAGTCTGCAAGCGGTTCAACCAACACCATCAATGATAATGCGTCTAGCATTCGGCAAGGCGTTCAAACTCTGACAGACAATCTCTATCTGGCTCAGAAGAAAGGTGTTGATGTCTGGACAGCTGTTCAAGCCTATAATTTTGGACCTGCCTATATCGATTTTATTGCCCAAAATGGTAAGGAAAACACCCTAGCTCTGGCTAAACAGTATTCTCGTGATACAGTTGCTCCCTTGCTTGGCAATACCACTGGAAAGACTTATAGTTATATTCACCCCATTTCCATTTTTCATGGAGCCGAACTCTATGTAAATGGAGGAAACTATTATTATTCTAGACAGGTTCAACTCAACCTTTACATCATCAAATGTTTCACTCTCTTTTCAACATCTGGCTAGACCAGGTGTTTTTGCTATAAGTTTTCTTTAAGATAGATATATTACTCTAGAAAAGTAAAGGAGGGAATTCCCCATGAGAAAGAAACTCTTTCTGACCAGTGCTGCGGTCTTGTGGGCAGCAACAACTATGAGTAGCGCCCATGCAGCAACAGATGTTCAAAAAGTTATCGATGAAACCTATGTTCAACCTGAATATGTCCTAGGTTCATCATTGTCTGAAGACCAAAAAAATCAAACTCTTAAAAAACTAGGCTACAATGCATCAACAGACACCAAAGAACTCAAGACCATGACACCTGATGTCTATTCTAAGATTATGAATGTTGCAAATGACTCTAGTTTACAATTGTATTCATCAGCCAAGATTCAAAAACTAGGTGACAAGTCGCCACTTGAGGTTAAGATTGAAACACCAGAAAACATCACTAAGGTGACTCAGGATATGTACCGAAATGCAGCCGTAACTTTAGGTGTGGAACACGCCAAAATCACTGTAGCAGCTCCTATTCCAGTTACAGGTGAGAGTGCTTTAGCAGGGATCTATTATTCGCTAGAAGCTAATGGAGCCAAGGTGCCGCAAGCCAATAAAGACTTGGCTCAAGAAGAGCTGAAGGCTTTGTCCGATATCAATGCTGAAAACAAGGACAAAACTGGCTATGATGCTAATAAATTAAACGTTGCCCTAGCTGATATCAAGTCAGGACTCGCCAAAGCTAAAGAAAGCAAGGGAAATCTGACGGAGGAAGATGTCCGCAAAATCGTTGAAGATACCTTGAAAAATTACAAACTTGATCAGGTTATAACAGGAAACCAGATCAATATCATCATCAATTTTGCTTTGAATCTCTCAAAGAGTGATATCCTCAGCAATGCCGACTTCACTAAAACCCTAAATGACCTTAAACAAAGTATTGTTTCACAAGCTGGCGACAGTTTTAAAAATATCAACCTTAACTTTGATGCTGATAAGGCGCTAGAGGACGGTGGGAACTTCTTAAGCTCCCTCTGGCAAGCTATTGTCAACTTCTTCAAGAGTTTTGGTTCTTAAGAAATTTCATGGTATAATAGATGGTAACCGTAACGTTGCCGTCTTTTTTGTCGGCCAATAGAAAGAGAAGAGAATGTTAAAGAAAAATGATATTGTAGAAGTTGAAATTGTTGACTTGACCCACGAAGGGGCCGGGGTGGCCAAGGTAGATGGTTTGGTATTTTTTGTTGAGAATGCTTTACCGAGTGAAAAAATCCTCATGCGTGTCCTCAAGGTTAATAAAAAGATTGGTTTTGGGAAAGTTGAAGAATACCTTGTCCAGTCACCACACCGTAATCAAGATCTAGATTTGGCTTACCTGCGTTCAGGAATCGCTGATTTAGGTCACCTTGCTTACCCAGAACAGCTCAAGTTTAAAACTAAGCAAGTCAAGGACAGTCTATACAAGATTGGTGGGATTGCTGATGTAGAGGTTGCTGAAACACTTGGTATGGAAAAACCAATCAAGTACCGCAACAAGGCGCAGGTGCCTGTTCGTCGAGTAAATGGTATTTTGGAAACTGGATTTTTCCGTAAGAATTCCCATGACCTCATGCCTCTAGAAGATTTCTTTATCCAGGATCCTGTGATTGATGAGGTAGTAGTAGCCCTACGCGACTTGCTCCGTCGTTATGATTTGAAACCTTATGATGAAAAGGAACAAGCTGGCTTGATTCGGAATCTTGTGGTGCGTCGCGGACACTATTCAGGTCAAATTATGGTTATTTTGGTAACAACTCGTCCCAAAATTTTTCGTGTCGACCAATTGATTGAACAAATCATCAAGCAGTTCCCAGAGATTTTGTCTGTCATGCAAAATATCAACGACCAGAATACCAATGCGATTTTTGGTAAGGAATGGCGCACACTTTATGGACAAGACTTTATCACTGACCAGATGTTGGGCAATGATTTCCAAATCGCTGGTCCCGCTTTTTACCAAGTCAATACTGAAATGGCTGAGAAACTCTATCAGACAGCCATTGACTTTGCTGAATTAAAAGAAGATGATGTGGTTATTGATGCCTATTCTGGTATCGGGACGATTGGTCTTTCTGTTGCGAAACATGTCAAAGAAGTTTATGGTGTTGAAGTGATTCTAGAAGCGGTTGAGAATAGCAAGAAAAATGCTAGCTTGAACGGCATTACTAACGCATACTATGTCTGTGATACAGCTGAAAATGCAATGAAAAAGTGGCTCAAGGAAGGTATTCAACCAAGTCTTATCCTAGTGGACCCACCAAGAAAAGGGCTCACAGAAAGCTTTATCAAGGCAAGCGCTCAAACAGGAGCAGACCGCATCGCCTATATTTCTTGTAATGTCGCTACTATGGCGCGTGATATCAAACTCTACCAAGAATTGGGATATAAGTTGAAGAAAGTACAGCCAGTGGATCTGTTTCCGCAGACGCATCATGTTGAGGCGGTAAGTTTGCTAGTCAAGGAGTAAAACGACGAAGATTAGCATTTACTTCCGCCCATGCGATAGCTGTCCGTGATTGACAAGTGCTAGCACGCAGACAGAACGGAGATAGCGAACCGCTGAGTGTGTCGCTCTGCTCGTAAAAGCTTAGAAACCTTTGAACGAAAGGGATAATGAAAGCCTTGATTGCAAGGCTTTTTGCTTTATGGTGGGTAAGTATCAGAGTGAGAAAATTTTTGGAATGAGTAGAAGTGATAGCTAGAAATTATCAGTTTCTATTTCCATTTACCCTGTGGGTACGTGTTTGTTTCCATTGACAAGGAGTTTGTGGGAATAGAAATGTACCCACCTTGTTTGAATCAAGTGAAGTGTAGTTGAAGGAAATCTGTTGAAAGCAATACTTCATTTTACCGAATAAGTAATAATTTAGGCAACTTCAAATCGATTAAAAAAAACTATTTTAAAGGTTAAGAGTAGACAAAAATTGTCCACTCTTTTTTGCAAACTCAATTTATCAATAAATGAAATGAGGGAATGTAAAATGAAATATTTTGAGGTTGAGTTAGAAAATCCTGATGAATTTTTAAAACTACAAACAGAAGATTTTGTGAAAGCTAATCGCTTGCTACTAAGGAAGATAATCCAGAGCGTTACAGTCTATGAAGAAAACTTCGTCATATCCTTTAAATCTGGCATCGAATTGGAAGTATGAGTCTCATTCCATAACTTTTATATTGAACATATCATCTTGTTGTGTTATACTATAAATTGATATAAACAAAGATGTAGGAGGAACCGAAACTATGACAGCCTCAATGCGTTTAAGATAAGCTGGCAATAAAAAAAGCAGAATCTATACCCGATGATAGGCTTTTTTGTTGTGCTTATTTATACGATATTGAGCATTCATTAGTTACGGTGAGGATATTGGTTATTTAACTATACCTTTATTTAACTATGTCTTTAATATGAATGTTTCCAAATTGTATGTATGCAGACCAAAAGCCACATTGTGGGGTTTGGCCTGCATTTTTTATTGCCTAGAATGCTATTCAAAATAGAAATTCAAGCAAAATAATATGCAGGAGATAATATAAATGGAAAAATACAACAATTGGAAACGAAAATTTTATGCAATATGGGCAGGGCAAGCAGTATCATTAATCACTAGTGCCATCCTGCAAATGGCGATTATTTTTTACCTTACAGAAAAAACAGGATCTGCGATGGTCTTGTCTATGGCTTCATTAGTAGGTTTTTTACCCTATGCGATTTTGGGACCTGCCATTGGTGTGCTAGTGGATCGTCATGATAGGAAGAAGATAATGATTGGTGCCGATTTAATTATCGCAGCAGCTGGTGCAGTGCTTGCTATTGTTGCATTCTGTATGGAGCTACCTGTCTGGATGATTATGATAGTATTGTTTATCCGTAGCATTGGAACAGCTTTTCATACCCCAGCACTCAATGCGGTTACACCACTTTTAGTACCAGAAGAACAGCTAACGAAATGCGCAGGCTATAGTCAGTCTTTGCAGTCTATAAGCTATATTGTTAGTCCGGCAGTTGCAGCACTCTTATACTCCGTTTGGGATTTAAATGCTATTATTGCCATCGACGTATTGGGTGCTGTGATTGCATCTATTACGGTAGCAATTGTACGTATACCTAAGCTGGGTAATCAAGTGCAAAGTTTAGAACCAAATTTCATAAGGGAGATGAAAGAAGGAGTTGTGGTTCTGAGACAAAACAAAGGATTGTTTGCCTTATTACTCTTAGGAACACTATATACTTTTGTTTATATGCCAATCAATGCACTATTTCCTTTAATAAGCATGGAACACTTTAATGGAACGCCTGTGCATATTTCTATTACGGAAATTTCCTTTGCATTTGGGATGCTAGCAGGAGGCTTATTATTAGGAAGATTAGGGGGCTTCGAAAAGCATGTATTACTAATAACAAGTTCATTTTTTATAATGGGGACCAGTTTAGCCGTTTCGGGAATACTTCCTCCAAATGGATTTGTAATATTCGTAGTTTGCTGTGCAATAATGGGGCTTTCGGTGCCATTTTATAGCGGTGTGCAAACAGCTCTTTTTCAGGAGAAAATTAAGCCTGAATATTTAGGACGTGTATTTTCTTTGATCGGAAGTATCATGTCACTTGCTATGCCAATTGGGTTAATTCTTTCTGGATTCTTTGCTGATAAAATCGGTGTAAATCATTGGTTTTTACTATCAGGTATTTTAATTATTGGCATTGCTATAGTTTGCCAAATGATAACTGAGGTTAGAAAATTAGATTTAAAATAAACAATATTGGAGGAATATTTATGTATCTTATTTTCATGTAACTCTTCCTGCTAAAATCGCAGGGTTTTCCCTGCATACAAGCAAATGAAAGCATGCGATTATAGACAGGAGGAAATGTTATGGAATTAATATTAAAAGCAAAAGACATTCGTGTGGAATTCAAAGGACGCGATGTTTTAGATATAAATGAATTAGAAGTATATGATTATGACCGTATTGGTTTAGTAGGAGCAAATGGTGCTGGAAAAAGCACTTTACTCAGGGTACTTTTAGGAGAATTAACTCCCCCAGGATGTAAAATGAATCGTCTGGGTGAACTTGCCTATATTCCCCAGTTGGACGAAGTAACTCTGCAGGAGGAAAAAGATTTTGCACTTGTAGGCAAGCTAGGTGTTGAGCAATTAAATATACAGACTATGAGCGGTGGTGAAGAAACAAGGCTTAAAATAGCACAGGCCTTATCGGCACAGGTTCATGGTATTTTAGCGGATGAACCTACGAGCCATTTAGACCGTGAAGGAATTGATTTTCTAATAGGACAGCTAAAATATTTTACAGGTGCACTGTTAGTTATTAGCCATGACCGCTATTTTCTTGATGAAATAGTAGATAAAATATGGGAACTGAAAGATGGCAAAATCACTGAGTATTGGGGAAACTATTCTGATTATCTTCGTCAGAAAGAGGAAGAACGTAAGAGCCAAGCTGCAGAATACGAACAATTTATTGCGGAACGTGCCCGATTGGAAAGGGCTGCGGAGGAAAAGCGAAAACAGGCTCGTAAAATAGAACAGAAGGCAAAAGGTTCTTCAAAGAAAAAAAGTACTGAAGACGGAGGGCGTTTAGCTCATCAAAAATCAATAGGAAGTAAGGAAAAAAAGATGTATAATGCTGCTAAAACCCTAGAGCACAGGATTGCGGCCTTAGGAAAAGTAGAAGCTCCGGAAGGCATTCGCAGAATTCGTTTCAGGCAAAGTAAAGCATTGGAGCTCCATAATCCATACCCTATAGTCGGTGCAGAAATTAATAAAGTATTTGGGGATAAGGCTCTGTTTGAAAATGCATCTTTTCAAATTCCGTTAGGAGCAAAAGTGGCGTTAACTGGTGGTAATGGAATCGGAAAAACAACTTTAATCCAAATGATCTTAAACCATGAAGAAGGAATTTCTATTTCGCCTAAGGCAAAAATAGGTTACTTTGCACAGAATGGTTACAAGTACAACAGTAATCAGAATGTTATGGAGTTTATGCAGAAGGATTGTGACTACAATATATCAGAAATTCGTTCAGTGCTAGCATCTATGGGGTTCAAACAGAACGATATTGGAAAAAGTTTATCTGTTTTAAGCGGTGGAGAAATTATAAAATTGTTGCTTGCTAAAATGCTCATGGGTAGATATAACATCCTAATAATGGATGAACCCAGTAACTTCCTTGACATACCAAGTTTAGAGGCTTTGGAAATACTAATGAAGGAGTACACCGGAACTATCGTGTTTATCACCCACGATAAACGATTACTCGAAAATGTAGCAGATGTAGTTTATGAAATTAGAGATAAGAAAATAAATCTGAAACATTAAATTTAAGGTAGTCGCTGGTCAGTATAGTCTGTTCTGGTTGGCGACTCCATTGTTAAAGAGTATAAAGACTTTAGATTTTATGAATATTAAAAATAGGAACAGTCAATTGAACTGCTCCTATTTTTCTGCTAAATATATTGTAGTTTTCTTATATGTATAATGATAGATTAGCGGATTCTCATCTACGGTACTTACTTCAAATATGAAGAAGTGATCGCGGTTATCTCTGGACTTTTCCTTATTGAGGACAAAGTAATTCTTACGTGAAGTCGCCATTGTTTTTAGGATATCATCAGTTAGGAAGGTCAATGGAATATTCATGTTAGAGTAGCGGTAGAAGTCACGTTCAAAATCTTGGTAGCTCTCGCTATAATAGTCCATTTGTAGGTGATTACGCTGAAACTCAAGCTGATTCATAGAGCACCTCCTCGACAAGTTCAATACTAATAATGTCTTTTAATTTCAAATTGATGTGACCTGTTGTAGTTTTTATCAAAATGAAATCTTTGGTCAGACTTGGTATTGTTCCAGTGTAGGAAACACGCTTGTTTTTTTCAATCACTTGAATGCGTGTGCGTAGCTGCCCGGCGTATACTTGACTGAGGAGTAATAATTTCTTCTCTAGTGATAAGTCAGACATGTACGTTACTTTGTTTGTATCATCAGAGAGTGCTGATGCATGTTCAGATAGGAAAAAGCCCATCCATTTTTGCATCTTTGTATCCTGGTACTCTCTTGCTGATTGAAATGGTAAATATGAACGGTCAATCATATCAAATCCTTTCTATGCAGAGGCAAGGGTATTTTTATCAAATTGAATCGTAAAACCTTGAATTCCCCCACCTGTGTAACATTCTTTAAAGCGATTGATTACCTCAGTATAGATTATCACAGATGAGCTTGTTGGCTTAATGCTAAATGTAAATTCCAATGGTAATCGGTTTTCAGATTTAGCATGTACTAGTCGTATCGATATTTCAGTTGTTTTGAGTTTTCTCTGACGAAGTTTTGAAGTTGCTGTTTCAACGATTCCATGTAAAAATCTTTCAAGCATTTCAATATCATTACATCCTTTGCTACGGATTTCTGAAAATTGTACTGTATTTTTTTCTTGTTTCATTTTAATCCCTCCAATCCACCCGCGGAATGACCACCGATAAGTTTACTGCGTTCAATATTTCTGGAACCTTCAGTTAGGACGGTTCCTTTTTGTATGGCTAAAAAACCAAACTGTTCTCTGACAACATCAATAGCTGTCTGAAGTCTATTATCTTTTTCAATTTGTTCTACATCATCAAAGAGTGATAGTAGAGTATAGCTTTCATCTACGAAGCCACTATAAGATACACCAATTTGTCTCACTGCACCAGAGGTGTATTTTTTCGGAATAATACAAGTACATGACTCACCATTGTTTTGGGGAGATTTGCGGGTTCAATTTTATTCTGAGCATTTATAGATTTTTTCATCTCAGTCCTAGAATAGCCAATATGAATAGAAACGACAGTAGTCAATACTAGGGCTACTGTTCCGTTCCACAGTATCATTTAAAAATCATTTTCACACCCTTCGTCTATTAGTATAGAAGAAAGCTCTCAGCACCACGTGGAGTGTGTAGCTTTGCTGGTAAAAGCCTAGAAACCTTGTAACGAAAGGGGTTAAGAAAAGCCTTGTAGGTAAGGCATTTTCTTGTTTAGTGGGGAAGTATCAAAGTGACCACTCATATCGTCTACTAGGTTTGATAACTTATTTGAGATGAATTCTATTTCCATAAACACTCTGGGGATGTTTTTGTTACCAAAGATAATAAGTTAATGGGAATAAATGTCCCCCCCTATTACTAGTTTAATAAAATGGAGAAGATAATGTGGACTAAACGAATACATTATTTAACAGAAGTAAATGAACTTTCGGATTATTTAAAAAAGGTAAATAATTTTACTGACTGTATCATAAGCTCTTTCAGTTTTAATAGTGACCAGCAATTTTTATATCTAACAATTGAAGAGGATAGAACCTCAAGTGATTTTACAAACTCTTCCTCACTAGTTTGGGATTTAAAGTGTGAAGGTGTTAGTGATTTCCTCATGAAAGATATGGGTGGATTATCTAAATGGTGGCTTCATGCTCTATACCTTGAAGACAATTACCTTCATTTTCATCTTTTAGATGGCTATTTTTCATTTAAGGTAACTGATTTTAAATTGGGTATTCCTTATAGCTCTAAAACTTCAATTGGGAATGATATTCAAAGATTACATATAGATTATTTACTTCAGGAATTTAAGGCTGGAAAGAATATAGACGAAACTTGCTTCTCGTTTGAAAGTGATCCTATAACAGAGTTTCGGTATATTGGTTATTCAGAAAATGATCCCTTGCCATATTGGGCGGGTCTATGTGACTTACCTGATGGTAGAAGATTTTAGACTGCTGATGAACTTTTTGAAGCAAAGATTTATGATGGTAAATCACTAAAAGAGAGGTGGGATGAAGTTACTATTTATAGTATCTATTCTTTTCCACTTGATGATTGGTTGAGTTGTTTGCCACATTCCGTTGAGATAACTGTTTATGAACCAGAAGATGATTATGCTCTGTATGTCAATGGTGTTGAACTTGAGGGTTTTATTGATGAAGATTCTATATGTAAGACATGTGGTGCTAATCAATGTTATTTGGACGATTATGATGAGTATTTTTGCCCCTATTGTAATATATGGATGTATAAAGATTATTGGGATAGAGACGAAACACATTATTTTAAAAGAAGACCCCTAGAACCAGAGTTGTTATGGAAACCATGTAAAGAATTGAATTTTTGTAATGTTCGATTCTTTCCAAATGATAAAGAATATGTGTACTATTGTCCTGATGAGTCAATAGAGAAATTTGATTGGATTGAAGTTCCTGTTGGGAACAGATCTCAACTAAAAGAAGCACAAGTTACTGAAGTTTATAAAAGACAAGCAAATAAACCGCCATTTCCTCTTGAAAAAATAAAAAAAGTAGAACGAAAACTATCTACTATAAACGAAAAAATAATAGAAACCAAAAACAGTTTAATACGTGAAGGAATTATCTGTGATTTATCAAAAGCTAAAGACGCGATAAATTCTAAACAAGCTTATGATATCCTAAAAACACCAATCGGAAACTTTTGGTTAGAACTTAATGGATCCCCCATAAAAATTTCAATTGGTTCACATTATCCAAATAATGATGATAAATACTATGTGGAGGCTTCTTATTACATAAAACCTCTCAATCCTCATTTTGAAAAGTTTAAATCATTGACAATCTGCTCAGATATTGATTTAAGGAGTGCTAGATTAATAGATAATTTAGGTGGTGAACATAAAGAGGGTTATAATTGGCAAGTAGATAATATTGATCTAGGTATTGTGGCTCATCCATATTCTTATTTAGAACAGGAAGTCTCTGAAACACCCGTTGGAGTTCCATATTATGCAGAATGGCTTGAAGAATATAAAGAACTCTATGGATTTACAGTTGCTTGGAAGTATTTTGTTTCTGATGACGATTTGTCAGTTTGGTTTAATACATAACAATTTTTATGTGTTAAAGTATCTAATAATTCAAAATATTGAATTTTTTTATTTCTAATTTTATTAAGTTAAGTCAAGTGTTAAGAATTACCTGAAACCAAAAGGATTAAGGATACTTTAAATTAAATTTTTTCACTTTTTGAGGGGAAGTATCAGAGTAACCCCTCATATTTTTTACTCGATTCGATAACTTATTTGAGATGTATTCTGTATCCATAAATACTGAGGGATGTATCAAAGTAACTACAATAGTTAAAGTACCTGAAATTATATGATTAAGTTTGGTTTGAATCATTAGGTTTATTTCTATAAGCAGCCAGTATATATTGTAATATATATTGTAATATTTCCACAATAGATTTTTTTAAAACATTGTCCACAATTTTTTTGCAATAATTTTGTATTGTCCACATTTTTTTGATATAATATAAAGTATAGTAAATTGAAAGGACTCGTCAATGAAATTATCTAGGAAGCAACATGAGTATTTAGAATCTCAAAAATATAAAGAAGACTTGGCAAACTCAGTATCAAAAATTAAGTCACGGGTTCATCAAAGTGACAATGAGGATACTATCGCTTCTATATTCGAAAATGAAGTTTACCTATTTCTTGAATCTAAAATAGGTGTTGAGGATAAACAAAAAAAAGAATTTACGCAACAAGATTTTGGATTTGAGTTTTCTGGTCGTATTGATATGATGGATGGAGGCCTACTTGTAGAATACAAAAGACCCTCTGTTCTGACATCACAAAGTAGTCAAGGTAAAGCGACCGAACAGGTCTTAGCATATTATCAGCAAATAAAGGAGAAAGATATCGATATCTCATTGATGTTGGTTACTGATGGAAAAAAAGTATCCGAGGTTGTTGAGAATATTGATGGAATTAAATCAAGCCCATTTAAAGAACTCGATGTACATTCATTTGATAGAATTATTAAAGCAATTATCGCTTCAGACTCTAAACGCCTAAATTCGTATAATATTGTTAGAGACTTTTCTCTCGACATGGGAAATAGTATCACTAAAAGAATTGCCAATAAGTTATTTTCATTTTTAAATGATTCAGATAATAATGATAGAACCGATATGATTCAAAGGGAATGGCAAGAATTATTTCATTTATCTGAAGCTGATACTGGAAAAAATCAGGACATTGTTAAAAGAAGAGAAGAATTGGGTGAATTATTTAACACTATAATAAATAATCCTAAACTTGAGTATAAGGGTTTATTTGCCTTACAAACCACCTATGCTATTATTGTAAAATTAATGGCTTGTAAAATTCTTCATAGAGTGACTACAACTGAGGATATTCAGTACTTTAGTGATTTGACAACTGTAACAAACGAGCAGATGCATCAATTTTTGTCTAAAATGGAAGATGGATATTCATTCGCTGATGAGGGGATTAGAAATCTTCTTGAGGGAGATTTTTTCTCTTGGTATGTCTGGGAAGAAAAATGGGATTTCGAATTGTATTCTCTTATCAAAGAGCTTGTTACAATGATTGAAGATTATACAATCTATGGTTCTGAGAATCACTTGAAATCTGCTGATGTCTTTAAAGATTTGTATATTGAAATTATGCCTAAAGCTGTCAGACATTCACTTGGTGAATACTTTACACCCGCTTGGCTTGCTGATTCTTTAATAAAAGAAGCGGTTTCTCATAATCAGCCTGATGATTTTGTTGCTGTGGACCCTACCTGTGGTTCAGGTATATTTTTAATTACTATAATTCAAAATATTATCGCAAAACATAATATTAAGGATTATACTGATGAGCAGAAAGAAGAGCTTCTTTCTCAAATACTTGAAAGAGTTAAAGGAGTAGATATCAATCCATTAAGTGTATTGACAGCTAGAGTGGGATATATGTTAGCTATTTCTCCGTTGCTAACAGGAAATAACGTTTTTGAAATACCAGTTTATCTTGGTGATTCTGCTGTAACTCCTCAAAAGGAATTGGTTGAAGATGTTGAGTGTTTTAAATATGATATGGCAAGTATTCAAAGTGATATTAATGCAATTTTTCCTGTTAAAGTTGTTGAGAACAAAGAAGAATTCTCACAACTTATTACTTTTTTAGCTAAACTAGCTAAAAAAGGCAATGAGGAGTTACTTTTTGAATATCTTAATGAGTCAGTTATTCGTAATGTTGGAAAAACCAATACTCAATTAGAGTTACGTATGCGAGATATGATTGACCAAATTATAGCATTGAATGAAAATGGTTGGAATGGTTTATGGGTTAAAGTGATTGGTAATTTTATCAAAATGGCTACTATCAACAATGTTGATGTAGTAATTGGTAATCCACCTTGGGTAAAATGGGAATTCTTACCGAGTACTTATGCAGAAAGAATAAAAGCAATCTCAATTAGTAGACACTTATTTAGTGGTCAGAATTATATGGGTGCTATTTCTTTAAATATCTGTGCACTAATTGCTCATGTTACAGCAACTACTTGGTTAAAAACAACTGGGGTGCTTGCATTTTTAATGCCTAAGACTATTCTGACGCAGGATTCATATGAAGGTTTCAGGAACTTTATTATTGATGAGACTACTGATGAAAGATTCTATCTTCAAAAATGTGTAGACTGGGAAAAATCAGGTCATCCGTTTATTGATATGAAAGAATCGTTCCTATCATACATATATAAACGTGATTATGTTGATTACAGCAAAGGCCTACCTCTTGAATTTATTACAAAAAAGAGAGGTAAGGAAAGTAAGAATATGAGAATAATCAACTTAGAACATTCTTTTGAAAAAGTAAAGAATAATTTTGAATTTACTCAAGGTAAATTAGTTCAAGTAGATAATTCTAGGTCAGGTTTTACATTCGTCAAGGACGCAAAGCAAGTAGAGAATTTTTCCAAAATTATAGGTTACTGTGCTTATAAGGGGAGATCAGGCGTTGAATTCACTCCTAAAGAAGTCTATATGCTAAAAGAAGGAAAAAATGATTCTACTTCAAACAAATTAGGATGGACCTTTAACAATGATGTAGCAAGAGGAACTATTCATAAAGTAAATCAGATTGGTCCACTAAAAATAGAGACGGAGTTTGTTCGCCCTCTAATCAAAGGCCCTATGATTGGAAAATTCTGTATAGATTGGTCAAATGAATATGTTATATATCCATACAGGGAAAATCAAAACAAATCAGTTGAGTTGAAAGATTTATTAAAAAGTTCACCAAAACTAACTCAGTATTTATTAAAACAAGAGTCAGTAATCGGGGCACAAAGTGAAAGATCTAAGGCGATTGCTAAAGGAGATGATTTTTATTCACTTAGTAAAATAGGGGCGTATACATATGCACCCTTCAAGGTAGTATTTAGAGATAATAGTAAGTGGGCTGCTGCAGTATTAGGTCCTAAAGTCACTTCATGGGGAGAAGTTCAAAATCCTATTCCTGCTAAACATGCTCCTTATATTTCTCAAAGAAAACCATTCCCAAATGAGAAAATTAAAAGTCAAGAAGAACTCTACATTTCTGAAAATGAAGCTTACTATATATGTGGGATACTAAATTCACCAGTTGTTGAAAACTATATACTAAGTACGTTCAGTCATAGAAGTATTTCTATTGATTTAAAAATTAAACTTCCACTATATGATGAAAATAATCCGCTTCACAGAGAAATATCGGAAATAGCAAAATCTACGAGTTTACTAGATAAGGTATCTAATACAATCTTGAGTAAATTGAATGAATTGTACTTAAAAATCTGCGACGAAGATTCCTAATTACTTGCTATAATTTTCTATTAGAGTTAAGATATCATCACTGAAAGGATGGTATCTATGAACTCAAATAAAGTAAACAAAGAAATAATTCATTTAACTAAAAATTATTTAAGTCAGCTTGCAAAGCATCAAAGTTATCTATCTCAAAACAGATACTTATTTTACTCATTTAACGAGATTAATAAGTTGTTAAAAATAGCAATAGAAATTATTGAGAGGAAGTTGAATAAGTTTTAGATAGTGGAATCTAAATAGCTCAATTGATTTTGAGCTATTTTTTTATCTATTATAATAATCGTATTCTAATCTGCATTATAATGCAAAAAATGTTGTGTTATCTAATGTTTATAACAGAGTTTTAATATGAAACTAAATGTTAAGTAAACGAAACTGGGAAATATATTCCAGAGTTTCTTTAAGAAAACGACGTTGCCAACCAAACTTTCTATAAATGAATTAAGATATATAGTTATACGATTCAAAAAATCTTTCACTTCCTGAAATAGAAGAATTAAACATTTGAATACTGAGTTCCAATTCTCAGTCCAAACGAAGTGTCGTTTAATTTGTGTTTCTAAATTTAGTGATTGTATACTAAGAATCATCAACCAAGTCAACGAGAATGAAAGAACGAAGAATTTAATGAAGAAGTAATGATTTCTATCTTGCTTAAAGCATGCTATTTGGTATTCCAAAAATTCAACATGATTTGTTGGGAAACGAATATCCTAAGTTTAAAAAAAATTGAAAATTTAATAAATTAACTTGCTATACAGTCAATTATCTGGAAGAGATATAGTCCAGATTTCTTTTCTAAAGTAACTGCTAATGAGTATTTAAATCTGCTTAATAAAGATTTTTTAATAAATGAAATTATCATAATCGGGTCACTGATATTACTCTTATCTATATTTTTCTCCCAAAAAGTGGATAGAATACTACTAGTAATCTAATTTTTATATAACTTTTTTTGAATTGAAAAATCTAAAAAACAATAAGAAAAATCATACAAAATATAGATAAATGATATAATTATCTTATATATACAGCGAGGTTTTTTATGGTAAAAAAATTCGAAAGAATAATTTCTTCAACTTTTTATAATGAATTGTTTTCATCTTTAAATCGCTTTATTTTAAGTAATCGAAGTAAAATAAAGATCTCTAAATGTTGTATTGACGACATAAGTTATATAACGTTGGATGATTTTGAAATACGAAGAATTTTATCCACTAAAAAAGTAGGATGTCATTTAAAATCATTTCTACAAGTTATTGCTTATGTTGATGTAAAAGGTAAAAATAGAAATACTTATGAAGTTGATAGTGGTGAGGTTTGGCTTCATGTTTCTGTAACTTACGAACTAAATGATGGAATTAAAAATTTTATTATTCGAGAAGTTAATACAACAGATGAAATGCAAATACCGGTATCTGATTTCACAGCAAATTTTGTTCCAATCATAGAATCAAAGAGAATTGCTGAAATCTCAAATGATATTTTATTTGAATATCAACCCGATGTTTTACTCACTCCAAAACCTTTAGATATTCAGTCTCTTATTGAAGCAGTAGGAGTTAATTTAATAGAAGCAAGACTATCACATGATCAGTCTATATTTGGTGAAATAGTTTTTAAAGAAACTAATATTAAGGTATTTAATGAAAATGGTGATCCTAATTTTTTAAAAGTTGATAAGGGAACTATAATAGTTGACCCTAGTATTAAGGATTTTCGTAATCAGGGCAGTTATAATAATACTATTGTTCATGAAATTGTTCATTGGATATTACATAGAAATTATCAAGAGTATAGAATGCTTACAGAAGATACTGCATCGAGTTCTTTTGTTGATACTATATCTGAGGCAACTACCTTGTGGACTGATAACGACTGGATGGAGTGGCATGCAAATAGTATTGCACCTAGGTTGTTAATGCCAAGAAAGACAACAAGGGAAATAGTTAATGAGCTATTTACAACTTATGCATTGAAATATCCAAAAAGTGCAAAAACTAATATGTTTGAACAAGTAATAGATGATATTGCTGAATTCTTTCATGTATCACGTCTTGCGGCTAAAATTAGGCTCCAACAATTAGGATACAGTGAATTTGAAGGGATATATAATTTTGTTGGTAATAAGTATTTAAGAAGTTATTCTTTTGAGCTAAAAGCATTGGCCAAAAATCAGACATTTACGATTTCTTTCCCAAATGCTTGTCTCTTAAATTTTCAGAATGAAAAATTCAGAGAATTAATGGATTCAAATAAGTACGTTTATGTTGACTCTCATTTTTGTTTAAATAATTCTAAATTTGTTAATATGGTAGAATTTGGAGTTTACGAAATGACCGACTATGCCTATGAACATATGGATGAATGTTGCTTAGTTTTTGATATCTATTACAAGAATAATCGTAAAAAAGATATTTCCATTACAACGTTTAATGAATATATCATGTATAGGGGGAAAGCTGCTGTTGAGATTGTAGTTGATTTCTCAGAATACTTGACTATCATAGGTGAAAATGTCGTGATAAAAGATGGGGAAGTTTTTAAAGAACTTTCTTCTATCATGGAAAACTTGCCTGGTTCATTCTCTAAAACACTCGTTTATCATAGAGAAAGGAAAAAAATAACTCAAGAGCAACTTGAAGAGGCTTCTAATGTTAGTGTGGCTACAATTCGGAGACTAGAAAATGACAATTCAACTAATCGTAGTCTTGAAAATTTGATGGCTATTTCACTTGGAATGAAACTATATCCGGATTTAAGTTTTGATTTAATTGAAAAGAGTGGTGAAAACTTTAGAAATGAAGTTCCAACTCATACAGCTTATAAAATGGTACTAAGAACTCATTATCATTTAGGTGCAGTAAAATGTAATGAGATATTATTAGAAATGAATATTCCAGGTTTTTTAAAAAATTGATTAATTCAACCGCTCAAAACTTGAGCGGTCTTTTTTTATATATAACTCAATAGTTCTGAGACGTTTGAATATAAAATAAACCTCTTAAAAGCTATTGTTAAAGGATTCTGTTATTTTAAACCTATCAGTTTCTGCTCTGTTGGGTTTCGTTAAAAGGTACTATACTTAGATTATACCTACTAGAAAAACGGAGTCATGACGATGACCATAATTTCAGATGTAGATTTAGTAGGGAACTATTTCAGCTTGTGAAATTGGCTGACCGATACATAGAGGAAAGTACTATGCGGTCAATAATATATTTAATGCATATTGAGTTGTCAAAACTGCTTTCGGTATTAACAGAAAGTCAGTCAAACAATGACAATTCAAGAAAACAAACGTCAATCAAAGTATAACCCTTCAAGATATGAAAATGAAAAACCATATAACGATGTACCTTGTGAACCTAATCAAGTTCTCGCTCCTTTTGTCATTAGAGATAAAGAGATGAGACAGAGCAAAGATATTAACCCTAAAAACTTAAAAACATTTAAGTTTTATGGGAAAGCTGTACTTGTAGGTTTTGTACCAGTTAATATTGAGGATTTTGACAATGTCATAAAAATCTTCAATATGGATGTTAACAAGTATCTTAATCGTTATACGAAAAGTAATGACTTATCTTTAGATGAGATGTTGGATAAAATGTCTAATAACGAAGAAGTAGGTTTTGATCCAACTGGTGTTGACTCTCACGAAGAGATTATTATGATGTTAGAAACAATTCGTGAACTGATAGAAGAAGTAGAACGTCGAAATAAGAAATATGGCCAAATTCTAAGACTTATTTATGAGAATATGGACATCGCAAAACAAGATATTATTTCTACACTTGGAATGAAAAAGACTCAAGGTTATGAAGCTATTAAGAAAGCTCAAGCAATGGCCAAAGAAGTCTATAGAGAATTAAATCAATAATAAAAGAAGTCCGCTATCCTATTTAGGATGCGGATTTTTTTAGTCTTTTTGATAGAAGTAGCATTCATACCCTTCGGCCCGTAGATTGATGTCTCTCATCCAGTTTGGAGAAATGGACATTTGATCAGATATTTCATCCAGTTTTTGCGTTGGTAAGCACTCGATGATAAGCTCATCGTGAATATGCCCAACGATTTTCTTATCTTTTAGTTGTTTTATTGAATGAGCTAATATATCTCGACTAATTCCTTGAACGATGTTTTCGACAAACTTTGGACCATAACTTTCCAATCTTTCCCATCGTTTTGCAGAACCGGTTCCCTCATACGTTACTGATTCTCCTCCGAATTGGTTCTCTCCAATTCTTGGTTTCACATAAGCTAATTTTCGTCCAGATGGGAGAGTAATAAATAACATTCCTTTTTCAACACTGAATAGAATACCATGACTTTCCGTTTCGGTTTGTCCCTTGATAGCAGTCTTGACAGCCTTATCGATATCCCACCACAAAAGGACAATGTTAGGATTGGCTGATCGCCAAGAATCAACAAGAGGTTGTAGTTCTTCTTCAGCTAATCCCATCTCAATAGCTCCCATTGCTTTAAGAGCACCTATAGAACCACCGTAGCCTAGTGCTAACTCTGCGATCTTTCCCTTTTGACGTAAGTGTGCATTAACTCCATGTTTCTCTACTGGGACATGGAACATTTTACTGGCACTGGCGCAGTAAATGTCCTCTCCTTTATTAAAAACTTTAGTTCTCCACGTCTCACCTGCTAGATGAGATAGAACACGGGCTTCAATAGCAGAAAAGTCGCAAACAATAAATTTCTTATCTTTACGAGGAATAAATGATGTTCGAATAAGCTGTGACAGTGTATCTTGAACATCATAGAGAAGTTCAACAGTATCACTATCTTCAGTTGTAAAAAGTAATCTTGCTTCATTTATGTCTTTTAAGTGGTTTTGTGGTAGGTTTTGAAGTTGTACTAATCGTCCAGCCCATCGCCCAGTACGGTTTGCTCCATAAAATTGGAACATTCCTCTTACACGTCCATCTTTACAAACACAATTCATCATTGCCTGATATTTGGATACACTTGATTTTGCAGCTTGCTGACGTAATTTAAGAACCCTTGCCGTTTTATCATCAACTTTTTGTAAAAGGTTATTCACAGTCTTTTTATCAAGTGAATCTGTTTCAATATTGTGATCCCGTAACCAACCAATCATCTGTAGAACGGAGTTGGGATTTTCAAGACCTGTTAAAGCTTTCAATTCTTCTTGGATTTTTGCTTTACTCTCTGCATCAATTTTGATAGCTGACTGGACAAAGTCAACATCAACTCCAATACCGCAGTCATTGATATTCTGATCAAGGTGGTACTCATCCCATACAAAGTTAGGAACTGGGAAGTTTTGCAACCTCTTTTTGATTGCTAGTTCAACTTCTACATCTCGTTTATTATATTCGATAAAATTTTTCCATTTCTCTGGCGCGTGATTTTCATAATTACGTGTTCGACCACCATTTATTTTTGTGGGTTTACAAGGAAGGCAGAAGTAGCGAATTAATTCACTCCCAACTTTTAGTTTTTGTTCACTAAGTTTAAGAATCGTACCTACACCTTCAAGTGACAAGGGCAATCCCAAATAAGCAGACCAAATCATGCTACATCGCCAAGAGTTTGGGGATAAAAAGTTCTCGTTAAGTAAGGTAGGGTATTGTTTCTTAATCCAATTAGACAGGCAAATGCGCTCAAATGTTGCGTTGAAAGCCCATTTAGTGACTGTATCATCAATTAAGGCTTGTAGGATAATATTTGGAAGTTTATCCTTAGTCAGATCATAAACAATTACAGGAGCATTATTAACAGATACTGCTAGAAGAAGGATTTCAAAAGATTCATCTTCCGCATAGCGATAAACTCCAGTTTTCCGTAGGTCTACATCACAATAAGTTTCTATGTCTACTGATAGTTCTTTAATTTGCATAATTCATCCTTTCATAAAAAGGTGGCAGGAAGAACTGCCACCATGTTTTAGTGTTTATTTCTGCGACTAAAGAATCGCTCTCTCTCATATCTGATGTCATTGCGAATACTAACATATAAAAGATGGCTGAGTAAAGCGATTGTGAGACAAGATGCAACAGTCCATAGAAATTCAATTATTGTCATTTGTATTTACCTTTTTTTGTTTTCTCTCTTTTTCTGATCGGATATCATCTCGAATTGTCATAAATGCAGCATATAGTCCAATGAATAGCCAAACTGCCATTAAGATAGTCATAACAATTGAAAAAATCATCTTTCACATCTCCTTTCTTAGTTTAAGAAATCATCATCGTCTGTAGCGAAGTCATCTTCAGCACTTGTACGACCTCCCAGAGGTTCACCATCTCGCAATTTTTGCAGGTTATTAAGCCCGCAAGCAATTCCTTTATTTCCGTTTGAATTGAAAGCGTAGAAGGAGATGCTGGCACGTCCATAGATGCCTGAATATAATTCTGAAGTGTCAATAATTTCTTGACGGTTAGCATCAACAATACCAGGTTTATGTGGAGAGTTCGCATTTACGAAGTAGGCATTACGATAAGCTTCATCATCAGGACGTTCTAAGTCACCATCACGAAGTGGAGTTTTCAAAACTTCTAGGGATGGAACAGATTTTCCGTTGCCTTTTAGTTTAGATTCCCCTTCTTTGTAGGCCTGCTCAATTGCTGCTTTAATTTTATCAATAGTTTGAACATCATTTTTTGAAATGATGAGTGACACGCTATACTTTGGTTTACCACCATTAATAGCTTTTGGTTCATTAGCGTTTAAATAACTAAAACGTGTATCTTTTCCTGTAATAACTTTTGTTGTCATAAGTTTAGTCCTCTATAAAATCTGTTTTTGCTAGGTTCATTTCTTGACGATTATCATCAATTGGAACGAGTGTAGGTTTACCATTTGGTTTTATAATTAGATTACCAAGAAGCTCATTAAAGGCTTGTTTTCCAAGCAGTTTAGTCATCCCAGTAATGTTCAGTAGTTTCTTTTCATAGGGGTCAAATCCTGCAGCAGTTACTGTTTGAATTACTTTGTTTTCATCTGAGAATTTTCGAATAGAACGTCCTTCAACTAGCTTGTAACCTGGGATTGTATGGCCATTTGTAGCTAGATTTAAAGCATGATTTCTAACATCGTTAGCCCATGTTATCAATAGTTCAATTTTTGGTAAAATCTCCGATATATCTTTATTACTGAGAGTAGCAGGATCAGCAAATTCCATCTTGGCAAGTTCTAGATTATCTTCTGCACGTTTGCGGCAGATGCTTTTTATTTTGCAGAACTGGCAGTGTTTTCCTGATTTCATTTCTCCTTCACCTCTGAAAGCTAGTTCAGCTTTAGGAGCTAGTTCAGTTTCAGCCCAGTGTAGTAGTTTTTCTTTGTCCATTTCAAATGTTGAGACATTATTCTTTCGTGGTTGGAAAATAGTCATTGTCACTTTATCAAAACTGTATAAGTCTTCAAACATTTCTAAAGCACCTAAAGCATAGCACATCATTTGGGGATTATGATCAGCATCAACCAGCACACCGAGACCGTGTTTATAATCGATGATTTGGAGTAAACCATCAGCTACAATAATACAGTCTCCTGTACCAAAACCTTCTGGAACCCATTTTGAGAAATCTAGTCGCTGTTCAACAAGAACGGTTGGATCTCTAGAATATGTTTTTGCAATTTCTATCTGTTCAACTACATAGTTCCGATATTCTTCTGCGCAATGTTGCATTTCCTCATTATAGAAAGTTAAGTTTTCAGTAGGATCACGCGCCTTACGTCCAAGTGCACTCTCAACTAAATAGGCACACAACTCATGGGCATCCGTTCCTTCCAAAGCATACGTTGATACCTTATCTTCTAGTTTTTCGGTTAATCTTACTGATGGTGGACAATTTAGCCAACGATGAGAAGCAGAAGCGGATAATACAGCATGATTAGTCAATACCAATACCTCCAGCCTCTTCCATTAAAGCTGAGTAGTTTTTAGGATCTAATTTTGAAAGTGAATCAGCACCATAAGCTTTTAGCAAAGCTCGAATCTCATCTTTAAATCCTTCACTAGCTTTTGTAGCAAGCACACCTCGAAGTTCTTCAAGAGTAACAGGTTTTGGTTCTTCCATAACTTTTTCGTGATTTAAAGAAGTGTTTTCCTCAGACAATAGTTCTTGAAACTCTTCTATAATTCTTAACTGGCACTTTGCTGATTCCTTCATTTCATTTAATAAGTCATTCAGTTGTTTCATTTTGCTCATATTGTTCGTCCTCTTTAATTTTTTTAGCTAGTTGTTTTGAGATAACACTGATGGCAGTTAGTGTATCTACTAATTGTTCATCATGTTCAATTAATTGTTCTTTTGTCATTTCACATCCTCCTATCTTTATAGGTAAGAATCACTTTAGAATTTCCGGATTTCAAAAATATTTTTCTATTCGATTTCTAATTCTTACACCTGTATAGGTAAAAAGAGATCATTGAATTCCGGTTTTTTCAAAAATTAATAAAAAATTTAAAACAAAGAAAACTCTCCCTTTGACATATAAAGGAAGAGTATTTTTTTGAAATAAATTTCTACTGAACCGGAAAATAGCAGGCAATTTTTACCTATAAAGATAGAAAGAGAAATAGACTCTCAATTTATTAGCAGATTAAGGAGGAGTTGCGGATGCAATTTTCGTTATGTCATTCTGGAAAGACAGGTATCCAAACAAGTACTGTATATCCCAATAAAGTCAAAATAACAGATGACAAATCATTATTGAATGCAGTTCAATACGATCATGTAGGTGCAGAGTTTACCAATCACACTCGGTCAAACTCAAATTTTATAAAATCAAATGTTATTGTCATGGATATTGATAATGACAAGACAGACAACCCTAACGAGTGGATTACAGAAGAGAAAATTAAAGCCATCTTTATTGATTATGACTTTGCTTTGGTTACTAGTCGAAACCATATGTTGTCTAAGGGTGCTATGATAGCACGTCCAAAGTTTCATATTTATTTCCCAATTAATGAAACGAACGATAGGAAAGCTTATGTTGCAATGAAAGAAGAGCTCACGAATAGGTATCAATTTTTTGATGATAATGCAAAAGATGCTGCAAGGTTTTTCTTTGGCAATCCAAATGCAAATGTCATATGGAATGATTCATGGATGACTATCGACGAAGGTTTACTTCAACTTAATTCTATAGAGCTAGAAGAAGATTTTGATGCTGACTTTTATAGACCACCTAAAGGTTCTATCACTGAGGGAAGTCGAAATTCAACCATGTCAGTTTTTGCGGCTAAAATTCTTAAAAGATTAGGAGTTACACAAGAAGCAAGAAGTGGTTTTGATGAGCAGGCATCTAGATGTGAACCGCCATTAGAGAAATCTGAACTAGACACAATCTGGGGAAGCGCTGTTCGATTTTACAATAAGACTATTAAAGCTTCAGATGATTATATTTCACCAGATAGTTTCAATAGGTCTTCTTTAAAACCGGATGATTTTTCTGATATCGGAGAAGCTGGAGTATTAGCTAGAGAGTATGGTGATGTTTTAGCTTATACAAATGCGACAGACTATTTAACTTTTAATGGTCAGTATTGGAAAGAAGATAAACAATTGGCCATAGGAAAGGTTCTTGAGTTTATGGACTTTCAACTAGCAGATGCTCTTGAACAATACGAAAAGTCCGTTATAGAGTTAGTCAACTCCGGAATTGATGAATCAGTAGTTCGTGAAGGTGGTAAAGCTCTTGCTAAAGTGATTGAAACACCGATACAACAAAAACTTCATTCTATTTATCTTTCCTCAAAAGCCTATTATCAGTTTGTTATGAAGCGAAGAGATTATCGCTATATTACTGCAACTCATAATACTGCAAAACCAATGCTAGCCATTGATTTATCAGAACTTGATAAGGACGATATGCTGTTCAATACTCCCAACGCTACCTACAACTTAAGAAATGGACTTAGGGATTACCATGAACATGACCCAAAAGACTACATTACTAAGATAACCACTATTTCTCCAGGTGATGAAGGCTTGGGATTATGGAAGGAAACTTTAGCTACTTTTTTCTGTAATGATCAGGAGTTGATTGATTATGTACAGGAAATCATCGGTATGACAGCAATCGGAAAAGTCTATCAAGAACATATGATTATCGCTTATGGCGGAGGAGCAAATGGGAAATCAACCTTTTGGAATACAATTGCAAGGGTACTTGGAAGCTATTCTGGCAAATTATCTGCAGATGCTTTAACTATGAATAATAAACGAAATGTAAGTCCAGAACTTGCTGAGTTAAAAGGAAAACGTCTTGTTATTGCTTCTGAAATGGCAGAAGGAATGAGATTGAATACTGCAGTTGTGAAGCAAATTACCTCAACTGATGAAATTCAAGCAGAAAAGAAGTATAAGGATCCATTCCATTTTGTTCCATCTCATACGCTGGTACTTTATACGAATCATTTACCAAAAGTTGGAGCGAACGATGATGGAACTTGGCGACGTTTGGTTGTTATTCCATTTAATGCCAAAATTACTGGTCGTTCAGATATTAAGAATTTTGCGGATTATCTGTATGATAACGCTGGACCAGCAATTTTATCGTGGATTATTGAAGGAGCGGAAAAAGCCATCAAAGCAAATTTTAAAACATCAGTTCCAAAAGCAGTAACAAACTCTGTTAAATCCTATCGTGAAGCTAATGACTGGTTAGGACATTTTATCAATGAAAGTTGTGAAGTGGGAGAAAAATTAAGTGAAAAATCAGGAGAACTGTACAGCAAGTATCGCGCATATTGCCTTCAAAATTTAGAATACACACGAAGTACAACCGATTTCTATGCTGCACTTAATCAAGCTGGTTATGAACGAAAACGGACTAATAAAGGGAATTTTATTATGGGGTTATCATTAAAAGCTGATGACGATGATTTTCTAAACTAATGACTTACACAAGTGAAGGGATATCTCCACTAGATTTTAAATCAAGTATTTTTGGAGTGTAAGTCGTTGAAGTATTCAGTGAAAAATAATTTGTGAAGTATGGTCAAAAAGTTTATGGATTAAGTTCCACGACTTCCATTTCTTTGTTTAGTGTAAGTCAATGATGGTCTTTTCTAAAACTATCTCTATAGGAAATTTAACTAATAAAAAGTATATAAGGAAAGTTTAGGAAATGACCTCATTAGACCTCCACCATTTAAATCTGATGAGAGGACAAGTATGAGAGAAAAAGAAATCGAACACGCAATGGTGAGATATGTAAAAGAACGTGGTGGTATCTGTCCAAAGTGGGTATCACCTTCCTTTTCAGGAGTACCTGACCGATTGGTATTCTTACCCAATGGTAAGTTTGGTTTGGTGGAAGTAAAAGCACCTAATCAACGTCCTAGAGCTTTGCAGGTGTCACGGCATAAGCTATTTGAACGTTTAGGATTTCGAGTCTATGTTTTAGATAATAAGAAAGATATTGAGGGGATATTGGATGAAATTGAAACTGCATGACTATCAAGAAGTCACGAAAGACTTCATCATAAAAACTCCTTATGCAGCAGTCATTTTAGACATGGGGATGGGAAAAACAGCTACAACCTTATCAGCTATTAATGAACTGATGTTTGATCGCTATGAAATTCATAAAGTACTGGTAATTGCTCCGCTTAGAGTCGCAAATACAGTATGGAGTGACGAAATAGAGCAATGGACAGAACTGTCTCATTTGAGATATTCAAAAATTGTAGGCAGTCCCAAACAACGACAAGAAGCACTCCATAAAGATGCGGATATCTACATCGTCAATCGTGAAAACATCCCTTGGTTGGTTGGACAGTGTCATCCCCATTTCAAGTGGGATATGATTGTCATTGATGAATTAAGTTCATTTAAATCATGGCAATCAAAACGTTTTAAAGCTTTTATGGCCATGCGCCCTTACATGAAACGAGTGGTAGGTTTAACAGGCACTCCAAGTTCTAATGGATTAATGGATTTGTTTGCGGAGTTTAAAGTCATTGATGGCGGTGTCCGTTTGGGACGTTTTATTGGTGAATATCGAAGTCGTTATTTTAGAGAGGGACGCAGAAATGGAAATGTCGTTTATGAATATATTCCAATGGACTATGCAGAGGCTCAAATCTTTGACAAGATTGATGACATCACAATTTCTATGAAAGCAATGGATTATCTACAAATGCCAACATTAATCTCAACGAAAAAATCAGTCCATCTCACAAACGCAGAGGCAAAAAGATATAAAGAGTTTAAAAAGGAATCTGTTATTTCTGATTCTAACGAAATTGAAGTAACAGCAGTAAATGCTGCTAGCTTATCCAATAAACTGGTTCAAATGGCAAATGGTGCAGTTTATTCTGACGATCACAAAATTATCAAGTTACATGATCAAAAACTTGATGCACTGGAAGATATTATTGAAGCTGCAAATGGAGAACCAGTTCTGGTCGCTTATTGGTTCAAGCATGATTTACTTCGTATTCAAGAACGATTGAACAAACTTAGGATTCAAACTACAGTTCTTAAAAGTGAAACTGATATTCATGAATGGAATAAAGGGAACATCACTGTTGGTTTATTGCATCCAGCTAGTGCAGGACATGGTTTAAATTTACAAAAGGGGGGTCATCACTTAGTGTGGTTTGGGTTAACTTGGTCTCTTGAACTTTACCAACAAACCAATGCTCGACTTTGGAGACAAGGTCAACAAGCAAACACAGTGATTATTCAGCACATTGTAACGGAAGGTACAATTGATGATGATATTCTAAAAGCTTTAACTGCCAAGGACGCACAACAATCACGTTTGATTGAAGCAGTAAAAGCACAAGTAGGAGGTTGATATGGATAAAGTAGACTACTATTTTCAACACTATCAAGATGCAAAAAGAGATTTAACGATTGCGAAGAAATTGATTGAAAACTATAAACCCATTTCAGAAGATGCTTTTCTCTATTCTCTTGCTACTAGACAGACAAATGAAGAACGTGTTAAAATGAGTAAAACTAATGTTAGGACAGAAAATATGGCTCTATCTTTTCATGATAAGTTCTTAGCAGAGGAAAAAGAATATCAGGAGTCACTGTTTGAAAAGTACTGTCATTTAAAAACCGATCTCGATTTCTTCGAACTTGCTGTTTCTTCTGTTGATGAAATAATGAGGGATGTAGTTGTTGATTTGGTCTTAGCTGGATTGACATGGGATGAGTTACTACCTAAGCATAATGTTTCTAGAATGACAGTTAGTAGATATAGACAAAAAGCCTTAAAACAAGTAAAAGAATATTACCGTTTTGTTGGTAAAACCTTGAGTATAAATGGATAATGATACTAGGGTGTTACTAAGGTGGTACTACCCTGTTACTAAGTTGTTACTAAGATGGTACTGCTTTTTAAAAATGACTGTGATATACTTAAGATGTCAAAAAAGATAGAAAATCGGCTATGTTCACTGGATAAAATTCTGGTTCTACGGTAATATACACCTAGAAAAATAAGAGGAGAATAACCATGTGGACCAGAGGGCAGATTCATTATCACGGACAAATAGTTGATTACATAGCAAAAGTCAGTGACCAACCTTCTGATGTAGGTATTGATTTAGGATGTGTATTCAAATTAGAGGTTGTTGTTGCTGAAAAGACTATCATTTCTTATGACAGAGGATGGGATATCTACCCAGAATCTGAAGAACAAGAAGCTATTCTTGAAGTGATTTTGAAAACTTTAAAAGTTTAAAATATCTTTAAAATAATGCACAAATGACTGGATATATCCCGCTCTTAGAGGTAATATGGTTACAACAAAAAAGAAAGAGGATAAAACCATGAAGAAAGAGGATATTTTAACAAAAATCGCAAAAAATAGAATTGGCGCAGAAACGCTAGAAACGAGAAATAGCGACAGCCTTGACTTTTATGACATCAGCGTTTGGGCATTGAAAGAAATGCTTGAACAAGCCTATGAAGCAGGTAGAAAAGCAAAATAAAAAAAAACAGAGCCTTACCCAAATGGGAAGGCTTTTTGCGTGGAGGAAAGAATGATTATTACGAGTGAACAAGTATCTAATGGCCATCCAGATAAAATTTGTGACCAGATTTCAGATGCAGTTCTAACAGTATGTTTAGAACAAGATAAGAATAGCAGGGTTGCAGTAGAAACTCTTATCAAAGATAATCATATAGTGGTTGCTGGTGAAATGAAAACAACAGCCTTATTTGATTTAAAAACTGTTGTTCGAAATGTCGTTAAACCACTAGGAATGGATAATATCATTGTGACGAATCTTATCGGATTACAAAGTGATGATATTTCTCAAGGTGTTGATACAGGAGGTGCTGGAGACCAAGGGATGATGTATGGCTATGCAACTGACGAAACTGATGAATACTTGCCGCTTCCCTACGTTTTAGCAACTCGTGTTCTGGAGAATCTTATGGAACTTCAGCATCCGCTCTTAGGGAAAGATGCTAAGGCACAGGTTTCTTATGATTATGACAATAAAAGAATTACAACATTCTTAGTATCAATTCAGCATAGAGATGAAATAACAATTGAGAATCTAAGAGCTATTGTTAAAGAATCTATGATGAAAGTTGCTAAACAGTATAAACAAAACCTTGATTTTAATGTTTTAGTGAATCCTACTGGTCGTTTCGTTCTTGGTGGTTCTTACGCCGATGCTGGAGTTACTGGAAGAAAAATTATCGCTGATACCTACGGTGGATTTGCTCATCATGGTGGTGGTGCATTTTCAGGAAAGGATCCAAGTAAAGTGGATCGCTCAGGAGCTTATATGGCACGTAAGATTGCAAAAGACATTGTTCGTGAAGGATATGCTAAACGATGCGAAGTTCAATTAGCATACGCTATAGGGGTTGCAGAACCGGTTTCTATTCACGTAGAAACATTTGGAACAAGTAACTATACGAGCAAACAATTGGTAGGAATGATTAAAGAACGGTACGATTTAACACCGAAAGGGATTATCAAGGAGTTGAATCTTCTAAACGTAGACTACACTCAAACTACATGTTTTGGACATTTTACGAAACCAACTCTTCCTTGGGAGCAGTAAGATGCCACGTAGACCAAGAACTCCCTGCAAGCAGAATGGTTGTCCAAACCTTGTGACCTATGGGAACAAGTACTGCGATGACCACAAGACTAACCACTCACTTGACGCCAGGACAACTAAAGCTAAAGGTTACAATTCACGGTGGAATAAGGTACGGATTCGTTACTTAAAGCTCAATCCTCTCTGTGTTTACTGTCAAAGAGAAGGACGATTAACTAAGGCAACAGTAGTTGACCATATTACTCCCCATCGAGGTGACCAAGAACTCTTTTGGAATCAATCAAACTGGCAAGCTCTTTGTAAATCTTGTCATGATAGAAAGACAAAGACGACTGACAGATATGTGGAATATACCTATCGATTTTAATATTGTAGTTACGTTCTAAAAATATCTCTCTTTTATAATTTGGGGTAGGGGGGATAAAATCTCTAAACCCTTGTCCGTAAAAGACCGACGCCCCCTCAAACGTAAAATTTCGCAAAATTGATAGGGTGGGATATAAAAATCAATTCAAAATAGTAAAGAATCCAGTAAGAATATAGAATTAAGTGAGTGTTATTTTCGTAAATTTGTTTAAATTTAGGTACGAAAATAACCTTATTTTTTTGTATAAAAGTGAGGAACAGGTATGAATAACTTTCAACGAGAACAAATTTGGTTACTTAGAAAAAATGGCTTAGGATACGGTGAAGTTGCTAAAGTAATTGGTCTATCTAAGGACTCTGTTAAAAAGTATTGTAAAAGAAATCCTGAGTTAAAGGGACAAGGAACATTACCGTATTTGATGGTTGAGAAACGAGTTCAAGATGGTACAAACTGTCCTCAATGTTTTCAACCTATGGTTCCTAATAAAACTGGACGACCGAAGAAATTTTGCTCAGATAGGTGCAGAATAAATTGGTGGAAAAATCATCAAGAGGAGCATGATAAGGAACAAACTGCATATGAAGAAATGACTTGCCAGTGTTGTGGTAGGTCATTTTTATCTTATGCCAATCCCAATAGAAAGTATTGTAGCCATGCCTGCTACATACAGATAAGATTTTACAAAGGAGTCTAAAATGACGAACCAACCAACAATGGAAATAAAAGAACTTCCTCTGAAAGAATTAAAGCCTGCAGCTTATAATCCTCGAAAGAAACTGAAAAAAGGGGATAAGGAATATGAAAAAATTAAACAGTCGCTTCTAAAGTTTGGATATGTTGACCCTATTATTGTCAATGAAGATTTAACTGTAATTGGTGGTCATCAACGCTTGACAGTTCTTAAAGACCTTGACTATGAAACTGCTAAGTGTGTAATTGTAAAGCTTTCTAAAGAAGATGAGAAAGCATTGAACATTGCTCTCAATAAGATTACAGGTCAATGGGATGACGCTCTCTTAGCGGACTTACTTTTGGATTTACAGGAGTCTGATTTTAATCTAGACCTGACTGGTTTTGAACCGCCAGAGATTGATAATATCCTCTCTAATGTCCATGACAAGGAGTTGTCTGAAGATGAGTTTGATGTGGAAGAAGAATTGAAGAAACCAACGGTATCAAGACATGGGGACATTTGGCAACTCGGAAAGCACCGAGTCATTTGTGGTGATTCTACCAAATCAGAAACCTACGACCAATTACTTGGTGATAAGAAAGCTAATTTAGTTGTAACAGATCCGCCTTATAACGTTGACGTTGAAGAGACGGCTGGGAAAATCCTAAATGATAATATGTCTGACAGAGACTTCTATCAGTTTCTCCTTTCTATGTTTACTCAAGTAGAAAATCACATGGAAGATGATGCGTCTATCTATGTTTTTCATGCAGATACGGAAGGACTCAACTTCCGTAAAGCTTTTAAAGATGCTGGTTTCTATTTGAGTGGGTGTTGTATCTGGAAAAAGAACTCACTTGTATTAGGTCGTAGCCCATATCAATGGCAACATGAACCTTGTTTATATGGGTGGAAGAAAAAAGGAAAGCATCAATGGTTTAGTGATCGGAAGCAAACTACCATTTGGGAATATGACCGTCCTAAGTCTAGTAAAGACCACCCAACCATGAAACCAATTCAACTTATGGCTTACCCTATTCAAAACTCTTCTATGCGTGGAACAATAGTTTTAGATCCATTTTTAGGTTCTGGTTCTACTTTAATAGCTGCAGATCAGACTGGACGTGTTTGTTATGGAATCGAGCTAGATGAAAAGTTTGTGGATGTCATTGTTAAACGCTATATAGAAGTTACAGGCGATACTGAAGTAACCGTACAACGTAATCATGAGGTTTTAACTTATAACCAAGTGTTAAAGGAGTTGGAGGAACAAGTATGACATTAACGTTTCTAGATTTCTTTTCCGGAGTTGGTGGCTTTCGACATGGGCTAGAATTAGCAGGAATGAAGTGTATAGGATTTTGCGAAAAAGATAAGTTTGCACGCAAATCTTATGAAGCAATGTATGATACGAAAGGAGAATGGTTTCATGACGATATCACAACAATCGATCCAACACGATTACCAAAAGCAGATCTCTGGTGTGCGGGAAGCCCTTGTCAAAATGTGTCTATCGCAGGGAAACGAGCCGGCCTATACGGTGAGCGAAGTGGACTCTTTTTTACATTTGTTGAACTCATCAAAAGCCAAAAAGAAGAAGATAAACCCGAATGGGTTCTCCTTGAAAATGTTAAAGGACTTTTATCAAGTGGTGGGGGAAGAGATTATCTCGACTATCTCTCTATCTTGGATGAATCAGGGTACGACCTTGAATGGCAAGTGTTCAACTCAAAAGATTACGGAGTACCACAAAATAGAGAACGCATCTATACTATTGGACATCTTAGAAGAAAAGGTCGACGAAAAGTACTACCTCTCAGTAGAGAAAGCAGTAGCCATCTTAAGCAACTTATAGGCGGTATGCAAAGCTACCGTGTCTATGACCCCAGTGGTATTGCAACAACACTTGTTGGAGAGGGTGGTGGACTAGGAGCTAAGACAGGTCTATATCTGATTGACCAATCGCTAACTGGACCAAAGTTAACTGAAGAAGCAAGATGTATAACTGCTCGTTATACTGCTGGTGCAACAAAGCGTACAGCAATGAACTCTGGAGTGCTTGAGATCCAACCAATTTTGACACAAGGTATCAAGGTTAGGAACGGAACAAAGCAAGGTTACCAATTGGCGGAGATCGGTGACTCAGTTGATCTTTCTTATCCAAGTTCATTAACGAGAAGGGGAAGAGTAGGGAGAGGAATAGCTCACAACCTTTCATGTAGCTGCCAGATGGGCGCAGTAGTTTGGAATGGTCGTGTTGTCAAAATTAGAAGGCTTACTCCAAAAGAGTGTTTTAGACTTCAAGGTTTCAGTGATGACTTATTTGAAAAGGCAAAAGCTGTAAATTCAGATGCACAACTTTATAAACAAGCAGGAAACGGAGTCACAGTACCAGTTGTTTATGCTATTGGTTGTGCTATATTATCTTCAAAATATCATCAAAAATAACTGGATAAAGATGAACTTTAGAGTTAATATGTACTAAAAGAAAGAGAAGAGGTTGTATTATGGATGGCTTAAAAGTCAAGACTTTGAAATCATTGTATCCAAATGGGACTCGAGTCAAATTACTCGAAATGGAGGATCCATTTGCACCACCTATAGGTACTCTCGGTACGGTAATTGGTGTTGATGATATTGGTTCAATTTTAGTAAGTTGGGATAATGGACAAAGTTTAAATGTACTTTACGGAATTGATAAAATAATGAAATTGGAATAGTTATGTGGGAAATGATAACTAGAGAATTCAATGGTCGGCACTATCATATTGAGTTTCTTAGGGAATATAGTACCTATGACCGACATATTGATGGCGCTTGGATAGCAATCCTAAAAATTAAACGAAATAAAGAAATAGTTTTTCATTATGAATATGGTAAAATCATTGATCAATTGGATGATTTTGACAAGATTATCTATCAGGAAATAGTGGATACATACAATAAATTATAATTTGGAACTCAATCTGAGTTCTTTTTATTTTAGGAGGTGAATTAGTGGCAATTAGAGGACGTAAACCGAAACCTACAAATTTAAAAGTTCTAGAAGGTAATCCTGGTAAACGGCCTCTCCCAACGAATGAAGTAAAACCTCAAAAGAAGGCTCCACGTTGCCCCCAGTGGCTTGAAGAAGATGCTAAGAGGGAATGGAAACGGATGGGAAAAATATTGGAACAAATGGGATTACTGACGGAAATGGATATGACTGCATTTGCAGGTTATTGTCAAGCTTACGCACGATGGAAAGAAGCAGAGGAATTTTTATCAAAACATGGTTCTATCTTAAAGACACCAAATGGGTATTTACAGCAAGTTCCACAAGTTTCAATTAGTCAAACTAATTTAAAAATCATGCTGAAGTTTTGTGAACAATTTGGTCTAACCCCATCCGCTAGGAATCGTTTAGCTACTATGGATTCAGAGGTTGGTAACGGTGACGAAATGGAAGATTTGTTGGGAGGTTTACTATGACTTTTCATTATGAACCAACTCCTTTTATGCTAGCTTCATCACATTATGATAAAAGTAAGGCTGATAGAGCAGTGACTTTTATTCAAAACCTTTGTCATACTAAAGGAAAATGGGCAGGTCAGAAGTTTATACTATTACCTTGGCAGGAACAGATAGTACGAGATATATTTGGGATTGTTAAAGAAGATGGGAATAGACAATTTCTAACTGCTTATATTGAAATACCAAAAAAGAATGGGAAGAGTGAACTAGCAGCAGCAATCGCTCTTTATCTCCTTTATGCAGATAATGAAGCTAGTGCAGAAGTTTATGGTGCCGCATGTGACCGAAATCAAGCCTCTATTGTATTTGATGTAGCAAAACAAATGGTACTAATGAGTCGACCTTTAGAGAAACGTTCAAAAATTATGGGAGCTACGAAACGAATTGTTAACTACTCTAATGCAGGTTTCTATCAAGTTTTATCCGCTGAGACTGGTACAAAACATGGTCTCAATGTTTCAGGACTCGTGTTTGACGAAATTCATGCGCAACCCAATCGCCACCTTTATGATGTCTTAACTAAAGGTTCAGGAGATGCACGAGAACAACCCTTATTTTTCATCATTACTACTGCAGGAACAGATAAGAATTCAATTTGTTACGAGTTACACACAAAAGCACTTGATATTTTAAACAGCAGAAAGAAAGATACATCTTTTTATCCTATCGTTTATGGTTTATCTGATGAAGAGGACTGGAATGACGAAAGTAACTGGTTAAAAGCTAATCCGTCATTAGGTCATACCATTGGCTTAGACCGTGTCAGAGAAGCATATAAACAAGCACTTGATAATCCTGCTGAAGAAAATGTATTCAAGCAACTACGGCTAAATATGTGGACAAATTCTACAGTTGCTTGGATTCCAGAACATGTATACAACAAAGGGGATGCACCAATCAATTTTGAAAGTTTGAAAGGTCGTGGGTGTTATGCAGGACTAGACTTGTCAAGTACATCCGATATCACAGCGTTTGTCTTAGTTTTTCCACCTAGGAATGAACTAGAAAATTATATCATTCTACCCTATTTCTGGTTACCAAAAGATACTCTTGAACTTCGTTGTCGTAGAGATCATGTTTTGTATGATGTATGGGAACGGCAAGGTTATCTAAAGACGACAGAGGGTAATGTTGTTCATTATGGCTTTATAGAGAAGTTCATTGAGGAATTATCAAAGCTATACAATATAAAAGAAATCGCCTATGATAGATGGAACGCCACACAAATGGTGCAGAATTTAGAAGATATGGGACTGACGATGATTCCTTTTGGTCAGGGGTACAAGGATATGAGTCCACCGTCAAAGGAATTATTCAAACTTATGATGGAAGGTCGTATACAACACGGAGGACAACCTGTTTTAAAATGGATGTCGCAAAACGTAGTTATGCGCCAAGACCCTGCAGGCAATATCAAACCAGATAAAGAGAAATCAATTGAAAAAATCGATGGAATTGTTGCTCTTATAATGGGGATTGATAGATGTATTAGACACCAAAATAATGATAGTAGTATTTATGATGAGCGAGGAATACTAAGCTTTTAGTTGAATTTTAAATCTAAAGATGATACAATGTATTTACAAAACATCTTTACAAAGAGGTATTAATCATGGCAAGTACTCAACCTGTTAATTTTAGAGCAGATTCGACTTTTTACCAACAAACGAAAGAAATCTTAGCTGACGAAAAGTTAACCCTGTCAGATATTTTTAATGCTGCACTTCGTAAAATTGCGACAGGTGCGGTTGACCCTAAAGAGTTCGTATTTAGTGATTCACAAGAGACCCAATATCAGGTTGCTTTTGAAGACTTGAAAAAAGAGATCTTGTTGGGACATCAAGAAATTGAGCAAGGTAAACTAACCTCTTTAGCAGATGTAAGAAAGGAATTTGGACTTGGTTAATCATAAGCGTTACCATGTTTCTCTTACGGATCAAGCTAAGAAAGACTTGAGAGAAATACATGATTATATTGTACTGAATTTTTACAGCCAACAATCTGCCGATAGTAAACTAGACCTTATTTTAACGGCACTAGAAACTTTAGAAACCTTTCCAGAAGCATGCCCTTTGGTGTCGAGTCGAGGTTATGGTGAATTAACAGATGACGGTAAACGTTACCGATATATGCCAATTGAAAATTACTTAGCTTTTTATTATATAGACAAATATGAGGTTTATGTCTCCAGAATTTTAAATTCCAAGCAGAATTGGGCTAAGTTATTCAATAAGTAAATTCAATTATAATTTGTAGAGCATCTCATAAATGAGGTGCTTTTATTGTGCTCAAAAATGGAGGATTAGATGAGATTTTTAGATTTTATTGGAAGAAAAAGATCACGAGATAAACCGCATAATAGCTATGAAGGGCAGGACTTTTCCTATCTCTTTGGACGAACTTCTAGTGGTGAAAATGTCGATGAATTTAAAGCAATGCAGACAACAGCCGTTTATGCTTGTGTGAGAATATTAGCTGAAGCTGTCGCCTCTCTACCCATTCACATTTATGAAAGAACATCTAATGGGAGGGAGAAAAAATTTGAACACCCTCTATATTTCTTACTTCATGATGAACCAAATCCTGAGATGTCTTCTTTTGTCTTTCGTGAAACTTTGATGACTCATCTTTTGATATGGGGAAATGCCTATATTCAAATCATAAGGGATAAGAGCGGTCAGGTTATCAGTTTGTATCCCTTATTACCAGATAAAATGTCAGTACACCGTGATGAAAATGGGAAACTTTACTACAAATATCAACGTCAGACCGAAGAAAATCCAAATTTCAGGGATAAAGGCAGTGTTATTTTAAAACAAGAAGATGTCCTTCACATTCCAGGACTCGGTTTTGATGGATTGATTGGTTATTCTCCCATCGCATTAGCAAAGAACGCAATTGGAATGACCTTGGCTACAGAGAATTACGGAGCATCATTCTTTAAAAATGGTGCAAATCCAGGTGGTGTATTGGAACATCCAGGGATTTTGAAGGATCCAAAAAGAGTACGTGATTCTTGGAATGCGGTTTATAACGGTGTCACAAACGCACATAAAGTTGCAGTTCTAGAAGAAGGGATGAAGTACACTCAAATAGGTATTCCACCAGAAGAAGCGCAATTCTTACAGACTCGGAAGTTTCAAATCAATGAGATTGCACGTTTGTATAGGATACCACCACATATGATTGGTGATTTAGAAAAATCTTCATTTTCAAACATCGAGCAACAATCACTAGAGTTTGTTAAATACACATTAGACCCTTGGGTAGTTCGTTTAGAACAGGCCTTCAAGAGGTCTCTTTTTTTGCCTGAAGAAAAGAAGAAGTACTTTGTTAAGTTCAATGTAGATGGTTTATTACGTGGAGATTATCAAAGTCGTATGAGTGGATATGCTATTGCAAGACAGAATGGCTGGCTATCTACAAATGATATTCGAGAACTTGAAGATTTAAATCTTTTAACAGATGAAGAAGGAGGAAACCTTTATTTGATTAACGGAAATATGACTAAATTAAAAGATGCTGGTGGTTTTATGACAAAACAGGCAATTGAACAACCTCAAGAAAAAGCAAAGGAGGAAAAAGATGCGTAAATTTTGGAGTTTTTCAGACGAAGGGAATATTCGCACTCTTCGCATTGAAGGACAGATTGCTGATGAAACATGGTTTGGAGATGAAGTTACTCCACAACTCTTTAAAAATGATTTAAATGCAGGAAAAGGTGATATCACCCTCTGGATTAATAGTCCAGGGGGTGATGTTTTTGCTGCAGCACAAATCTATAACATGCTGATGGATTACAAGGGAAATGTGCATGTCATAATTGATGGCCTTGCCGCTAGTGCTGCCAGTGTGATTGCCATGGCTGGAACAACAGTATCCATGAGTCCTGTTGCAATGATGATGATTCACAATCCGTGGACGATTGCACAAGGTGAAGCAAAAGATATGGAAAAGATTATTGAAATGTTGGGGGAAATCAAAGAGTCCATTGTGAATGCCTATGAGTTAAGAACAGGATTATCTAGGGCAAAAATCTCACATTTAATGGATTCTGAATCATGGTTTAATGCGAGAAAAGCAGTTGAACTTGGCTTTGCGGACAAGATTCTATTCGATAAAGATGAACCTAAAGAAGAGCTAGAAATTAGCAGTTATTCATTTAGTAGAGCCACTGCGGATCATAACCTTGTTGTTAAACTTCAAGCCAAAATAGATAGCTACAAACCTTTATCAACGACTCCTCTCAATCAGTTAAGAAAACGATTAGATTTATTGAAATAATGAAAGGAAAACTAACCTATGTCTAAATTACTTGAATTAAAAGAAAAACGAAATCAAGCTTGGGAACAAGCAAAAACTTTCCTAGACTCAGTGCGAACTGAAGATGGTTTAGTCTCAGAAGAAGATTCTCAACGCTATGATGAAATGGAAAGTAAAATCAATCGCTATAATCAAGAAATCGCTCGCTTAGAACGACAAGAAAAGATTGATCTAGAACTTGCTCAACCAACTTCTCAGGCTTTGACAAGACAGCCTACCACTGTCTTAAAAGATAGTGAGGTAGAAGATGAGAAGAAGGGAACTAAGTCTGATGTCTATTCCAAAACCTTTTGGACGAATGTCCGTAAGCGTAACTTCTTTGATGTTAAGGATGTTCTTCGTGTTGGAGAAGATACAGAGGGTGGCCATTTAGTACCTGATGAGTATGAGAAAAAACTAGTTCAAGGTCTTCAAGAAGAGAATTTCTTCCGAAGTCTAGCAACCGTCATTAAAACATCAAGTGGAGAGCGGAAGATTCCAGTTGTTACAGGGCATGGAACTGCGTCATGGATGGATGAAAATGGACTTTATCTTGAAACTGATGAGACATTTGGTCAAGTAACACTTGATTCACATAAGATTGGAACAGCTATTCGAATCTCAGAAGAATTGTTAAATGACTCAGTATTTGATTTAGAATCCTATATGACTAGTGAGTTTGCACGACGTATTGGTACAGAAGAAGAGAAATCATTCCTTATTGGAGATGGCTCAAAGAAACCAACAGGAATCTTTACGCAAGCAAATGTTACTGGTCCTACAACGACGACTAAAGACATTACGTTTGATGACATGATTGAATTGTATCATTCTCTTCCTGCTCCGTATCGTAAAAATGCAGTATGGATTCTTCATGATACAACTGTAAAAGCAATCCGTAAACTGAAAGACAATAACGGAAATTACATTTGGCAACCGTCTACACAAGCTGGACAACCGGATTTAATTCTTAACCGTCCTTACTATACATCTACCTTTGCACCTCTACCTGAACAGGGGAATAAAGCCATTGCATTTGGTGATTTCTCATATTACTGGATTGCAGACCGCCAAGGACGTACTTTTAAACGTCTCAATGAACTTTATGCTAATAATGGTCAAATTGGTTTTCTTGCATCTCAACGTGTTGATGGGAAATTAGTATTACCAGAAGCAGTAAAAATTTTAACTGTGAAAGCAAAATAATCATGATAAGTCTAGAAGAAGCAAAACTTTACCTTAAGGTAGAAAACACAGATGAAGATGACTTGATTACGCAATTGATTGATACGAGTAAAAAACTCTGTGAAGAAACATTAAGGCAGAATACTTACAGTGAGGTTCTAAGAATGGCAATCCTGTATGGGGTTGCCTATCTTTATGAACACCGTGAAACAGCTAATTATAAAGAGTTAAAACAAATGTTATATCACCTACTATTAGCTGATAGGAAGGATATTTTTTGATGAAAATCGCTCCGTTACGTGACCGTCTTACATTTGAAGTGCGTAAAATTGTGGTTGATGAAATTGGAAATGAATCTTCAATTTGGAACACGGTTTTCCAAAGATGGTGTTCTAGTCGCCCATTGACCTTGACAGAAAATGAGGGGAGTGTGTCTAAACTTCTTTATAACAAAATTCAATTTACACTAAGGTACGACAAAGCGGTACTAAATCTAAGTTCATTAAAAACTAGGATAAAGTACAGAGACGCCTACTTTACGATAGATTCAATTGATGGTGATAGCGTTCCTAGGCAATTGATTTATATTGTAGCAACTAAGGAGAATGACTATGAACAGGATAGGAATGGATGAGTTGGAAAAAGTAATTGATCAAGAGTTGGGTGATTACATTAAAGAGACGACATCTGCAATGCGAGAGGTAGTAGAAGAAGTAACAGACAGTGCTGTAGATACTTTAAAGATCTCTTCACCACGAAAAACTGGTAAGTATGCACGAGGTTGGAAAAGTAAGTCAACAAGTGACAGTCCTACAGGCTTAACAAAAACCATTCATAACCGAACACCAGGCTTAACTCATCTCCTAGAAAATGGTCACGCTAAACAAAATGGTGGTCGAGTAGAAGGGCAAAAACATATTGAAATCGTTGAAAAAAGTGCCGTTAAGTCACTTGAAGATAGGCTGAGACAAAGATTGTGAGGATTTCATGACATTAAAAGATTTCTATAACATTTTAATAAAATCAAAGTTGCCAGTAGCTTATCATCATTTTGAAGAAGGAAGAAGTCCAGCTCCACCATTTATTGTATATCTTGTTAAGGACTCTGAAAATACTGGAGCTGATAATTGGAGCTATCATAAGACTCTTAATCTTCAAGTGGAACTATATACCTTAAAGAAGGACTTAGGAATCGAAACTAAGATGGATGACTTATTTGATAGTCATTCAATTTTTTTTGACAAAGTAGAGACTTATATCTCAACTGAAAAACTCTATCAAATTACATATTACATTTCATTAAACGGAGGATAGTTATGACTGAAAAAAATAAAGTTACATTCGGACTACAAGATGTCCATTGGGCAGAAGTTACAACTGAAGCTTCAAATGGCGCATTGACTTATGGAACGGTTGAACGATTACGAGGTGCAGCAGAACTAACCTTGGAACCGACTGGTGACAAAGGTTCATACAAGGCAGATAATATCAACTTTTATACTTCGGAATCAAATGATGGTTATGAGGGAACATTGAAGCTCGCCTTATTAACTCAAGAATTTTTAACTCGTGTCTTAGGAGAAAAATTAGATCCAACAACTAAAACAATTTCTGAAATCGCAAATGCTGAAAAGAAGAATTTCGCTCTGATGTTTCGTTTTGAAGGAGATAAGAAAGAAACACTTCATGTTTTGTATTACTGTTACGCATCACGTCCGTCAATGGGGTCAAAAACAAAATCTGGTTCAGATATTAATGAGGTTGAGTTAAACTTTACTGCAAGTCCCCGTCCACTTGATAAGGTGGTACGTCGCAAAACGACAGAAGAAACAAGTGATGAGATTCGTCAGAATTGGTTCAAGGAAGTCTTTGAACCTCGTGAATAAAGGAGTTACAGATGAGAGATAGTATTACAATTTCAGGAAAGACCTATGAATTGGCTACTAATGCCTATACACCGATTGCCTATAAAGAACAGTTTGGTAAAGATTATTTTCAAGACTTGTTTTCAATGGTGAGTACGCAGTCAATTCTTGATAAGATTGAGCACCTAAATGACGAAGAAAAACTCGAAACTGGTGACATTGATCTATCTATCCTGACCAATTTTGATTTGACTTTTTTTCACAGAATTTTTTGGGTGTTTGCGAAATCGGCTAATCCAAGAATTAAACCATTCAAAGAATTCTTTATGGAGATGGAGGAGTTTCCAGTTCAAGAAGTAGCAACTATCTTAATGAACATGCTTAATCAAGGGATGAATACAAGAAAAAAGCAGATCAAACAGAAACAGCAAGTGAAGAAATCTTTACGGTAGAAAGCTATCTATTTTGTTGTAAGGAAACTGGTTTATCCATAGACGACTTAAAACATATTTCAATTGGTATGGCTCTTGATTATCAAACTGACTATGTAAACTTGCGAACAAATGAAACAAGCAACACAAGAAAAGCGAATCAAAGTGATTTTGATAATTTTTAATAGAAAGGAGATGTGAACATGGCTGGAAATATAAAAGGCATCACAATAGAAATTGGTGGTGACACACAACCCTTGCAAAATGCCTTAAAAGGGATAAATAAACAAGCCGCTGAATCAACTAAAGAATTGAAACAAATTGATAAGGCTCTTAAGTTTGATACAGGAAATGTCACACTCCTTACTCAAAAACAAGAAGTGCTTGCTAAACAAGTTGAAACTACTAAAGAAAAGTTAGCTACCTTAAGACAGGCACAAGCACAAGTTGAAGCACAATTTAAGTCTGGTAATATTGGGGCGGAACAATATCGAGCCTTTCAAAGGGAAGTAGAAACTACTCAGACAGTACTGAAAAGTTATGAAAGCAAACTAGAGGGTGTCAATCAAGCCTTATCGGAAAATGGTAATCGAATAGGTACTACTAAAAGTCAATGGGATAGTTTGAAACAAGAACAAGCTCGTCTAGCTTCTGAGAGTGAAAAATTAACGAGTCAATTTAAATTGCAAGAAAGTGAACTTTCTTCAAATGCTAGTGAATCTGAAAAGCTAGCTTTAGCTCAAAGAAAAGTAAATGAAAGTTCCTCTTTACTAGAAAAACAGATTCAGAATTTAGAGAAACAGCTAGAACTAACAAAATCTCAGTATGGCGAAAACTCGATTGAAGCCAATAAACTGGAACAGACTCTAAATGATACCAAAACAGCCTATAATCATCTTCAAAATGAGATGGAAGAGATGGGCACTAGTTCAACAAGTGCGAAGGATAATCTATCAGAAATAAATCATCTCTTAAAGGCAGATATCCTAATGGAATTCAGTGATCGTTTAGCAGAATTATCACAAAAATTGATTGATTTTGGGAAACAGTCGCTTGAAGCTTTTAACGAAGTTGATGAAGGGATGGATATCATTGTCACCAAAACTGGTGCTTCTGGCCAAGCTTTAGAAGAGATGACAACTATCGCAAAGAACCTTGCTACTGAAATTCCAACAGACTTTAATACTGCTGGTAGTGCAGTCGGAGAGTTGAACACACAATTTGGTTTAACCGGTGATAGTTTAAAATCAGCTTCAAGTTATCTCATCCAATTCGCATCCATAAATGGGAGTGATGTTACCTCATCAGCTATTTCAGCTAAGAAAGCTATAGAAGCATACGGCTTACAGGCAACGGATTTGTCTAGTGTTCTTGATACTGTCACCTTTACCAGTCAAGCTACTGGTGTAGGTGTTCAAGATCTGATGGATAAGGTTGTTTCTGGAGCACCACAAATTAAGGCATTAGGACTTTCATTTGATGAGGGTGTGGCTTTAATGGGGAAATTTGAAAAGGCTGGTGTGGATTCATCAGCCTCTTTATCATCCTTATCAAAAGCATCTGTGAAGTATGCGGCATCAGGAAAGACTTTGCAGCAAGGTTTATCTGAAACCATCGAAAAAATTAAAAATTCAACTAGCGAAACTGAAAAGTTAACTCTCGCTTCAGATATATTTGGAACTAAGGGTGCTCCACGAATGGTGGATGCCATTAATCGTGGTGCTTTATCTTTTGATGACTTAGCTGAAACAGCAAAGAAAGCATCAGGAACAGTCGGCTCAACTTATGAAGCGACACTAGATCCAATTGATAAATTTACAACTGCTCAAAATGAAGCGAAGTTAGCATTAGCTGAAGTTGGGGATGCTATAGCTGTCACTTTTGCACCGATACTAGAGATTTTAGCTGATTTGTTACGTTCAATTGCAGAGTGGTTCTCTAGTTTATCAACGCCAGTAAAACAATTTATCATTATTGTAGGTAGCCTCATTACTGGATTAGGATTATTACTCCCTATATTTTTAGCACTTCAGGCAGCTGCCTTAGCAATGGGTGTCACAATTGGTGGCTTAATAGCAAGTGTAGCACCTGTTATTGCAATAGTATTAGGAATTGTAGCTGTTCTAGCCTTGTTAATTGTTGGTATAAAAGAACTTTGGGAACATAACGAGGGATTTAGAACAGCAGTAATGGATATTTGGAATGCTATATATTCTTTTATATCTACTATCATTCAAGAAATATCAGACTTTATTTTAAGTATTTGGGGGACTCTAACTTCATGGTGGACTGAGAATCAAGAGTTAATTCTTGCAGCTGCAACCACAGTTTGGAATGCAATCTCAACAGTCATAACTACCGTTATGTCAATTCTAGAACCCTATATTCTGGCAGCATGGGAAAATATAAAACTGATTATCAGCACAGCTTGGGAAATCATCAAACAAGTAGTTGAAACGGCAATCAATCTTGTCTTAGGCATTATTAAAGCAATCATGCAGGTTATAACAGGAGATTGGTCTGGTGCATGGGAAACAATAAAGGCAGTTATTTCAACAGTATGGGAATCCATCAAGTCAATTGTAAGCTTAGTTCTAAGTACTATTAGTCAACTTATATCAAACACCTGGAATGGGATTAAGAACACAATTAGTAATCTCTTATCAGCAATTAGTAACGTTGTCAGTACAATTTGGAATAGTATCAGTTCAACTATTTCAGGTATTCTAAATGGAATCTCAAGTACAGTGTCTAATGTTTGGGATGGAGTAAAAAATACGATTTCAAATGCAATCAACACTGCCAAAAATGCAGTTTCAACTGCTATAACTGCTATCAAAAATCTCTTTAATTTCAGATTTCAGTGGCCACACATTCCTTTACCTCATTTTAGTGTGTCAGGATCTGCAAACCCTCTGGATTGGTTAAAGGGACAAATTCCTAGAATCGGAATTGAGTGGTATGCAAAAGGGGGGATTTTAACAAAACCAACTGCCTTTGGAACAATAGGGAATTCCCTAATGGTAGGAGGAGAAGCAGGAAACGAAGCGGTACTCCCTTTAAATGAATCTACTCTTGGGGCAATCGGAAGAGGTATTGCAAGAACGATGGATTTAAGAATGCCAGACATCAACATTTCGATTACTGGAAATATTATCCGAGAACAGGCAGATATTGAAAAAATAGCAAATGAAGTAGCAAGTCGAATCGCAGAAGAATTAGCACGTCAAAAACAATTGAGAGGAGCCACTATATGATTAAAAGAAACGAGTTAGTCATAGATGGAATTGGAACTTCTAGTTTTCCTTTTAAGGTGATTGTCCACGAATCGCCTTCTGTTATCTTAGCGGAGAGTAAGACGAGTTTATTAGAACATAAAGGAATGAGTGGCGCTCTTTCGCAAACAAATCGGCACCGAGATTTGATTGAAAAATCATATACAATATACATTGTTAAGCCCTCAGAAGAACAACTTCATCAATTTATGGGTCTATTTATCAAGGAGCAGTTTTGGCTTGAGAGTGAACGGATGAAATCCACACGTCTTTGGTGTTACCGAGTAAAATGTACTGAGGTAAAACAAGAGAGAGATGGTGTGTATGCGACGAAAGCTACCTTTATTTGTCATCCTACAAAGTTTTTTAAATCAATGGATAGACAAACTTTGACATCAAACGGTGTACTTAGAGTTCAAGGGACGGCTCTAGCGTTCCCCAAAATAACGATAATGGGGAATTCGGCAACTGAGACTCAGTTTACGATTGGAGATCAGGTTATTAAAATTGAAAAACTTATAGAACCTCTTGTGATGGTAAACGAACCAAATAGTCCAAGTTTTCTAACGGTTAGCAAAAAGTACATCAAATGGTCTGGTGATTTTATCACTATTGATCCAAGCGCTAAAAAAGAAGTAGGTGTTGTTCTTGGTAGAGGTATTACTTCTTTAAGCTTTGAAACAAATTGGGGGTGGGCTTAAATGTTATTTTTGTTGAACAAAGATATTAGAACTGCAAAGTGGAATGGATTACCTCTTCATGAAACTAGCTCTGCTATTGTAAAAGAAACCCTGAACGGTGATTTCACCTTAGCTATTCGCTATCCAATTACCGATTCTGGTATCTATAAACAAATAAAAGAGGATATGCTTATCAAGGCTCCTGTGCCTGTCTTAGGATTCCAGCTATTTCGTATTAAAAAGCCAATTGAAAACGATGATAGTTTGGATATAACCGCCTACCATATTTCAGATGATATTATGCAACGGTCTATTGAACCAATTAGTGTTGCTAATCTTACTTGTGGTATGGCCTTATCCCAAATGGTTCAAAATACTAAGACCGATCTTGGTGATTTTTCATTTACGAGTGATGTTACAGATCGCCGTACTTTCAATACACACGAAGTAAAGACACTCTACGCTGTCTTAATGGATGGCGCCCATTCTATCATAGGAACTTGGGAAGGGGAGTTGATTCGTGACAATCTGGCTCTGACAATCAAGAAGAATAGAGGTGAAAATAGGGGTGTTGTCATAACAACACATAAGAATCTAAAGTCTTACAAGAGAACCAAATCAACTCAATCAATCATTACTCGTATTCATGCAAAATCAACATTTAAACCAGATGGCAAAGATAAAGACCAGACAATTAAAATTACTGTCGATAGTCCTCTAATCACTTTCTATCCATATATCAATGAAAAAGAGTACGAAAATAATACTCTTAAAAGCATTGAGGAGTTAAGGAAGTGGGCTGAGGCTAAGTTTAAGAATGAAGGAATTGATAAGTTATCGGATGCTATTACGATTGAAGCCTATGAACTCGATGGACAGGTTGTACATTTAGGGGATACCGTAAATATCAAGAGTTTGAAACATGGGATCGATATTCCCAAAAAGGCAGTTGCTTATGAATTTGATGCACTGACACAAGAATATATCTCGATTACTTTTGATGATAAACCAATGGTAGGTGCTTCAACTTCAAATAGTGCAATTTCAACTGCGGCAAATGAAATTTTAGACTCTGGTTTCACATTACAAGAAGTCGCAATTGAAAAAGCTTTGAGAAATGCGAACACAGCATTTGATGCCGAATTCACTAAACAAAAAGAATCAATTCTAGATGATATTGAAAAAGTCAAAGCTAGTGCAGAAGTCTACGCAGATGGTATTCGTCAAGAGATTGAAGGAAAGATTGCTGATGTTGATTCTAAAGTTCTATCTAATGAATTACTGAATGAAAATAGATACAACGATGTATTGGCTAAAGTAAATAGTAGTAGAGATTTAGCTAATCATGCCTTAGAGGTCAGTAAAGAAGTTAAAGAAACTACTAATACAGTACTAACAGATACCTTAAATTATAAAAAAGAAGCTATTGCTGAAGCAAATCGGTTAGTTGAACTCAGCAAGATTAGCTTATTGAATCAAATTACGACAGTAGAATCTTCAATTGATAAGCTTACGGGTGTTATTACTAACAAGGTTTCAAAGACAGACTTTGATGCTATCAAAAATACCGTAGAGCAACAACGAACGGAAATATCACAAGCCAAGGATAAAATAAATCTAAAAGCTGAAAAGACCTATGTAGAAAATATTAAACAAACCGCTAACGAAGCACTCCAAAGAATATCAGAGAACGCATTAGCAATATCTAAAACCAAAGCTGATTTACAAGTTGCTGCAGATGCTATAAATACTAAAGTATCACAAACAGATTTTAATCAAACGACAAATCGACTTGCTAGTACTGAAACAACAATTAAAATTCAAGCAGGTGAAATAGCCAAACGATTGACCAGTAGTCAGGTAGAATCCGTGATAAATTTAAAAGGATTTCAAACTAAATCAGATGTTGATAAAAATATTTTAGACAGAGGTTATGTAACGAACTCTAGCGTGCAAAACTTAGTTAGAGAAACATCTAATAGTTTCACTCGGACTATTAGTGAAACTAAAGCTTTAATACCAACTAGTGTTTCTCATCGAAACTTAGCATCTGGTTCCAGTGATAGTTGGACTTCATACAAAGAAATAAACTCGAAACTTAATTGGATTCAAACATTAGGAAAAATTCCTTATGGTGATTCGACTGGCATTTATTCAGGGACAAAAATCAATCTATTTGTTTATATTTCTGTCGATAATGTTGTATTAGATTCAACTGTTACTCCTAGAATTATCTTACAAGGTCCAGGCTATAAAAAATCAGATAATAGTGCTGTATGGAGTGTTCATTCTAATCCCTTTCATACCTCTTGGTCTACTACATTAAAAAATGGTACAAACTACCATCTTATTAAGATTTCTCGAATCGTAACAGATGAGATGTTCAATAATTTTAAAAACTTTGAATTACAATTTCGTATTGATGGAGCAAGTTCAGGTAAGTTTCATTGGAGAGCTTTAATGATTACTACTGGAGATATTTTCCCAAATTATTGGACTAAACCTATCGAAGATTTAACAACTGTAACGGCTTTTAACGAAGTAAAAGATACTCTAGGTAGTCATACAAGAACTATTAGTGAACAAGGCAAAACAATTAGTCAGGTTGTACAAACATCCGAAGGACTGATTACAAGAGTCAGCGATTTAATTGATAACCAAAACTTAGTATACGATCCAACCAATTTTAGTAAATACAGAGAACGTGAACCGAATTCGAATTTAGTTATGACTGGAACTAATGAATACAAGCTGCTAAGAATTGCACAAAGTGGTAGGACAACAAATGGTTGGCGTGGTTTCCAAATGCCTCTTCATAGTCAAAAATTTGTTGCTGGTGAGAAACTTTCTTATAGGGTCAATTTATGGATAGATGTACTACCTGATGGAAAAGTTGGTTTTGAAATTAAATCAGGTAACTCAATAGGAGGTTTCACTATCAGTCCGACTAGAACGGGCGCAGCTCAAATTTTTACAGGAACTTTTACGATAAATAAAACCGTGACAAAAACAGATGATTTTGGGCTTCATATTTGGGTAGAAAAGAACGGCACTGTGGCAGTTGGCCAAATTTCAATTGTTCGAGGTAGTCAGCCACCTAATAACTTTGTAGATAGTACATCTTTTCAACAAATTGCAACAGAAAGTCTTGTTCAGCAACATCAAGGTTCCTATTCGATTCAAAATTTAACTAATGCTGGATCTTTAATTTCAGGGATTAATTTAGGTGCAAATGGAATCAATCGAATTATTGGCAAGGCAACTCATATCACTGGAGATACTTTAATTGATAGAGCAGTCATTAAATCAGGAATGATTGATAAATTAAAGACTTCAAACTTTGAATCTGGGTCTGTAACTACTATGGTATTAGCATCGAATTCAGTAACCGCAGATAAAATTGTCGTGGATCAAGCGTTTTTTAATAAGTTAGTTGCAAATGAAGCTTATTTACGACAGCTGTTTGCTAAGAATGCTTTTATCAATAGTGTACAAAGTGTTAGGATTGATGCTAGTCAAATAAAGTCAGGATTACTAAGTGGTGATAGAATTCAGGGTGGCACAATAACTGGAACCACAATTTCTGGTGGATTATTAACTGGAGAAACAAAAATTAAGTTAGGTGCTTATGGTTCATTTGATGCTATCAACGGTGGATTACAGATTAATGTTCCTCGTCAGTTTAATTCTAAAGATGGTTTAGGCGTACAATTTATAGGTTCTTATGGCCGAGGGGAAAATGTTCCTTACGGCTTATTTATTTACAAAGATTCAGATTTTACTACTGGAAACACTGCAAGTGATAGTGATGATTTTCTATTGACGGTCGAAGGATATATTAAGGCAAAAGGAATTGGCTGGTTAAAGTACGGCAAAAGTAGCATTAATGGCTCAACTACAGGAACTATTAGTTATTGGAATTCTAATAATGTATCTCTAGACTTTGGTGGATTAGGAAATGATATTTACTACTCATATAACGGAAAGGCTTATAGCTTATGGCAAATTGTTAACCAACATTTTTCTGATAAAAACTTAAAAGAGAATATAAGCTTATCTAACTATAAAGCACTCGATTTTATCAAAAGATTTCAATTTAAAGAATATGACTGGAAGAAAATAGGGAATCGTATTCAAAAGGCTCATACCAAAATTGGACTCATCGCTCAAGATATTCAACAAATTGACTCGTCACTTGTGTATGAAAATGGTGGTTTTCTGAATCTTGATAATACAAGATTAACGAATATCGCTTTAAAAGGAATTCAAGAGTTAATACTTGATATTCGAAAATTAAATAAACGATTGGAGATGTTAGAAGATGAACACAGATTTAATCCATCAATTAGCAATGGAGTCGTTGACTAAGAAACTAGCACAAACCGAAGGTCAAGCAGCACAAAATGAGGCTCTTTATTTGGTTATTGCGAGCGAATTGCAGTTGATGAAAGATGTATTAGATTATGACTCAGACCTAAAAGACTTATTTGAGGAAGTGAAAATCAAAAAGGGAGGAGGTGAAGTTTAATGGCGCTAGAAACAACAAAAACAACTCGTTTGGTAGGGAATTTGAAAATTGATGATGAAATTGTAAAGCAATATACTGTTGATGTCGATGAACACGGTGTTTCTACAGTATCTGAGTTTCTATACAACTCACAGCTTTATGCAGAGAATCGTGTCGAAATGAGAAATCAAGAAAAAACTTTCCGTGACAAACGTTACGAATTAGAAGATGCGGTTTTAGCTGAAATTGAGTCAAATAAAAAAGAACAATAGGGAGTATTAAAAATGGATATTGAATTGTTTAATTTTTTAAGAAAGCTCATCGAAACAGAAGATGGGCTTATTTTGTATGCGTTAGCGTTGATTGTCATCATGGAAATTGTTGATTTTACATCAGGCACATTTGCTGCAATTGTAAATCCTGATGTTGAGTATAAGAGTAGAATTGGAATCAATGGATTAATTCGAAAAGTCTTAGGGATTTTTATGTTACTGTTATTGATTCCGATGTCTGTTTTGTTGCCTGAAAAAACTGGGTTTATGTTTCTGTATTCTATTTATATCGGATACCTAGTATTTACTTTCCAATCGCTAATTGAGAACTATCAAAAAGTAAAAGGGAATATTCTACTTTTTAAACCAATTTTAAAAGCTTTGGAACATCTAACTGAAGAAAAGTCTAACAATGATAAGGAGGATAATCATGGAAGTTGATAAAAGTAGATTACGAACAAATCTTCCTCAAATCGGTGAGCAACCCTATCGACAAGTTCATGCTCACTCAACAGGAAATCCTAACTCTACGGCACAAAATGAAGCGGATTACCATATGCGTCGTCCAGTTGAGTCAGGATTTTTCTCCCATGTGGTAGGGAATGGTCGTATCATGCAAACTTGGTTAGTAGACCGAGGTGCTTATGATGTTGGCGGCGGATGGAATGTTGAAGGTTACGCTCAAGTTGAACTAATAGAAAGTCATGAATCTAAAGAAGAATTCATGAGAGATTATCGACTTTATGTCAAGCTATTACGTGAGTTAGCTGACGAGGCTGGAATCCCTAAAACTCTAGATTCTAGTAGTCTTGCTGGGATTAAAACTCATCAATTTTGTACTTACAACCAACCAAATAATGGAAGTGATCATGTAGATCCCTATCCATACCTTGCAAAATGGGGCATTAGTAGAGAACAGTTTAAGAAAGATATTGAATCTGGTCTAACTGAAGGAAACTGGAAACGAAACGAAGTTGGTTGGTGGTGGGAAGAAGCAGATGGCTCTTATCCAAAATCTCAATGGAAAAATATCAAAGGAGAATGGTTCTACTTTGATAATAGAGGCTACTGTTTCATCAATAAATGGTTCAATGATGGCAAGGATTGGTTTTATTTAGATAAGCGTGGTGCCATGGTTACTGGTTGGATGCATATCGATCATCGTTGGTACTATTTTAAGTCGGATGGTAGAATGGCTAAAGGTTGGGTAAAATATCGTGAAACTTGGTATTACTTAGATGAAAAAAATGGAGACATGAAATCTAAGCAATTTATCAAATCAGGAAACGGATGGTACTATCTCAAGTCTGATGGTTCTCTATCAGTAAAACCAGAATTTACGATTGAACCAGATGGTTTGATTACTACTAACTAAAAGAGTCTATAGATACTACTCTTAAAATAAATCCTTAAACAAAATAAACCACCGAAGTTGGTGGCTCATGTGGTATAATATCTATTGTAGAAAAGTGAAGACGGTGGCTCCTGATACCGAAAGAGAGGTGATGCCTATGGGTAAATCATCAAAATCTGACGGAAAGGAGGAGCGTGTTTGAGCTCATTTGAAGTCGTTCAGACCATCTTTGGTTTTGGTACTTTTACCATTGCTTTGATTGGTTTGTGCTATAAAATCTTCAAGGACGATGACAAAAAGAAATAACCCGTCCCCACTTTTGACCGAGTTGTTGGACGAGTTATAGTCTGATAATAGAGAGTCACCGTCTTTTTAACGGTTCTACATGGAGCTGAGTTGGTAGCTCAGCTCCTTTTTCTATGTTTATTATAACATATTGCGATTAAATTTCAAATAAAAAATCTAAGCCTGGTGAAGTACATCAGGCTTTTTCTTTTTGATTTTTTCTTAAAACCGGAAAAATCTATCTTGAAAGTACCTATTTAGGTAAGAGGACAATAAAGACATTTTGTTAAAGTACAGGGTTGCTGATTACTTGACTAATATAGCGTTTAGAGGGATATATAGTGTGTAAAAACTTCTTGTAGGAGGAAAAATGAATATAAGAAAAATTGAAGCAAAGAATAACAAAAGAAAAAAGAGAATTTGTGCATATGTTCGAGTTTCTACAACCAACGGAAGTCAACTTGATTCGCTAGAGAATCAAAAAATTTATTTTGAAAAGCTGTATGCTGAACGAGAAGATGTTGAGTTTTTGGGTGTCTTTTGTGATAAAGGGATTTCAGGTTCAAAGTATGAAAGACCTGACTTTCAAACTATGCTAGATGCTTGTAGAAAAGGACAAATTGACGTTATCCATACTAAGTCAATATCTAGGTTTGCAAGAAATCTTATCAATGTTCTTGAAATCAGTCGAGAATTAAAAACTCTAGGTATTGATATCTTTTTTGAAGAGCAGAATATCCACACCTTATCCAATGAAGGTGAAGTTGTCTTGACTGTGTTAGCAAGTTTGGCTGAGGAAGAGTTACAAAGCATGAGCGGAAACCAACGGTGGAGTTTTCGTAGAAAGTTCCAGAAGGGAGAATTACTCATTAATACTAAACGGTTTTTAGGGTATGATTTAAACGAAAAAGGTGAACTTGTTATAAACCAAGCAGAAGCGCAAATAGTAAGAACAATCTTTTATAGTTATTTAGAAGGAATGGGTACACATAGGATTGCTAAAAAACTTAATGAGGGCAAGGTTCCAACTGTAACAGGAAAGAAATGGTATGATAGCACAATTCGTAATATCTTAAAAAACGAAAAATACAAAGGCTCTTTACTGCTTCAAAAATACTTTCATGATGGTGTAAACGGTCCAAAGAAATTAAATCAAGGACAGTTGGAACAATACTATATCGAAGATAATCACGAAGGAATTGTATCTAAGGAAATATGGGAAAAGGTTCAGGTAAAAATGAAAAGCCGTTCTCGGATCCAAGGTACAAATAAAACCTATAAATTTTCCAGAATGTTAAAATGCCAATATTGTGGTTCAACATTAAAAAGACAGGTATCTTATAAGAAAAAGATTGTTTGGTGTTGTTCCAAATATATCAAAGAAGGAAAAAATTCATGTAAAGGTATGAGAGTCCCTGAAAGGGATATTGAAGATTGGAAACTAAGTTCACCGGTAATTGTGTTAGAAAGGATAGAAGATGGAGAAAAACATTACGGTTATACCGGCCAAAAAGCAACAGCAAACAATCATATCTCAAATTCAGAAAAAAATCAGAGTAGCCGCTTATTGTCGAGTGTCTACAGACCAAGACGAACAGCTATCAAGTTATGAGAATCAGGTCAATTATTACCGTGAATACATCTTAAAACATGAAGATTATGAGTTAGTAGACATCTATGCGGATGAAGGTATTTCAGCAACTAATACAAAAAAACGTGAAGCTTTTAATCGACTGATACAGGATTGTAGAGAAGGTAAGATTGACAGAATTTTAGTTAAATCTATTAGTAGATTTGCTAGAAATACATTGGACTGCATCAAGTATGTAAGAGAACTGAAAGATCTAGGTATTGGAGTAACTTTTGAAAAAGAGAATATTGATAGCTTAGATTCAAAAGGAGAAGTACTACTTACTATTCTATCGTCGCTTGCACAGGATGAATCAAGATCTATTTCAGAAAACTCAACTTGGGGAATTCGTAAGAAGTTTGAGCGTGGTGTAGTTCAGGTAAATACTACTAATTTTATGGGATATGACAAAGATGAAAAAGGAAATCTCATTATAAACCATGAACAAGCAAAGGTCGTAAGGTATATATTTGATAGATTTCTAGAAGGATACAGTCCAGAATTTATTTCCAAAGAGTTAAGAGAACAGGAAATTCCTGGTTGCACAGGTAAAGCAAAGTGGTGCCCAAGTGCTATATGGAAAATGCTTCAAAATGAAAAATACAAGGGTGATGCTTTGCTTCAGAAAACCTATACCGTTGATTTCCTGACGAAGAAACGAATAGATAATGATGGACAAGTTAATCAATATTATATTGAAAACAATCATGAACCAATTTTAGATAAAGAGAAGTGGGAGATTGTTCAGTTAGAAATAGCAAGAAGAAAGAGATTTAGAGAACAACATAAGCTCCAATTTTATATCATGCAGAAAGAAAACAACCCGTTTACAACAAAAGTATTTTGCGCCGAATGTGGTTCAGCATTTGGTAGAAAAAATTGGACGACAAGTCGTGGTAAACGGAAGGTATGGCAGTGTAATAATCGATATAGGATTAAAGGTCAGATTGGATGTTTAAACAATCATATCGATGAAGAAATGCTTGAGAAAGCCTTTATGAAAGCTGTTGAACTGCTTCAAGAGCATAGATCTGATGTGCTAGATAAGTGGCAAAATCTTAAACAGGGAGCAAATCTTCTCCATAAGCACTATGCAAAGCAGATATATCAGATACTAGATTTAGATAAATTTGATGGAGTTATCATGAATCAAGTTCTCGACCACATCAGTATTTCAAAAGTTGGACAAATTGTAGTAACTTTCCTTGAAGGAACTGAGGTAGATTTATAAGAGACTGTCACTGGGAAGTTGCAGTCTTTTTAGGGGTTTAATGGTATAATGAGATTATAAATGTTGATATTGTTTCTTCTTTATGATATATTCGCATTATTAAAGAAAAGAAATGTGATAAAGCAATTTTATTAATCCAAAAAGCAAATATGATTTGTTAAAAAGGTTGTTTTAGATAAAGATGATCTGAGGTTTTATGAATCTGAATATATTTCGGCGATTTTAAAAGCCTTGAATACTGAAATTATCACTGTAAGTGATAGTAAAGAAAAATAAGAATGGAATAAATCATGCAACTAAACAAAAATGTCATGCTTGGTATTTTAATTGGTGTTATATTGTTACTGTTTTCGCAAGCGCTTATCGCAAACATTACAACACCAAAAGTAGAAATCGTTGAAAATGTCAAATATACCAGTTTCCCCCCTAAAGAACATTACAAAATAGAAAATCTCACTGATGACGTCATCATCGGAAAATATTACTTTACTGGTGACTACTATTTCGTAGTTTACAACAAAGCTAAAAATAAAGGTGAAAACCGTATTGTCAAATATGATGTTTGGAAAAACAAAGAACTCGGAGCACAATTTGAAAAAGGAGACGAAAAATAATGAGAGAAATGAAACTATTGATTTATTCAACTTTCGCCTTCATGCTCTATTTCATTTTAGGCACGACTTTTGCCACTATCTTATACCCAGTACCAGAGACAAAAACTGTAACTGTTGAAAAAATAAACGAAATCATTTATGATTTTACGCCAGAAGATCATATGGTCACAAGTAAGTTTTATAATAGCGACGGATATTTCTTAGTAGTTTACAACGAAAAATCAAAAAACTTTGATATCGAAAAGGTTGAAGAAGGAATTTGGAAAAACAAAGAAATTAATAAATCTGATTATTATGATAAATATGATTATTAATAAAGTTTGCGCTATGCGCAACCGATTTTTTTGTAGTTGAATAATTAAGATAAGAAAAAAAATACTCAAATCATATTTGATAAACATTATAACTAAGATAATCTTATCTTTGAATTCAAATCCGGCATGACACTTGAATTAAAGAGATAATTGAACAAGAACTACGATACGGACACCTTGCAGCAATGCAGGGTGTTTTTCTTATTCATAAAAAATTTACAAGCGAAAAATGTAGAAATATTGAATTTATAAACCAAATGGTTTATACTAAGCTATATGAAGGTGAAATGAATATATAAATATATTGTGGGGAATGATAATGGAATTTTTAAATGAAAATCTAACATATAGAGATGTTTTTGAATTTGATATTGATTTAATGAACTGTATTTTGAATAAATACGAAGATAGCGAAAAAGCTTGGGAAGTATTTTATGAATTTTATAAAGACCCTGATGGATACCCTTTGGAATCTCACAAGTATAAAACTATCGATGGTGTGAAATGTACTTGTGATGCTTTGTTATCTGTAAAACGAATAAAGGATCATGAAGGTTTTAATTCTAATTTTGTAGAAACATTTAAGAATTATCGTAGTAAACCGATTTTTTTCTTTCCTTGTGAAATGGGAGGATTAAACATGTCAAGATACTATAAGTTTTATGACCGGATAGACCATATGTTATTTGATTTGAAAAGAAAATGTGAAGGTAAAACTGATTGTAGATTAGAAAATGCTTATACTAAAGCTGGAACTGCAAAATGGCTGGAACACTTTGCGTACGATTTTAATAAAATAGTTGAATGGTACGGATTAGAAAATTCCTTTGTAAGAAAAGAAAATGGAAAATATAGAGTCTTCGATTTGGAAAAAAATGATGGTACATACATAGACAATTATAGTGCTTCTTATTCAGAATCATGGACAAAAACCTACTATAATAATATTAAAAGAAGAATTGATATTTGGATTGAGAAACAATTATAAATGCTTTATTAGTTAAGTGGATGTAGGTCAGCACGTGAAAACATCCGATATGATTAAAGAGTTATGTAATAAAAAGAATATAAGTATATCTGAACTTGCCAGAAGGATTGGACAGACTCCTCAGTACTTTGGAAAGAAACTTAAAAGGGATACGGTTTCACTTGAGGAAATGAAACAGATAGGGGATGTGTTGGAAGTTACATTTGAGCAATCTTTTATTCTGCCTGATGGTGAACAGATTAAAACCAGCAATGAGTGAGGTAAACTATGGCATACGAGAAAAAGAGCATACGCTCAATAATTGATGATGTGAATTGTAGAAGAGTCTACTTGCCTGCAATTCAGAGAAAATATGTGTGGGGAGATAATCAGATTACGAAGTTGATGGATTCAATCATGTTAGGTTATCCCATCGGTACTTTTCTTTTTTGGAAAGTTAAAAAGGATGTTATTAATAAGAAAGAATATTCACTGTATGAGTTCATCAAAGACTATCATGAAAGAGATTTGTATAAGAACCCGGCTGCACCACAGCCTTTTCTTATCGGTAGTGGTGATGAAACCTTATGGGCAGTACTTGATGGTCAACAGCGTTTAACATCTCTCTATATAGCACTTCAAGGTAGCATGAGTAGAAAACTGCCAAATAAGAGATGGAAGAATGACGATGCCTTTCCTAAAAAGGAACTGTATTTTGATTTACATAGTCAGAATAGTGATGAGGATGATATTTCTTATGAGTTTAGATTCATGAATACAACTGACGCAGCAAAGAATAAGGATAATCATTTATGGTATTTGGTAAAGGATATTCTTAAGTATTCCCAGGAAGAATTGGTTACTGAACTTATTATTCCAAATAATTGGGCAACCGATAAATTGGCTATGAAGAATATTTCTCTTCTTCATACTAGATTGGTTGGAGACGAAATAATTAATTATTTTGAGGTCGAGGCAGATAGCATTGACAGTGTCTTAGACATATTTGTAAGAGTGAATTCTGGTGGAACGGTTCTTTCAAAAAGTGATTTGTTATTCTCGACTATTGTATCTCATTGGGATAAAGCAAGAGACGAAATAGATAAATTACTTTCTGAAATTAATAAGATAGGAGAAGGCTTTAAATTTAGTAATGACTTCATTATGAGAACTTGTTTATATGTTCTTGGAATGTCAGTAACGTTGAAGGTTGAAACTTTCAAAAAAGATAGTGTTATCAAAATTAAAGATAGCTGGGATGATATCAGTTCAGCTATTAAGCAGACAGTAAATTTACTAAATGATTTTGGTTTTAATTCAGAGAATATGATTTCTTATGTTGCTGTTTCACCAATGGTTTATTACATATATCATGGAGGAAAACTCGATGCAACAAGTAAGTCTGAATTAAGAAAATACATTGTAATTGCCCAAGTTAAACAGATTTTTGGTACTGCATCAAATTCTGCTTTAACCAGCATCCGAGAGGCTCTTAAAGCTGCACCATCAGATTCGTTTAGTATGGAAAATCTTAAAAATGTGAGATTTACAGGTGATCGTAGTCTTAGATATACAAGCGAGGAAATAGATGCAACGTTTGATACCTACGAGATTGGAGCATACACATTTATGTTGTTATCTCTCTTGTATCCAAATCTGAAGTATAGTCAGAAAGGTTTCCACCAAGACCATATGCATCCTCACACTTCATTTGAGGAAAGCAAGATTAAAGATTTGGTATTACCTAACGGCAGTGTTATAGATGAACAAACAAAAGAAGATTGGGGAAGAAGACGTAATACGATGGCTAATCTTCAGTTATTAGAAGGTCGAGAAAATGAGAAGAAGAATGCTACTCCGTTAGTTGATTGGCTAAAAGTTCAAGCTAATGCAGAGAACGTTAAGTATCTTCCAAGTGATGTTTCTTATGAACTTTCGTCTTTTGAGACGTTTATGGAGAAACGTCAAAAGCTTATGAGTGACAAGCTAAAGGAAATACTGTTGTAGCAATTCGCGGAATTTACAAAGACTATTACGAAGGAGGTAAATCATGAAGAAACAGAAAAAGAATGATAGATGTGTAAAAGTTGGTTTGTTTGCAGCTGGAGTAGCATTAACTGTAGCAGGTTTTATTGTTGTTCCACCGCTTATCAAAAAGTACGGAAATAAAGCTTACAAAAAATCATTAAGTACGGAAGACATCGACTTTGATAGTATGGGGCCTGAAATTGTTTCTCATAAAGATGCTAAAGAGGAGGAATAGAAATGGCAGTAATTGATGCAGAAAAGATTGCTCAAGAAGCGATTAATGCAATAGCAGAAAAAATTAAAAATCTTAACACATTAAATATTATTGTTGCCGGTAAAACAGGTGTTGGTAAGAGTACACTTATCAATTCAGTTTTCAAGGAAAAACTTGCTGAAACAGGTATGGGTAAACCTATAACAACTCATATGCGTAGAATTGCAAAGAAAGGTGTACCACTAGCCATTTACGATACGAGAGGTTTTGAATTAGGAAAAGAAGTTCAGGCTAAAGTAAAACAGGAAGTAATGGATACTATAAATAAAGGCCTTGCTACCCAGGATATTAATAAAGCTATTCACTGTATTTGGTACTGTATCAATACAGCATCAAATAGAATTGAACCAGAAGAGATAGAATGGTTAAGAGAATTATCAATGGAAAACCAAATCACTCAGGTACCTATTATTGTGGTGTTAACTCAGTCATTCTCAAAGAAAAAAGCACAGGAGATGCGTCAAACATTATTGAACGAGAACTTGGACATTATTCAGGTTATTCCTGTTCTTGCAGAAGATTACGAAATCGAAGATCTTGGAACTGCGAAAGCATATGGGCTTGATGTACTTATAAAGGTAATGGGTGAAGCTCTCCCGGAAGAATTAATGGACACGCTTCAACATGTGCAAATAGCGTGTCTTGAAGAAAAAAAGCGTCATGCACAAGCAGCAGTAGCAACAGCAGCCATTGCGGCAGCAGCTGAAGGAGCTGCTCCAATCCCTTTTTCTGACTGTGCATTATTGATACCTACCCAGGTTGGAATGGTTGCATCCATCACAGTTATATTCGGATTTGATGTAAATAAAAGTATTATCACAGCACTGCTATCTTCAACGATTGGTGCAGGTGGTGCTACACTTCTTGGTAAAACGGTAGTTACTAATCTATTGAAATTCATCCCAGGTGCAGGAACTGTAGTTGGTGGTGCGATTTCAGCAGGAACCGCCGGAGTGATTACTGCAGCACTTGGTGAGGCATACATCGGAGTGATGGAACTTGTATTCAAGGGCGAAATGAGTATCGATGACCTTGGAACAAAGAAAGGTAAGGATGCTATGACTTTCTTATTCAAGGAACAACTTAAATCAAAGAAATAATTTTAGAACAATTCGCATTTACCCTACTCTATAAATCAACAATGGTATACGGGTAAATTACGATAAATCGGTCAAAAATGGCTCAAAAAGGTGTATGAATTATTCCGTAGAACCATAGGTCAAAAATCAAATTTTTACCTATAGGGTCGAGCCATGTTAAGGCGGTATGTTTATTAGAGAAGTGTAACTAATCCTCAAAAGGTTCCCCGAATATTTTGAATCCGCCCAGCGACAAGGTGAGACCGAAGGGCGAGAAGGTACCCTGGGGTACAGAACTCGTAGAATGAGGAGGGAATCTGACGAAATGATACGGTAAGTCCGAACTGCTAAGTGTGTAGCTTTGCTGGTAAAAGCGTAAACACTTGTAACAGAAGTAAATCTGTGTTTGACTGCAACGAGTAAGTTGCAGTTTTTTGTTTTGAATAATGATATAATGGGTTAAGAAAATAATGAAAACGCTATATATTTGAAAGTTGATTAGGAAAGTAGGAAGTATGGAAACAATTGATAAGATTATTAAATCATCAACTGAATTTTATAACGATTTAAAAGCTGATGAACATGATAGATATCGTTCATGGGAGCATTGTTATTCACATTTTATGACAGCTAGAAAAGAGAATAATGTGAATATTGATTACCTGAGTTTACAACTTGCATTTTATTTAGCAAGTTGGGGGATGTATCGAGGTTCTTCTTTCTTATTACAAAAGGATTATAGAGTACATATACCTGTAGTAAGAGAAATCTTAAGCAATAAATATGATTCTCTAGCAGGAATAGAATGTAAAGATTTTAAAAATGAAACTAACCAAAAATTGCTAAAGGAAATAAATGAATTTATAGCTAATTATTATGATGTAATCAGACGTGAAGTGAGAGGATCAGCACAAAAAAACAACTTATCAAATACACTAATCACAAAGATACTGATGGGCACACTTGGTTGTGTTCCAGCATATGATAGATATTTTGTTACAGGTATAAGATCTGAAAAGATTGCAAGTGGAACCTATAATATAAAATCTATTTTACAACTAGTAGATTTTTATGAGAAAAACATAGAACAATTAGATTCAGTCCAAAAAAGTTTTATTGTTACTGATATGCTATATCCTCAAATGAAAATACTTGATATGGGATTTTGGCAGATTGGTTTTGCCTTAGATAATTAAACTTAGATAATAAATATTTTTTCAAGCTATGTAAATTTAAAAGCCATAAAAAAGAATCAAACTTTCAGTGTTATATCGGTAGAAGAATATAGCCTTTAATCATATTATAGCACTACGTCAAAAGGCTTGTACCTAATTGTGTATCTGCCTATTTTATAACTGTTATACCAGCTTTCTTGATATAAAGTAAATTTAGGATTTTTTAAAAAGATATAGTGAGAATTTTATGAATTCAACAAAACAGATCATTGATATGGATTCTAATGAACTCTTCGGAATCGCTATGAAGAAAGAGTTTAAAGATTAATTTATACAATTCTTTTCTTCCATTTATAATTTTGATTTGTATACTCGATGATTGCACATTAGAGATATATTAGATTTTTGCGTGAAAAAAGGTTTCACTTTGGAAAACTTTTATATGACTTTGAAAAATCAAAATTACGATTCCACTCCTATAGTACTATATGACAAAAAATTATCACTTGAAAGAAATTTTTAATTTTCATATTTTACTAATGCAATTTTACGAGCATCAGCATATTAGTACCTTGAATAGTGATAGCTTGATCAATCAATAAAAACCTAATTATGGTTACAGCCTAGTTGCGTATTTGTGGTATAATCATTTAAGAATAATAGATGAGGACGTATGTGAAAATGATAGATCAAAGAGAAGTTGTTTTTCAGACTACTGGTCACGGTGCCAGAGATATCAAGAAAAATAATGTAACTAGTAAAGAAATTGAGAAGATTATTTCTTTTTGTATACAAAAATCAGTTGGCAAACTTAGTAAGTTATCGATGCCAAACATAGAAAAATATGGACTAGATGCAACTTTGTACCTAGTTAAGGTTGATCAGGTTGCAAGAGCAATCGTTTCTATTGATGATGATGCTCTTTTTAATCAAGAGATTATTACGTTATATGCTTTTTCGAGAGACCATGATATTAAAAAAATGATAAGAAATACATCAGAATCATTTTTCCAAGAGATAAAATCATACTTGGAAAGTGAGGTGAATCGATATGCAGATTAAGAAACTTGCGGATGATTATGGAGTAATTGCTGAATGTAGTAGAATTTTACCCAAAGAATATCATTCTGCTTTAATTGAAGCCATAGCAGAATTGGAAGATAATAATAATTACATTGCTAAAGATTTTCCTAAAACTAGATTACATAAAGTAACTGGTATTAAGTGGAATGTATATAGGGCAGATATTGATAAAATTTCAGGATGGAGACTTCATGTTAAATTTGGTCAAGATGATCAAAGGATTCATCTATGTCAAGTTGTTGAAGGGCAAAATCATGATGAGGTTGTTAAAGTAATTAAAAGGCAAAAGGAGCGGTTTAAAAATAAAGATCTGTAAATATTGCCTAGCTATTTGAGTAGTAAATAGTTGCGTTCAATAATATAATCTCAAAGCCTAATTAAACTCTTTCGTTCTATAATATAGAAGTTTGCTAGCACCACACGTGGAGTGTGTTGCTTTGCTGGTAAAAGCCTAGAAACATTTTATAGAAGGACTATATGAGGTCGCTTGTAACAGTGACCTTTTATCTTTAGTGTGGATATATGAAAGTGATCAAGAATAAATCATTAATATCATTAATGTGGAAGGCTTGAATTTGGTGCAACTTGAGATGGAAGGAAAAGATCAGCTTCGGCAGGATAACCATATCAATTTCTACATTATCCAGTGCGAACAAAACCCATTCACCTGCAAAGTATTTTGCAGGGAATTTGGAGAACTATTTGGCAGAAAGAGCTAGACCACGAGCAGGGAGAAACAGCCAGTCTGGCAGTGTAATAATCGATATAGGATTAAAGTCCAGATTGGATGTTTAAACAATCATATCGATGAAGAAATGCTTGAGAAAGCCGTAGTAATGGCTGTAGAACAACTAAGTAAGAATGTTGACTTGTTGCACGGAAAGTGGAACAAAGTTTTAGAAGAAAATCGTCCGCTAGAAAAGCACTATAGTTTGAAGTTGGCAGAAATGATAAACAAGCCCTTGTGGGAATTTGATTCTCATGAGATGTGTCAAGTATTGGATAATATTATAATTGCAGAGGATGGGCAGATAACTGTCAGATTCTTAGAGGGAACTGAGGTAGATTTATAGAGTAGACAAAAGGTTATGATGATAGTGGGCAACTATTGTGGTTATAGCCTTTTTTTGCATTTTTGTGATAGAATATATAATATTAGAGATACTTGGATTGGCGATGAGTTTGATAGACTTATAAGAAGATAATATCAAAGCAAATGAAGAAATTCAAAACATCTGTGATTTATTTGCGAATGATCCGAATGTAATAGTTTTTCCTATTCATGGATGTTCTACTGATGTATTTAGAACAATTTTGGATAGATTTCCTGTACTGAATATTATCCATTTAGCGGACCA